>Ga0222650_1000058_pt1 | contig 106220 bp, 77 predicted proteins | sample AntAcemetagen367_FD_179820 | JGI IMG/M metagenome (GOLD analysis project Ga0222650, IMG submission 179820) | Saline water microbial communities from Ace Lake, Antarctica - #367 | ecosystem: Environmental > Aquatic > Non-marine Saline and Alkaline > Saline | place: Antarctica: Ace Lake... | reverse complement strand
GATGATTTTCAACACGGTCTTATCAGACTCATCAATCTCCCACTTGCCGGGCTTGAAACCATGGCGGTCAGTTGGGTGGAGAAACATCGATTCGCAATTGCCGTCCGGAGAGAACTTGTAGGCCATTCTGAAACGGCTGGGAGGGAATACCTTGGATTTTGCAGGCCTGAATATTTTTTCTTTGACGTCTGAGCCTTTCTCCTCCTCTCGGGAGTGAACCCAATGCTGCCATAAATTCTTGATCTCGACACCTTCGGGTGCCGCGTGTTCTTTTCCATCCACTGCCTTACCATTGTTGAGGCCGTTTCCCTTTGGCGGAGGTTCTGCGAACGCGCTTGTTATTGTCAGAAACAACACAAATATTTTCAAGTTTACTTTCATATTGGTTGGGACACTGGGAGAGGAATCTTAGATAGATTCTTGCAGAACATGAATGAGCCTATCCGAAGAAGCCGGGGTCGAAGAGGTGCGCTCTTCTACGTTATCGGCCTCTTGAGATAGATTCCTCTTGAACTTGAGCCGAGCGCCCGTTGCGCCCTATGACTCAGCTTTCCCGGGGATTGTATAAGGCTCGGATTCCGCGTCAATCTTAAATCGGCTGCCTTTCGTTCCTTCGACCTCGTCCCAGCTGGCATTGGTTCCTTCGAGATCGCTTCTGATCGACACTCCTTTGGCGATCATTCTCTGCGATCGGCTTGCGGGGCTTTTAACTTCCCGTTTTCCCTGGCTTCCAGAGACAGTTCTTCGCTCCACTCTGATCTCCCTATTTCGACCCCGGGTGGCTTTCTCTGTTTTTCTGCTTCGCGGCTGACTCTTTCTCATTGGCTCGGTGGGCCTCAACCGGCCGAACATTCTATCGCTCCGTCGCACCTCGTTACTCGCAGCAACTTCAGTTCCGCCGAACCGCAATGAGGACTGTAGCATTACTTGTCAGCATTACTGTAGCATTATTTGTCTGTCCCTTAAAACACTTAAAACAAAATGGGAAAGTGATTCACCGGCAGGCTTGTCGAGATGAATGTGGTAGCCGGCATCGACCGCCTTCTCCGCATACGTGAGAAGATCCCTCACCTCGGTCTCGATTCCCACGACCTCGAGGCCCTCGATATTGAGACCTTCCTCAAGCGTGTAGAACGGCACATCCCCGTAAAGTTTCGATTCCTTCGCTGCTTTGACGCGGGACGGATCGGGCTCGACCACACCAACGACGTCCCAATCGGGGCTCGCCTCGTAGACTTCGATTTTATTGGCATGAGCATGAGCCGTTCCGATCTGGAGATACTTGATCGCTTGACCCTTGGCCGCTCCCGAGGCCGGACCGTATAAACTCGCTGCTCCCGCTGCGGCGGCAGCGGTTAAAAAGTGTCGTCGTTCGATGTGTTTCATTTCCCTGTGACGATGCCAATTAAGGCTCCTAAGATCAAGCGTCGCCCAAAAATTCAGTGATGCGGGATCACGCCGACTCGATCATTGAAAAGTGGCACCGCCCTCCACTAGGATTCAGTTCATGGGACGATTATTATTCACTCTACTCGCTGCGCTGGTGACTTTTCTGATCCCTTACTCTTCTGTCGTAGGAGATGACGCCTTCACGATCGATTCGAAAATCCATCACATCAGAAACGCTGAACCGAGAGAATGGTCTCACTTTTCCGAAACAGCGGAAGCTGCGGAATTGCGCATCGAGTTCGAACTGGAATCAGGAGAGGCGTTCTCGCTCATAACCTGGCAACAGAAGGGCACAAAGCAAAGCTGGAGCGTCTTTCTGAATGAGAAAGAACTGGGAAAACTTCTTCGTGATCACAACCATCTCGAGTTCGGGCTTTTGATTCCGGCCGGGACGTTGAAGGCTGGAAAAAATACCCTTGTAATTAAAACGACCTCCGGGAAGCCGGACGATATTCTGATCGGTGATATCCAGTTGCACCACTCAGTCGCGACCCTGACCAACGAACAGAATGCCGAAGACCTCGCCAAGAACCGGGGCTTCCGACGGGATCTTCCGGAAATGAAGACCGTTGTCAACTTGACCGCTCGAGAGGGAGGCAGCAACGAACCACTCCCCTGTCGTTTCACGATCATCGATGCCGATTCGGGCGCTCTCGTTTTTGTGGGCGCCGAATCCTCTGACAAGACAGCGGTTCGTGAAGGCGTCGTCTACACTCTCAACGGGAAGGCCTCTTTTCGCCTCGCGGGATCTGAAGCGAACCCGCGACGCTATGCGATCTATTGCGGACGAGGTTTCGAATACGGGCTCGAAACCGCGACGATAGAGATCTCTGGCGAGTCGACGCCGATCGCTTTGGATTTCACGCTGGAGCGAGAAGTGGAAACACCCGGGCTTATCGCCTGCGATCCCCACCTTCATACTTTTGAGTTCGACCGTCATGGGGATTGCACCGTGACGGAGCGCCTTATTTCCATCGCCGGCGAAGGGGTCGAGCTTCCCGTCTCATCCGGCCATGACAAACACCTCGACTATGCCGCCGAAGGAAAACGAATCGGGGCATCTGCTTGGTTCACGAGTGTCCTCGGCTGTGAGGTGACGACTCATCTAGGGCACTTCAACACCTTTCCGATCCTCCCCGATTCCAAGCCGGCAGAACACAAGCTTCGCCCCTGGGCGAAGATCTTTGAGAACATCTTTGCGACTCCCGGAGTGAAAATCTGCATTCTCAACCACGGCCGTGACGTCCACCGGGGCTACACACCGCTGCATCCTGACAATTTCGACCTGAGCACCGGCACCTTTCTCCGCGACGAAAAACTTCGCGCCAACGGAATGGAAATTATCAATTCAGGCGCACAGCAAACCGATCCGATGGAGCTCGTGAGAGACTGGTTTGCCTTGCTGAAGAGCGGGCACTCCATTGCCGCGATCGGCTCAAGCGACAGCCACACCGTGAACTTCGCGATACCCGGCCAAGCCCGAACTTACCTTCGCGCGGATGATGAAGACGTCTCCAATATTGACGTCGATGCCGCCGTCGATTCACTGCTCGCGGGCAAAGCGATGGTCAGCTTCGGACTCCTCACGACTCTCGAATACGATCCCGAAACGCGCGAGACATCACTGAGCGTTCTCGGACCCTCGTGGACGACGGCGGAGACGATCACTCTTTTTCGCAACGGCGAGAAAGTCCGAACGATCAACCTGCCCGGGGAGGCAGGGACGGCAGCGGGCACGAAACACCAAACCCGTCTCAGCCTCAAGGATTGGGACGCTCAAGCGGGGGACTTTCTCTGCGCCATTGCGACCGGTCCAGGTATCGCTGAAGGCTGGTGGCCGATGATGCCTCCCTATCAACCCGACCAACCGGATTACGTTCCTTTCGTCATGGGGATCAGCGAGGCACTTTGGATTCCTTAATTCGATTCTGACCATGAAATGTTTCGTTATCCTCGCCGCCGCTGCGGTCCTAACTCATCACGAGGGAAATGGCGCCGAGCCGTTCAAGCCGAACCTCGGGCCGGACCTTCCCCGGATCACGCTCAAGACAGACGAGCTCACCGTCCTGATGCGTCAAGCGACGCAGTGGACTCCCGGGCGAATCGATTTTCGTGATCATCCAATGACCACGGAGAGCAGTGCCTACGGAACCGTCTTCATGTATCCTGAAATCGGGTTCATCGGAACCGGCCACCTCGAGAACGAACCGGAAGAACTCCTGAGCCTGAGATTCATTCATGACGGCACAGAGGTCGTGTCGCTTTCTCCCGAGATTAGCGGAAGAAAGATTGAGGTGATTCGAGAGTCGAAGATTCGTCAGTTCTCGCTCACGAACCATATTTCCCTGCACAATTCGCAGCTCATTGAAACGGTCACGGTGGCAGCTGAAGAAGCCACTCCACTCAAACTGGTCTATCACTTCATGCATGCCTGGAGACCGTCCGTTTCCGGGTATATCGCTGGCTACGACGATGGTGAGACCATCGCAGAGCCCCTTCCCGACGGAGTCGAGAGGGCCTTTCACATTAACAAGCGAGTCGATTGGATTGCTGTCTACGAGCCGGAAAGCCAGCAATTTGCTGTCTCCCGACTTCTGGAATCGCCCCAAGGAGTGAAGACGACTTCGAAGATCTGGAACGTGCCGGGCGTCTATTGCAAATACTACCTGCAGGCTTTTTATAATGAGACCGTGCCAGCGGGTTTTGAAGGAACCTGGAAAATGGTCACCACCTTTGGCGAGGCAAAAAAAGACCAGTGGGAGGCGCGGGCCACGGCCGTGGCGGCAAAACTCCGAGTGGTAAAGTAATCCCGCTCAATCGAGTCGACGGATAAGAATATCCCGCCAGAACACGCGCTGTCCTGCTTTCCAATTCTTACCGCCGTGAACTTGGAGACCGATTGAACCTTCCGGTTCGACAACTCCCCTCGCCTTCTCCCTGTCAAACTTGAGATGCGTCGTCGTCGCGGCATTGAAGCGACAGACGAGGAGATCGTTCACCGAGGTTTCGATCACGGGAAGCGCGCCGCCCGTGCAGCGAATTTTCAGCCGGTTCCAATCGTCGGTCTTCCATACCGCCAACCACTCTTCCATCGTGCAGGAATATTCGTAAACGCCTTCGGGCCATTCGCTCGTGCGCGCATCAACCGTCATAGCCAGGGGAGGCGACTCCGGTTCGATGCGGGAAAATTTAAAGGGTCTGAAAGGAACACTGTAGGGCTCTGTTTCAAGCCGGACATGGCCGACGTTCCCATTGTCATGATGATCTACGTAGACCTGCCACCCTTCCCCCTTTTCATTCGCCCGTAGAAAAACACCACTGCATGGGCCCCAGTCCGGGCGCATCGAAAGCTCCAACTCGAACTCGGCATAAGATTCATCCGTGAGGAGAAGACCTCCGTTTCCCGAGCCTGGAGGATCCTGTTCGCCGAAAAGAATCCCCTCCTCGGTTACCCCCCAGTTCCCACCAGTTCCATGCTGACCTTTTACGGTTTGCTTGTGCCAACCCTCGAGATCCCTGCCATGGAAGAGCAGCTCCGATTCCGATTCGGGGTCACCGCACCCTACCAGTAACCCCAAACCGATCGCAGCAGATAGACAAACGAGGAAGCGCATGACCCTAAACAAGGGCTTGTTTGAGGATTCCCGAGCTATCCGCAAAGCGCTTCATCCCGCTTCCCATTGCCTGAGCCTGGGTGAGCCACAAATTGGCGAGTGGCGTTCCTTTTTCAAAATGAATGTGCTTGCCGGACTGGAATTTACCACCACCGGAACCGGCTACAATGATAGGAAGATCCGAATACTGATGCGTCGAGCCATCACCTAAACCAGAGCCATAGGTAAAGAGGGTGTTGTCCAAAAGCGTGCTACCGTCGGCCTCGGGGATCGCGTCCATTTTTTGAGCCATATAGGCGAATTGCTCCATATGAAAGCGATCCAGTTCAAGCAACTGATCGAGAAACTCGCGCTGATTATGGGACATCTTGTGATGGCTCATCGGCTTGTCGAAAAGCGAATCGTAAGTAAACGGCGTGTCCCAGCGCTCCGGCCCGACCATGAATGTCGCCACCTGTGTCAGTCCCGCCTGCAACGCCGCCACCATGAGATCACCCATCAGCCGTATATACTCCCCGCGCGGAAGATGGGCTTCAGGTGGCTCTTCAATCGCCACTTTTGACAACTTGTTGCGCATCTTTTCGAGCTTCGAAATCTGCTCTTCAATCGTTCGGATCGAATCAAAATACTCACCGAATTTTTCTCTGTCCCGATAGCCGAGGTTCCGCTGCATCGCCTTCGCGTCTTCGAGGACGAGATCGGTGATGTTCAGATAGGTCTTGGCCTCACCAACGCCAAAGAGCCTTTCGTAAGCCTTGCGTGGATCCCGAATCGATGGAGCGACATGCCCGGTCCCGTACCATGAAATGTTGTCGAACTGAATGGATTCCTTGTTATCACGATGGCTGTTACACGAGAACTCAAGAGAGCGGAACGGTGTCTCTCCCCCCATCGAATCGGCGATGAGATGATCCAAGGTCCGATCCAAGGGATAAGGCGAGTCTTTGACCGAAGTGGGTGTCGCGCTGCTCAAAAAGCAGGAAGCGCACTGGGCATGAACATCGGTTCCCTGGAGATAAGTTCGGTCGAGCCCCGAGAGGAAACTCATCTTATCTTTAATCCCTGCGAGCGGTTCCTGAGTGGGGGTTAGATTCCACTCATGAGTCCCGGCTTCGATGATGCCTGGCTTCTTAAGCGGGACCCCGTTTCCTCCGGCGAACTTCGGAACCGTCGCTTCGGCCTCCCCGGGAAAGAACCCTTTCCTCACGACTCCGATAGGAACATAAAAAAGGGCGAAGCGCTGCATCGGTTTCGACCTTGGCGCCGCAATACTCTCAAGCCAGGGCAATGCCAATGTCGAGCCACCGAGCCCTCTCAGGAAAGTACGTCGTGATGCTGTCTTAATCATGGGTTTTGCGCAACGGAGGAGGGATCAGGAAAATTGGATTTATAACGAAACGGTTCGCTCATGACGATCTCTTTGATGATATCTCGAAATTGAAAATCGTCATCCCGGCATTGATCCAAAGCACTATCGAGCGCGAGTGAGTCAGCGGGTGACAGCTCCCGCCCCAAAGCAAACGACAGGATATGCCCAGCGAAGCCGCTGACAAAACGCTCCTTCTCGGCAAGGATCGCGTCTTTGAACTCGACCGGAGAATTGAAGGAATGTTTGCGGAAAAGGACGCCCCCTGAATCGACTTCACGACCGTTTTCATAGGTGTCACGCCACAATCCGGTCGGTCCGTAATTTTCCATCGCAAATCCCAAGGGATCAATCTGAGCGTGGCACCCCTTGCAGTCTTTTCGCTCGCGGTGAGCATCGAGTCGCTCACGCAAGGTCATGTTCTCCTCACCGTGCAGAGGTTCCTCAGGCAATGGCGGCACATCGCCCGGAGGTGGCTCGGGAGGATCATTGAAGATCACCGCACCGATCCAGGCCCCTCTCGTGATCGGCTGGGTTCGCGTCGCGTTGGAAGTCATCGTCATCACCGCGGCATTCGTAATCACCCCGCCTTCGCGGCGGTCCGTGATCGGAACGCGGTCATACACAATCATCGTTGGGGGCGTGCTCTTTCCCTTCTTCCCTGTTTTATACCAGGACTGAAGGAGGTCGCTGCGAAAACTAAAATCCGGATCAATCAACTCAATGACCGGACGGTTCTCAATGAGAACGGTTTCGAAGAGCAGGAGCGGCTCCAGCATCATGTGCATGCTCACGCGGAACTTCGCAAAATAGAACTCGGGGTGCTCTTCTGGATCGGGCAGAGAAGAGACGAGTCGATCCAACTGCAACCACTGCGAGGGAAAGCTGTCGCAAAATCGCTTCAACTTTTTATGATTCAGCATCCGGTCGGCCTGTCCTCGCAAGGTTGCCGGATCCGAGAGTTTACCCGAATCCGCCAAGGCGAGGAGTTCCTTGTCCGGAATACTTCCCCAAAGGAAAAACGAAAGACGCGAAGCCAGTTCATAGTCCGTAGCCGCCTCTGACTCGCCGCTCGAATTGACCTTATCATAAAGATAAAGAAACCTCGGGGAAGCGAGCGCTGCGGAACCAATCATCTTCATCGTCTCCGTGAATGACATTCCCGAACCCGTTTTCGCTAATGCCAATTCCATGTAGCGATCAATCGTCGCCTCATCGACATCGCTTCGGAAGGCGGAGTAGAGAATTGAGCGAATACGGCTGCGGAACTCGTCGTCTAAATCCCCCGCCTCCGCACCGGGATCGGCGAACCATTCCTGCCATTTGCCACAGTTCTTCGCATTGAAATCCGGGCTTTCAAAAATGGAGCGACTCAACTTCAGGAACGATTCCATGAGAAGCGGCGAAAGGGTCAAGTGATCACCACGATTGTCAAAACCGTGCTCCGCCCTGAGATCCTGAGGAAAAGCGACGACCCCACCGAGTCGTCGCTGTATGAGCTGAGATTTCCCAAGTGGCCGGCAGCCCACGCTGGCTTCCTGCGGCATCACTCCCGTGGCAGGATTAAAGTATGGCTTGATCTCGCGAAGCATTTCCTCAGGCAGAGTGAAGGCGGTGACTTTTAGATCAAACAGGTCCTCGACCGCATTGCTATACTGAAAGCGGGTCATCCGCCTCATCGGAGACTGCGGATACGCCTTCTTCTCATTGACCGAGTTTCGGAGCAGTCGATTCAGCTCCACCAACAGCTCAGCTCTGACCTCCCCGGACAATTGCGGCTCATCTTCCGGGGGCATCTCCTGAAACTCGACTACGTCGACAAGCTCCTGCAATAGCTCAGTGTGCCCCGCCAGTGAGGAAAGACTTTCGATTTCGAACAAGTTAACCTTGCCTTTTACTTTGCCCTCTTCCCCATGACATCCCGTGCAATGCTCGCGGAAAACAGGCTGGATCAAAGCCGAAAACGAATCCGCGCACGAAGCCGTCGGTGTGATTGTGAGGATGATAAATCCGAGAATGGAAGCGAACCGGAGCACGGGGAAATATGTCTTTGGGATGAGAGGTGAACAAGCCCGTAATGAGGTAATTTCAGCGTCCCCTCCCGGAAATGGGTCAGCGGAGTCGATCACGATTCCTGCTTTCAAAACAGGTCTTAATCTGGCATTAGTTAACAAACCCTACGCATTCACTTTCGACCAACGCTCATGAAAACACTTTCGAAACTCATTGCTACCACTTCCGCTCTCCTCGCCCTCTCGGTCCCGGCAGTCGCTCAGGATAAAGTGATTAAGCGCATCGCGAAGCCGCCGATCCCCAATGAAACAAAAACGGTGGTCAGTCCTCCAGCCACAAAAGTGGCTCCGGAAAAGCCTGAAGCGCCTGAGAAACCAAAAGAATACGTGGTTCGGTCGGGGGACAATCCGTGGCTCATCGCCAAAAATCACGGCATCAGCCTCGGGGCGCTTATGGCTGCGAATGAGATCAAAGACGCCAAGAGTCTCAAAATCGGCGACGTCCTCATTTTACCAAAGGGCTCCGAACCCAATACCGCGCCAGCACCCAAGACTGCTGCCGGGAGCAAGCCAGCGACGGCCCCCAAAGAAGGCGACAACTGGATTCTCTACACGATTATGAAAGGTGACAACCCCTGGAGCATTTCCAAAGCCCTCAAAGTAGATCATCAGAAGATTATCGCGCTCAACGACGGCACCGATTTCACCAAGCTCGACATCGGTCAGCAGATCAAAGTGCCTAAGGCTGCTGAGAAGTAGCCTTGATTAGCCGCCCTCAGCTCGAACAATGAAGCCTCAAGCTGGCGCAATAGAATGGATCCCAGTTAGATGGCTTGTCTTAAGGCTCGTTGCCCAGCTCTTCGTCTTCGCGCTTATCCTCGCAGTCTCTATTTTCTATGGACCCGTCGTCAATGAACTTGTCGATGGAAAACTCATGACCCTCGGGTCAGAGCGAGCTGAAGGTTGCAGGCTATCGCAATCAGAGCCCGCTATGAGTCGTCTTCCTCTAGGTTTGATCATCCCCGAGCCCTGTCCCGCTTGGCAGATTTTTAAGGCGGTCAAAACCAACCTTAACCCTTGTTTACCGGCATAAAACAGCTTATAATCAGCCTTAATGAAGGCTCTAGAAGAACTTGGTTTTCGAATCCGTAGCGAACGAATTGCTCAGGAGAGAAAACAAAAAGAACTCGCGGCACAAGCGGCAGTTAGTAAAGACGCCTTGTCATCACTTGAGCATGGTCGCCCTGTTACCACAGAGACTCTTGCTAAAATCTTAGACGCACTGGGTTATGGCGAGGCATTAGAGAACGTCGTCCCCGCCCCGGTCATAAGTCCGATCGACTTGCAAAAACTGGAGGGAAAGAAGCGACAGCGCGTTCGGTAAATGGCAGCTGAGCTAGCAGATGTCGGTAGTGGGTAAACGCGAAGGGATAACTCGAAGGGATATAATTGAAGCGGGAAAGCGCGCTCAAATTGCGACCTTGCCGAAAATTAAAAACACCGTCGACGAAGTCATCAACGCACTGCAGAAGTGGAAGGACTTTGCTGAAGCGGCCCACGTTTCCGAAACGAATACGGAAAGCATACAAAGAGCGCTCGACTTGCAGAATTCTGCGAACTAGCTACGCCAGAAGCCCCTCAACCACCTTCGCCTCATCATTCTGAATCAGTGACTGATCGGTCCCGTTACGCTTGAAGGTGAGCTCTTCGGCTTTGAGGCCAAAAAGATGCAGGAGCGTCGCGTGATAGTCGTAATGATTCACAACATCCTCAACCGCATGATGGCCGAATTCGTCGGTCGAGCCGTGAGTGTGACCGGCTTTGAAACCGCCACCGGCGACCCACATGCTAAATCCGTAAGTATTGTGATCGCGACCCACTTTCTTGCGATCGCCCTTCTTCGCTCCTGATCGATTCTGAATCACGGGGAGGCGACCCATCTCCCCTCCCCAATGCACCACAGTGCTGTCGAGAAGGCCTCGCTGCTTGAGATCGAGCACCAGCGCCGCCGCAGGCTGATCAACGTAACGACAGGCTGCGGGAAGGCTTGTCAGGATGCTGGTATGATTATCCCAGGTTTGATTGCCTGTGAAAATCGAAACAAATCGTACCCCTCGCTCGACGAGACGACGGGCGATCAGACAGCGTGAGCCAAAGTCATTCGTCTCCTTTTTGTCGACCCCATACATGCGAAGCGTGGCCTCACTTTCCTGATTGATATCGAGTGCCTCTTTGGCTGCAACCTGCATTCTCGCGGCCAACTCAAAGCTCTGAATGCGGGCCTCCAATTCCGATTCGCCGGGGCGTTGATCGGCATGATCACGATTGAGCCGCTCAACAAAATCGAGATAGCGTCGTTGGGCATCGCCTTTCAGCGATTTAGGGGGATCGAGGTTTAAGATCCGCGGCTCTTTGGGACGAATCACGGTTCCCTGATAAACAGAGGGCAGCCAACCGTTCGTAAAGTTATCTACGCCGAGAACAGGAAGTCCTCGAGGATCGGTCAAGGCGACATAGGCGGGCAGGTTCTGATTCTCAGCTCCCAAACCGTAGGTGAGCCAGCTTCCGAGAGTAGGTCGCCCCGTCAGGATTGACCCATTATGAAGCGCATTGATCGACTGACCGTGATTGTTCACCCCGGTGTGCATCGAGCGAATCATCGTGATGTCATCTGCGATCCCGGCCATATTGGGGACCAGTTCGCTGAAATCCATTCCGCTCTCGCCGTGTTTTGAAAATGCCCAGGGTGAGCCCATCACTTCGCTGCTGGCTCCGGCGGCATCGTCATACTTGATATCACCCGGAAAGTCTTTTCCATCGAGACGGTTAAGCTCGGGCTTGGGATCGAACATGTCGATATGACTCGGCCCTCCCTGCATGAACATCGAGATCATTGCTTTTGCCTTGCCAAAGCCGTGAGGCGGAGCCTTTGGCAGCATGTCATAATGCTTCGGCCCCGAACCGGATAGCTGAGGATTTGCAAGAAGCCCCTGCTCCTGCAATAGGCTTGCTACGGCAATGGTTCCGAGACCATATCCTCTCTCCAAAATTTCACGTCGAGTCACCATGATCAGTCAATGTAGAGGAATTCGTTCGTGCTCAGAAGCGCGTGTGTCAGCGCCGTAAGCCCGAGAAGATGAGGATTAGCCGCTTCGGTCGATACCGGTCCTGAGAGGCGCTCCAGCGTCGTTGGCACCACCGTGTAATAAGCGGTTTGAAGGGTAAGAAAATCAGAGGCTTCTGCCAATTCAACCTCGCTTGGTTCACGCCCATAAGCGAGTTTCCAGGCATGCTTGATCGTTTCGTCGGTCGAAGCCCCCGCGCACTCCTTCTCCACCCGCTGAGCGAAATACTGTGAGTGCTCCCTCATTCCGATATTGTTCATCAAGAGCAAACTCTGAGGACTCACCGTCGTGACGGGGCGAATCTCGCAGTTGGCATCCGTCATCGGCGGTGCATCGAAAGCGGCGAACAGATCGAGCGGACGGGATCGACGTATTTGGACGTAAATACTCCGACGAAATTCCTGTCCTTCGAGCGAGATGAATTTCCCGGTTTGTCGCCCTGCGGTGTCGGTGGTGTCGACTCCGATCACGACCTGACCTTCTTCGGTAATCATGACAGGAACCGGCTCACCGAATTGCTTCGGACTCAGCTTCCCTGAAACCGCGAGCAATGAATCCCGCAAGGTCTCGGCTTCAAGGCGTCGTTTGCTCTGCCGACTGAGAAGTCGATTGTCCGGATCAATCTCATCGCGAACATCGTCTCGCTGCGATTGTTGCTGCCAGGTATGACTCGAAAGGATGAGACGGTGCAGCTCTTTCAAACTCCACCCCCGCGCGATGAATTCCTGAGCGAGCCAATCCAGCAATTCGGGGTGAGACGGCTTCTCCCCGAGGTGTCCGAAGTCCGCGACCGTTTTGACGAGGCCTGTTCCAAAGTGGTGCATCCAGACCCGGTTCACCATGACCCGGGCGAGCAAGGGATGGGAACCGTCAGTGAGGGAGGCGCCCAGCGCCAAGCGTCGACCAGAGGTAGGAACGGTGTCCTGATTCCCGGGGAATTCAGTCTTTCGCCAACCGGCGAGAACATCCAAATCCGAGGGAGTCACCTCGTCCTTGGGAGATTCGGGATCACCGCGGTGAAAAAGGAACGTTGCCGGGATCGCCTCGGGCTTCATTGCCGCTTCGACGAAAGCATGAACCAATTCATTCTTCGGCTTCTTTTCCCGAATTTTCGCTGCCTCAGCGGTCCTCTTCTTCAGCTCGTCATTGTACTTGGTTTTGTAAGTCTGGTCGTAAAGATAGAGCGTGCTGGCAGTGAGCTTGTTGATCGTCGGATGCCCTTTTAGAAGGCTAACCTGCTCAGGGGTTCTCTCCTTCACCACCGCATTGTAGGCCGTGCGAATCGCCTCACGATCGCCCTCGTCCCGTTTCAGGAGTTCCTTTTCCAAAACAATCTGAATGAATTCCGCCTGCTTTTTGAGGCGGGCCGTCTCGACCACTTTGGCCTCAGCCTCGACCACGGCTGCTTTCGCTTTGTCATCATTCGTTTGCAGTGAAACGAGACGGCTCTTCGGGTTCTTCCACTTTACCGGATTGAACCCCGGCTGAAAAACGGCCCTCAACTGATAGAAATCAGCCTGCGTGATGGGATCGTAGCGATGGTCATGGCACTCGGCACACTGGATCGTCATTCCATAAAACGCGGTGCTGACGATCTTCATCGTGTCGGTGATCGAAGCATTTCTCGTGAGAAGATCATTCTTTGCCCCGGTCCCATCGGGGGCCATTCGGAGGAATCCGGTCGCGGTGAGCAACTCAGCGTAGCGAGCCCTCTCCTCTTCCGTCTCAGAATTCGCGTGAACCCCTTCGAGCGAGGCCATCTCATCTCCCGCGAGCTGCTCTCTAACAAAAGCATCGAAAGGCTTGTCCGCATTCAATGATCGAATCACGTAGTCGCGGTATTTCCACGCATGCTTTCTTTCGAGGTCTTTCTCGGTCACGCCATCGGAATCAGCATAGCCTGCGACATCGAGCCAGTGGCGCGCCCAGCGCTCGCCATAAGCAGGCGCGTTGAGCAATCGGTCAATGAGGGCCGAAGAGGCGGTCGAAGAATCCTTTTCATGGCTCGCCTCGAACGCAGTGATTTCCTCCGGCGTCGGGGGAAGTCCCGTTAAATCAAAGGTGGCGCGCCTAATCAGGGTGCGGGCATCGGCTCGCGCTGAAAGGCTCAGCGAATTCGGGGCGAGCTTGCGCGTGATAAAAGCATCGATGGGGTGCTCGCTCCCCTTTGACTCAGGAATGCCCACTTTACCGATCGGCTGAAAAGACCACCAGGCACGCTCCTCCTCCGTGAAAAGCGGTGCGTCGTCGAGGCTCTCCGGTTCAGGTCTCGCCGTGATCGCACCTGCTTTGATCCAGGCCGCAATCGTTGCGATATCCTTCTCCGGCAGCTTGCTCTTCTCTTTAGGCATCTCGCCCTCGCGTAACATCTTAACGAGAAGACTCTGCTCAGGGTTCCCCGGGACAATCGCCGGCCCGTCTTTGCCGCCCTTGAGCAAAAAACGCTGCAAGCGCACATCCAGATCGCTTTTTGTCTCGCCGTCTTCACCATGACAATGAAAACAATGGGTTTTCAAAATGGGTCGAACGTCGCGCTCGAACGTCAGGGGGTCCTCCGCGGTGGCGGTTGACGAGACTGCGGCGAGAAAGAACAGTCCTGCAAGGTATCGAAGATTCATGATCAGGCGGTTACCGGATTACCACTTAGTCTAGTTCTCCGAACACTTTGATCAATGAGCCCCTGAGGCGTATTGGCGTGAGGCTGAATCACGGGATTCAGTCAGCTCCGCGACAGGAGGAGCTCGATTGCCTGCCCCAATCCAGCCGCATCATCGACGATCAAACCAACCTCTTCAGCCCGAAGCTGATCATCCGTCCCATATCCCCAGGAAACGCCGATCGTATCGAGCTGGTTCAGTCTTCCCGCGCGGACATCGAATGAGGTATCGCCAATCATGATGCCCCGGGCAGCCGGAAGGCTCTGCTCCTCGTAGAGATAAGCAATGAGGTCCGCCTTATCGACAAAACGGCCATCAAGCTCGGCACCGTAGACTTTTATAAAGTAATCACTGAGCCCGAAATGCTCAACAATCTCTGTCGCGACACCACGGGGTTTTCCCGTAGCCACAAAGATCGGACATCCGAGCGCATGCAGTCGCTCAAGAAGCTCACGCATCCCGGGGTAAACATCCGCCTCAAACTTCCCGCCATCGTCGAGGCGCTGCCGATAAAGCTCAACGCCCTGCTCGACGCGTTCGGCATCGTCTGTTTTCAGCAGAGTCGCGAAGGTCCCTCGCAAGGGAGGACCGATAAACTGAACCAATTCAGCCTCGCCTCGACGAGGCTCACCCAAACCGTCCAGAGCAAAATTGATGCTCGCAAGAAAACCGGGTTTCGGATCGGTAACAGTCCCGTCGAGATCGAAGAGGATGGGAATCATGTGTGCGCAGACTGAAAAGAATCGCCGTCGTCGCTAAAGGTAACTGCAAACATACTCGCAGATCTCTCCAGTTACGGTGATGGTGAAGCCGGAATCGGCATCGACCTCAAAAAACTGCCCCGCCGAATAGGTGGCAGTCTCTGCCTCACCATCTAAGTGCACAACGCACCCGCCGGCAGTGACGTCCATCCGCTCGGCAGCTTCAGTTCCAAAGTGGTATTCCCCCGGGAAGATCACTCCGAAGCTTTTTTTCTCACCGGAAGCGGTTTCGATTCCGTGAGAAATGACCTTCCCATCAAAGTAAACATTGGCCTTCGCTGAGGCCGTCACATTCTTGAACTCCATGGCAGGAGATTCACGGGGACCGACCGCTTTCGCAAGTTCAAATGCGGGAAACCATCCAAGTCACTAACGAAGCGGGTGGCGACGCTTCATCGCGAGATAACTAAGATTGGAAACCTCTCGAATGACATCTGCCCGCCGTGAGATCCATGAACCATAGGCCGTATTGCGGGATCCACTCTCAATGATCCCAATCACGGCATAGGGGTAGGAGCGTCCATCCCGCCCCGCCGCCACGAGAATGCCCATGTCGCCGCAACACATCGCAGTGCTGCCTGTTTTGTTGTAAACACAGGTTCCTGGCGGGACCCGCTTCGCATCCGTATAAAGACGATCATTGCCAGGCAAATTCATGATTCTGAGTATCTCTTTAGAATAGGGCATCTCGCCATTCCAGAGCGCATAGAGGAATTTTGAATAATTGGAAGCAGACGCCTTGTTCCGATAGGTACGGCCTCCGGCAGGAATATATTCGACAAGACTAACGCCCTCTGAAAGCAACGGGTAATGCCGATTCAAAAGCGCCCTCGTTGCGGCAGGTCCCCCAACCTGTCTCATGACCCAGTTCGTCGAGTCATTGTTACTCTTCTGTATCATTTGCTCCATGTGCCGACGACTCGTCGAGCCGTAGACCAGCTCTCCCGCTTTGACCTGGTGAAAAAAGGCGAGCGCGAGAAACGGTTTGATCATGCTTGCGGCCTGGAGCGAAGCGTTTTCATTGATGCTCACGAGCTTTTTTCCTGTCGTGAAATCGTAGACAATCCATGCGGTTCGCTCGTTCGAACGAATGACACCCTTTGCCCGTAGAGACTTGATGTAGCTGTCGATCTGAGTTTCAAGTTCACTCTCAACGGCGGCATCAGCAGAGCCGTTGAACCCACCTACGAGAACGCCGACAGCAACCAACAATGAGAAACAGGAACGGGAAAATTTCAGCTTAGGCATAGCAAGTCAGCGAATTTAAATAAATTAAGACATTCCTATAATAAACTTTATTGAATTTTTTTCTCATCTTTTATTAAATCATTGTTCCGCGAAGACGTCTTTTGGACAAATCGCGCTGAATACTGGCTGTGCTAGTTTTGAGAATGCGCTTCTTTAGAACAACCGTATTTCTTCTTTCCGCGATAATTCACAGCTCAGTTATTGCCCGGGAAATGGCGAAGGCCGAAGAGCCTGAAGCAGTCGGACTTTTTCAAATTCGGTCTGAGCTTAGCGATGAATCAAGCCCTTCCCTTCCTCTCGAAGAGGCCAACTTCCGGGCGAGTAATGCACTGGTCGTAGCGAAGGGTATCAAGGGAAACACCACCTATTGTTACACGCTCACCGTAAAAAGTGAAACGGCTATCTCGGGCCGGGTCAGTTTCGAATCAGACGCGGTCTTCTATGGCAAGCACGTCCCCATAGAGATACCCAAAACACGTGGTGAGTGGCAACGCATCTCTTTCTACTTTCGAACTGCTCCCGGGACAACCGAGGCAATGATTCGGTTCAATGCGACTCCTCATGGCAAAACCTGCGAAGCGAAGGAACCTCATCTTCGAGTCGCCACTGAAGATGAATTTACGGAGGCATGGAAGCGCTGGCGCGCACAGTATCCCGTGCGTGACCTCAGTCCGCGACCGGACGACGGCAAGGATCTCGAACGCTTCATTGGGATGCTTCAGAGTCCGCCGCCGGGAGTCGATGAACTGCTCGTCTATGGAATTGGCTCGAGCTACACGAACATGCTGGGGAACGGCGAGCGTCTTCTCCAATGGATTAAAGAGCACTTTCCGAACGCTCCTAAGATCGTCTACAAAAAGCATGTCGGGTCTGCGGTCGCCTACGATTTCACGCGGGGGTGGATGCGACAGCTTGTCCTCGGTGAAAAGCCGGATCTGGTCATCCTCTATTCCGAGGGAACCGGCGAAGATCTCGAGAAGCTATTGAAAGACTTTCGAACCCATTCGGCAGCGGACATCATTGTCGCGAGCCTTCATCTCCGGGAGCGGGCGAAAGTTAATACGCCAGCGACCGTTTACGAAGAGAAATGGCAGGAAATCCGCGCCGCCGCCGAGAAGTATGACTGCGAATGGGTCGACAACAGGGTCGAACATGCCGCCTACCTGACAAAACACGGGAAGCCCCTCGAATGGCTCCTGAAAGATGCCGTTCACCAGAGTGATCATGGCGCGCTTGTGATCAACGAGAACATTATGAGACACCTTGCCCCGCGCAACGTCCCCGGGAAAGAACTGGCGGCATCACTCCCCGAAAAGGTGACCGCGTACCGGGTCGACATCTATGGGAAACGCTCTCGAACGGGCAAGGTTTCTCAGGTTCGAATCAATGGGCGGCCTGCCAATGAGTTCCCTGCCTTCGTGACTACGGTGATTGTTCCGCGCGCCGGGAATCACCAAGCTGCCCGGGGCAGCACGGCAGACCGATCCCCTCACCTGATAAGGTTCGGCGATAGTGGAAAAATTGTCCCACAAACCTGGACAATTACGATGACGAGCGACACCGGAGATTTCAAGTTAACAGGTTCCGTTACGGGTGCGGACGGAGGTGGCAACAACGCTGCAGAGGTCACGAGTGCCTCCGGCCAAATTGTGGTGCCCTCGGATCTGTGGCGGAGGAGGATCAATCCTGACGGCACTCATGCCAATCTAAGCGGTGATGTGTTCACCTGGGAAGTGAGGCGGTCCACTCTCGGTGAAGTCGATTTTTCAGGACCGGACGGCGAACCTTTTCGAGTGACCTTAGCTTACCAGTTACCGAAAGAGGACATCGTTCTGGAAGTTGATCCGCCCGCCGCAGGAGAAGGGGAAATCATCGGCTTCGACATCATGCAACCGGCGCTCCCCTAGTGTTCGTCGAAGCCTAAGCCGACGGATATCCTGGAGGTCTTTTCCCTCGCACGCTTCGCTATTCGTTGTCTCGCTATTCGTTGTCTCGCTGTTCTCAAATAGCCATTCTCCCCACCCCCTGTTTGCGAGGGAAAATCCTCGCCAGCCTATCGCCGATATAGTCTTGTCTGAACCCATGTCTTAAAACACGTTTAAAGACATGGGTGCTTTTCGGGGTCAGGAGTGGGCGCAAAGCTCTACATAACAGTGCCGCGAGCTTCAGCCAGGGGGAATCGAAAAACAATTCCAGCGCCCGATCAGGTCGCTCACGAGCGCCTCTATCGATTCACCTCTACGACCGGCCTCTCAGGAGCGGTTCAGCCCTTCGAGATAGAACTCCGGCCTCAAAGGGGCTCGCCTGTGTGCGGTCGGGCTTTCAGCCCAAATTTTCATCCGTCAGTTTAAGCTTGTTCAAAGACTAACCTTCTTTCGGTTCATTCGGAGCTCCTTCTTTCGACAGAATAGGAGCGGGCATCTTCTCGATAAGCGCATCAAAGTATTTCCACGCCGCCAACGCCTCCGCATCCTCAGAGTCAGTTTTCTCTAGATAGCCCTTCCCGGCTCGGTTTTCACCGCAATCGAACAAGTGCCCCCGGTGCAGCGGAGAATTATCCTCGAGGAGCCAGCGCTTCGTTCGGAGAATTCGCCTGTCTGCCTGATAGGCAAAGATCCATTCCCTCGTTGATTCGCTCTCTCCTTTGAGAAACTTCGCGAGGGAGGTCCCGTCGAAGACTCGATCAGAAGGCAGCTCGACGCCGGCAAACTCGGCCATCGTCGGGAGAACGTCGGACAGATCAGTCAATTCGAGCGTGCTGCCCCGTTGCTTCACGATTCCGGGGCCGTTGATGATCATTGGAACCCGAGCGCCCATTTCGGTCGGGAGGGACTTTCCATTTCCTCCAGTACCGTTATCCCCCATGAAAAGGAGGATCGTATTTTCTCTCAGGCCCAGCGCATCCAGCTTCGCAACGAGTCGCCCAATCAGCTTGTCCATGTATTCAACATTCGCATCAAGATTGGTCTTTGAGTGCCTCACCGCCCTGTCTTCGGGGCCTTTCGTAGAATCCGGAGTGGTCTTCCACGGGGTATGTGTCAGCACCATGGGATAGTAGATAAAGAAGGGGTCGTCCTTTTTCCTTTCCATGAAATCACAGAGGAAATCTGTGAACATGTCAGGGCCATAATCCTCCCGCTGAGTCGAAACCCACCTCCCGTTTTGAACAATACTGGGATGCCAATACCGGTTGGCAAAATCGATTCCCGCCGCCGTCACTCTCGCCTGATCTTCTTTGGTGTAGTAGCCCTCGTAGCCCCACATGCAGTATTCATCAAAACCGACCTCCCGGATCAGATCGGGCTGACTACCGGACAGCTGCCACTTCCCCGCAATCGCTGTGGCATACCCTGCCTTTTTGAAAATCTCCCCGAAAGTGAGATGACTCGTAAGATGCCGACGTTCATCAGTCGGCTCGAGTCCACCGCGCTTGTTGCTGAAATTTACCACTCCAGTTCGAAACCCATACTGCCCTGTCATGAGCAGAAATCGTGTCGGATGACAGACAGGTGGAGCAAAGCAGGTCTCAAACTTCACGCCTGATTCGGCGAGCCTGTCCAACTCTGGTGTATCCTGCGTGGGATGTCCATAGCACGACAACTCCCCCGCGCCGATGTCATCCGCCATGATGACAATGAAGTTCGGCCGCGAAGGGTTTTCACCGGACTCCGCGTAAAGGGTTGCTCCGAACAACAAGGCAATCAGGGTAGTTCGTTTCATGACTCGGGATAGAGTAAAAAAGTGATGCTACTCCAACAGGCGAGGCGCCGAAAATCCGCGATCCTGAGTCTCTTTCAATAGAATCTGAAGTTCCGCCACCTTGTCGGCGTGCTGAGCGCTTAGGTTCGTCCGCTGCCCGATATCTGCTTCCAGATCGTAAAGCTCAACCGCAGTGCCGTCATCAGCGTAGCCATGCTTCTTCTCCCATGCGGGATTCACCTTCGATTTATACCCCGTTTTGTGATCGATGAGAAGCCACTTACCGTCTCGAATCGCATACTGCCCTTCGTAAGTATTGTGAACGTGTGAGGTTCGAACTGAATCCGTTTCCCCTTTCAACAGTGGCAAGAGATCGTGTGAGTCGCCTGCGGCATCATCTCGCAAGCTGATATCGAGAGCCGAGGCGATCGTCGCCATGATGTCGATCTGGGAGACAAGAGCGTCATTGACCTGACCGGGTTTCGTCACTCCCGGCCACTTGACGATAAAGGGCACATGATGACCACCTTCGTAGATGTCCCGCTTCAATCCGCGCAGCGGATGCGAAGACCAATGGTCATATTTCTCGTCGCGCGCATAGGCATAGTGCTCAGGCCCATTATCCGCCGAGAAGATGACAACCGTATTATCTGCCTGGCCACTCTCTTTCAGCGCTGCTAGAATACGGCCGCATGCGTCGTCTGTCTCTACGACAAGATCCCCGTAAGGCCCTGCGCCCGATTTCCCATCGAACTCATCGTTTGGAATGATAGGCGCGTGGGGCGCGGGAAAAGCAAAGTAGAGAAAGAATGGCGCTTCCATTTTTGACTTCGCTTTGATGTAGTCGACCGCCTTCGCCGTCGTCGTCGGAATGTTCTCATAGGGATCCCAATCACTCGACATCGGTCCGGGGCGGCACTCCCAGCGGCCTTCTTTGATCGGCTTCCATTTCGCCGTGTCCATGAGCGTGTCGGGGGCCTTCACGACCTTGTCATCTTCGATCCAGCAATAAGGCGGGAAATTGATCACCGTATCACCAAAGTAGTGATCAAAGCCGTGATCGAGCGGTCCATTCGGAATCGATTTATCCCAGTGAAACGCTTCCGGCCCCCAGGCCTTCGTTTTTCCCTCTCCGATTTGCTTGGCATCGGCCTTTCGAATCGCCGCCCAATTCCAACCAAGATGCCATTTCCCAATCGCGGCCGTGTCATAGCCTTTTCCCTTCAACATCGCGGGCATCGTGAGTTGTCCGGGCTTGAAAGCTGAATCGCCAAACGCACTGACGATCCCATGAAAGTCCCGCCAGTGATACCTTCCCGTGAGAAGCGCATAACGGCTCGGCGTGCAAATGCCTGAAGACGAGTGTCCGTCAGTAAAGCGCATCCCTTCCGCCGCAAGCTGATCCAAATTCGGGGTCGGAATCTTCGACTCAGCGTGGTAACAGCTTAGATCACCAAAGCCAAGGTCGTCCGCGTAGAGAATGAGAATATTAGGACGATCTGCAGCCGAAAGCGGATTACCTGAGATCAGAGCACCGACAAGAGCGAGAGAAAAAACGAGCTTCATAGAAATTTATCGTAGACCAAGCATACCCGTCGGTCATCCGCGTAATCCCGTCATGATGCCTCGATAAGATTTCCTTTCTACTGCGATATCGAATACCCTCGCCTTGTGAATTGGAAATCGAAAAGCTTTATCGTAACAGGAGGGACGCGTGGAATTGGCCGGGCGATTGCTCTCGCTCTTTTGGAAAAGGGAGTCGAAAATCTGCTTGTCGCCGCGGAAGAGGATGACCCGTTTGAATGGGACGAGCTTGAGAAAAAAGGAGCTCATTACCTCAAAGCGGATATGGGATCCGAAACGGATCCCGGAAGCATGGTTCACGCAGCGCATGAAAAACTGGGGGCCCTCGACGGCCTCGTTCATTGCGCGGGCGTTTACCTCGAAGGCCATCCCGGAGATCGCACCCAAGTCGAAATTTGGAACGAGACAATGAACATCAAAGCTCGCGGCGGATACCTCCTTGCGAATGCTTTTGCCGAACTCGCGGCTCCCAAGGCGAGCTTTCTTGCGATCACGTCGATCAATGCGGAACAATCGGAGCGGGATCACCTCGCCTACGATCCTGCCTGCGCCGCCCTCGGAGGGGTGATCCGAGCGTTTGCGATTCAGCACGCGCCCCGTCTGCGCTTCAATGCACTTGCTCCCGGATTGATACGCACGCGTTTGACTGAGGAAGTCACCCATTCTTCCGCGATGCATACCCACGCTTGCCATAATATCCCCATGGGAAAACTGGGCACACCGAGCGATTGCGCCGGAGCGGCACTATTTCTCCTGAGCGACGAATCCTCCTACATCACCGGCGAAACATTGTTCGTCGACGGTGGGATTCGAGTGAGTCAGATGTCACGGGAGTGACTTCACTCTTGATTTGGGCTCGTTCGACGAATCGACTTCACCCCAGACCCGGAAGGAAGGTCTCATACTCGCCGTTCTCATCAGGGTGGCAGGGTGGCTCTTCATCCCAACTCGAAGGATAGATGCCAATGCGCTCCTCAGAGTTCATCGCCTCTTCCCAGGTGACGACTTTTCCGCTGTAAGCAGCCATCCGCCCCATGATGGGAAACAGAGTTGAGTAGGCGCTGCGCTCCGCCTCATTGTGGGGCAGGTCTTCGCGGATCGCCTTAAAAAGGGCATTGTGTTCGAGTTGATAAGAGTTCTCCTTTTCCTTGGCTCGCCATGGGGCAATCGCCGGATCGTTCGAGCGGACCGCGGCATTGTTCTTGAATGACAATTCAGCGGTGCCATTCGTGCCCGTGATCTTCTCTCCAAACCAACTCCAGCATTTCGGAATGTGCCTATGCTGGGTGATGACCTGCGAGCCATCAGCATACTGAAAGTCGACGCTGTAGTGATCGTAAATTTGGCCGTTCGTCGGACCGGTTCGGACACTGCGCCCGCCCTGTCCCTGACAGGATACGGGAAGAGCCTCGTCCTTGATCCACTTCACGACATCGAATTCGTGAACGCTCTGCTCGACCATGAAATCACCGCTCAGCCATGTGAAGTAATACCAATTTCGCACCTGGAACTCCAACTCGCTCTGGCCGTCTTCTCTCAGGTTCCTCTTATTCACATCGGCTCGACAATTGAACATCTGAATGAGAGGGATCTCTCCGATATCACCATTGCGAATTCTATCAATCGTCTCGTGGTGAATCGGGCTGTGCCTGCGATTGAAGCCGACGCCGACTTTAAGGTTTTTCTCCTTCGCCACTTTCGCGGCTGCGAGAACCTGACGAATCCCGGGGGCATCGACCGCGACCGGTTTTTCCATGAAGACATGCTTTCCCGCCGCGACCGCTTCCTCGAAATGTTGGGGACGAAACCCCGGAGGGGTTGTCAAAATAACGACGTCTAAATCATCGAGTGCGATCACTTTCTGAAAGGCATCCAATCCGACGAACCTCCGCTCCTGACTCACATTTACCTGATCGGGACGAGGCGCATTTTTTGCCAAGACTTTTTCACTTCGTGAAAGCTGACCTTCGTCGATATCCCCCATCGCCCAAAGTTCGGTGCGATCATCTGCTGCCAAAGCTTGAGCCGCTGCTCCAGTTCCCCTTCCGCCGCAGCCGATCAGGGCGACGCGAATTTTGTCGGTGTCCGCACCCTGTGCATGGGCCCCTGAGGGGAATGCTGCCGCCGCAGAGGCGAGAATAGCTGATTGCTGAACAAATTCCCGCCGCTTCACTGTATCCGGTTTCATGCCGCCGATTCTGCGATGAATCCGATAGGGCGGTCAAGAGATCCGCTTCCGTGGATGCGTCACATTTAGCGATCCAAGTCCTGAGAGAATCACTGCGAAACGGGCACGGCTGCCTTTGCTTTCACATGGCCCCGCTTGCGTAAGATTGGCGCGAGATACTTTGCCGTTTCGTCGGCGATGACATTGTAGCCGGCCAGATTGGGATGACGGTCAGAGGTCCAACCCGGAAGGTGTCCGAAGATACCATCAAGCTCGTTCCCCATTACCTCGACCCTATCTCCGTTAACGCGCGGTTTTAGCCACTCGTGATACTTTTCGGGAATCTTCGCGAGCGGATAACGGCGGTAATTAAGGATGTTGAAGCCCTTTGTTAACTCGGCAGCATATCGAGGGTAGATGTCAAAAACCTCGAGCTTTTCATCCCGCGCCACTTTTCGAATGAGGTCGTTAATCTCTTTACTCACTTCCTCGCTCGCGAACGGAATCACGGTCATGGGAATGATGAGCGCGTCGGGATGATCGGTGCGAAGACGTTTGATCATTCCATGGAAATCGGCCACGAAGGTAACCGGAAAATTCTCCCGTCTCGCTTTATCGTTGATTCCGTAACGAATAAAGATGTAATCAATCCCCTTTAGGTCGGCTCCGTTCTTATCATACCTACCTGAATCAAAAAGCCGGTGAATCGTTTCACCACTTTGACTGGAATTAATGACCTCGCAGGGCGGGAGATCACTCTCCGCAGTAAGGAGCAGTTCGAGGACCGCTTCCAAATGCGGCCCCTCAGGTTTGAGTCGACGCGGAACGCTGCCCTCGGTCGTGCTGTCGCCGAGGAGGAGAATTTGCACTTTCCCCTCATGTTCCGCTCGAGAAAAATCAGGAAAAAAAGAGGCCAAGATCAGTAATAACAGACAAGCGGGAGAACGATTCATGTCTGACAGAATATGAATTTCCCGTCACTTCACCCAGTGGTAAGAGATCACGCAATGAAGTGGCGATTGGCGCCCCCTCTGCGGCTAATAAATCCTAACGGACCAACTCTTTACCGGAGTCCTCGAAAGCCTCAGCGTTGAGAGCGCTCTGGCATCGTTCTCGTGAAACCCGAGAATGGCACGATCATCAAAAGCAAATGAAGGACTGTTCGTCTCGTAGCGATTGCGAGCAGGAAACTGCTCAGTGGCATCAGAAAGCGCGTCGGCGACCGTGATTTCGGCACGAAACCCGAAAACTGAATCGATCGAACCAAGATCCCATTCGTGCTCATGGAGATAGGTTCTTGGGATGCGTATCGTGAGGAGTTTGACCCCGTCATCGACGGTATCGAGTGTCGACGTGATTCCCTTCGAACTCAGGACCATGTTGTAACCTGTTCCAAAAGATCCGAGACGAATCGCCGAAATCAGCCCCGGGCCATCTGACGCTTTGGTATAGATCTCGATCGGCTCAATTGCTCCGAAACTGCCGACACCATCAATCGATCTAGCGTCGAGAAAAAGACGCGCTTCGATCGCCGCTTTATCGCCCAAATCCGGAATACGAAATCCCTCCAGTCTCGCAATCGCGTAAAGCGCTTTCTCGTCTGCATCAAAAAGCCAGGTCGCCTTCCCCTCAGGCCGCTCCTTTGCCTCAAGCGCACCAGCCGGCTTCGCATTCGCATACGACGACCAGGGCTTCATCAATATCGGCTCGCCGAGGACGATATCTTTGGTCGCTTCCATCTCTCGAGTAAATCTCACTTTTCGTCCGTCGGCTTCCACCTGAATCCAAACATCATTCTGAAACTGCGCCTCGCTACCGCCTTCAAAATCAAAGATCGCGAAAACCGTCTTGGTTCCTAAGGGAGACACCGAGAAGGCAGTTTCAGGTCCTATTTTATCGCCCATCCCGACCCGGAATTTTCCTGAGACAGGTTTGCCGTAACCACTCACGAGATCCCACTCGAAACGTAATTTGCTTGATACGTTGATAAAGTGACGTGACTTCCACAGAGCGGTAACAGGTCCGACACGAACCGGTAAATCAACTAACTCAGATCCAACCGTGTCCTCGAGGACGAAACTAAAACGACCCAGCTCGTCGCTTGCTGAAAACGGATAAAAAAGATCCGACCCATCCCGGGACTTGCCAACAGGAGGTCGTCGGTAGCGAAACAAAAGCTGAGTCGTATCCCCTGCTGCCACTTTAAAACGCTGCGCGATATCAATGGGAACGATGGAGCGACCCACTGCGAGCGCACCGATGCTTCCCTTTTGCGGCTCCGTTGATTGATTCGTAATCGCAACCGTGACGTTGATGTTGCTATTGTTCTCGTAGGCGGCAACGGCAGCATAAGTAAAATTTGAAACCTTCGGACCGTTTTTAAGATCATCAAAAATCACCTCGCCAAGATACTCATTGGCCACCGTTGCAGGGTGAATCCGCTCACGGGTTTGCAGGTCCGGTCCGAACTTGAAGATGCTGGTCAGTTTGTCGCCAATCACCTGCATACCGGCTTGCGGTTCGGTAGCGGGATCGACTCCGCCACCCAACTTGGCGAGATGAGAACCCAAGTCAATAAAGAGCACCCCATTCAACGCGGCGACTTCGCGCGCCGCCGTCGCATACGGCCTTGCAATCCCCCACTCCATCGCGCCTGCACCATAGTTGACCAGAGTCGGGCTGAAAATAACGACGTCGGTGTTGTTACGCTTGCCGGCATCAATGATTTCCTGAATCGCCCGCTGATAACTATCAATCGAGAGGTAGCCCAACGAATCATAGATTCCGAATTGGACGACTATCAAATCGGGGTCGTGGAGAAAGGCATCGGTATTGGCCCGACGCAGACCATCGAGAGCGTTGCCATCTGATGTCGTCAGGTTCTCCAGCGTGAGCTCGTTACCCAGATACCGTGATATCTTTGCAGAGCCTCCTTCGGGTGGATTGAGCAATTTAACACCCCCTGTATAGAAAAACTCGCGAGCAAGTCGCGTCAGAAACATTCCCGTGTAGGAAAAGAGAGGGTTCCCACTTTCCCAGGCGGTTGAAAGCGGAGTGATACCACCGAGAACCCCATCCCCGATCGCAACGATATGAACGGGATCACCAGCCTCCAGCTTCGCAAAGCTACGAGGAATATAGCGCTTGAAGCGTTCCCTTTGATCCAGTGTAAGCGGGTAGCCAAAGACGTTGGCAATCCCGAAAACGAGGACCAACCCAATGGCAATTTTAGCGGCGTGTCTCATGTTCCTCTTCTGACGAGTGTAAGACGGGAGAGGCAAGCGCATTATTAGATTGAGTTTCCAATTAAAAAGCCCCGAAATTCGGGGCTCCTTAAGAAATCAGATCCTGCTTAAATATCAAGCATCAAGTAGCAGTAGAGGGATCCTTCTCATTTTTGAGAAAAGATTTGATTCCCTTGTCAGGAAGAAAGAATCCAGCCATCTGCAATTTGGCAGGTGTCACACCCATCTCTTCGAGTGCCTCGTAATGAGCCACTGCCTCTTTGTGATCAAGCGGTCCGACCGTGGAAGAAAGATCCTCATTTGATCCTGTGAGGAGACTGACAAGAACACATCCGGTGATTTCATTCTTATCCCGAGACGCGAGGAACTTGCTGAATGCATCCTGAACCGACTCGGCAACGTCTTCGGCCTCATCAGGGAGATAAATGGTCTCACGAACGACGTTGGACATTTTGATTTCGCCTCCCGTTGTGAAGAGAATATCATGATCAGTCGTGAAACGGCGAATCGCATCATCAATACGGAACACAGGTGGGAAGCTGTAATCGACGATCAATGTCTTCGGCTTCAGTGCCTTGATATCGAGAACACCGGGAAGATTTGACGAAGCAACGAAAATCGAAGCTTCATAAACTTCAGGGGGAAGAGCCCCTCCGTTCTTCACAATATCAACCCGTCCCCGGTAACCGGCCTCGCGAATGAGATCACGGCAACGACTCATCTGGTCATCGGTCTGATAAGGATCACAGAGAATAAGGTGCTTCGGATGTTCCATGACATCGAGCATCAAACGAAGGGTTCCAAATCCAATCGAGCCAAGCCCGACGACAGAAAGAGTTTCCTCAGAAAGGTCACGCCCTGCTTTAGCAAGGATGCCTTCGACCGATTTCACAATGGTTGCCGAACGCGTCGCATCTCCAGTCGTGATCTCCGGGAGATCATCACGGCCTTTCATCCAATCCTTGATCTTGCGACCATGATCGGTTGTCATAGGAATAACACCTGTCAGTGAAACGCACTTGGCGCCTGCTTCAGCAGCCATCTCGAGAGCAGCCATCGTCGGTGCTTTGACCGAATCGAGGTCTTTGTAGAAGTCGGTTTCAAAGCAAGGAAGCATGAGAACCCCGATCTTCCCTTCATCCAACTCGTAGACATTGGTAAGGCGGGGTTTTCCGGCAAAAAGACGCTCAGAAATCTCATCCCGCGACATACCCGACAAGCTCGCGAGCACGTCCGGAATGTAGGTCAAGGCAACCGCATCCAGTTTCGGCATTTTCGAGACGGTCTCTTCGATCGAAATATGGGCGAAAGCTTCGAACGAAGGCCCTTCGTCCGAATCAATTCCAGCCGAATCCGCCTTCACCTCAGTCGCGGAGAAATCGACTCGATCATTTGTCAAATACTCAGACAACTGCTCGATATTCGGATGCATGAGGAAAACGTCCACAGGCACGTCCTGTCCGAACTCGTCGGAAACATCGATGATGATTCTCAGGGCCATCAGTGAGTCACCTCCCATTTCAAAGAAATTATCGGTGACACCGAAATCTTCGGAATCAAAGTTGCGGCTGAAGACTTTCCAGACGCGCTCTTCAACAGAAGTCCTTGGTGCCACTTTCTCACCATCAGAGGAAGCGCCAATCGTAGGCATCGGAAGTCGGCGACGGTCAATCTTCCGGTTCGGAGTAAGCGGAAATTCTTCCACTCGCTTGAAAAATGCGGGGAGGTAACTTGCAGGAAGGTTCGCCGCAAGATTCTCTCGAATCGTCGCCGCGTCAAAGGAAGCGCTGTCTGAGATATAGTATCCCACGAGACCTTCGCCAGTCGGGAGGTCATTGCGTTTGGCCACAACGGCCCGCTTGATACCATCAATGCTTTCCATCTGCTGTTCGATATCACCCAACTCCATCCGGACACCGCGAACTTTCACCTGGAAGTCGACACGACCAAGGCATTCAAGTTTACCATCGCGATTCCAGCGAGCGAGGTCACCGGTGCGATAGAGCCGCTGCTTGCCGACAACCGGAAGTTCAATTTCACGGAAAGCGTCAGCAGTGAGATCGGCCTGATTGCGATAACCGCGAGCGAGGCCAGCTCCACCAATCCAGAGTTCACCGGTAAATCCTCGTGGAACGAGATGATCATTTCCATCGAGGATGTAGACCTGAGTGTTCGCAATCGGAAGACCAATTGAAATCGTTTCAGCCCCTTCTTCGATTTTCTCGATTGAGGACCACACCGTCGTCTCGGTAGGACCATAGAGGTTCCAGACTTCAGCTGCGGAATTAACGAGTGCGTTGGCAAGGCCACGAGTAAGGGCTTCACCACCGCAGAGTATGCGCAGATCGCTCTTCCCTTCCCAACCACTGTCGAGAAGAAGCTGCCAGGTAGCAGGTGTTGCCTGCATCACCGTGATGTCTTCCTCTGATAGAAGATTAGCAAGACGCCGACCGTCTTTCACATCATCTCCGCTGGCGATGACTACCTTTGCTCCAGCAAGGAGCGGCAGGAAGAGTTCCAGCAATGAGATATCGAATGAAAGCGTCGTCACTGCGAGGAGGCGATCGTCTTTGCTCAGCCCTGGAGCTTTTTCCATCGAGCGGAGGAAGTTCACCGCAGCGCGATGAGGAATCTCGACCCCCTTCGGAGTTCCGGTGGAACCTGAAGTGTAAATGATATAGGCAAGTGAATCAGCGGTCACACCGGTGACTTTAGGCGCCTTGGAAGAGCCTTCAATGTCATCGAGGTTGATACTTTTCCAACGGCCCACCGGAGCTTTCGCGTAATGTTTCCCCGAGGCAATCAATGCCTTGGGAGCGGCATCTTCAAGCATCAGATCGAGACGTTGAGCCGGGTAATCAGGATCAAGCGGCACATAGGTAGCACCCGCTTTGAGAACACCTAGCAAGGCGCCAATCATCCGCGGTGAACGATCAGCGAGAACACCTACATTATCACCCACCGAAACGCCGTTTGCGATGAGATCACGGGCCACGCCATTGGCGAGTCGATTCAACTGACCGTAGGTCGTGTGATTGTCTTCAAAGATTACCGCAGTGTCTTCGTCTTTATGAGCCGCAACAGCCGCAATAAGATCGTGGAGCAGAGCCTTGTCTTCGAACTTCGCTTTGGTGTCATTTAACTTGGACACAAGCGTCTTCTCATCGCCGGAGTCGAGAAGTTTCACTTCAGAAATCTTCGTTGAAGAATCGGTCGTGATTTGGCGAAGGACCTGCTCGTAGAGGCCACACAACTCTTTGATCGTTTCCTCATCGAAAAGATCACGGTTGTACTGCCAACATCCGAAAAGCTGACCACCCGCTTCTTCAAGCGTCAGGGTGATTTCGAACTGCGCCTGACGAGTGGTGAGGTCGATCGTCTCCATTGAGAGATCACCCACGTGAAAAGTGTGTCCACCTTGTCCGATCAGGAACACGGCGATACCCTCATCATCGATCCCGGGAACCTTCTCCATCGTAAAGCTCACCTGGAAGAGTGGTGAACGACCCGGATCGCGAACAACGTCAAGACGGTCCACCATGCGAGCGAGCGGGTACTGCTGATTCTCAAGAGCCCCATTCACGCTCAATGAATTGCTCACGAGGTAGTCGGCGATGCTTGGGTCATCAGCCACCGTGCTTCGAACAGGAACCGGATTGATGAAATATCCGACACTGCTCTTCAGTTCGGGCTGGGTTCTTCCGGCAAGTGGAACACCAATCACGATGTCGTCCTGCTGGCAGTAACGGTGCATTAAGATATCGTAAGCAGACAGGAGCGTTGTAAAAAGAGTCACGCTGTTCTCCTGGGCGAGCGCATTGACGGACTCGGTAAGGGCTGCGTCGAGTTGGAACCCGTAGGTCGCGCCTTCGAAAGTCTGTACGGCAGGTCTCGTCCGATCAGTCGGAAGATCAATCGCTCCGGGAGCGCCTTCAAGGTGCTCTTTCCAGAACTGAAACATGTTCTCGCCCGCTTCGCTTTCGAGGTGCGCTTTTTCCCAATTAACGAAGTCTGAGTATGAAGCCGCAATCGGCTCAACCTGAGGCGTTCGGCCGGCTTTGGTTGAGAAGTAATATTCAATGAGATCCTGAATCATCACCGCAATGGACCACGCATCAGAGATGATGTGGTGCATGCTGAGCAAGGCGACGTGAGCATCGGCAGTCCGGAAAAGCTCAAGTCGCACGACAGGACCGCGCTCCAGATTGAATGGACGTCCCGCATGCTCACTGATGAGTGCTTTCAACTGCTCGTCATCAAGGGCCGTGCAATCGTGCTCGCGGAAGTCGATTGTTCGACCTGTGTGAACAACCTGCATCGGCTCGCCATTGACCGTCGTAAAAGTCACATCGATGAGCGGATGACGCTCGAAGAGAAGCGAGAACGCTTTCTTCATTGCGTCAATGTCGAGGAGCGGACGGAACTTGCCTGAGAAGTTCAGATTGTAAGCCGATGAATTCGGAGCAAGGCGATTGAGAAACCAAAGCGACTTCTGACCTTCGGTGAGCGGGAACATTTCCGGCATCTCACCTGTCACCTCAAATTCAACGAGGCTGGAAGCATCAATGCCTGATCCCTCACCTGCTTTAGCTCCACCTGACTCGAGAAGCTTCTCCAATACGGGAATGGAGAGGTCGCGAATGCTCGGTCCGTTGAGAACGGAACCCATTGGCATCGACATACCGAGCTTCTCTTCGATTCGGTTAACCAACTCGATCGCCATGAGTGAGTCGAGACCGAGATTCGTGAGAGGTGTATCTTTATCTAGACGCGAGGCATCGGTGCCCAGAACAGCACCCACCTGAGCGGCGATAAGGTCTTCAACAAGGCTGGCGCGCTTTTCAACGGGAGCTTCGAGAATTCTGGCCGACAAGGAATCCCCACCACCGGAACTGGAACGAGGAACCACCGGAAGGAACATATTCGTTCCACCCACAGAAGGGCTGAAACGAGCGAGGGCCTGCCAGTTACACCGAGCGGCACCGAGCTGGTAGGAATCCGAAGGAGCACCAATACTGAAAAGATGAAGGGTTTCCTCCATGTTTGTCGCCCCGAGACCGACCATCTCAAGATACTGCTGCGTCTTCTCATTACGAGCGACGAAGCCTGCCCCCTCAAGAGCACCCCAGTTGAAGGTGAGAGAAGGAAGACCGATTGAACGGCGATGAAAAGCCAACTGATCAAGGAATACGTTTCCTGCGTTGTAGTTCGATTGCTTCACCGCGCCAATGAAGGCTGAGAAAGAGGAGAAACAGATGAATGAATCGAGTGGTATATCGAGAGTGGCCTCGTGAAGGTTCCACGCACCGACCATTTTCGGAAAAAGGACGGAGTTAAAACGCTCTTTGTCGAGCTCGAGCACGAACTCATCATCGAGAACCATCGCTCCGTGAATCACGCCAATGAGTGGCGCCTTGCCGCTCTGGATTTCCTTTACGATTTTATCAATGTCAGAACGGTTAGTGACATCACCACGGGCATCCATCACCGAAACTCCGCCGGCTTTTAATGTCTCAATTTTCTCAAATACATCCTCTTTCGGTCCCGAGCGGCTCATGAGAGCAAAGTGGCGCGCACCGTTATCGGCCATCCACTGAGCAAGCTCGAGTCCGAATCCACCGGCACCACCTGTGATCAGGTAAGTTCCGTCACCACGGAAGCGATTTCCCTCTTCAGTCGGCTGACCGATTTCAATTTCAGGGAGGTCAAAGTCGAGGACGTTCTTTCCGATGTGCTTTCCTGCGGCCATGTAGCGAAATGCTTCCACGACTTCCGTGACAGGGAACGATTTGTTCGGAAGAGGCTTGTAGGTTTCGTCATAGAATTTGCTCTCCAGTTCGGAGAACATTTTCGCGACGTAGGCAGGCTTGCTCTGCAAGTGCTGCGCGAGGTCGATCACAAAGAAACTGATGTTGTTACGAAGCGGCTCAAGACCGATCTTCGAGTTACCGTAGACATCGACTTTACCGATCTCCATAAAACGACCGAAGGTCTTCAGAACACTGAAGTTTTTCGGAATGAAGTCACCAGCGAGGGAGTTTAGAACAGCATCAACCCCCACTCCGTTGGTGATCGCCATGATCTCATCCGCGAACTTAAGAGTCCGGGAATCGAGAACGTGATCAACGCCCATGTCGACAAGAAGCTGGCGCTTCTCAGGACTTCCGGCGGTCGAGAAAACGACAAGTCCAAGATGCTGCGCAATCTGAATAGCAGCCTGTCCCACTCCACCGGTTCCGGCGTGAATGAGAATGCTCTCACCCTTCTCCATACGGGCGAGTTCGTTCATCGCGTAGTGAGTCGTGAGAAACACTGTCGGCAAAGTTGCCGCCTCCACATGCGTCATCGTATCCGGCTTACGGAAAACCATGTTGCGATGAACTGTCACATAACTGCGGAAACAGTATGGGGCCATCCCCACAACATTGTCACCCACGGCGAGATCCTTAACGTTGGACCCGACTTTCACGACAGTTCCAGAGAAATCGTCCCCGAACCACTTCAGGTCGACAGGATTTCCCGGATAGATCCCGAGCGCCTTCATGACATCACGGAAGTTGATACCACCCGCTTTGATTTGAATCTCGATCTCATCGGGATCCGGCCCGCGACGAGTCGTTTCGTTCAAGGTGAGATTCGTTAAAATACCCGGCTTGTCGATCTGGAGGCGGTAAGGAAGAACCGTCCCGTCAGCTTGAACCGCATTACGAGTGCGCGCGGGGAGATCCTCCGGCTTCACACGGTGGACACGACGGACAAACCGACCGTTTCCGCGGAAAGCGATTTCGTGTTCGCGATCCGAAAGAATGATTTCGTCACAAAGGTCTTTGGTCTCGAATTGATTGTCCGCAGGATCAAGGTCGATCTGTGTCCAACAGAATTCAGGATGCTCGTTATTCACCACTCGCAGCAATCCTGTGATAGGGGCAGACGCCAATCCCGGAAGAGGCTCGCCCGGCTTAACCGGCATTGTTCCGCGAGTCATGAAGATGACTTGGGGTCTCGTCTTCCACTCACGCCCGACAATCGCCGGAACCAATTCGAGCGCATAATGAACGCCCGAATCCTGTGCCTCGACAAGTGAAGTCAAATCAAGATTTGGAACCCTTGGATGATCCAGCGCCAGGGTCTGAATGATCGTTTTAACGGTCCTCTCTTGTTCAGCAAGCGAATCAAGAGCTGTTGTAATCGAAGCAACAGAACCATCGACAAGCAAAGCCTCCACTTCGTCAGAAACGAGTTCGCTCGAAAGCTTCTTACCGAGGCCCGACTTATCATCGGTAATGATCACGACCGCTTTCGCAACCACTTCAGCTTCCGCTGCAGCCGGAGCACTTGAATCGTCGTCCTCTTCACCGAGTGGCAGCACAACCGGACTCGGCGCTTTCGCGACGAAACAGGCCTGCTGATCTTCCGACTCGTTCGGAGAACTGATAAAGCTAGTCACATCACGGAAATCGAGACTGCTGAGAAAATCAGTCCACTCACTGCGTGTCAGCAATGCTGAGTGCTTACGGAGATCGGTGTCCGTGAAACGCCACCATCCGCCAAGAAGACCGAAGACATTATCGAGCGCAGCGCGTCGCCATGTCACCTCGAGGAACATCAATGTCGCATCCGGCGCCATACAACGACGAAGGTTATTCATTGTCACCGTGAGATCCTGCGTCGCATGAATCACGTTGGACGCCAGAATAATATCAAAGTGATGCGGCTCGATTCCCTGGGACTCAGGGCTCTTCTCGCAGTCGAACATCTTGTATTCAACAAACGGGTACTTTTCCCCGAATCGATCCTGAGCAGATTGCAAGAACAGCGGACCGTTATCAGTGAATACGTATTCGGTACGCTCAGGAGGAAACACTTCGAGTATTTGATTCGTAAGAGAACCGGTTCCGGCTCCCACCTCGAGAATCCGAATCGCGCGGCGCTCGGGAAGATTCTTAACCGCTGCCGCAAGCGCGAGACGGATCTGCTCATTGATGACAGGAAAGTCTGCCCCCTCACGGTAGAACCGCTCCATGACGCTGGCTGAACCACCCGGAAAGAGAACCTCGAGAGGATCGGTTTCACCACAAAGAACGCCGGCGAGGCTGGGACCGGTAAGGCGCTGAAGTTCTGCCTCAGAGGCAAACTCCGGCATTTCGAGAGAGAGTCGATCAACCCACTGAAGCGCTTCTTCGTGCTCCGGCTTTTCAACAACCTTCCACGTCCCATTTTTCGCTGACTTTAAAACCCCCGCTTCTGTGAGCGCGGTCAACTGTCCGAAAACGAGTTTGCGATGATGATCGGCAATCGAGAGATCTGCCATGTGCGAGTCCACCTCAACGGTGTCTCCCACTTCCGGATCCCAGCCCAACTCGATGTAAGCATTGGTGATGAACTGGCGGGAAATAGCCTCCATCGCAGGAAGGAATTTGCCGTAATGGTTCGCAAGACCGCGAGCATCGTAAAGTTCTTTAAGCCCTTCTCCGGCCGCTGTCACCAATTCCGCTGGAGACGCCATCTCGGCGGAACCTTCGATACGCGCCCCCTTGAGCATGATTTGCTCCCAACGTGCTTCGTAGAGGCACTTCTCAAGGTCGTCGTTGTCGCTTTGCTCAACGCGATCCGCACGAAACCCATAAATCTCGGCAACGAGGTTACCGGCATCGTCATAGACATCGATATCAGCGATGATGTATTCGCGGTCATTGTCCGAATTCACACGCGCATGTCCCCAGAGACGAAGCGGTGGTTTATCGGAGTAAAGTCGAATGCTGCGAATCGCCGCAGGAAGATAAAAATAATCGCTTCCCTTCGCTCCGTCAGGAATGACCTGTCCACCTTTGACGGTGTGAAAACAAGCATCGAGCACCGCGGGGTGAAAATGATGATCGGGAATCGAGTCACGAAGCCCCTCCGGAGCGACGATCTCAGCGAGCGCTTCTCCGTCTTTTCTCCATACATTCTGCAGGTGCTGGAACAAAGGACGGAACTGATAGCCGGCATCTTCGTAATCCTCATAATACTCTTCGTGAGTAAAATGTTTCTCCATCTCAGCCTTGATCGCATCGAAGTCAGCGGTCTTATCGACTGGCAGCGGCTGCTTCCGAAGAACACCTTGCGAATTCAAATCCCAGTCCTTCTGGTCGCCCGTGCTACTGAAGATTTGAAAAATACGAGTGTCAGGATCGAACACGACCTGAACTGCCGGCACTTTCTCTTCGGTCACGAAGAGCGCCTTCTTCATCTCAAGGTCCTCGACGACGTAATTCTCGCCGGGGAACATTTTGCGGGAAATCGCGATACCGATCTCGCCATAGCCGGCGGCGGGGAAAACAACACTGTCCCAGAAACGGTGATCGTCGAGCCAGGTAAAATAACGGGGATCGAGATCGAAACGCCAGGTCGGCTTCGGAGCCGCCTGCACGAGCCCAAGCAATGGGTGCTCAAGTGGCGCGCATCGAAGGTACTCGTTCTCAGGAGACTCGAGCCAGAATTTCTCTTTCTGCCACGCATAGGTCGGAAGACGAACGCCGGCGCCATCCGACTGGTTCACGGTGTCCCAATCGATCTCGTAACCGTGGTTGTGCAGATTCGCGAGCTGCGTCAACATTTCGACCGACTCATCCGTCTTACGCTTCAGGCTGGAGAAATAGAACCCTTTGCGCTTCTGATCAGAAAGACACTCAAGAATCGGATTTTGAAGTGCTGGATGCGGTCCCAGTTCGAGGAACGTGTCCTCGCCTGAACGAATCAAATTCGCGATTGCCGGAGCAAAGAGAACTGACTCGCGAACGTTCCGCCACCAATATTCGCCATCGAGCTTTGTGCCCTCGCACATTCCACCAGTCACAGTGGAGATGTAAGGGATCGTCGTTTCGCGTGGCTTGATACGCTTGAGAGTTCTAAGGAGCTCATCCTTGATTGGCTCCATCTGGTGCGTGTGGAACGCATAATCGATCCGAAGCCAGCGAACAAATTTACCTTCTTCTTCGAGCTTGGCGACAACCTCTTCGAGAGGCTCAGTATCACCAGCAAGAGTCAGCAATCCGGGGCTGTTAACTACCGCGATCTGAACCTTGTCTTCCACGCCGGCGATCGCCTTCTTGGCTTCGACCTGGGAAATACCAACAGCAACCATGCGCCCTTTTCCGCCCGTCTCATCCTGAAGACGCGAACGGTGGTAAATGATCGTAACCGCATCCTTCATCGTGTAGGCACCAGCTACGTAGGCAGCGGCGACCTCACCCACTGAGTGACCGACCACTTTGGAAGGAACAATACCCCATGATTTCCAGAGCGCGGCGAGAGCAATCTGGAGACCGAAAATAGCAGGCTGCGCGATGTTCGTGCGATTGACCTGAGAGGACTCTTCGTCCTTCGTCATTTCATCGATCAGCGACCATCCGGCGAGCGGCTTGAGGTAGACATCGATCTCTTCGAGAACGCTACGGAAAACCGGCTCCCTGTCGATCAGGTCCTGGCCCATTTTCCACCACTGCGCGCCCTGGCCTGTGAAGACAAATACGAGAGGATGCGCTTCTCCAGCCGGCTTCCCTGAAATTACTTTTTTGCTGCTACCGGTGGCAAGCCACTCGGTCATCTCATGTAAAAGATCTTTCTCGTCGTCTCCAATGATCGCGAGACGATTGTCGTGGTGCTCACGCTTCGTACCTGCGGCAGCCGCAATCGCATTGAGATCATTTGTCGTTCCTTTGAGGTAACGACGCCACTTTTTGACCGTGTCAATAAGTGCTTCATTGCCACGGGCCGAAACGGGCATGAGAACCGGTCGCTTAGCCTTCTTAGGGGCGCTCGCAGAATCCTTCTTTTTCTCGACCAGCGGAGCCGCTTCGAGAACAATGTGAGAGTTCGTTCCACCAAAACCGAAGCTGTTAACGCCGACTACGGGAGGATAATCGCCAAGATGCGGCAAAGGCTGTAGCTCCGTAACCACCTTCATCTTGAACTCGTCGAATGGGATGTTCGGATTCGGGTTCTTGAAATTCAAGTTGGGTGGAATCGTGTCGTAATGAAGGACGAGCGCCGCCTTGGCAACACCCGCAACACCAGAACCGGATTCGAGGTGACCGACATTTGTCTTCACCGATCCAACCATGCAGACGTCATCATCGTCACGTCCGTCAGAGAGCACGATACCGAGAGCACGTGTCTCAATCGGGTCTCCCACAGGTGTCCCTGTTCCGTGAGCTTCCATATAGCGAACCCGCTTTGGCTCAATGCCGGCCTGCGCGTAGGCAGTCCGAAGCATCTCCGCCTGAGTCTCGACACCGGGAACCGTCATCGAAGAGGTGTTGCCATCCTGATTGATCACAGCTGCCTTAATCGTGCAATAAATGCGGTCGCCGTCCTCTTGTGCCTTGGAGAGCGGCTTGATGACAAACATCCCCGCGCCCTCGCCGCGAACATAGCCGTTCGCTCTATCATCGAAAGCAAAACACTGACCGGTTGGGGAAAGCATCGTCGCTTTTGAGAATCCAATCGAAGCATCCGGAGTCAGAAGGGCATTCACACCTCCGGCCAGAGCCATTGTCGCCTGCCCTGCCCACACGCTTTCACACGCGAGGTTGATCGCAACGAGAGCGGAAGAACAAGCCGTGTCTACCGAAACGGAAGGACCTTTTAGGTCAAAAAGATACGAAATACGGTTCGATGCAATCGAGAGTGTGCTTCCCGAGTTGGTGTGTACATCAACATTGCGCGCATCGCTCTGAGCGACGTTTGCGTAGTCGTTTGAGGCGATTCCCACGTAAACGGAGGTCTTCGATCCACGGAGGCTGTCAGGCGCCATGCCCGCATCCTCGAGAGATTCCCACGCGGTCTCGAGCATCCAGCGTTGCTGCGGATCCATCCGCAGGGCTTCGCGCGGAGAAATCCCGAAAAACTGAGCATCGAACTTGTCATGGTCGTGCACGAAGCCACCCCACTTCGTGATCATCTTGCTCGGAATATCAACGTTCTCGTGATGCCATCGCTCTCGGTTCCAGCGATCAGTAGGCACCGGAACAATGCCCGACCTGCCTTCAACCATCATTTGCCAGAAGGACTCGGGACCGGAAACGCCTCCCGGTAGTCGACACCCTATCCCCACGATAGCCAGAGGCTCGCGATTCGCTGATTCGTTCTTGGACATGTTACGTATCTTTCTTGTAAAAACCGAAATAAGTGAGCGCTCCAAAGAGGTCGGGGGTGTCCTCTCGCAACTTCTCACTTATGCTTGGTGGTGTACCTAAGTAGGAACTTAAATAGCACCTTAAATTGTTTTAGATTTTGAGTAAATCTTCAATTTAGAGTAGGTCGCAGACCTTACGGCGATGACCTCTTGAGTCAACAGGGTATGAGGGTTGTTTTGAAATGTTTTGGTTATCACAGATTCCGAATTTTCCAGTAAATTAAGACAATAGGTCCGAAACCGCCTCCCTCTCCTCCCTTAACTCTTGAACGGAAGCTTCAATTTTTGTCTGACTGAAAGCGTTCACCGGCACATCTTGCACGATCTCCCACTTCTCCCCATCGGTTTTAATGGGGAAAGAAGAAATGAGCCCCTCATCGACGCCGTAAGAACCATCGGAACAGACGCATACGCTGTTGAAATCTCCCTCCGCGGTCGGCGTCGTGAGGCCACGCACGGTATCGACGATCGCATTCGCAGCCGAAGCTGCCGAGCTCGAACCGCGAGCAGCGATTATGGCAGCACCCCGCTTCTGAACGGTCTCGATGAACTCTCCCTGCAACCAAGCGTCATCGGAAATGGCATCGGTCGCCGGATTCCCTGAAATCTGAGCATTGTAAAAATCAGGATACTGGGTCGCTGAGTGATTTCCCCAGATAATCGTGTTGGAAACAGCGCTCACATGAACCCCGGCCTTGGCCGCAAGCTGGGACTTGGCTCGATTCTCGTCGAGGCGAGTCATTGCAAACCAACGATCAGAAGAGAAATCAGAACCGGCAACAGTTGAGGCACTGTTCATCGCAATGAGACAGTTCGTGTTGCAAGGGTTGCCCACGACCAGGGTGCGAGCACGAGGAGCCGCATTCGTAGCAATCGCGTGTCCTTGACCGGTGAAAATCTTGCCGTTGATACCGAGAAGATCTTTTCGCTCCATCCCCGCCTTACGTGGAACGCTTCCCACGAGCAGAGACCAGTCAACATCCTTAAATCCTGTATTGAGATCCGAAGTCGCAACAATGTCAGTGAGAAGCGGGAACGCACAATCGTCCAGTTCCATGACAACGCCTTCGAGTGCCTTCATTCCGGGCTCAATCTCGATCAAATTAAGCGCTACTTTCTGGCCAGGGCCAAACATAGCTCCGCTGGCAATTCGAAAAAGAAGGGAGTAGCCGATTTGGCCAGCGGCTCCGGTGATTGCGACACGAATGGGTTTGCTCATAAACTTTGGTAAATTTTAAATACGGACTTAGGACTCTAACAGGATTTTAGAATCCGCCCACTTTTCGCGAACGTCCCGTGTCATTCAAGGCCTTTTTTAACAACTCTCGCAGTTCACCAAAAGCATTCCCTGTCGCCAATTCGCTTCCGGTAACCGGAACCCGGTAGCTCCAATTCGTCCCGTCCATCACGCCGGGAACATTGATACGCTCAGTTGAGAGGAGCAAGTCGTTTATCATGAGAGCAATACGACCGGAATTCGACATGGAAATCTCACGTAGAAGCTGATCCCAGACTTCGCCGGAATAGGCAAGAGGCTCTTCGTCTGAAAACTCAATACCGGCAAATGAACAAAGCGTTGCGAGGAAATTGCGCGCGTCCCACCACTCGGGACTACCATGCTCTTCATCCTCCATGATCTCATACTGCTGTTCCCACTGAGCACGCACCGGAAAGTGATCATGCGTCGCGTAGGCCGCGAACGAACAGTTCGGATAGTGAAGCCCTGATGCGACATGGCCATCCGTGAACTCCCACTGCGGCACTTTCATTCCCGCAATGTCAAGATCAGCCAGCGACGGTCTCACATAATCAGGAACCGTCCCGAGATCTTCAGCGATTACCTCGGCATCTCCCGCCGCTTCCTTAATCATCTTGAGATACTTTTCGCCGGCTTCACGATTGAGATGCTTTGCCTCTTCATTGTGGTCTGGACGAGGGCGAAAACCGGGACGTCGGTCGTCACATCGTGATGCAGCCTCCTCCTCCGATAAAGGTAAAAACTCTTCGTTTCTCACTGGATTCCAGGGAAATGAGTAGATTCGATAAAATCCGAGGGCGTGATCAACCCTGAACATCTTAAAAATCTCTGTGGTCTTCGCGATCCGCTGACGCCACCAGTCGTAACCCCTCGTCTCGAGCACGTCCCATCGATAGAGAGGGATGCCCCAGTTCTGTCCCCATTTTTGGACAAACTCATCATCTTTAAAAAGCTGCTCAGGCGGTGCGCCCCCATACCAATCGAGATCAAAAATCTCTAGATTTGCCCAGACATCGACGCTGTAAAGGCTCACGCCGAAAGGAATGTCTCCCATTAAGCTAATGCCGCGAATCGCCGCATATTTTCTCACCGCATGCCATTGTTCAAACGCGACCCACTGCACGTAAGCGAAGTAACGGAGCTCCCTATCAATCCCGTCAGAATCAACGCTCGCTTCTTCCATGATCGTGGCGAGCGCATCTTTTTTTATCCGGAAATCCTCGCTCCATTCCTGCCACACATGGCTACCGCCTTCGCGATCCATGAAACGACGAAATAGACAGTAGTCATTGAGCCACTCAGCCTCCTTCGAGCAAAAATCGTCGAAAGCAGCCGCGCGAACATCAACCCTTCCGTAAACCGTGTCACAGAAATGGTCAAAAGCCCGGCCAAGCAGCTCGTGCTTCAACTTTCTAACCGGCGCGTAGTCGACTGAGCCCTCATTCATCGCTGCGAGGTCGTATTGGGCAATCGTCTCCTCGAAAGCGGAGGTCTCGAGGTCACTGAGACCGTCGCAGGTGCAATCGAGCGTCATCGGCTCGATCGCTACGGAACTGATCGCGTTGTAGGGACTGTTGTCCGGCCCCGTTTCATTGATCGGAAGCAACTGCACGAAGCCCATTCCGACCTCAGAAGCAAATCGAACAAAATCGCGAAGTGACCTGACATCACCAATGCCCAGATCATTTTCGCCGCGAAGTGAAAAAACCGGAACTAAAATTCCGGCGAGTCGTTGTTCCATAATAGGTCAGGATGCTAGCGCAAGGATACTATCTCAAGAGGCATATCTCACAATGCAAGTCACGAGATCGATCCCGAATCTTAGATGATGCTTGCGATAAAACCACTCAAAATTAGTCCAGTCGAAGCGCCCTGAGCGGGTTCGCACGGAAGACCAAATCAACGTCGGCTTCACTCATTCCAAGATAATCACGCAGATTCCTTGCCACTTCGTGTCCCCGAATCGTGGAACCGGCAAGATTTTGCGATCCGGGTCGCCGCGCCACCCCCTCGTCATCGATTTCAACCGGAGCACCCGACAACTCGTAGGTTCCCGGCCCGAGACCCGCTGCCATGATCGCATCTGTTGTCATGATGGTCCGCTCCAACCCAACAACCTTCAGATAATTATGGAGAGCGAAAAACGGGAGATGCGCCCCATCCGGAATGAAACAAAGCCAGAGACGGTCGGAAAGAGAGAGCGCCCGCTGAATAAAATTCTCATGGCGGTTGATCGTCACCGGACACCCATTTCCCAAATGCGTCACCATTGAGAGCCCCGCATCAATTGCCCGTTCCAAAGTCTGCATACTAGGGTCGCAATGCCCGGCCGAAACCGTGATTCCCTCCTCGGCGAGAAAACGGGTCGTCGCCGCGCCTTCATCGCATTCAGGTGCCAGTGTGATTAAACGAATAAGCCCGCCACCGGCATCAATGAGCCGTTTCGCATCCTCAATATTGGCCGGTCGCACTTCGCTCGCAGGATGGGCCCCCACGTAGCCCTCCAAAGGACTGATAAAGGGGCCCTCGACATGAAAACCCCGCACCATTTTTTCAATCAGCGGGTCTTCAGCACGAAACTTAACCATTCGCTCCAGTTTGCCGGTGAGTCCGTCTACGGAATCGGTTATAATCGTCGCAAGAAAGCTCTCGATTCCATCCCCCGCGAGCGATTCGCAAGCCGAATGAAAAGCCTCTGCTTGCATGTGATCCGAACAGAAGTCCGTTCCGCCATACCCGTTTACCTGGAGATCGAAAAAGGCCATTGGCAATAGAATGGCGCAGGATTAGGCGAAAATCACTCTCCGATTCCCGCGTATTCGCAGCACGGGTTTCCAGCGCCTGAGCCTTGATTCGATTTCCGAGCACCATTGAAAAAACGAAAACACTCAAATCGCTCAACAGCTTCCGGGCTAGAGAGCCTCGGCGGGATCCCAAACTACGATTCCTCGATCTCTACCGGCGCATCCGGCAACGCATCAAGAAACACTTTCCCGTAACGTTTACTCAAAATTCGATTGTCGAGCAAGACAACCATTCCCTCATCTTCGCCACTGCGAATGAGGCGTCCCACCCCCTGTCGCAGTTTTAGAATCGCTTCAGGAACCGTGTATTCCATGAAAGAATTCCCGCCATGCTCTTCGATATGCTCGAGTCGGGCCTGAGTCAGCGGATGATCCGGAACCGCAAAGGGCAATCGAGTGATGATCACATTCGTGAGCGCTCTACCCGGAACATCCACCCCCGTCCAAAAGCTGTCAGTGCCGAAAAGCACACTCGTTTCCTCCTCTTTGAACGCTTCAATGAGTTGTCCCCGGGAACTCCCCTGCCCTTGAACCAACAAAGTGAGCGATTCTCCCTCGAAAAAACCCTCGAGCAAGGCCGCGGTTCGCTGCATCAGTTTGTAGCTCGTAAAGAGGACAAAGGCCCGCCCGCCGGACTTCGTGATAAAGTGTTTGATCCATTTTGCGAGCGAGGCCTCGTAGCCGTCCTCGCGTGGCTCGGGCATTTTGCGAACCAAATGAATCGTCATCTGCTGCCGATAGTCAAAAGGACTCCCGATTCGTACCGCTTCGACCTCTTCCGCCCCAACCCGTCCTTTAAAATACTCGAGATCCCTCTCGCCGATTCCGAGGGTCGCACTAGTGAAGACACAGGGCCTGTCCCTCTCGAAAAAGACCGGCCGCAACAGCGCCGAAACATCAATCGGAGCCGCATTAAGGGTCAGGGCCTCGCGATGATCCTTCTCCACCCAATAAACGAGCCCGTCCTCTTGTTGATCCAAGAAGGTCGCAAGAGAAGCCCGCATTTCAGTGAGACGGCGAGCCAGCTCATTCAGTTCGTTTTTCGTATTTTCCTTGGCGAGCTCAGCCTGTGCACGAGCCCGACGGCTTACTTCGATCAAGCCTGCCCCGAGAGTGTCATCCACCAGCTCTGGCTCGCGCACTCGAAATTCGCGTCCCCACTCCCCCCACTGACAGGCTTCCTCGACATCGCCAAAGAATTCGTCAATGTCGTCGAGCAATTTCATCGTGAGCCGACGGCCCGCCGTGTCTCCGGTGAACTGGAACAATCCCTTTCGGTTTTTAGGATTATAAAGTCGATGGAGATCGAACTTCATTCCCGTTTGAGAAAGGGCAATCCCCAGTTGCCTCGCCGCGACCTGCTCGAGGGTATGGGCTTCATCGAAAATGAGAAAATCGTTCGCGAAGAGAAACCCCTTCCCTGAGTCACTAAACTCGGTCTGGCTGCTCAAAAGCGTAAAAAACAGAGTGTGATTTAAAACCAGCACATCGGCATCTGCGACCAGTTTGCGAACCTCCTGATAGAAGCAGTTTCCATTCGGCCCACAGCGTCGAGCGGTGCAGGCATGCGTCTCACTGCAGACCTGCGACCAGACGCGCGGGGCCGGCACAAAATCCAGCTCACTCAGCGTGCCCTCCTTAGTCGATTGCGCCCATTCCCAAATCGCCTTGAGTTCCGCCAGCTCTGAAGAGGAAAACATTTCACCACCACCCGACATCGCAATCTGTAGGCGCGCCGGACAAAGGTAATTTCGTCGCCCCTTAAGCAAGAGAGCCTTGAACGGCTCATCCATGACCGATTGGAGGAGGGGAAGATCTTTTTCAATCAGCTGCTCCTGCAAATTGATCGTGTGCGTCGAAATGATCGCTTTTCGCCCTTCACTAAGCGCCTTCTTAACCGCCGGGGCCAAGTACGCGAGCGACTTTCCGACACCTGTTCCCGCTTCGACGACGAGAGGTCGCTCCTCCTCGAGGGCCCGAGCGACGGCGACGGCCATTTGTTGCTGCTGCGGTCGGAACTCAAAATCCTTGAGCCCGGAAAGCGCACCGGTATCGCTGAAAAACGCACCCGTTGATTGGGCAAGAGATTCTGACGCACTACCAAGCTCTGAAATACTAATCACGGGGCCCTAGACATCCGATCAAACGCGCTTAGGTGCAAGACCAAACAGGATTAAAGTGGAAGATTTAAGAAAACAAAAAACGACTAAAGGGCAAGCGCCACATTCCCCACTTCCGTCCTTGGCGATTCGCTCGTGTCCTTCTAAGGTTTTCGGATGCCTCGATTTCTGCCAGTTGCGAGTCTGCTCGCTTTACTGACCACACCTCTTATCGCCTCCGACGGGGCTGAGAATACCGTGGATTTTAATCGTGATATTCGGCCTATCCTTTCCGATAAATGTTTTCAATGCCACGGCCCGGACGAAGAGAGCCTGAAAGCGGACCTTCGACTGGACCAAAGACCATCAGCGATAGGAGCGAAAGCGATTCTACCCGGCAACGCGGAAGCAAGTGAGCTGATTGCCCGGATTCTTTCCTCCGATCGAGATGAGGTAATGCCTCCTCCGAAGGTGAAGAAGACGGTAACGCCCGAAGAAACGGCGCGTCTCAGGCAGTGGATCAATCAAGGTGCCGAATATGCCGGTCATTGGTCCTTTGACCCGATCGAGGACCCGCTGCGACCCCAACTGGAATCGGCAGATCGAGTCAAAAATGACATCGATCCGTTTATTCTCTCAGAACTGGAGAAGAACCAACTGAGCCTTTCCCCCGAAGCTGCGCCTGAGACGCTCGCTCGTCGCATCGCGCTCGACTTAACAGGCTTACTTCCCACACCGAAGAGGGTTAAGTCTTTCGTCGAAACATTTCGGAAGACTCCCGATAAGGCCGTGTCAGGCTACGCCGATGAATTATTAGATTCGAAGCATTATGGCGAGCGTTGGGGCCGCCATTGGCTCGACCAGGCGCGCTATGCCGATTCCAATGGATACACGATCGACAGTGAGCGCATCATGTGGCCTTATCGAGACTGGGTTATTAGGGCGGTCAACAATGACATGCCATTTGATCAGTTCACGATCGAGCAGATCGCAGGTGACCTCCTCCCCGATCCCGACAAGGCACAACTCATCGCGACAGGATTCCATCGCAATACCCTAATCAATCAGGAGGGTGGAACCGACGACGAACAATTTCGCAATGAAGAGATGGTTGATCGCGTCAACACAACCGGAGCGGTCTGGCTCGGACTGACTCTGGGATGCGCTCAATGTCACACTCACAAATTTGATCCCATCACCCACAAGGAGTATTTTGAACTCTTCGCCTTCTTCAATCAGGGACAGGACGTGAACAATACCGGCGCGACGGTTGAGGTAAGCGAAGGCGAATTGTTTCTTACTGACCCGCAACCTGAGAAGTGGGAGGGAGTCGAGAGGGCCAGTAGGATCGCAGACAAACTATCGGAAAATAAACGAGCCCGGCAAACAATCTGGGAAGATTCAGTTCTCAAAGCGGCCCAATCCAAAGGCGCCGGTGCGAGATGGGTCCGGGTGAAACCGACTTCATTTTCCGCTGAAGGAGGCGCGCCTCTTCGCCTCCTTGAAGATCATTCGATCCTCGCTGGAACGGGCGCCCCGATGGAAACATATCGAGTCAAGTATCCTCGATCAAAGAAGTCCGTAGCAGCGATGCGGTTGCGTCTCATCCCACACGAGTCGCTCCCCCAAAATGGCCCCGGTCTCGCCGGGAATGGAAACATCGTCCTTACGAGAGTCGCGTTCTTGGTCAACGGAAATCCTCTCGTCGTGAAGCGGGCAGATCATGACCACGCGCAGGCTGGATTCTCCGGTGCCTTCACGATTGATGGAAATCCCGATACCGGCTGGGCGATCAATGTTGGAAAGGGAACCCGAGCAGGAGTGAAGATGAATTCCGGGCACGAAGTGAGCTATACTTTTGCGGAACCGCTTCCGGCCGGCGCAACCCTGGAAGTCGTTCTTCGCCATGAGAAGAATCGTAATTACAATATCGGTCGCTTTGCCTGGGAATCTTCGAACACTCCTCCGCAACCAATTCGTGAAGAGGCGTTGCTCACCCAATTGCAGACCGAAGAAGCGAAACGCACCAAGGAGGATAAGACGTTTCTTGCCGCAGAGTTCGATAAAGTCGATTCAGAGTTGGAAATCGCGAGAGCCAACGTGGACAAGGCGAGAAAGGCACTCGGCATCGGAAAGCCCGTCAAGACCATGGTGATGAAGGATCTTACCGAACCGCGTGAAACGTTCATTCATCTGCGAGGCGACTTCCTCAGACGCGACGAGGAAGTCGGCCCACTCGACCCGGGCGTACCCGCCGTTCTTCCTCCGCTTATCGCGAAAACCGACGATGAAGCGAGCCGCAATCGACTCGACCTTGCCCGTTGGATCACGAGACCGGATCACCCTCTCACTGCCAGAGTCACCGTGAATCGAGTCTGGATGCGCTATTTTGGAAAAGGGATCGTCGAGACTGAAAACGACTTCGGAACGCAAGGTTCGTTTCCGACGCATCCTGAGTTGCTCGACTCGCTCGCGACTTCGTTTGTGGAAAAAGGTTGGTCGATGAAAGCACTGCACAAACTTATCGTGACCTCTGCGACCTATCGTCAGTCATCGAACCACGAGCAGAGACGAAGCGAGGTGGATCCGCTCAACCACCTCCTCTCGCGACAAAATCGAATTCGTTTTGATGCGGAGATCGTGAGAGACGCAGCCCTTTCCGCGAGTGGCCTGCTTTCGACAAAAATAGGAGGTCCCGGGGTGATGCCGCCTCAACCGGAGGGTGTCTATTCATTCACCCAGCGAAAAGTAAAATGGGTTACCGCGACAGGATCGAATCGCTTTCGCCGGGCACTTTACACCCAATTTTATCGCAGTGCCCCTTACCCCCTTTTGACGACCTTTGATTCACCTGATTTCCAGAGTGTCTGCACCTCGAGAGTCCGCTCCAATACGCCCCTGCAATCGCTGACCCTTGCCAATGATAAGTCATTGTTCGAAATGGCGAAAGGCCTTGGGGAACGACTCATGAATGAAGTCGCGGGAACCGACCGCACCGCCAATCGAGACCGCATTCGTCATGGGTTTGCCCTATGCTATTCACGACCACCGTCTGAGGACGAGGTTGAAACGGTCGCAGCCTTTCAGGAAACGCAAAGAACCCGATTTGCCAATGACGACGCCGGAGCGAGGGAGGTCGCGCCCGAGAACACCGTCAAATCCTTCACCGTAGCTGAAGCCGCATCATGGACCGCGGTGGCGAGAGCGCTCATGAATACAGATGAATTTATTACGAGAGAATAAGCATTCGTCAGGAATAGAAAATGAGTGACCCAATCCAAAATCAGACACGAAGGCATTTCTTTGAAAAATGCGGCGTAGGACTTGGCTCGATTGCCTTGAGCGACCTGCTCACGAAGGAGGGCTACGCCGCCACTGAGGGCTCACGAGAAAGTGATCCGATGGCGGTTCGCAGTTCCCCTCATGGAGCGAAAGCGAAGAATGTGATTTTCATGTTCATGGCGGGAGGGCCCAGCCATTTGGAATTGTTTGAGGACAAACCAAAACTGCGTGAATTTCACGGCGAACTTCCACCTGAATCACTCACAAAAGGGAAGCGCTTCGCCTTCCTCGGCGATGACGCGAGGCTTCTTGGTTCAGAACGGAAATTCGAAAGCTACGGGGATTCCCGGATGCAGCTGAGTGAACTCTTTCCGCATCATCGGAAAATCGTCGATGATGTCTGCTGGCTGCGGGGCATGAAGACGGATGTTTTCAATCATGGCCCGGCTAAGCTTTTCATGAACACGGGATTCCAAGTCCCGGGGCGACCAAGCCTGGGGTCATGGCTCACCTACGGTATCGGAAGCGAGTCACAGGATCTTCCCGGCTTCGTTGTTCTCCAATCAGGGCCGCGCGGTCCTCGCGCCGGAAATGCGCTTTGGTCATCTGGATTTCTGCCCTCCAGCTATCAAGGGGTTCCCTTTCGCGGAAGCGGTGATGCGATACTGAATCTGGCGAATCCGAAAGGAATTTCCAAGGGCAACCAACGGGACTTTGTCGATCTGGTAGGAAACCTGAATCAGAAAAGATTACAAGTCACTGGAGACCCCGAGATCTCAACTCGAATCAATGCCTGCGAGATGGCCTACCGGATGCAAACAAGTGCCCCCGAGTTGATGGATCTGAGTGGCGAATCACAATCGACCCTCGATCTCTATGGGGCCAAGAGAGGTGAAAGCTCCTACGCAAACAACTGCCTTCTCGCGCGCCGATTGGTTGAGCGAGGGGTTCGCTTTGTTCAACTCTATCACACCGATTGGGATCACCATGGCGGACCGGGACAGACCTTGGGTAAAGATCTGGAGAAGGTCGCAAAAGAAGTCGATCAGGCCTCTGCTGCACTGGTTCTGGATTTAAAGCAACGGGGACTGCTCGAAGATACAATTGTCGTTTGGGGAGGCGAATTTGGACGAACCCCCATGGGCGAAACCCGTGACAACAAAGTAGGCGGACGGGATCATCACATCGATGCCTTCACGATGTGGGCGGCAGGCGGAGGCTTTCGCCCCGGTATGACCTACGGAAAAACCGATGATTTTGGATACGAGGTCGTCGATCAGGAGGTCCACGTCCACGACCTCCACGCTACGATTCTCCACCAACTCGGATTTGATCACGAGAAACTCACCTTCAAATTTCAGGGACGGGACTTTCGACTAACCGATGTTCACGGCCGGGTCGTGCATGAGGTATTGAGCTGAAGTGGAAATCTGCAGAAATAGAGGAAATCTATTTCATTCACGGGAGTTCAGGGCAGCACTTTCGTGACCGCTTCCATGACACGCTCCTCTCTACCCGTCTCGAGCGGGCGCAACCAGCCGCAGTAGCACATCGCGACCGGATCCGTTACGAGAGGCTCTTCAGCCAACAGAGTCATAGAAAAGCCCTCTTTGGTTTTGAATGGCTCAGCCGCTTTCGCACCGGACGTCGCGTCGGATACCGGCAATGGTTCTGACGCGACAGATAACCGCAGCAGAAAGAACAATGAGGCTGACGAAATGTTAAAACAAAAAAAGCGCCGCGTCGTCATGCCGATGAAACTCATCGAAGATACCCATCGGTCAAGAAGCACGATCCCAAGCTGTCGGGGACCTCGAATAGACCACTACACCATTTCCAGAAGAATCAGACCAACAAGCGCGATGCCACAGCCTGAGATAAATACAGGTTTCATCCAAGTGTATGTCTTCCAGGCAGTCATAAGAGAATAGCCGGGAATGAAAAACACTTTCAGCATTTCTATTGGATTGAAGCTCAGCGATCCATAGACCGAAGCGAAATGAACAATCGCGAGCGTTCCAAGTCCAAGAGTAAAAACTGTCTCAGCGAATAGCTCCATCACCCCGGCATCATCGCACCCGCGTCGGCAACGCGGAAGCCATAGTCTAGCTCAGTAGGGAGTTCGCAAATTTCGCGAACCGCTTCGAATAATTCTTCAAATTTATCGACGAAGACGTCTCCGACGAGAAGGTCGGTGAGAACAGGGCGTAGCTCGGGATGCATTTTGACGAGTTTGCCAAAATTGAACTCGGGATGATAGAATGCGTAGACAATCTTTCTCATGCGCTCAATCGCAAGGCAGACATCTTTCCCATATTGCTCAAACTGACCGGCACTGGTGTCTCCTTTCTCAAGGGCCACATCAATCGCATCAGCAGCGAGTTCGCCTGACTTTAGGGCGAGGAAAACACCGGAAGAGAAGACGGGGTCAAGAAAAGCAAACGCGTCCCCGACCAAAACCACGCCGTCGCCCGCACAGTAATTGGACCGGTAGCTGTATTCGCCGGTAACCCAGTGTTGCCCAATCTGCTTACCCGGCTCGAGATGCTCGGCGATCCAATCATTCTCCTGAATCTCACGTTCAAAAATCTCGCCCAGCTCGCGGGTCTCACGGTAAAGGTAATCCCGGTCGGCCACGAGCCCGACGCTCACTTTGTTATCCCTCATCGGAATATACCAGAACCAGCCTTTCCCGGGAATGTAGGCAACAGTCGTCGACCCGGCATCGAGTCCGGGGTCACGCATCGCCCCTTCGTAGTAGGTCCAGATCGCAATCTTGTTCAGTTCCGGATCACGATTTCGCCACTTCTGCTTACTCGCTACGACGCAATCCCTTCCCGAGCCATCGACAACGAGCTTCGCGAAAACATCCCGTTTCTCGCCAGACAAGTTTTCGACCGAAACGCCAATGGCTACCCCGGAATCATTTTTGATGAGCTGGGTCACTTTCTGTTCATCGAGAACCTCGGCACCGAGTTCTTTCGCACGATCCACAAGCATCTCATCGAACTCCATACGCTCAACCTGCCAGGTCACCGCCGAGTCACGCTCATCATGCTCAAAAAAATAAAAGGGCTTCGAAATCTGACCATCGGTCGAAACAAACTGGACGCTGTGCTTTTGCTGAAATCCGATCTCATCCATCTTCCCGGTAACCCCGAGTCGGTCGAGCGTGAACCAGCAGAACGGCATCATCGATTCGCCGACGTGGTAGCGGGGAAACTTCGCTTTCTCAAGCACGAGGACACGTCGGCCCTTTTCGGCCAGTAACGCGGCAGTGGTGGCCCCGGCAGGACCGGCACCAATCACAATGACATCCCAGTTTGAATCACTCATAAAGAAGACAGGTTCTTGTTAATTGGTTACGGTCTGGACCCACTGTTCGGATTCATTCGATCGCGGCAATATCTCAACGATATCAGCGAAAACCATGCCCTCGGCATCGAGGAGCTGATTGCAACGACCATATAGAATCTCGCCCTCGCGTTGAACGAGAGCTTCCGCAATGAGCGCATCACCCGGAACGGAGAAATAGCTCGACGGTCTTCCGCTGTGAACCACTTGATACTCTCCTAAAATTCCACCAAGCGGCTTTTCCCCGCTGATGACTTCCTCGCGAACCCTCTCAGGCAAGGATCCCAACTGAATTGCGATGGCACCATACTCGACCGGCTTGTCCGAGGCCTTGGCATGGAGACACACGAGACGCATCACGAACTCGTCGTTGGATTCGTGAGCATGCACTTCGAGGTAGAGCTTCGAATGATGGAACGCTGCCAGCGTCGGAGTCATATCATTCTGATGAACGAGCAGTGACCGATAGGGATAAGGCACTTCACTTCCCTCAAGGAAGGTAAAATCCGGCATCTCCACCCCCGCTTTCTCGTAGAAAAAGTGGAACGGCAAAAGCTGGTGCAAGGCATCGGCAAGCGCATCGCTTGCCGCCCGCCTCATTTCAGATGGATCAGGTGTAACGTGCATCACGATGTTCCTCTAAGAAGAAGCCATGAAGAAGGCGGTCAATTTGCAACAAGCCGCTGCGACTCACGACGATGTCTCCGTTATCAATTGAAAAGTATCCCTGTTCTTTAAGAGTGGCGAGTTCAGCCGGAAAACGAGCCTCCGGATCAACCCCGTATTTGTCTTTGAAATACTGAAGACTCGTGCGCCCGAGCTTGAGCTGAAGCACAAACTCGCGAATAAATCGTTCTTCCGCATTCGTCTTGTAGGAGCGAAAGATGGGAAGTTCTCCCTTGTCGACCTGCGTCATATAAGGCCCTACGTCGGCTTGGTTCTGATAATGAACACCTCCGAAGTGACCAAAGCTCGCGACCCCGGCGGAAAGCAAATCAGCGCCTTCCCAAAGGCTGTCACGGTAGATAAATTTCGTCGTCTCAGGATTTTTCACAACGGTGTAGGCGCTGTTCACGGTGTACCCGGCGGCCTCAAACTGATCAAACGCCCAGTCGACCCATCTCCGCTTTGTCTGCCAGTTCGCAACCGGAGCCGTAATCCGACCGGAGGTCTTCATCTCTTTGTAAATCGTTGTGTTGTAGGGAATCTCCATCTGGTAAATCGTGACACAATCAGGAGATTGCTCGATCGCCGTATCGACGCATCGTTTCCAGTTGTCCTCAGTCTCATCCATCATTCCTGCGATGAGGTCGATATTGACCTGATCAAACCCAAGCGTGTTCGCAAACCCAAGAGCGCGGAAGGCTTCCTTAGAACGGTGAGCCCGACCATTCACTTCGAGAATGTGATCATCAAAGTTTTCAATTCCGAGACTGAGCCTTGTCACCCCGATGTCACGAAGTGCTTCGAGCTTCTTCTCAGTGAGCGTTCCCGGCTCGCACTCGAAAGCAACTTCTTCAGCCTCATCCCAAGAGAAAGAATCCTTCATCCGGTTCGTCAGATCCGTGAGCTGTTTGATCGAAAGATAACTGGGGGTGCCTCCGCCAAAATAGACAAACTGCGGTTTTCTCCCCGCTAGATAGGACGTCTGAGCGTACCGCTCGAACTCCTTGATTCCCGCATCGAGATAGGCGTTGATCTCATTGGAGTTTTTGTCCGTGTAAACACGGAAATAGCAGAAATGGCAGCGCTTACGGCAAAACGGAATGTGAAAATAAACCCCCAGATTCGTGTCCTTTGGTTGCTGCGAATTGAGAACCTCGTGGATTTGATCTTGGTCTTTATCCTCTCGATCCCAGAATGAAAACGGCGGGTAGTTCGCTACGAAGTAATTTCCCACCTCCGTTTGATCCCCCTCACCGTCAGCGACCGGGATATTCAGTTTATCAATGAGACCGTCGGAGGATTTAGAATTGGGTGTTTCAGACATAAGAAGTGGGGGGAATCCGTGTTGGACGTTTCACTTGCTGAAACTATACACCACGCCGTCATCCCCGCAAATCACGAGGACCCCGCGTGATACCGCCGGAGAAGCTTTAATTTGAGCTCCCAGATCAAAATTCCAGGATTCTGTGCCGTCGGCCTTGTTGATCGCATAAAGTCGACCGTCCATGCCGCCCTGCCAAATCGTGTCCCCGCATACAACGGGAGAACTGCTCAGTGCCCGTGTTGCGCGAAACGCCCACTGCTCCGCTCCCATGACCCGATCATAAGCGACGAGACGTTTATCTGGCCCCGCGATGTAAACATTGGCTTCATCGACCGCAGGCGATGCGGTGTATTCGATTTTGGTGTCAATTCGCCACGCCGTTTCCCCTGACTCGATATCGATCGCAAGGACTTCCCCCCCGTTGTGAGCCACATAGGCAATACCATCCCGAACCGCTGAAGTGTTGGCGATATAAGACCCAATCTCAATTTCCTGAGCCTCGCCTTCGCCGGAAGCTGAAACGACGTGCAAAATCCCATCACATCCACCGAACGAAACCGCTTCCCGACCTTCCAATTCAATTAGAGAGGGAGTCGCGACCACGTAATTCCCGGTCTCATGTTTCCAAACGACTTCGCCAGTCGCCGCATTCAAACAGTAGAGAAAATAGTCATGGCTCCCGACGAAGATCTCCTCAGAACCGCTCTCTGAGACATAAGTGTTCACCCCGCCCTCGATTTTTCCCTCAGTCTCGAAACGCCAGCGTTCCTCGCCTGTTTTCACGTCTAGAGCGTAAATAAATCCGTAGGTATCTCCCACGAAAACGCGATCTTTCAGCACCGCTGCCGGTGCGCTGATGGGGCCTTCAGCCTTGAACGACCAGATCTCCGATCCGTCTTCCAGATTGATCCCGTAAAAATGGCCATCCTGTGTTCCTACGAAGACGCGGCCTCCGGCGACGACAGGCGAGGCATCAATCGGGGGGCGTTTTTTTCCCTCCTCGACCGGCGGCTCGAAGGACCACTTCATCTGCAGAGGCGGCGCAAGACTCTCTTTACTCACTCCCTGCATCTGGGGATCACCACGAAAAAGCGGCCAATCATAGTAAGATTCTTCACCTGCCGTGGCTTCATTCCCGGGATCCCCACCTCCTCCTTGTTTCTCACAGCCCGAATTGGCGAGCGCCACGATGAGCATGAGCCCGAGGCTTTTAGCCAAAGCAAGCCGATTGAATCGAAGATAGTTCGCATAAGCAAAATGTCTCATTCGTCAATCTATAGGTTGAATTCAGCGCTTTTCAACGCCACCTTTGCGTCACGTTCCACAGCAGCTTTCAATTTTTTGGCCCCCTCACCATGAAAGCCTGTTTCTTCTCTCTTTGTTTATTTTCAGTCGCCATCGTTCCGATGGGGACTCTCTGTGCTCAGGACACACCCAAATGGATGAGGGATGTCACTCGCCTCCCTCCCGGAGGCCATGCTGATCTGCGCCCCGTGAAATTGGATTACACACTCAGCTGGAATAACCGCATCAATGCAGGGATGTTCCAAATCACGATTCTGAGAGGAGGAGCGAGAAATCAGAAGTTGGTCGGCGATGCTTCCGGGAAAAGCACCGGTTTTGCCCGTCTCGTCTGGCCTTACGATTTCAAGGCACGCTCCATCGTAGAAGAAAATTCGCTTCGCCCTCTCAGCTTTCAACTCTCTGAAAAGGAGCGCAACGAAGTGAACAAGTATGATATCATCTTCGGGAGTGGTGAGCAGCTTTTCAAAACCACGTCAAAGAAAGCGAATTCCGAAGCCGTCAGCGAATCTCGAAACTTTAAATTCGACTATGGCCATGACGTTCTTTCATCAGCCTTCTATTTACGGAGCCTCGAACTGAAGAAGGGTCAGAAAGTGTCCATGGTCGTGACCCCTTTCAACAAGCCCTATCTCGCGAACTTTGTGGTGGTGGGACGCGAGACGCATACGATGAAAGGCACCGAGTATTCCGCGATCAAACTCGATGCGGATGTCGGAAAAATTAACGGTGACCTCTCGATCAAAAATTACGAGAAGATCAAAAAGACTTCGCTCTGGGTTTCCGATGATCAATATCGCATCCCACTCGAGCTTCAAACCTACATCTCCGTAGGGTATATCTCAGCGAGACTCATTGAGATGGATTGGATGGATTAGACCGGTAGCGAGATGTCTTCCGGGATCAACGCCCTCTCAAACGATCAATTTCTTCCAAAATTCGCTCCGGTTTGGTAAGCCATTCGGACAGCGCGATCGGAAAAATCTGGATACCGGCCCGTTTCAGCATGAGGTGACGATCGAGTCCCATCGAGTCAGAATGGGGCCCGGCAAATCCGATCAGATCAATCGCGAGGGAGATCGTCTTGCCAATGCAAAGCAGATCCACTTCGTAGCCACCAATCTTAAAGCTCTCCTCAACATCAAATCCACGCGCGGCGAGCTTTGTGACGAGTTGGGAGAATTCCCCCCTGACCAAGCCGGTTTGAGTCGATCCCCCTACCCTTTTGGGCATCGCTCTCGTCGATCGGTGCTCGAGTTCAATTCGATCGCCATGGTCGATGAATCGTCGCACGAGAGGTCCCGCTTTTGAGCCCGCGCTGAAGGAGAGGAAAACGCGATTCTCCAATCGCGCCCGCGTCACGGAAACATTGAAGACATCCTCCTTGTCCAAATAGCGGAAGCTCGCCGAAGGGCTCGCTTCGTCGAGAGTAAAAGACAAAAGCATGACGTCGCGCTCTTCGCCTTGAAACGAATGAGCGGTTCCCACGAGGAGATCGTGACGATTCAAGAGCAAGCTCAAGACAGGAGACCTCTCGACCTTTTTCAAAATCGCATCGACCTGGGCGCGAAAGGGCGAGAGGATTCCAATACTGAGAGCGGGGCCTCCCGATGCCATCAAACTCTCGAGCTCCGCAAAAACGGCATCGATCTCAGCTTCGTTGACTCCGTTTTCGCCTCGCTCGCCCATGATTCGATTCACGGAATATTCCGCCGCACCGAAGCGATCAATCATCCGGTGCCCGGTCATGATGGCGAGTTTGTTTGAATAAAACGCTTCGTTGCTGAAACTAATGATTCCCGGTCGACTCCGAAAATGCTCGTTGAGAAAAATGACGGACTCCTGATCAGTGATCGAGCCGGATGCCAGGTCGACAAGGCTTACTTTTCGGAAATTGAACCGTTCGAGCTGCGACTCATCGAGGCCGAACTGACAGGCAAACTCAGCCTGACTCGCGAGCGAGAGAAAGGAAACATGACGAAGCTGTTTCGGATCGCCGGTAATGACGGCACGTTTTGCACGATGCAGAGCCGGCAGCGCAGAGGCAATGTCACACTGGGAGGCTTCGTCGATGATAACGAGATCGAAGAGATGCTTTTTCAACGGAATCACTCGATGCAGATCGCTGAGATTAACCAGCCAAACAGGAAGAGCGCCAAGCAAGCCAGTCCAGTTAACCGATTGAAAATACGCTTCCTTTTTGTGAGTCGTTCGCGCTCGAATGCCCTTGTTGAAAGACTGAAAAGTAGAGCGATGCGTCGTTAATGCCTCGTTAAGATAAAAACTCCTCGCCTTTTCCAGAAAAGTAACCGTCTTCGCAATTCTCTGATCGACCTCGTCACTGATTAGCAAAGCGAGCCGACTCATGACGGTGTCGTCCCTCGTGGCGTGCTTTCGAATACGGTTTTGACGCCAACGGGTGAAGAAGCCCGGATTGAGTTCGGAAAGAATGATCCCACGGCGTTCCTCTCTTCGGCTCCGCGATTCCAGCGCGTTTTCCGTTTTCTGAATTTTCGCGGTGATTGCCCTCAACTCGGCTGCCGCGGTTTTCATGGCACTACCGGTGATGTCACTTTCGAAATACATCCCCGAAAGCAAATCACCGAGGAAGCCCTTAAGCGGCTTGAGATAACTCTTCCGTCCCGCTCTCACACAAACATTTGAGATCCCAAGGGTCTCTTCGATTTTGTCGGCAACGACATCGACCGCGTGATTCATTTTCGATACGATCAAAACCGACTCACCCCTGCTCATTGCCTGAATCGCGAGCGCAGCAATCGTGAACGATTTTCCGGTTCCCGGAGGACCCACAGCAAGAGTGAGAGGATTAGTCGATCCTGATTTTGAAATGCTCTCTTGAGCGGGACTCAATGAAGCGGGGATGTAGCCCCGCTTTCGGGTTCCTGAGGCTCGTGAAGTAGCGCCGGCAAGACCAAGTATCGCTCCTACTGGAATCGAAGCCGTCCCGGTTGGAGCCGCCATTTCTTCAAGATCATTGAGCACACCCCGCATTTCCGCCGACTTGTCAGCGAGAAAGAATACCGCAGCCGGTAAAAGGTGAGCGAGATCACTTTTCGACTCCGCAACCGAAGTATAAACCTCACGCAGCTCCCTGTTATTCAGCAGATTCGGATACGCCAAGAGCCTATCCGTGTCGACATCAGACAATTCATCCCTAAAGAGACGTCTCAGTTCACCGATACTGCCTTCATTGTGCCCCGAGGTCTCGACAGCTGCTTCGACTTTGGCAATGAACTCATCGGAGCCAATTTCAGAAAGAAGCGCGTCATTGAGAATACAGCGCTCTGTCTCAATCGAGAACTCGGCTCCGGATTCATCGATCACTGAAGAGACCGTTGCGGGATAGAGAATCAAAGGCGCGTAGGTCGGTTTCCGACGCAAACTGTCGGTCTCCGCTTTTCCAATGTAAAAGACGGCTCCGAAAAAAGATCCCTGTCCTTCTCGTAGAGGCGGGCCTGAGTCGCTAAGGCCGCGGCGCGTTTCCCGGGAACAAAATGAATTCCGTCAAAAACGGCACGGGAGATCACAGGGTCCGCCCCGCTGATGACAAGAGACTGCTTCACCCGGCTGCTCTCAAGGCTACTGATACCGATGCGACTGCCGTTCTCACGATAACATTCAGCGAGGTAGTTAAGAATCCCGGAAGCCTCGTTCATTCGAAGGTGAGATTACGATTGAAGTGCTTCAGATGCAGGAAAAACCAGATCCGCATCACCGCTGAAATCATAATCGCTGCGTAGATATGATGACTTAGTTTGATATCGAGAAATTCGAGCCATCCAATCGGAACAAGGAAAACGATCAGCCCCCCTTAATCAAGAGCGAGCTGATCGTAAATTGACTTTAATTGAGGCTCGCCGCTTCATCGAATCCGGCAAGCACCGCGTTCAAGAAGAGCCGGGAGGAAGACTTGTCCTGTCCAGCAAGCAATCACAATCCGAAATTACTTATCCGCGCGGTTTGAACGTAAACATCTGGCTCGAACTGGGAACGCGATACTGAATCGTTTTGATCGATCCCGGCTTTGAAATCACAATGGTATCTCCCGGAGTGAGAATAAACGTCTTCGCGCCCCAGGATCCGACGGTTCCGAGAAGGCTTTTGGAGAACAAACCATTCTTTTTGTAGACATTGCCTTTGTTGATCGACTTGTTATTGAAGGTGATTGAAACATTGGCGATAGGGTTCGGCTGAGGAGGAAACGGGAAAATCCCGCCACCGCCGTGGAAATCGGAGTCAGAGACAGAGAGAACACTTTCTCCCCAGGCGCGGATCACGACTCGGCGAATCGGGTTGATTCCAGGCTGATGTGGATCATCGAATGTCCAGGAGTCTCCCTGAAAGGTTTCAAAGGTGCCCACGTTTCCCGCTCTCACTTTACTGGTGTAACGGTACCCGGTGCCAGTGTCGACGTAGAGGTTGAGATCATCGCTACTGCGATTGTTCGCGGTTAGAACCTTCGGCGTCAGGTTTGGCGGGATGATCGGTGACGTGAGGCCCAACTCCTGATCATTGATCGTCATCCCGGGAAACGGATCATAGCTTTTGATCGTGATTTGTTTCACCAGATTCATTCCGCCGCGACGAGGATCATCGATCCCCCAGCCCTCGCCGTTGTTAACCGGAAATTTTGAATTTGATCCCGCGAGGACCCTTCCTTCGACATGCCATCCTCCACCGTGATTGGTGTAAACAGTCACGGCCTCGGAAGAATAGTTCGTCACCGCGATATTCCGTTGCAGCGGCTGAGGAGTCACGTTTTGGTTAAGGTCTCGATCGGTCAAGAGGAGGCTATTGGTGCCCCAGCCTTTCACCGTGGCTTGCTTGATGATATCAACCCGGGAAGTGTAAGGATCAGAAAAGCCCCAACGCTCTCCGACAATGGACTGAAAATGCTGGCTTCGACCTCCCGATCGAACCGTGCCCTCATAACCCCAGCCACTACCATTGTTCGAATAGAGTTTGGCGTCGTTACTCGAAGTGTTTTCGACGATGACTTCGACCGCTTGGGCAGATATCGAAAACAACAGCACCGACAAGAAGGTCATAGATTTTAATAATTTCATTTCAATTGTGGTTTCATAGAAAAACTAGCGACGACACGAATCTGCGTCCACCAAAATCAAACCCAATCGAACTGGATCGCTTCCCGAAGACCGGTTTTCTGGAACTCCGAATCATCAACAGGGCTCTAGCAATGATCCGTTCGACGTCAAAATCAGTGGACCGCTTGAGCCACTTTGGCACAATGAGACGGCGGCACTTGGCGCTGTAAATCAGACCGCCGGGAACTTAATCCACTTTTGATCTGACTTAGAGCTCTCCACTGAAGCCTTGATGAAGGCGAGACCGGCAACGCCGTCATCCACCCCTGGAAAGTCGTAACCGCACTCAGGAGCGGGATTTCCCTCGATCTTGTCAGCGATAGCTCTCCCCGCAGCCAGGTAGATATTGGCAAAGGCCTCGATAAACCCTTCCGGATGCGCGAATGGCGTTCGTGTAAAGCCATGACCGGCGGCCGCTTCACTGATGTAATCATTCCCGCGACGGTAAATTTTCCGCGGTGCATTGGCGTATTTGACGATGAGTTCATTGGGATCCTCCTGATGCCACTCAAGCGACGCTTTCGTTCCGTAGACGCGGATGTTAAGCGCGTTCTCATCTCCATTGGAGATCTGTGAGGCATGGATGATGCCTTTGGCTCCGCCCTCGAAGCGAACGAGATTGTTACCGTCATCATCGAGCTCACGACCTGGAATAAATGCCGTAAGATCAGAACAGATTTCTTCAATCTCAAGACCCGTGATGTAACGAATCAAGTTGTGCGCGTGAGTTCCGATGTCGCCCATGCAGTTGGAAATACCGGCAATCTTCGGATCGGAACGCCAGTTGTTGATTTTCCCCTGACCATCGCCTTCGATATCACCCACGGCGTAGCCCTGCGGGTATTCAGCGACGATTTTGAGAATACGACCAAGATCGCCATTTTTCACCATCTGCCGTGCCTCTTTCACCATAGGGTACCCCGTGTAGTTATGAGTAAGCGCAAAGACGAGGTCGCCTTTGTTCACGATTTCACGGAGCTCGACAGCCTCTTCATACGAGAGCGTCATCGGCTTATCACAAATGACGTTAAAACCTGCTTCAAGAAAAGTTTTCGCGACGTCAAAGTGAAGGAAATTCTGGACGACGATGGAAACGAAATCGATCTTGTCCTCGCGTGCCGCTTCTTTCTCAGCCATTTCCTGATAGCTGGAATAGGCACGGTCAGGATCGATAAAGAAATCTTCGCCTGAGAGCTTCGATTTTTCAGGATTTGAAGAAAAACACCCTGCGACGAGATCAATCTTTCCGTCAAGATTTGCGGCCATGCGGTGAACTTGACCAATAAAAGCTCCACGGCCCCCACCGACCATTCCCATGCGTAGTTTTCGATTCATAAATAGCTAAAGTAGTGCTGAAAATTAGAGCGAAGTCTAGCAAAAGGCGATTGAAAAGCAACTTCCACCTCGTTCGAAGGTTCCGATACGTCGGCGGAGAATCATTGATCCTTCGAACGATTCTTAATCGCCACTTCTCTTGGCAATCGAAGCCACCGCGCTCGACCCGGTTTGCAGCGGATTGATTTTCATTCCGCCTCGGAAATCCTCAATTGGGGCAACTGAGCAAACCCCAACCATTCGACTCCCCACTCGAGGCTCAATGGGACGGCACGCAAGCGCCCGGTTGCTGCTTTCGCATCGCCTTCAGCTCTCACTCACTCACTCACTCACTCACTCACTCTCTTCGGATCGGGAGTAAGCTCTTCATCTTCCAAGCTCAAGTCGTGACGAAGATTCCGAAGCTCATCTTCAGTGCGTCGAACATCAAGTTCTGCCTCGAGCGTCTGGAGATAACTTTTTCGCCAGATAAAGTAACCGCAAACCACTCCGCAGGATAAAAAGAAAAGACCACTGGCGACATAGTAGATCCACTCAGCTCCTTCAGGAATGGCAAGAGCAACAAGCAGCTCACGATTCTCTATCAATCCACGGTCAACCATCAGTTTACCGTTTCAGCGACTGCTTTGGGAGCAACCACCATTTCAACCCGGCGAGCCTTCCAATCACTAAAGCGACGGTCTTGGCCTGCGTTTCGAACGTGAACATTGCTCTGAGTAACCCCTCGCTCAAGAAGACGTTCGCGAACCGCTTCTGCTCGTCTCGCGCTCAAAGATTCAGTGAAGTCAGCACTGCCTTCGGAACCGGCAAAGCCGATCACGGTCACGGCAAGCTTTCCGCGTGAACGACGGGCAAGTCGTGCACAATGGTCGATCTTCTCTAGCTCTGAATCTGAGAGCTTAGCCGCAGATTCTTCGAAATAGATCGCTGAATCATCATCCTCCCCTCGACTCTCTCTGCTCTCGGCAAAAGGCTCGGACGGAGTCTCTTCAGCAACCTGAAGCGGTTCGGGTTCCTTCGGTGAAGTGTGATGTCCCTGCTTCTCACTCAGCTCATCGAGCGAGGTGCCGTCATCTAAAGACTGGTCAAACGAAAGAGAACTCTTAATCGCCTCTTCGAGGTCGATCTCAGAAGAGGGAGTCGCTTCCACCACTGAGACCTGAAGCGATTGCTTCGCCGAGGCATCTGACGCCTGCAACTCCGCGCCGACAGCTTTAAGCTTATCCTTCAAAAGAGAAATTTCATCATCGCGGAATGAACGTTGCATCATAATGCTGCTGAGCTGCCCTTTCAGTTCTCGAATCGAATCACCTCGGCGACCGACTTGGTCCCGGAGTCTGTCAATCTCCGAGATGCTCTCTTCCCGTTGCTGCGTGTAACGGTCCAGATTATCACGAAGCGCAGAGACTTCTTTTTGCCGATCTTGAAATTCATCTTCCGAAATCGTGTCATTTTCGGAAAGCTCCCGCGTCTCATTATCGAGCGAATTGAGCTCCTCTTTCCGTGATTGAACATCTTCCTGCGAGACCGCTGTCGCCCCCCGCTCCGAATTTTCGTCCTCCAAAGCTTTCACTTTTTCTTCGAAACCTGTCTTCAAGGAATCAAGGCGAATCTCCGCCTCGGCTGCGGAAACCTCTTTGGTTTCGAGCGCCTCTTTCAATTCCGAAAGCTCGTTGGAAACCTGCTCGATCTCACTTTCTTTCGTTTCGACTTCTCTCGAAAGCTGCAGCGTCCTCTCGTCACCCTCACGCAGCGCTTCTTCCAACTGGGCAACCTCTATCTCGGAAAGCTTTTGCTCTTTGCGGGCTTCTTCGATTTCAGAAGTGATTCGAGCAAGTCGGCTCGAAAAGTCGCTTGCCTCACTCTTACTGGTCTGGAGATCAAATTCGATCTGCGACAATTTCTCCTCACGCTCGCGAGCCGCTTCCTCAAGAATCTGCACTCGTGAAGACGCATTCTCGAGATCTCGAATCTTCTGATTCTTCTCGGTGGAAACATCATCAAGGGAAGCTTTTAATTCGCTAATCGATGCCTCCGATGCCTCCAGCAATTCAGTCAACTCTTCAATCTTTTCGTTCGCGGCAATAATCGCTTCTTCAGCCGTTGCCACTCGCCGATCAGATTCATCAAAATTAGAGACCTGCCGCTCGAGCTCCGCGTCGAGTTGATCGGCACGCGATTCCTGGAAATTAGCAGCGGACGCGTGAGCGCTCGACTCGCCCCTAACCACATTCATTTCCTTGTAGCGATCCACGAGGGCTTTTTCCAGATCAGCGATGCGTACCTGATGCTCCTCCAGTAAACTCGTTTTAGCAGAGATTACCGAGTGGACTTTCGACGACTCGAAATTCAGAGCCTCAAGTTCGCCCTCCTGCTCAGCAAGCGTGTTCTTAAGCTGGCGAACGAGGTCGCGCTGCTGTCGGACTTCCGATGAAAGATCGTTCACTTCAGCTCCCCGATCCTCAATGATCGCATCGAGCTCCTCGGCTCCGCCTTCTGCCTTGATTAAAGCCTCAGCCTTTTCATTGAGAGCAATTCTGACATCACTGAGCTCGTGACGTGTGTCGGCAAGCTCCTGAGAAATGTTGGTGTGCTCTGCTTCAACTCCATCCAATTTTTCAAGACGGGCTTCAAGCGTCTCGATCTCTTCGAGACGACAACGAAGAGCACTGCGAACGTCATACATCTCATGGCATGCATCGTTTAGCTCACTTTGTATCGAAGCCTTTCGACGCTCCAGATCTTCAAGCGTGGCGAGACGCTCTTTATTCGACTCAAGTTCAGCCGCTGCGATATCCCGCTCGCCCTGAAATCGTGTCACGGCAGAATTACGGTCGCCCAATTCAACTTTAAGATCTTTAATTTCCGATTTCAGCTTACGAACAAGTTTTGCGTTCGTATCCCCAAGTGCCCGCTCCCCTGCCTCATGCCCTGCAAGCAGAGCTTCCATTTCTTCGGAACCAGCTCCATCACGAAACGCCAAAATCTCACGACTCCGCTGAGACAAGAGCGCCGCTAACTGGGCTCCTTTGCGGGATTCTGAGTGAAGACTTGCAGAGACCGTGGCCACCTCGTCCTCCAAATCGGATACTTTCGATGCTGACTCGATCAGCTCACGGTTGGAGCCGGGAGCTTCGATCAACTTTGCCTCAAGCGACTCGACCAATTCGACCTGCTTGCGGTATCCCTCGCGGACGTCGTGCAGTTCATCGTGCGTATCGATCAAGTCCTGCTCAAGGTCCTTGAATTTTTGGTTAATATCAGCCGAAGCATCCGAAGAAAACAAAGCAGAGACCGAAGAAACAGGAATGGCGAGGCCTTTCGCCATTTCGTCGCGCGCCACGTTCTCATGAGACGCAACATCAGCCCGCAACGCCTCAATCGTTGCTTCTTTCTCACTCAGCAATAATTTCAGCCCGGAAACCTTGGCTTTTGCTTCGCTGGCCACTTCCGAATCGAGAAGCACGGTCTTGCCCGAAGAATGAAGCTTCGCGGTGAGATCCCTGACCTGAGCTTCCTTCGTCGAAATAGCCAGCTCCCAGCCCTCTCGGTCGGATTGCCAGCGTGAACGAAGCTTCTTAAACAGATCTCGCTGAGAGGTTCCGAGCGAGCTCCACTGCCCCGCCAGATTGAGATTCTCTTCGACCGCATTCGAGAGACGGTTGGAGTAGCGGCCCCAAATGAATTTTGCGAGCAACATCCCTATGACTAAAAAGGCGATGGCTGCCAATCCTGTCAGCAGCCAGTTCTCAAAAAGAAAAGAATTGAAATCGTACATATGTGTCTCCGATTGGTTTGTCTGTGTAGTGTCTAAAAGAATTAATCTGTCACATCTGACAGGCTGGCCTTAATTTTTGAAATTTCGTCACTGGTCCGCTCGAACTCACTCAGAGCAATACGGTTCTCTTTTTCGAGCTTCTCAGTGAACTTACGCGTATTTTTCCAAATAATCCAGCCCACTACAGTACCCAAAAGCAGGAAAAACGCGCCACCAACCGTAAGAACGATTACCCATACTTTAAGAAAATCGGTGAATTCAGGTGTGATTTCCGGATACATTTTTAAAACTTTAGGGATTGGGTTCAGATTCGCCCTCTTCCTCAGGGGCAGTCTCCAACGGCTTCAGAGATACCTCGACACGTCGCGATTTCCAACGCTCACTGCGTGTCACATTCGAGATATCCTCCCCTTTTGTCTCTACAGAAATACTTTCTTTCGGAATTCCGCCGGCCTCAAGTCGCTGAACCACTTCGTTGGCACGACGAAGACTGAGTGCTCGATTGTATGCTGCATTTCCGACATTGTCAGCAAAACCGGTAACCAACAATGGAGGTGTTCCGCCCGTTTTCGTTATTACCTGAACAATTGAGTCCACCTTTTCCGACTCGCTCGCTTTCACCGTTTCGCTACCGCTATCAAAATACACCGGCAATGCTTTGAGCGACTCGGTAATCTGGGCTCTCACCAGCGATAATTGAGACAACGGATCCTCCGACGAGATTAACTTATTTTCGATCACAGTTCCCTCAGGAAGCGAATTGATCGCAATATTCTGAAGTATCTGTTTATCGCTTTGCGCTTTCACCGTTCCTTCGAGGAGAAGGGTTTCTCCCTCGTACTCGAGTTTCGCAACTTCAGTGCGAGAGATGAGCTCTTCGAAGAACTCGGGAAGGCGTTCTAACCAGGGCGCTTCAACCGCGCCACCGGACTCTGTGAGATCACTCTTTACGCTGATATGGGGGAAACGGGACCTGAGGCGAGCCTCGAGAGCTTCGAGAGCTTCGACAAACGCCACTCCCGGCACAATCCCATCCAGATTAAGCAATTCACCATTGTACGAAACGAGAACCTCAACTGAGGCGGTCTCCTTAGTCGGCGCGCCTAGAATCTCGATTTCAGTAAGAAGTTCAAGAGACGGCTGCCGAGTATTTAAATCTTGAAAGACAGCGATCACGGCATCCCTCCCTGCTTCATCGTCGACCCTCCCTGACAACCTTACCGTTTCCTCCGTAAAGTCGGCGGTCAACTCCCCTGAGAATTTCTCTAGCAATATCGGAAGAATGCCGGAAGCGAAATCTTCCCAGAGCGCAGGCGAATACAAACGACTCACTTCAAGCCTGTCAGTGAGATGCACCGGAGAGTCCATTCCGCTAAAAATCTTCACGAGAGCGTTCTTGCTCTCCTCGCTTCCTACCTTACCCGATACGATCACGCCAAAGCGGTTTCTCGTCATTTTTAAGGTCGACGGCACTCTCAGAGAAACCGGTTCTGCAACCTTGATGTTGTCGACGACTTCGCCAACTCCGACCCGGCCGGCGAGGTCCAACAGTGACGCCTTGAGTCCATCGTTTCCAACTTCCCCGTTTATCGTGAGCACATCGCCCGCCATGTGCACCTCCGCTTCGTAAGAATTTTCAATCAATTGAGAAGCAAGCGAAGCCAGCTCCGTAACGCCCGGAAAAGTAAATCGGCGTGGATCGAGCTCGATAGAATTATTAATCGTTTCGATCGCCTCCAGAGAATTCAGTCGCCCGGCAATCAAAGCGAGCGCGGCTTCATCGGAATTGGCAAGAACACCCGACACCAAAACCTCATTACCCCCGACAGTGCGGCTCACATGAATCTCGGGATGCAGGGTGGGACGAATTTCCAGATCTGCCTCAGCGATGGAGGGAAAATGCCCCGTAGTAACCTTTGAGCTTAGGAGCTCAAGAACCGTTGCTTTCTCCTCCTCACTTTCCACTTCACCACTGACACGGGCTTGAAGGTGATCAAATCCGACATCGACCCCATCGAACCCGGCCCGTTCCAGTTCCGACATAGAGATTTGCCGGAGTTCATTCTCCAAGCTGGACCGGTAACCGAGCCCTGCAAGCAAAGTGAACACCGCTACCGCGACAACAAAAAGAACAACTATAGAGGCAAACCTCATTAAAAAATTATAATCAACGGGCGACAATATTCAATGATTACCATATTTTCAAGCTGTCAGCTCTCAAAAGTGGAACTTTAGTAAAAACTGCCCCCATTTGAAAGAATAATTAACTATTTTTGTGAATTCAGGGAGAGCCTCTCGTTTTTATTAACTCAATTCCGGGGGCTTTCAATGAACTTCCCGGCTCCTTTGCTGCGATCCCTCCATCTCCGTGCTCCCAGGAGAACGGCTGGTTCATTCGCCCCATGACAGCCCCTTACGCCTGCCGTCGGATGAGTTAACCCGCTTCGTCGCTGTGATCCTCACTCTGACAGCAACAGCGAGCGGCGATAATAAATCGAAAATAGACCGATCGCTGAACCAGTGCTTAGCAAGGCGGGAATCATCGCTCAAACGTTAGCATCAAGATCACATAAAGCGCCCCGTCGCGGCTGGGAAAAACAGCATGCAACCCAAGATAAGGCTATCGTAATCCAGAACAAAAACCGTCTCCTTTGCCTCCCTTCGTAGCGAGCGCGTGAGAAGGCGCCACTCGCCATGACACGCCTTCTGAGGAGCCGCAAAGCGCTCTAAAAGTCTATCCCACGATAACAAAAAGATCACAAAAAAAGCCTGCCTCCGATTGGGAAGCAGGCTCTTTGGAAAAGAAACGTGAGGTTTCAGCGATTAAGCTTCGGCATCCATTTCAGCCATTGCCGCTTTGCGGCTCAGCTTAACGCGTCCGCGCTCATCGACTCCGATACACTTGGCGTGCACCATGTCACCGACTTTGACGACGTCTTCCACCTTCTCAACGCGGAAGTCCGCAAGCTCAGAGATGTGGATCATGCCGTCTTTGCCCGGAAGCACCTGAACGAAGGCCCCGAAGTTCGTCGTGCTCACCACTTTGCCGTGATAAGTGACGCCCACTTCGATTTCAGCAGTGGTGCGCTTCACGAGTTCGATAGCACGCTTAAGTGCCTCCTCGTGAGCAGCGTAAATGCTGACCATGCCGTCGTCGGCGATGTTGATATCCGCACCGGTCTCGGCCTGGATACCCTTGATATTCTTACCGCCAGGTCCAATCAGCTCACCGATCTTCTGGGGATCGATCTTGAAGCTCTCAATTCGAGGAGCATGCTGACTGAGTTCAGCAGGTGCGCTGATGACGCTGTTCATGACGTCGAGCACCTGGTGACGCCCTTTCGCTGCCTTGTCGACGCCTTCAAGGAAGATGTCGAGGGAAAGACCGCGAAGCTTGAGGTCGAGCTGGAATCCCGTAACACCTTCACTCGTTCCGCAAAGTTTGAAGTCCATGTCACCCATGAAGTCTTCGTTTCCAATGATGTCGAGCATCGTCACGTAACGCTTGATAGCGTCGCCTTCGAACTCAGTAACGAGTCCGCAGGAGATACCCGCAACAGGGCGCTTAAGAGGAACGCCGGCATCATATAGAGCCATGACACCGGAACAAACAGAAGCCATTGAGGTCGATCCGTTTGACTCCATCACTTCGCTGGAGATACGAATCGCATAAGGGAAGTCAGCTTCATCAGGAATGACGGGCTTGATCGAACGCTCAGCAAGGTCTCCATGACCAATCTCACGACGGTTGATTCCACCCATACGGCCGGTCTCACCCACGCTGAAAGGAGGGAAATGGTAGTGAAGAATGAATCGCTTCGTGTCTTCGCCACCAGCATAGTTGTCGAGATACTGCTTCTCATCGGCGGGAGCAAGCGTTGCGATAGCAAGCGCCTGAGTCTCACCACGAGCGAAAAGAGCCGAACCGTGTGTGCGGGGAAGAAGAGAAACTTCACCGGAAAGCGGACGAATCGTGTCGATGTCACGTCCATCACAGCGCTGTCCTTTATCGAGAATACTGATACGGAAAGCCTTTTTCTGAAGGAAATCGAATGCCTGAGACATCGCGAAGTCGTTCGCCTCAGGGAATTTCTCGAGGATTTTAGCTTCCACTTCTTTACGAAGTGCTCCAACCGCAGCGCCACGAGCGTGCTTGCTCGGCTGATAGATCGCGGCTTCGATGCGGTCACCGGCTACTTCGTAGGCGATTTCGAGCATCTCATCGTGCACTTCCAAGAGAACCGGAGTCCGCTTTTCTTTTCCGGCAAGCTTCACGAGCTCATCCTGAGCATCGAGAAGAGGCGTGATCGCATTCTGAGCAAAAATGAGGGACTCCTTGAACTTCTCGTCAGGAATTTCATTAGCGCCACCTTCGATCATGATGACTTTGTCACGAAGACCTGCGTAAACGAGGTCCAGTGAGCTTTCAGCACGCTGCTCGAACGTCGGGTTAACGATGAACTCGCCATCGACAAGGCCAATACGAACCGCTCCGATCGGTCCTGCGAAAGGAATGTCGGAAACCATGAGCGCTGCTGAAGCACCGTTCATGCTGAGAATGTCGGAATCATTGACTCCGTCTGCACTGAGAAGGAGAGATACGACCTGTGTGTCGTAGAGGTAACCTTTAGGGAAAAGCGGACGCAAAGGGCGATCCGTCATCCGGCAGGTGAGAATTTCTTTCTCGGTAGGGCGGCCTTCACGCTTGAAGTAACCACCTGGAAAGCGACCAGCGGCGGCGGCTTTCTCTTTGTATTCCACTGAAAGTGGGAACCAATCCTGGCCCTCACGTACCTTCGTCTGTGACACTGCGGTCACCATTACGACAGTATCACCGACCTGAACAGTCACTGCGCCATCGGCGAGCTTGCCCATTTTACCGGTTTCGAATGTCATTTCCTGGGTGCCGACCTGGCACGATATTTTTTCTATACTCATAGTTTTTCTTTCGGTTAAAAATTCAGTTTTATCAAAAGACCCCAGCACCCCCAAAGGATTCAGAGCCTTTTTACGCCAATTTCGTGGCATCCCACAACTGGGCCCAAGGGTGCCCAGAAGAAGCAACAAAAAAGCGCCGGGGCAAACCGACGCTTTCAAAAAAGGAACTTATCGGCGAAGGCCGAGGGTCGACAGCACTTTTTGGTAACGATCGTGTTCAGTCCGTGCCAGGTAGTCTAACAACTTCCGGCGACGCGCGACAAGGCGAAGAAGCCCGCGGCGTGAGGATAAATCTTTCTTATTTCCTGACATATGGTCAGTGAGATGCAGAATACGCTCAGTGAGACGCACAATTTGCACGTCGGCACTGCCGGTATCTCCTTCGTGGAGTTTAAGATCTGCTGTTTGGTTGCTGGAATCGCTCATTATATTCGAATTGGGGTGTCACCTTGACACCAATGTTTGGGCCTGTGTTTCTGTGCGCGAACTCAATCACAATACACTGCTTTTGCAACGAAAAACATGCCCCCAAGTCGAGTTTTTTCGAGGAAAGGTGAAGACTTGTGTCTCTGTGCCACGTAATTATTAGACAAAGAATGCCGGAAGAAATAGCAAAAATACCCGACACCCTGCCCGTAATGGTTTTAGGTGGTGCAACACTGTTCCCGCACAGCTACATGCCACTGTTCATTTTTGAACAGAGGTACCGGGATATGCTCCAGTATGCCTTACAACACGAACGCATGTTCTGTGTTGGAAATGCGCTTCCTGAAATCGATTCGGACATCCACCCTGATCCGGTGCACCGCATCACCACGGCGGGACTGGTTCGAGCATGCGTCACGCACGATGATGGGACGTCTCATCTAATGCTATCAGGCATTCAACGAGTCGAAATTCTAGGCTGGGAACAAACCGACCCATTTCGAATCGCAACGGTCATTCCCCGTCCGTGTTTTCACTCCGATGAGTCCTCCTCACGCTCGCTCGCTCTGAAGCTGATCGATCTCGGCAGTAAAATGTGTGGCGAAGGCCAGCCCATGTCTGAGCCCATGCGCGAGCATCTTCGCGGGATCAAGGATCCTGCTGCGATCGCTGACGTCGTGGCCCACACTTTCGTCACCAATCCAGAGGGGCGCCAGCAGCTCCTCGAAATCGAAGACGTGTCTGAACGCCTCGGGCACCTCGTTAGCCACCTCACTCACCGCATCACCGGCGGAGAGGCCTGATTCTCAGGTGTCTGCGAAAGAATCCTCTAAACTTTGCGGTTCATCGTTGACGAATCCGTGATCGAGGTGATACAGAGTCGGATTGCGTAAAGGCCCCCCGCCCCCGTTTTCCCGCGCATTTCACCGACTATCACCCTATTATGGTTTCACTGCTGCCCCTCAAAAAACTGGTCCTGACTACTTTCGCGCTCCTCTTTGCTGCGCCCCTATTTGCCCAGGAAAGCACCACTGATTCCGGAGACACAGCCTGGATGCTGGTCTCAACTTGCCTCGTCCTCCTGATGACACTGCCCGGGCTCGCTCTGTTTTACGCAGGCCTCGTTCGCTCGAAGAACATCCTCTCTGTCCTCATGCACTGCTTTTCCGTCGCCTGTATGGCTTCGGTGATGTGGGTCGCCTTCCTCTACAGCTTCGCATTCAAAGGGACAAACGCCTATTTTGGCGATTTAAGCGCTGCATTTCTGAAAGGCGTCACCACTGAAAGCACGATAGGGACAATTCCCGAAACAGTTTTCATTATGTTTCAGATGACCTTTGCGATCATCACCCCAAGCTTGATCATCGGTGCCTTCGTTGAGCGGATGAAGTTCTCGGCAGTGATGCTCTTCTCTGCGCTCTGGCTCACTTTTGTCTACGCTCCCGCCGTTCACTGGGTCTGGTCGGATGCCGGCTGGATGCTCGAGAACGGGACGATCGATCTCGCCGGCGGCATCGTCGTCCACGCGACCGCGGGTGTTTCGGCTCTGATTTTGGCAAAAATGGTCGGTCCACGCCGTGGATTCCCGAAAACGCTCACGCCTCCCCATAGCCCAAGCCTCGTCATGATCGGTGCTTCGCTGCTCTGGTTTGGTTGGTTCGGCTTTAACGCCGGGAGCCAGCTTTCCGCAGGAGGCTCCGCAGGCATGACGATGCTCGTCACTCACATTTCCGCTGCGACCGCGTCACTCACCTGGATGGTGGTGGAGAAAATCCGCACCGGTAAGGCCGGCCTCGTTGGAATCGTCACCGGTATGGTGGCTGGACTGGCCTCGATCACCCCCGCTTCTGGCAATGTGGGGCCGATGGGAGCGATCATTATCGGCCTTCTTGCCGGCATCATTTGCTACTTCGCTTGCGACTTTATTAAGAGCAAACTGCGTATTGATGACAGTCTCGATGTTTTTGCCGTCCACGGCGTCGGTGGGATCATGGGAACCCTCCTTGTTTCGTTTCTCGCTGCCGAAGTGCTCGGTGGCGGCGGTATCAATAAAGACACCGCTATGACACAATTCATGATTCAGGCACTCGGTGTTGGCGTCACTCTCGTATGGTCGGCAGTGGTGACAATCATCATCGTCTTTATCTGCAAGGCAACCGTCGGCCTCCGAGTCGACGAGCAAACCGAAGAGGAAGGCCTCGACCTCGCGGAGCATGGCGAGAAGGACTACAACCTGTAGGACCTCTTTCCCAATCTCTTTCCCAATCCGCCCTCGTTAGCACTTGCTGATCAGGGCGTTTTTGTGGCCCACGAAGTCATCACCGATGGCGCTCACTGACATCGCTCCCCTATCCTTCCCGGAATGAGCTGTCTTTTTGGAATACCCTCAGAGGGCTTAGACTCTCGCGATTAGCTCTAACAATCGAGGTCGCTTGAACCTGATCCAAATGCCGTGCCACTGGATCTTGTAAAGTTCCCCGAAAGAGAAATAGAGATCCCCGAGCTCATCGATTGACCTATCCTCACCACCAAAATAGCCAAGTCGAAAATGGCAGACTACGAGGCAAAGATTACCCAAACCGGCGCGCCCTCTCCCCTCATCACAATCGAACGCGGAGAAGTTCACATGGGTTCTCGAGACAACGAGCCCGCGCGGAATGAAGATAACTACGCGGAATATCTTGGCGTCGCCTTCTGCGAACACACCAAAGAGACCTTTCCTGAGTGGCTTCGATCGCTCGCGGGAGCGGCCTCATAATCCCTCTCTTCGATGGGTTGAAATCAGCGATTCCCCCGGAGAAAAAAACAATTCTGAGGTCGTGAAAATTCGATTGACTATCGGTCGGAAAAATCGAAATTCTCAGCGGACAAAAGCCAATGCTGAAAACAGTCATAGTAGGAGCCGGAGGAGTCGGAAACGTCGTAGCGCACAAGTGCGCTCAAGACGCCGCAACCTTTGGTGAAATCTGGCTCGTTAGTCGAACGAGGAGTAAATGTGAAGCAATCGCCGCCGACATCCTCACTTCCACCGGTGTCACGATCAAAACAGCGGCACTCGACGCCGACGATGTACCGGCAACGGTTGCCTTTCTGAAGGGGCTGCAGCCAAAATTTCTTCTCAACATCGCCCTGCCCTACCAGGATCTCACCTTAATGGATGCCTGCCTTGAGGCCGGGGTTCACTACCTCGACACCGCGAATTACGAACCCCTCGACGATCCCCATTTCGAATACAAATGGCAGTGGGAATATCAGGAGCGCTTCGAAAAGGCCGGACTCACCGCACTACTGGGTTCGGGTTTTGATCCTGGTGTCACCAATGTTTTTTGCGCCTACGCACTCAAGCACTGGTTCAGCGAAATCGAAACGGTCGACATCCTCGATGCCAATGCCGGCGATCACGGACTCCCCTTCGCGACGAATTTCAATCCGGAGATCAATATTCGCGAGATCACTGCCAACGGGCGCTACTGGGAAAACGGCGAGTGGAAAGAAGTTCCCGCTCTCTCTGAAAGCCGGGATTTCGAGTTTCCCGATCCTGATATCGGCACCCGTCGAATCTACCTTCTCTTTCACGAGGAACTCGAGAGCCTTGCCAAAAATTTACCGGGCCTGAAGCGCATCCGCTTTTGGATGACTTTTTCGGAGAACTACATCACGCACCTCAAAGTCCTCGAAAACATCGGCATGACCTCGATCAAGCCGATCATCTACGAAGGCAAAGAAGTGGTGCCCCTTCAATTTTTAAAAGAGATCCTTCCCGATCCCGCCTCTCTCGGTCCGCTCACCAAGGGCAAAACCTGTATTGGCTGCATGATCACCGGGAAGCTCAAAGAAACCGGCGAAATCGCGACCCGGTTTATCTACAATATTTGCGACCATGAAGCCTGCTATGACGAAGTAAAAAGTCAGGCAATCAGCTACACCGCAGGTGTTCCTGCAATGATTGGTGCAAGACAACTCGCATCGGGAGCCTGGCTGCGCCCCGGAGTATGGAATCTCGAGCAGCTCGACCCCGATCCCTTCATGGACGATCTAAATGCCTGGGGGCTTCCCTGGCATGTCCTTGAAGTGGATCATTCGTTGGAACCGTAGGCACAGCGTCGGGACTCCCGCCTGTGCCTCATCCGCCCACCATCGCGGCGCATTCGAGTCAATGCGCCTCAGCGGCTTCATTGTGGCATTCCTGCCAGACGTTGAAGTGCCGTCTTACCCCGGTGCCCCCCCTTGTTAGAGGCGGCACCATCTCATTAAATTTTTCCTATTTCCTCATGTATATCGACGAATCATCACCGTGCGACACCGCACCGTCTCCCTCCTTTGCTCCTCCTACGAGCCAACCATCTGTGGCGCCCATCGCGACAATGGAATCGCATAGAGCGACCTTCACGAAGCTCGCTCGGGCAGCTCGAGCGAACGATCTGCCTACGCCCTGCTATTTCATGGATCACGCTGCGTTTCAGCGAAACGGTCTCATCCTCAAAGACGTTCAAGATCGAACCGGAACAAAGATCCTTCTCGCGCAAAAGGCATTCGCCTGTTTCAACCTCTACCCGACGCTCCGCAACTACCTCGCAGGCACAACCGCGAGCGGACTGCATGAGGCCCGCCTCGGAGCAGAAGAATTTGGGGGAGAAGTCCATGTTTTTTCCCCGGCCTACACGCCTGCTGAAATCACCGGACTCTTAGAAATCTCGGACCACCTCGTTTTCAATTCGTTGAGCCAGTGGACCCGCTACCGCGAAGAAGTGCTCTCCGCTGAACGCCCTGTCTCTCCCGGCCTTCGCATCAATCCAGAATACGCAGAATCCGTCGCCGAGATTTACAATCCCTGCGCTTTCGGCTCCCGCTTCGGTGTCCTCGCCTCACAAATGCGTGAAGACGATCTCGAAGGCATCGAAGGCCTGCATTTTCACACCCTTTGCGAACAGGGATCTGATGCTCTGGAGCGAACCCTCGCTCATGTCATTGAAAAATTCGACCAACACCTCCAGCGCATGAAATGGCTCAACATGGGAGGTGGCCATCTCATCACCAGCCCCGGCTACGACATCGAGCGGCTCGTCAGGGTCATCGGAGAAGTCCAGGAGCGCTACCCGCAATTGACGATCTATCTCGAGCCTGGCGAAGCGATTTCCAGCGGAACCGGCGTCCTCGTCGGCAGTGTCATCGATCTCGTCGAAAATGGAATGGACATTGCTGTGCTCGACGTCTCAGCAACCGCGCACATGCCGGACGTTCTTGAAATGCCGTATCGTCCTGATATCGAAAATGCTGGCGAGCTGGGCGAAAAATCACACGGTTACCGCCTCGGCGCGCCCACCTGCCTCGCTGGAGACGTCATCGGGGACTACGGCTTCGACCACCCTCTTGAAATCGGGGAGCAAATTGTCTTTCATGACATGTCACATTACACCATGGTGAAGAATACAACGTTCAACGGGATTCGACTGCCTGATATCGCTATTTTAAAAGAGGATGGAGAGATCGAAACCGTCCGTGAATTCACCTACGAAGATTACAAAACCCGCCTTGGCTGCTGATTTTCAAAGAGCACTAGGAGAATGACTTTTACCCCTCAAGAACCTCGCTTCATAGGAGCTCAATCAGAACTGCTTTCGGGGGCGCCGGCGATCTTCGGCGTTCCCTATGATAAAACGGCATCGTTCCGAAAAGGAACCTTCGACGGCCCCCGCGTTATTCGCGAAGTCAGCGCCGCCGCCATCGAAACCTACTCGCCCGCTCTGAACTGCGATCTCGAAGACTTCACCTATGCTGATTTGGGAAACCTCGAGATCGATCCTGAGATGGATCCGAAGAGGATGCACGACACCGTTCTCGAAGCGACTCGGACTCTCTTCGATCAAGGGGCGATCCCCGTTCTACTCGGTGGAGAGCATTCGGTCTCGCCGGGGGCGATTCGCGCCGCATTTGAGCGCTACCCCGACCTTGTCGTTATTCAAATCGACGCTCATGCCGATCTCCGGGAATCCTACGAAGGGAGCCATCATTCCCACGCCTGTGCGATGCGAAGGGTTCTCGATTTCCTCCCTCCTGATCAGCTACTGCAAGTAGGTATCCGCTCAGGCACTAAAGAGGAATATCGGGAAATGCGGGAGTTTGACCGACTTATCAAGCCCAATGGAGACGCAGTCGCCAACGAGTTCAGAGAGATTTCGGTCGCCTCCGTTCCGGTTTGGGTCACTCTTGATATTGATACCTTTGATCCCTCTGAAGCCCCCGGAACCGGCACCCCGGAAGCGGGCGGTATCACCTGGGCGCAAGCCGAGTCGATCAGAGAATCGCTGGAAAAATTCCCCATCGTGGGATTTGACCTCGTCGAGGTAGCACCCGGCCTCGATCCGTCCGGAATCACCGGCGCGCTCGCTGCGAAACTGCTGCGCAATTGGCTCCTCACGATCATGAATAGAATCCCACAGGGTTGAATCGATCGCCTAACCCTCTTGAGTCAGTCCCCTGCGCCGGGTTCGTCGCAGGGGGCCACCACCACTGATCTTTGACTTGATGAAGAACAGCTCCCGATCAGGAATGAATCGGTGACACTCACGAAACTCTGTTTCCTCCGCTTGCTCGTTGCGACGGACCAAACAAGAACGCCCCTTATCGAGCCTTGTCTCCTCGGGAAATTGAGTCGCAAACAGTTCGATCATGACACGCGATCCACTTCAGCATTTGACATGCCGTCGACAGACATCTGTTTCAGCAGCACTTGCCGCCCACGATTGATATCAGACAGAATAAGATCCTTTAGAGGACTGTTTTTACTCTTGTGAGTGAATTACGAAATCATCAAACAAGACCCCGTCTCCCTGAACAATGAGACGATAACCCATCTTCTCTTTCGCCAGCGATGCATGTGATCCTTCCAGCCTCACTCCGTTATCAAACTCAAACGCGGCGGTCTCTCCTGCTATTTCAAAATTCATCGTGTATCTTTTTCCCTGCTCAAAGGTTCCTTCGACCGTCTCCAGATTAAGTGGCTTGGAAGCGGGATCCTTCTTGTCCTTATCAGTCCGAATAATGGCGCTGCTTTCACTGACGATAAGGCGGAAAAGGTGGCCTTTGGGATGATTGAAACTCAGATGAAACCCTTTGCTCCCATTGAGCTGAAACGTGATCTCTCCTTTAGCATTGTAATGGACAGCCTTGTAGGTCAGCACCGCGGCGTGACTATCAGATTTCAGCCCGGCACCACTGAGCATGCCGTCCCGAATTTTCCATTCGCCCTTAGCAGAAGCCCAATTTTTGGAAAGCGACTCACCTGAGAAATCATCCTTGATCACATCGTCCGAAAAAGCAGTGCAAGCCAGGCCAAAGGCGAAAAGGGAGAGAGTAAGAAAAATTCGCATCATGAAGAAAGGCTAAGCGGTCAGCCCCTGGCCGCAAACTGGTTACGGGCACGGATTCAGGTCATCGGCACCGCTGCAACGGGCTTAATTCGAGAAGATTTTTCCGCCGATCAAATCCTCAAACGCTACCCGCAAAAAGACGCAACGATTGGAACTGATGTGGGACTCTAAAAACCTGGAACCGTAACGACGAGAACGAATCACATCTGATTTTGAGACTACTTTGTTCGGGCCCGCCGCACCGGAAATGCGAAGATTCCCTGTTCTCATCGATGGCTTTAATGAGAGCGCACGCTTCGTCTTCAGCGATCGCCTCACACGAGTCAATCGAAACATCAACAGAGCCCTCAAAGTGTCTCTTTGGAAAATCGGTCGAGCCAGGGAAGCAGGCCGAAGAGGAGAAAGGAAGCCTCGCATTGGATCCCGGGACAGGTCCCGCGCCATATTTCAGAGCCGTATTTCAGAGCCGACTTGGATCTTCAGTTTACGAATCAACTCTCAAAGCTCGAACACATCAGCGGAAGAATTGGTGTTACCCAATCCCCTCCGCTAGAGTGACCAATCACCCCGACAAAACAAACGCATGCGAAGCCGACTTCTTAAACTCTTCGTTTATCTCACGCTCACTCTTGCGACCGGTCTTCTCGCAGCTTGGATCTATTTTCATCCGCGCATCGATTCGGAGCTGGATATCGGCTACTCGACACGCCATGGAGAACGTCTCAGCTATGATGTATTCACTCCCGCGAACCCAAACGGCGCCGCTCTCATTGTGATCATCAGTGGAAGCTGGAAGTCTGAAGAGGGCCCTTTTTCACCCTGGCCTGCCGCTATTTTGCTTCGTCGTGGTTACACTGTTTTTGCGGTGAGGCACCTTTCACAACCCAAATCGACCGTCACGGAGATTGTCGAGGATCTGAACCTCGCAGTTCGCCATATCCGCTTTCATTCCGCCAACTATGGGATCGAGAAGGAACGCTTCGGCGTGACTGGCGGTAGCTCCGGAGGCCATCTCGCGCTGATGCTGGCAACCGCGATCGGGAAGCAGGATTCTTCCGACACGAATGGTCCTATCGATTTTGAATCCAGTGCCGTGCAGGCTGCCGCCGTCTTCTTCCCTGTCACCGATCTAGTCGATCTCGGCCCGTCGACCGAGAATCCGGGAGAGGGAGGACCACCGATGAGCTATGTCGAAGGATTTGGGTTCGCTCACCGGGAAGGCGATCGCCGGCGCATCAAGAAATCCGATTTGCGGGAATGGAGGAAAATGGCGACCAAGCTCTCTCCGATTCACCAACTGAAGGAGTCACTTCCCCCCACCTTAATCATCCATGGAGACGCGGACACTTTGGCGCCCCTTGATCAGTCACAGCGCTTTCTCGCCCGGGCGAACGAGTTAGGGCTGGGCGGTCAAATCGAACTCCTTACGAAAAAGAAAAAAGGTCACGGTTGGGCGACGATGATTTTCGATCTCCGCCATTTTGCCGACTGGTTCGACCGTCACCTTTCCGAGACTCCGTAAACCACACCGGAGCTGCCGCAGCGCCGACAATCAATGCGGGGGTAGGCCAATTGCACCCGTCGCGCAAGCCTTCCCTGTGAAGGTTTGTCATGGAAAGTTTACCGCCGAATCAATCACCGACCTGCCTAAGTTGCAGAGTATTGATGATCTTATCGTCGGCGAGCGCGTTCGTGATCACGACGAGCCATTGTCCCGGTTTCGACCATCCTTTCCCGGCAAGCACCTCCATTGACTTCTTAATTGTCATCTCAGGATCATCCGAAAACTCGATCAGAAACGGCTCGACTCCCCAGGGAAGAAGTAACTGTCTGAAAATGTGTTCCACGTCGGTGAAGGCGTAGATGGGAACGCCAAAAGGACGCAAGGCACCCAACACGTAGGGAAGAAAGCCACTTCTTGAAAACACGATGATTCCGGAGTCTCCAAGATCCCGGGCAAGGAGCGCCGCAGAGCGCAACATCATCGCTTTAGGCTCCTTCAGCTTGATCGTGTCGTTTAGGGGACGATTTACAGAAGGCTCAATGCTCTCGATAATATTTTTAAAGACTTCGACCGACTCGAGAGGGTAGGCGCCTGTCGTCGTTTCACCCGACAACATGACCGCATCGACCTGCTCGCGCACGGCATGTGAAACGTCCGAAACCTCGGCTCTCGTCGGCATCGGTGAAGTGATCATCGACTCGAGCATGTGCGTCGCGACAATGACCGGCTTTCCTTCTGCCTGGCATGCTTGAATCAGTTCGGACTGAACGAGAGGCAACTTATGATAATCGATCTCCACTCCGAGATCTCCGCGAGCAACCATGACTCCATCGGCCTCGCGTATAATCGCCTTCATGTTTCGCACCCCGGCTTGATCTTCGATCTTCGCAATGATGCGAGCCTTTGACCCTAAGCTATCCAGAAACTGCCGAAGCGTATTCACATCTTCGGCTTCCCGAACGAACGAGAGTGCCACAAAATCAATCCCCGCCGCGACACCGGCACGGAGGTCATTTTTATCCTTTTCGGTGAGGGCAGGAAGGTCCACCTGAATACCTGGAAGATTAATATGACGCCTCGAGCCAAGACTGCCCGCAGTGAGAACCTCAAAGCGAATCTTCGTTTCATCGCTTTCCAAAACCTTCAATTGAATCAATCCACTATCGACGAGGACCACGTCCCCGGCGGAAACTTCACCGGGAAGCCCCGGATAGTTAACGGATACGGCGGGAACATCCCCGGTCGGCGCTCCTTTTTTGGTATAGAACTCAATGATATCTCCAACCGCGAGTGCGATGGTCGCATCGACCACCCCGGTCCGGATCTCAGGCCCCTTCACATCCATCATCACCGCGACGTGGCGACCCACTTCAGTTGAAGCTTCGCGTATATACCACATCGCATCTTCAACCCACTTATGCGACGCATGCGCCATATTTAGACGGAGAATATCGACCCCACTCCGAATCAATTTCGAGAGCATTTCCTTGGACTCAGTCGCGGGTCCAAGCGTTGCGATAATTTTTGTATGTCGATATTGGTGAGCCATTAGCGGAAGCTAGAGCATATTTAAGGCCAGAACAAACGAGAGATTCGTCGATATCACGAGCAACGAGCAACGCAGTCAGGCACCGTCGCCGCTGACTTTCTTTGGAAAGATTCCTCGTCACGCATCCCCCTATCAAAGCCCTTCCCAAATCTTAATGTAATCGATCTCACAAGTGCCCAAATCGATCCCCTTGAAATCAATTTGGCTGTGCCCGCTCATATCAATGAGTTCGCTCTCGAACAGGTGCTTTTCGCCATTCACGGTAAAATGCAACACCCCCTTCTTGACCTCGATGACAACCTCGGCCCATTCGTTGATGGCACTCGTTCTTTTCGTAGCTTGCCTTTTACTTCCCAGTTGATTTAACTAGGTAAATGAGATGCATTATCGTTCTGCTCTTCACCTCTTTTCTGCTTGTCCCCACTCCTGTCCTTTCGCAGGCAGAAGACAAGCCATCCCTGGATTCCATTTTTGGCGATCTGAAAAAGGCGTTAGGAGTGACCCATGATATTTCCGAAAAACGGGAAGCCATTAAAAAATTTGCCGAACACGATCAACCTGAGACGGCTTCTTTCCTGTTAACCTTGCTGAAAGACAAAAAAGCGCCCCCTTCAGTCAAAAAAGAAGCAGTTCAGGTTTTATCAGGACTTCAGAACAAGGATGCAAGGGGACTGATCAAAGAGGCTGCAACTTCAGACCGAGAGATATCGAGACCTGTCCTGGAAGCCTATATTGGACAAGGCGATCCTGATTCACGGATTTTTCTGCTTCATTTGGTCAAGGACTCCACTTCTCCCCGCCTTCAGGCTCTTGCCATATACGGCATTTCACAGTTGAAATTAGAAACTGTCTCCAATCGCTATTTGGAAGCATTGATCAACTTGATGAAAAATGAAGAAGCCTTCCATGGCGTTCGGCGTTCCGCAGCAAGAGCCATTGGGACTCTTCCCTCAAAAACGGCAATACCCGAGCTGATTTCCCTGCTCTCCGATCCCCTTCTTACGAACGAAGCCCGTGATGCCCTCCTCCGCCTCACGAGGGAGGAGTATTGGACGGATCAGGAAGCATGGATCGAATGGTGGAAGGCCAATCGCGAGTCATTTCAGCCCCAACTAATGTCGGCAAGATCCTTCAACTACACGGCCCAAAAACTAACTTCACTCCTCGGATCGGAAAGTAATTTCGCCGCTTCGTTCTATGGGCGAAGTATCGAAGGGAAAAAAATTCTATTCATTCTCGATACGAGTGGAAGCATGATGAATGCGGATAGGATCGTAATGCTTCAGGCCGAAATGACCGGCATCATTCAAAGCCTGAGTGACGCTTACGAGATTGGTATTGTAACTTTTCCCAAGACCCGGTTCCCCGGTAAAGATTTCGGCGTTGCTGATAAAAAGTTTCGCGAACGAAGCGTTGAGTTCATCGAAAAGATGGCCCCTCAAGGACGCACCCCAATGGTTGAAACGCTCGAATACGCTTTCGAGCGCATTATACCGCGTCATGGAGTCGACACCGTCTACCTGCTAAGTGATGGATTCCCATCAGATCTTGGCTCGAAGAATTTACCTGATCTTGTGCTAGGGCTGAACACGGAGACCGATGCGACGATTCACACTGTTTTCATCAATACAAAAATCGCACCGCCACTTCTTCCGGGGCAGCCTCAGCCTCCCGCACTCGTGAATCCGATCATTGAGAAAGCAGCAAAAGACCTGAAACAGATCGCGGCTGATGCAGGCGGATCGTTTCGAACGATTGAGTAGAACCAAATGTGGGGCAATCTACCTCCCTTGAAGCCTCTACAAGCCTTCCCAAATCTTAATGTGATCGATCTCACAAGTGCCCAAATCGATCCCCTTGAAATCAATTTGGCTGTGCCCGCTCATATCAATGAGTTCGCTCTCGAACAGGTGCTTTTCGCCATTCACGTTAAAATGCAGCACCCCCTTTTTGACCTCGATGACAACCTCGGCCCACTCGTTGAGAGGCATGAGAGGCTTCTCGACCTGAACTTTCTCTTTATCCTTCAGAATCGTCAGAGAAGTCATCGCTTCACCGAGATGAATCGTGTGGATATGATGTCCGACATCGAAGAGGGGGAATCTGGGATGAGGCTTCTCAGCACTGTAGCGAACCCGCATCTCGCAGACGAAATTTTCAGGAACCTGCTTCAACCAGATAACAGGCCTAAAGCCCGCATGTGTCTTATCGCCCGCCGCAATTTTCTTCGCCTGAAACGCTTTCGCTGATTGGCTTCCCTTCAGAATTCCGTCTTCAATCTTCCAGGTGCTGCTTTGACGAACCTCCCAGAAATCCAAGTTTAATTCTCCATCGAAGCTGTCTTCATAAACAAGCTTCGTCTTCTCGAATAACTCGGATTTCGTATCCGTATCCTCACCTTGGAGAAAAGGGGCAAGTGCAAAAGAGATCAGAATAGCCGCTACGGAAAATTGATGGATTGGAAAACTCATTGAATGGTAGATTGTTGCAGGACACTTCTACTACGGCAATAAAAGAACTTTTTCAAACGCTCCTTCGCCCCTTCCAAGGCAGTTCCGGACCAAATCAGGGTCACGTTTCTGAAATACAAAACAGGTGATTCTCACCTCGTATGAACAGCTCATTATCGACTGGAGCAGGTGTCGCATCAACGGTCTCACCGAGAGAGTTCGTCGCCACCACTTCGAGAGAATCAGCGTCTTTAATTACGATGATGTTTCCACTTCTCCCCGCAAGGTAAACGTGACCGTTCGCGGCGATCGGTGAAGCATAGGTGTTGGAGATTCCGGGGATTCGCTCAGGACCAAAGACGGTTTCTCCCGTTGCCGCGTCGACACATGTCAGGATACCCGTCTTCGCTTTGTAATAATAGAGCCTCTTGCCGGAAAGCAGGAGCGAAGCAATATCAGGCGTGTCGCGATTCACTGACCATACGATTTTATCGGAGCCTTCAATGTCCCCTTTTCCATCGAGCTTGAAAGCACCGAGAAACGAACCGCGAAAGCCGCTCCCGACATAGACGATATCATTGGCAAAAACAGGGGAGGCAACGGGCCGTTGCGTTTGCCCGCGACAACGCCAGATTTCAGCGCCTGTTTCGAGGTCGTATCCCCTAGCCTGATTCTCGCCGTTCATGATCACCTGCTTTCTGCCGGCGGATTCGACAACCAACGGCGTCGCCCAGCACGTTGGCTCGTCGCGATCCGTTTTCCAAATCGTCTCGCCGGTGAGTTTGTTGAGGGCATAGAGTGCGGACTGCCCTTCGTGATCCCAGGGGACGACAATCTTATCGCCAGACAGGGTGGGTGAACTGCCCTCACCGAAACTGTTTCTCGTCGACATATCCCCAAGATCCCGACTCCACTTCAGCTCGCCCTCAAGCGTGTAGCAGAACAATCCCCGTGATCCAAAATGAGCATAAACATGCTCTCCGTCAGTGGTGGGAGAAGCAGAAGCGAAACCGTTTGTCTGATGTGTGCCCTCGTGAGGAGACGCCGTCACCGCGGTTTTATCCCAGAGGAGAGAGCCCGTCCTTCGATCATAGCAAAACAACTTAAATTCACGCTCCGAGCTTCCCACCGCGGAAACGACAAATACCTGATCTCCCCAAATCACAGGAGATCCGGAACCCCGCCCTGGAAGACTCACTTTCCACTTCACATTTTTCGTCGCACTCCATTCCGTGGGCGGTTTCGCCGTCAGGGAAACTCCGTTTCCGTTGTCGCCTCGCCAATGCCCCCAGTTCTCACTGCGGCCAGAAAGACAGGATAACGCTAAAGAAATAGCGACCATAACGACGGAAAAATATTTGCGGAAAATTGAGTAAGTCATGAGTCAGTTTAAAAGTATCCCCGTAATTTACGATCATGACAATGAAATGAACAGCAACACTGACTCTTTTTTTGGGCAAGCCGACTACGGATCACTGCGGATCACTGCGGATCACTGCGGATCACTACGGATCACTGCGGATCACTGCGGATCACTTCGGATCCCGGCGCTGCGGATCCCGGAGCTGCCAAGATCGCAGACAATCGATCACGAGTTCTCTGGGAGGAAGCGCATGAGTCGAGCAACTCTAACATTCACACTTCTGGCAGGGAAATGTGCGAATATGTCGTCGTGAGAGTCAATGCCGGGGAAGCGGGAAAGGCTCCGACTGCGTCGTGCGATTGACCTCGGAGAGATCAAGTGGCACATCTGTTTTCAGAGGAATCATCAGCAACTTACAATACATCAGCCCCGTCACCGGAAGCTATCATTCCAACGCTCAAAAACTCACGCTCAAATTCGACGACAGCACCGACCCGAGTGAATACTTTCACCTAAGCGAAGGAAGGCGCGACAGACGAGTCACCTCGTATGACAACGAAGGATTAGACTTTATCAAAATTGCCCCCGGCGAGGTGCCTGTCGAGACGTTCGAGAACATTGTGTGAGTTCCTGAAGACGGAGTGGTTGCTCACTTGCGGCGCGGCATGGGGTTCGACGAAGCGGCTCGAGTCTGTCATCGCGCATTGACCTCGTTAGATTAACTTGAGGAGGTGATCACCGTCCAACCGGGGCCAAGCGTCCCATCGTGCGGTGAAGGGGAACCCCATGGTCGCGATATTGCAGGTCATATCCCCCGCTCTTCAGTCGTTCGGCGGGGGCTCTGATAACGGCCATCGGAGTGACTTCTCTGATTTGATCCTGCATCGCTACGAGCTGGGCCGAACGTGTCCGCAAGGACTCAGACAACTTGAGGTAGATGTCGAGTTTGCTTACAGCCGGGGACGGAACGCATTTTATTCCGCTGCACTCTATCGCTTCTTCTTTCGAGAATTACAGCGAAAGCTCAGGCCTACTTGCCTTGATCGCCCTCAGGTTCATTCAGATCCATTCCCTTGCCTAACGTTGACATCAACTCTGCAAAGCTCAAACTCTCAGGCATGAAACCTTTCCTTGTTCTACTGCTCTTCGTTTCAGTTACCGCCTCTGCAGAAGTTCCCCATATCCTCTGGATTACGAGCGAAGATAACAGTCCCATGCTCGGCTCCTACGGTGATCCTGTCGCACGAACACCTAACATTGATCAATTCGCAAAAAAGGGAGTTCGATTTCTGAATTGTTTTTCCAATGCCGCGGTCTGCGCTCCGGCGAGACAGACCCTGATAACCGGAATGTATGCGACGAGTTTGGGAGGGCAGCACATGCGATCAAAAGCGGTCTACCCACCGGGTGTGGCGTTCTTTCCCAAATACCTTCGCGATGCCGGCTACTACACGACAAACAACAGCAAGACTGATTACAATGGTGGACCAGAGGATTTAAAAGCCGCAATGTCTGCAGCATGGGATGAATCGAGCAACAAAGCACATTGGCGAAAACGCCCGGACGGAGTGCCCTTTTTTTCCGTGTTCAATTTCACGGAATCGCACGAGAGCCGGCTCTTTCCCAATCGATGGAAAGATCGCGAACTGGTGACTGATCCGGCAACGGTCGAGTTACCCGGCTTTCTGCCTGACCTGCCGGAAACACGTCGTGATATGGCGAGATACTATGATTGCCTTGCGGAAATGGACACTCGTGTCGGCCTAGTCCTCGAAGAGTTGGAAGAAGACGGTCTCGCCGATGACACGATCGTCTTCTATTTTTCAGATCATGGTGGCTCCATGCCTCGCGGGAAGAGCTTTGCCTACGATAGTGGGACACACGTTCCCTTGATCGTGCACATGCCGGAGAAGTGGGCTAAATACCGACCCGGGGCTACCGGAGGAACGAGCGAGCGCCTTGTCAGTTTTGTGGATTTTTCGTCGACCGTCTTAAGTCTCGCGGGAGTCGAAGCACCCAAATACATGCAGGGCGTCCCTTTTCTCGGGGACATGAAGGGAGAGGCGCGAACCTTTGCCCACACCTTCCGTGGGCGGCGGGGCGAGCGGTATGACATTGTTCGCGGGGTTCGCAGCAAGGAGTATCTCTACCTCCGCAACTACACGCCGCATCTACCGGTCATGCAGTTCAATGCCTACTCATTTGCGATCCCCGGCTATCGAGCCTGGGAGGATGCAGTGAGACTCGGCGGAAGCCCCCCGGAGGAGGCGCGATGGTTTGAGCCCAAAGCAAAGGAAGAGCTCTATCGAGTCTCGGACGATCCTGACAACCTGCAAAACCGGGCCGATGATCCGGAACTCTCGGAGATCCTCGCGCAACACCGCTCAGAAAATACACGTCATATCCTCGCGATCCGGGACAGCGTTTTTTACCCCGAAGGAGCAATTGGTCGGGAATTTTCCGCTTACCAGAATGACGAGTCCTATCCTTTGGAAAAACTGATCGCTTTGAATGACTCCACGAAGTTGGCAGATTTGATTGAAGCGATGTCTGACAAGAATGCCTCCGTGCGTTATTCGGCGGTAACGGGATCCCTACTCCTTGGCGACAAGGCCGCGTCAGCGATTCCTAATTTACGCCCCCTCTTGAAAGATGACGATCCAGTGGTGCAAATTCAGACAGCCCGAACATTGGCCGGCCTCGGAAAAACCGGGGAGGCAATTCCGGTGTTGCGCAGCGCTCTTCACTCCAAGTCTGAATACTTATCGTTACAGGCGATCCTTGCAATTGATGAATGTAACCTCCTCAGCGTCGATGCGTCTCTCCTCAAGGATATCAAGAAAATGAAGAAAGGGAGTTACTCCGTGCGTGTCATTGAGAAACTGCTTGGAACAATCCACTGACATAAAACCTGATTTTGTGCCGGTTTCCCTCGCAGGGTATTCCGCCAAATAATCGGGCGGAGATCACTTAAGTTTTTTCAGAATAACCCGGGCAACCTCGCGGCCCATGATCTCGCAGCCTTCCGCCGACAAATGGATTCCGTCGGAAGGCCGGAGAATGATCGAGGGATCAGCTTCCTTCATAAAGCGGTATAGATCATTCACTTGAACTCCCATTTCCTTCGCCACAACGCGCGCTGTGGCGTTGTAGATTTCGATATCTCTATTCCGACGAACAACCCGACCATAGCCCTCCGATCCTGCTTGCTGCGTTTCATTCACCACCGTCGTCAGAGCAAAGATTACCGTCGCATCACTCACTTGATCCAGCTTTTCAAAAATGGCCCGCAGATTCATTTCATACCTTTCAAGCGAGTGTCTCGGCAGGCCCGTTTTCGAATCAAGATACATATCGTGCAACCCGACATTGACGTGAATCACCTGCGCCTTTTCCCGCCCCGACAGCCAGCGATCCAGGTTCTCGAGCATGTAGAGCGTGTCCTTGCCGTTGTCCCTTGGTGCCGAAATGATCGCCTTGCCATCGAGCGCCTCGCCAACCGCGGCCTCATAGTTCATCCGGATTGAATCTCCCAGCAAGACTACGATAGGAAGAGATGTCGCGTCAGGCTCGGCACTATTAAGCGAAAATACAGCAAGAAGTAAAAACAGACAAAGTCGAAGTTTCATCATGAGAATGTGTATGAGAAGTCCCCCTCTGCACCGGAAAAATGACCCGTCACGTTTCCTTAAGTTCCCATCGGAACCCTATTTCACCGGAACGAGTTGCAAGCCGTCGACCGAAACAATCCCATCAGCGCCGCGATTCAACAGGCTTAGATCGATGACGCCACCCTCTTTGATCGCAAAAATGCCAAGCGAACGCGGCTGGCCTTCGATGAGATTCGGGAGACGCTGGTTCAGGGTCAGTTCGTGCTTTTCACTACCGATTGTCAGGGATATTTGGGCGTTGCTGGCACGATTTTCGTGAGTCGAGTAAAGGAGGCGTATCTCGTAGCGACCGGCTACTTCGATCTTCCGGGAAAACGTCACCGACTTTTGGCCACGACCTTTACCACCATCATGATGATAGCTCGATCCGGAAACCGATCCCGTTGCGTTGCTCGTCATCCAATCACCGACAAATTTTGCCTCGACATCGTCGATCACGATTCCTGACAACTTCACAAGTTGTTTCGATTTATCGGCGGAATCCAAAATCTGTCCATCTTTGAGGAGCTGTTTTTTCAACAACTCGTAGTCAAGCGTCTGAACAGAGCAACGCCCATCGATAGCGAGGCTCGCAGCAGTCGCAGCACTCTGGCTCGTAACCATAAAGGGCGGCTCCATCCTAATACTCGCGAAGGCGGAATGACTCGCTGAAAGCGCGAAAGTCACGAGTAGGTTTTCGCATTCGGCCGACTTCGGAACAATTGCCTCGTAGCCAATTTGATAGGGGCCGAAGCCACCGCGTCCTCCCGCAATTTTCCCTTCGCGGGCGACAACTCCGTCTTTCACGATCCGGCGAATTTCGTGAGCGTCAGTTCCGTAGCTACCGAGACCGATTGATTTCGGAGCGATCTCACGCCCGAAGGTGTGATGTTCTGTCAGGACCAGTCCGCTAACCATACGACGACCTTCGCGAACGTAAATTTGATGCGGCCAACCTCCGGAGTCAGTGAATTCGTCTTTCGGCAAACCAAAACGTTCAACGTCTCTTTTTACCCTGGCCGGAACACGAGGATCGGTTCGAAGAAAATGAAACAGGCCTCGATGATAGTTCTCTAATTCCCTCGCGAGCTTGACCCGCTCATCATAGGAAGCCTCCGGCCACGCCCAGCTCAATCCGGGGAGATTTCCGCCGAAGGTAGCGGTATTAAAATCCCACTTCTCATTTGGTAATTCATCGTGTTTGGAAAACCAGCGGAGATCCATATCGTCACCATTGGCAAGGCAGGCTTCGACAAACCTACCGACGAGTTCATATCGCTTGGGGTCGTAGTCTTCCGGCGAAGCAATCGGGATCAGATTAGACTTATCCGTCGTCAGGCAAAGCCGGTAGCAATAGGCCTGAATTCCAGGGGCCGCTTCGCCGGGGGTTCCGGGGTCGCCCTCACTTATGAGAGGAAGTAAGCCGCTCGCGGGGTCGCCTTTCACCACATAAGGATCGAGAGGAAAATCACGATCCCAAACGCCCTGTCCGCCTTTGACCCGACCATTCGAGCCCGGTTCCTCGTGTCCGGTTCGGGGTCGATATTGCGGGGTGTAAAATATGCCATTGTAACTCTCCCCGTATTGGGCATTCCCCTCCCGAGTGACGGTATAACTGACGCCCGCCCCCGCCATGAGATCGCCTTCGTAGGTCGTATCGATGAACATTTTCCCACGAACGATTCGGCCATCCTCCATTCGCAGTTCGGTGATTCGTGCGCCGTCTTTTTTAACCTCAGCCAACCGTGCTTCGCGCAAAACAATCACGCCTCCTTCTGCAGCCATTTCATCAAACACCTGCTCGGCAACGTGCGGTTCGATTGAGTAAGCTCCACCGGTAGCAGGACCTCCATGCCCATCGTTCGAAAAGGCTTCGCCCCAGTTCAGTCGCTTTCCATAGTGGGCGACGAGCCGCGTGAAATATTCCCGGGACAGTCCCCCTACGCTCCGCGGATCCCCGATATCAACAGCACTGAGCCCGCCTGAGGTCATTCCCCCGAGATGCTTTCCAGGTTCGACTAAGACGACTCGCTTTCCCATTCGTGCGCCTTGAACAGCGGCCGAAACTCCGCCCGACGTTCCGCCATAAACAACGATGTCGGCAGTAAATTCCTTTTCGGGAGTGCTTGCCCACTCAAGATTGAATCGTGCCACGGTCAGGCGGTCGCCCGCAAAATTCGATGTCGGTCCCCGTCCGTAAAAGCAAAGGATCGTTCCATTCGCGGTTACCGCGACGTCACTGTAGGCGCTCCATCCAGGTTCGATCGATTTACTCGTGCCCCAGGTTTCCCCATCATCTTCGCTGATGTGGATCGAGAGATTGCGCCGATCACGGCTCTTGCCGGCTTCCCCCGCCCGGCCGCCTTTGCTTAGGTTGTCCGGGTTCGTGAAAAGGAGGACGTTCTCCCCGCCATGATCGTAGCGAACCAGGCCGCCCATGCAGATAGGCTCAAGAAGCGCGGCGTCAAAATACGGCTCGCTCCAGTTGGTGGCCCCATCAGGACTGGTCACGACGAGTCGACGGTGCGGCTTAGATTCGCTGCGCACATTCAGCATGACCCGCCCATCGTTCAGCTCAACTGCGGCGGTCTCGTTCGGATTGATGAACTGATCCGTGCAGGGAACCGCGATCTCGCCTCCTTGCCAGGTCACTCCACCATCATCACTGAAGAGCGTCGCGGTAACACTGGGCCGATGAGCATTCCCTCCTCTTCCCGTGGAGAGCCAAACCGGCACGACAAGCCGACCGTTCTTCAGCTGGATGCCGTGATTCGGCCCCGTCGCCAGGACCTTCCAATCGTAATCTTTGCTAAATGAGGCAAACGCATCGGTGATCTCATTCGCCTTGCTCCAGGTGAGGCCGTCGTCTTCGCTTCGCTGATAAAAGCAGCGCATATATTCGAGGCAAAACAGCATGTGCACGGTTCCGTCTTGATCAGCGATCATGACCGGGTTGTTGTAGGTGACCGAATTCGGATCGGTATGGCTGAGTTTGAGAGCAAAAGGGTTTTTGGTCTTTTTGCCCTCGACATTGACGATCCGGGAAGGCTTGCTCCAAGACTTACCCTCGTCTTCGGATCGTCGCATGAGAATGTCGATGTCATCCCAATCGCGACCATCATTCTTCCGTGCCTCACACCAGGCCAGAACCGTTCCCTTCGCCGTCACAACAATGCCGGGAATATGAAACCGTTGGTATCCGAGATCACCGATCGTGAAAAGATCGACTTTCTCAAGAAACGGATCTTGAGCCGCGGCGGTTCGACACGAACCCGCAGCGAAAAGAATCATGAAAAATACTCCGCTCATCAGGGACGGTATTGAACGGGTTTGGATCAGTGGCTTCATATGACAACAAGTTATTCCTAGGATGACCGATTTCAAACAAAGCGAAACCGGCATGATTGGGGTCGATTCGCTTGCCAGCAATCCTGCTACGACTTCGACTCAACCTCGTCCCGAGCCCGAAAGCTTCGAATGCTCCAAGGTCGGAGTGTTTTTCGGGAGTTGCGACGGTTAGCGCAGCGTTTCATATTGCGTCCGGCAGGCAGAGAATTGATTTCGCCGGACTCCGAAACTATGAAATCTGTTCTTCTTCCGGGAAGCGCGTCTTCCCCCTCGATCGCCCCTACCCACCTCTTAGCCATTCAGCCCAAGGGCCTCGCCAAAGAACAGCGGAAGACTGGCCCCACTCGCAGCGAAGGGCGCGGCGCCGAGGTCGAAGGCGAAGTGGCGAGGCGTCAGCCAGCCACCAGCTCGACCGATGGTGACGCGACCGCTGACCGAATTACGGCGCAGGTCCCTTGCTCTTTGACCGGTGGCCCCCACTACACCGACAGGGTTCTATGACCGAACTTCCCGGATAAATGGTGGCTTTGAGAGAGTCGGGAAATGTCGCCTCACCCCGAAATTCCTCAACTTCGCTTTCAACAGTGATAAATTGATTCAGGATTTTTCGGTATGTCGGGTATTAACGCGGCGGAGCCCCTCTCCCCTCCGTCCCTGGGCCGGATTTCGATGCCGTCGCTGGATACGTAGCCAACTCGACCGGCGTTAGCCATAGCCCCGCGATTTAGGCGGCCATTGTTTATTTACCTGGTACCGTAGCAAACCGTCTGCCAGTAAACCGCTTCAACCAATCACGTCTTTCCTAAGATCCCGATAGGTTCGCAAATCACCCCAGTTCGCACCCCGCATCTTTCGCGCTCCGCTTTCCCGATTCGGATCCAACAACCCCGACGACTGCCCTCGCGCAAACGCCTCCTCCACAAAATCCAACCTCCCGAGGATCAATCCGTCGCAGAAATAGCGCACCCGGTGCCTCACCACTGCCTGAATTGGCATCTGCCCCCGGCTTCCCACGACCGCTGCGACCGAATCACTCGAAAAGCCCCTTCGCGACCCTTCCTTCGTGAACTCATTCGCCTCACGGGCCTCTCCTTCCTCATACAAAAACTGCCGATACCGCGCCGAAGTTCGACGCCAATCCGTGCGCAGCTCAGAATCACTAAGCGATTCTGACAAAGCCACCCCAAGCCCCTGACGCGCACGCTTCGCGCCCCGCGTTCCCGAGATCGCTTCTGAGTAGCCGCACCAGAAATAATCTTCCGGTCGATCCACAATTCCTGCCCGCACCGGATTCAAATCGATATACGCAGCCACCGTCAGCAGCGCAAGCTCACTGCCCTCGACGAGAACGCTCTTGTAGCGACTCTCCCACAACGTTCCCGTCCGATTCAGGCGCTTATTCATGTAGCGAGTCATCCGCATCTTGAGCTCTTTCATGAACTGAGAAAGACTCCCACGACGACGTTCGAACCGAGCCAAAACCGCAGCGACCGCCTCCTCATTTCCCGCAGCATGCGCCCGACCCAACTCCTCCTTCACCGAACGCGCCGCCGTCGGATCGCTAATCCGCGGCAAAATCTCAAGGAACGCCTCCTCCGACAAAGGGGCAAGCTCCTCACCATCAGGGATTTCGAGGAGAAGATGGAAGTGATTCGTCATGAAGCAGTAGGTGACGACCCGCACCCCCATAAACGCCTCCAAGTCCCGCAGCATTTTCCGAAAGATCCCTTTATCCTTCGCCTCAAAGATCATCCGTCGATCCACGACCCGCGAAATACAGTGGTAAAACGAACGCCCCTCACCCAGTAGTCTCGCTGTCCTCATCCTCCGTTTCTAGGTGGTTCAAAGGGAAGTGAAAAGCTTTTTCTTTCTTATTTGTCTGTCCCTTAACACTGTCCCTTAACACTCCCGATCTTTCTTATTTGTCTGTCCCTTAACACTCCCGATCTATCGTTCAGCCACCTCATAAAACGGGGATAGCGGAGGCGGGAGTGGGCGACTTCAAAAAACATTACGCCGCGAGGCGCTGACAGGCCGGCCCACCGCCCATTCCCGCCGGAGCGCATGAGGGAGCCACGGTCGGCTGGATGCTTGCAGCCAGGAGAAGACCGGGGCGACCGGGCCCACTCGCAGCGAAGGGAGTGGCGCCGAGGTCGAGCAGCGTGGCGGGCAATGCGTAGCGAGCTCCGCCCGCGCGACCGATGGTGACGCGACCGCCCTCCGAATCAGGGCGCAGGTCCCTTGCTCTTTGACTGGTGGCCCCCAATTCACCGACAGGGCTTGATCTCCGAGCTTTGACTACCATTGCGTTAATCAAGAATTTTTAACTGACCCCGTGTCATGATATAACCCCTTGAATTCATCTGATGCTTCTGACCCCCTACTACGTTTACCTAAACGGATCGTTTGGATCATGTGTCGCTTTTTGGTGTGGCAGTAAATACTCCTCTTTAATTCCGATCATTTCAATCATCTGGATACTATCAAATGATCCTAACGTTGGATAATTCATCGAATACTGATGGTATTCACCAAATACACGGACAACGCGAGGCACCATCGGTTGACGGAATTCCCAGTTAACATCACGAATCGCAATCCATGGAACACCTAATTCATCAAAACTAAACGGTAGCTTTTCAATTGGATCCAAGATCGTGGCAGCAGTGTTACTTGAAAGAAGCCCCGTCACAACAACCTTTGAACCGTCGAGTTCTTTGCCTTTCTCAATAAGTTCCTCAAAAGTGACTTCACGGTAATCTAGATTGAAACTTGAATCACTCGGCTTATCAGTCGAGCAGCCTGATAAAAGAGCGAAGGCCATCGATAGAATTAATGGTTTGTTCATGTCAGGCAGGAATCTACTCGCAGCACTTGTCGGAAACGTCACTGATCTCGCCATTCTCTGGATTGATTTCGATTCCGTTACCTCGTCCGGGATCAAAATCAGGTGTATACCGAAATTGACCAGCCTGACTCCCCATATAAAAATCAATAGGTCTCCAGGCTCTTCGAGTCCAAGCATCTGCATTTTGCTTATCGCCAGGGCTAAATGGCATCTCTCCCGGATGGGAATGGTAGCCTGCAACTACTTGCCATCCATCGCCAAACTCTCCTCGGCAGGTCACTCGTCCGCCATCGAAAGGGTCACATCGAGGATTGTATCCATTCAGCGTTTGTGCAGTCGGCACTACCCCCTTGTGTGGAGAGGTAGCTCGAACTTGAGGCTCTCCAGACGCTGTATTACATTTGAAGCAAATAAGCCCACAGTACTCAACGTACTCTTCGTAACGGAATCCGCCAAGATTGAGAACTTCAGGATTTGCTTTGGCAATGTCAGCAGCCTTCTTTGCGTTGAAAGATCCTTTCCGATCAACCATCCTTTCAACTTTGTCTGGGCAGCAGTCATTCTCCTCACGGCCCAAATAATCAACCTTCCCAACCCCATCATTCCCCACGAACCCATATAAATTAATCCCACCTCTTTCCCCAATAGGATCCCTCGACGCCCACCTGCCCTGCTCGGGCATGTAATACCTGAAGCCGTAATAACAACCACCCTCACGACTCTTTTCGGGGAGGGGGCACGCAGTGGGATCGTAGTGGCAGGATTCGTGGGATGCCTTTCGACTTCGCCCTCTCTTCGCGACGGCGCACTCTTCTTCGCCCTTCATTTCACTGCGGCTGCGGCATTTTGGCTCACGCGCTTCGGTTGACCATTTCCTGACGTCGTAGTCTTGGAAGGCAGCTCTTGCGCCCCTCCTTTTTCGACCTAACCCTGCCAAGTGCACTGCCCTCCCCTTTCGAGGGATCACTACGATGCCGAGGGCGGCGAGATGAGAATGGATGAATCGTAGAGCAATGACTACGATCCTCGCGATAAGAAGACGCGGCGCGAGAAACGGGCAGGATCGCTGAAACGATCGTGGTGAAGAATTGAGGAAGGGAGATCCGATGCTCATCGCTTCTCAAATCGTAGCGGATCGGTCCAATCCCTCCAAGCTCTTATCGCGGCGAGTGGATTCTTTTTCTCATCTTTCCCGCACGCGTCCTCTCGACACGACGAAGCCGAAGCGGAGACACTTCGGCTTCGTGCAGTGCCATTCTAACCTACCTCTGTGAATTGGTGGATTTTTGCCCCTGTGAATTTTCCGTATCAGGAAATTGTCGCGAAGATATCGGTGAGGAGGCCCCCTTTCTCGCGGCCGACCGAATCGTGAATTCCTTCGGTTCCGACCAGCACATTCACCAAATGCGGGTAGGATGCTCTACTCATGGAATTGTGGCACTACCTTCTTCTCGCCGTGCTGGGAGTCATCGCGGGCACACTCAACGTTCTCGCCGGTGGGGGATCGCTTCTCACCCTGCCTGCGATGGTTTTTCTCGGTCTCGACGGAGCGGTCGCGAACGGTACTAACCGCGTTGCGATCCTCGCCCAGAATGTGACTGCGGTGGGGGGCTTCCGATCGCTCGGTTTCTCCGACATGAAACTGAGTTTCTCACTCGCCCTCGCGGCGCTGCCGGGTGGCATTTGCGGCGCTCTCCTTGGGACGATGGTTCGAGGAGAACTTTTTAATCGGGTCCTCGGCGCCGTTCTTATCGGGGTGCTTCTCTTTATGACTCTGCAACGTTTTCAAGAGGTGAGAAAAGGCTCAGGGGATAAAGGCGAAACTGAAAAAACGGAGAGCGGAGGGCCTTCCCGGCGCCAGCTCATTCTCGGACATCTCGCGATGGTTGCGGTTGGATTCTACGGAGGCTTTATTCAGGCCGGAGTCGGTTTTCTACTCATGGCAGCGCTGCATCGCGTCCTCGGACTCGATCTCGTGCGGGTGAATATGCACAAAGTCTTTATCGTGGGATTTTTCACTTCCGCCGCCTTGATCATCTTCGCGGCAAGAGGTCAGGTCTTGTGGATCCCGGGGCTCGCTCTCGCGGTCGGGAATTCCATTGGGGGATGGCTTGGCTCGCAGCTCAGTGTGCTCAAGGGTGAAAACTGGATCCGCAACGCGCTCTATGTCGCTCTTTTTCTCATGGCGATCAAACTACTTTGGCCTAGTTGATACCTTGAAGCGGGACCCGATCCTGTCTTGCCACGGTTCTTTTTAATGACAAACTTCCCCCCATATGACCCGCAATTCCTCCGGCGCTCGACTTCCCCTCCTCGCCTTCATCGGTCCCGGACTGATGCTTGCTGCGACCGGCGTGGGGGCGGGTGATCTCGCCGGGGGTGCCTTCGCAGGAATGAATCTCGGTGTCGCGGTGCTATGGGCGATTGTGCTCGGAGCACTCTTTAAATATGTCATCACCGAGGGGCTTGCCCGCTGGCAGCTCGCCACGGAAACGACTCTACTCGAGGGCGCGGTGCTCCGACTTGGCCCCGCGATCCGGTGGGGATTTCTTGTCTACCTGCTCCTCTGGTCCTTCGTCGTTGGAACGGCACTGATCGGAGCCTGCGGGGTGGCCACTCATGCCCTTTTTCCGATTTTTGAAGAGGCCGCAACTGCGAAGATTGTTTTCGGAATACTCCATTCCCTTATCGGGCTCGCTCTCGTCTGGATTGGGACCTTCCGCTTTCTTGAAAAAACCATGGCCGTGCTCGTCTCAGTCATGATCGTCATCGTTCTCGCGACCGGCGTTTTTGTGGGAACGGATTGGGGAGCGGTTCTCCGCGGCCTGACCGTCCCGAAGATTCCCGACCACCCGGAAGGAGTCGCATGGACCCTCGCTCTCATGGGGGGAGTCGGCGGAACCTTGACCGTTCTTTGCTACGGTTACTGGATTCGCGAGAAACACCGGTCCGGCCCCGAAGACCTTCGTATCTGTCGCTGGGATATCGGGATCGCCTATTTCCTGATGGCCCTCTTTGGCATTGCCATGGTGATTCTTTCCGATGGCCTTCAACTCAGCGGCAAAGGGGCCACTCTCATCGTCGACCTCGCCGATCGGATCGGCGAAAAGACTCATCCCTCGGTCGAGATTCTCTTCCTCGCCGGAGCCTGGGCCGCGGTCTTCAGCAGTCTCCTCGGAGTGTGGCAGGCGATTCCCTATCTCTTCGCCGATTTCTGGCATCTCCAGGCCAATAAGAAATCGCTCTCCGCTGATCAATTCAAACCCTACCAGGTCGACACCCGGGGAAAGGCCTACCGAGGTTACCTCCTCGCCCTCGCCCTGGTTCCCCTCCTCGGTCTCGGCTACGATTTTCAAATCGTTCAGAAAGTCTACGCCGTCTTTGGCGCACTCGTCATGCCGATGGTCGCGCTCACTTTACTCCTCCTCAATGGACGATCTGCCTGGGTCGGTAAATCCCTTCGCAACCGCTGGTGGACCTCACTTACCCTCGTCATCATTCTCGGCTTTTTTGCCTGGGTCGGTCTTCCCAAATTACTCGCCACCCTCGGGCTCGGTCTCTAGCCAGACTGAGGCATATGAGTCGAGCCTCTGACGACTTCTTTAATTGCCTTCGTTGCCATGGCGTTCAAAGTCGCTCTCACTTCGACTCAAAGCCCGCAGCCCTGCCCGTGCTGCTGCCAAAAGCATCCGCCTCGATGCCCATCTGTTGCCGCATCGTGAGGAGGAGATTACAGAGCGGCTCGTTATCGTCGTAGTCGAAGGCGAGGTGCTTGCCGTGTTTGAATCCGCCCCCGGCGAGGAGGATGGGCAGGTTCGTGGAAGTGGAAGGTAGGCGTATCCAGGAAAGCAAAATGATTGACTACTCTTTGGCTTTCTCTTTTGCTCCCAGCATCTTCGTTACTCTTGCCTCTTCTTTTTCGAGGGCCTGACCTGTCACCGGCATCGGGGAAAAATCGGGATCAGGAATGATCGCTTCTTCTTCGGGGATGACTCGCCAGCGAAGGTTGCGGAACCAGACATCCTGTCCGTGATCCTGTAGCCATAGTTTGCCGTTACGCCCCCTAAGATCGCCGCCACGGATTCCGAGTAGCTCGACATACTCAGCCCACTTGGGGTCGGTGTAGTCAAAAGAGAGCACTCGCTCACCGTTGAGCCAGTGCTCTATCACTGTGTTCTTGCATAGAATGCGCGCCGTATTCCACTCACCAACCGATCGCGTCGCATCCTTTTTAGGTGCCATGCAAAAAAAGATCGAAGCCGCCGCCTGACGCGCATTTTCGCCGTAAGGACTGTCGACGTTGTCCAGAATCTGATATTCGACCTGACCGGGGCGATAATAGACGCCGGAGTTGCACCCCTTCGATACTTTCCACTCGAATCGCAGTTCGAAGTCATCGGGAACGCTGGCGGTCGCGTAGGTGAGGGAGCCTCCTTTGGCGTTGCGGTAAAAGGCTTCATCCTCGATGACCCAGTTGCCCGCATGTTCCCAACCCTCAAAGGATTTTCCGTCAAAGAGTGAGACAAACCCGAGACGTTCTTCAGCGGGCTCGAGCGCGCTGGCAAAGAGGGGGATTGAGAATGCGGCGGCGAGAAAAAGTATCCTGATTTTCATAAGAAAGGTTGGTCGATAGAGGAAGATGATACGAATTAAGGATTCGTTGAGGCGTTAATAATATAGTTCACAAGGGCATCCATTTGTGTGTCCGTTAGAATACCACCAATCGGCGGCATGAGGTTTTCCGGATAACCGTCAGCGAGCAGCGCATTGGGCTCGAGGATCGACTGGCGAATATAATCAGCGGTCGCTTCTATGCTGAGAATTTTGCCAGTGGCAGGGTCTTTTACTTTTAGTTGAGATCCGGCCACACCGAGCAGGCTAGGTCCCACCAGTTTCGTTCCATTCAGGCTGTGACAGGAGGCGCAGTAGGTTTGGAACAGAACCTGACCGGGATTTCCTTTCGAGTAACGAAAAAACGGCTTCGTCTCCGTAAAAGTGTTTGAAGGCGCTGCCTTCACTTCTCCTCGTAAATTGGCGGGAATTCGATTGACGGTATACCACAACTCACCCGTCCGGATCGGCGCTCCACTTTCGGAGGAAAAGGATTTTGAAATATGCACGTGGATAACTTCGCCCGGGATGATTTCAGCCAACTCCAGAAAAACGCGTCGCCGATCAGCGGAAACCGTCGCCGATCGCACTCCGGCGCGACGGTGACGAATTTTTTGACCACCGTAGGTTTGGGTTGCCTGGTAGCCCCATTGAGTCACGTCATAGCCCGACGGGTTCCAGCCCACTCCCTCCGCCAGCGGCGCCGTGAATTCGACTTCGAGGCCATTGGTTCGGAGACGCGCCGCGAGCGGTTCAAAGACATCTTTCCCGGTATAGCGGATTCGGGTGAGGCCACTCACGCGATCGATAAATTCCTGATCCTTTCCCCGGGCGATGCCTCCTGCGTAGAGTTCACCATCCAAGGTAAGAGCAAAACGATGGAAGTGGTGTTGAAAGCCTTGCGAAAAACGAAACACTGCGCCCTGAGTAATACCGTCCACTTTCTCGAGAAAGGCGCGCTGCAATCCGCCAAAACTCTCATCGCCAAAGAGAACGTGACCCGCATATGGCCCCCAACTGGAGGGTAACAAAAACGGCTCCGTAGGTGAGGCCGCAATCTCTCCCTGGGGCAACCACACTGCCGGCGGAGTGGCCTTCGGAACATCGAGAGGATGCCACGGCGGGGTGCTTCGGAATTGATAAAACCCGCCCTTCTCGACATGGATGAGTTTGTTGGCAGGCAACCACTCACCCTGGTTATCAGTGACGAGTAGCCCTCCATCGGCAGCCTCTCCGATCCCGTCCGGAGTGCGGAGACCACCGGCTACAATTTCGGTTTCTCCGGTGTCGATATGAACCTTGATAACGCTTCCCCGCAGGGGTGCCTGATAGTTATCGACCCCGCGCTGCGCCATTCCTACACTGGCACTGAAATACAGGTGATCCTCTTTCACGACCGCACCAAAAAGGTATTCGTGATAATCCATCGAGCATGCCCAGTCTTGCGAAACACAGCGGTAGGTTTCGAAGATGCCGTCGCCATCATTATCCAGCAGTTCAGTGACTTGATTTTTCTCCGTCACAAAAATGCGGCGACCCGAAACCGCTAAGCCCATCGGCTCCGACAATCCTCGCGCGATGCGTCGATACGGTGGCGGCCCTGTTTCGGGAATGGCAGTGATATCAAGTGAGTAGACATCGCCGTCCCAGGTCGTGAAAATTAATTCGTTTTCACTCCTCATTTTCATACCGCTGACCCGCAGTGTGAGCGCCTCGTCGCGAAGATCCAAAACATCGAGGGCTGGGTGAAGCTCTAAAAGTTTAGAGCCAAATCCGGGCGTAGGAGCCGGGGCGGCAGGCTCCGCCAACGCTTCCACCCGCGTGAGGTTCCCCGGAGTGTCGCTCTCAACGATCAGTTTTCGAAAACGCATCGGGTGTTTATATTTTGTCCCCGAGGGAGGTATCAACATAACGAGAATCGGCAATCCTTTCCGGACCCGGAAAACGCCCAGTTCGGCACGCGAAAACGCTTCTCCGGCAGTAGGAGGCACTTTCCAAAATTTATCGTTCCCATCGAACGACAATTGATAATCCTGGTTCAATCGCTCTGAACAGGAATACTCGATGCTCACGCGGACCTCTTCTTCCTCTTTCGCGTGCAGATACCAAGCGATCGTCGCGCCCCGTCCTTTCGTAATCTCGAGGACATCGTCGGTGTACTGGTTTGGCCCTTTGGAGAAGATCTCAGTCGATGGGAGATCGAGCTCTGCGGAGACCACGCTCACGGGGATGAGGCAGGTGAGAACCAACAAGATAAAACTTCCTATGCTTTGCTTCATGGTAGAGAAAGTTGATGCCATGCCGAGCCGGCAAGTGATGTAACCGTTTTACCTTCGGGGCCTGTCAAAACCCATGCCTTCCGGTAGGCAGAGGGCAGCAGCACCGAAACTTCTCCTGCGAGGGATTCGACGCGCAATTCACGATAAGCTCGATTCTTACCGGTCGCCGGAGTCATCGGAATGCGTTCACTCAGCTGGACGGTCCCTTCAGGATAACTCAGCTCCCACCTGAGTTCGAAGCTTCCCTTGTTTTGAGTGCAACCAAGATAACGAGAGGTAAGCGGGACAGCCTCCCCCTCCCCTTTCATTTGCCAACCGTCTCCAGTCTCTTCCTCGAACCAAGGGGTTCCGGCGGAAACGGCTTTAAAGTCACTAAGGATCAATCCGGGCTTTTCCCGGGGCGCTTCCCAGACTTTGAAAACAAGCGCCTTTTCCAGATCATATCCGAGCCAAACATCCGCGCCCTGGCGAATCGCAATCGATCGAGGGATCCTATCGACACTGAGCCGGCAGATCTGCGCGGGATCGAACGGCAATTCCCCGGCAACACCGGCGGGCAGAACGACAAATATGAAAAGAATCAGAAAACGAAAGTTCATGAGCAATTGAAATCGAGGCGGGGAGTTTGGAGAACGAGTCATCGAAACCTTACCTCCGATTGAGTAAATACCGTCCCTTTCTCTACCGAAAAATCCTTCTCTTGATGATAAATCAAAGTGTCCGTCACCTCGTGTGATTTACCGGCAAAGTAAAACGCTGCCCCCGCGTTGTCGTGAACGACACAATTCCGATAGATCGTGTTGGATTCGTTGACATCTGCCACGCCGCCGGCCGCGGAGCCGTTCCAGGCGATCTCGGCGCCGACGACCTCCATTTCGGTTGCTTCATGAGCGCTGATGCCTTCGTCAGCATTGGAGAGCGCCTTCACATTTTCCAAACGAACGCCCTTCCGATCGCCGTGAATATTGAATCCATCATTTCCGGCATATTTCGCGGTCACGTTCCGCACGATGATGTGCGAGCAGGCGATCGAAACGCCGTTCGTCCCCGGTTTTGACGGGAGAATAATCGACTTTGTTTTGGCGACGCCTTTCGGCCAGCGGAAATAGAGTGACCCGTCAATGGAATAGCCCATTTCACCGGGCTGAAGCTGATCCGGCGCGACGTAGCAGCGCGATTTGCGATCGGGGTGTGATTTCTCAGTTTCGAGGTCACGCGGAATCGTGATCGGAATCTCGTCGATGAAAAGGCCGGCGGTCTGGCCCGCGATACGAGGTTCCTCGCCCTGTTCACCGAGCAGGCCAGGCGGCGAAGTCCAGAGCTCCCCCTCCCGCTTCCATTGGTGTTGGCTGATGTCGACCCCGAGATCGATGACCCTACCCTGCCCGTCAAAAACGGCTGGTTTAGCTGCGGTTCCGCCTTCCTTGAGGACTAGCGGGATTGTGATTTTGGCAGGCTTCTCTTCGGCGTGAAGCGTTGCGAAAGGAACCACAAGAATAAGAGATCGCAGTAACATTTTCTGAAAGGGTAGCGATGTGAATTGGGTATCGTATATTTTTAGCATCTCCCTGCTCATGATCAGGAAACGATGTCGTTGATAACATGCCCGTGCACATCGGTGAGGCGGCGTTGGATACCGTTGTTGTAGAAGCTGAGTTTCTCGTGATCGAGGCCGAGAAGGTGAAGCGCGGTGGCGTGGAGATCGTAGCTGTAAACGGGATTTTCTTCTGCCTTGAATCCCAGTTCGTCCGTGCTGCCGTAAGCGGTGCCGCCTTTAATGCCTCCGCCTGCCATCCACGCCGTGAAGGCCCCCGGATTGTGATCGCGACCTTTGCCGTTGCCCTGGGCAGCGGGCTGGCGGCCAAATTCACTCGTGCAAATGACGAGGGTGCTGTCGAGCAGTCCACGGGATTTTAAATCGGTAAGCAAGCCGGACGCGCCGGTGTCGAGGATTGGTCCCCAGTAGCCGTGGTCACGGACCAGATCCTCATGACTGTCCCAGTTCGGCCGGATCTTTTTCGCGGTCGTGTTTTCGGCACCGCAATAGATCTGCACAAATCGCACTCCGCGTTCGACGAGACGACGCGCGAGCAGGCATTGACGACCGAACGGACCGATCTCCTCGTGATCGAGATCGTAGAGCTTTTTCGTCGCATCGGTTTCGCTACGGAGATCGGTGACTTCGGGAGCACTGAGTTGGAGTCGGGCCGCGAGTTCGTAGGCGGCGATGCGGGCTTCAAGTTCGCTGTTTTCGGCTCGCTGAGCGGCATGGGCACGGTTGAGGGTTTGCAAGAACTCCCGGCTTGTCTGCTCATTGGGTCCGCTAAGATGGGCGAAACTCTTCGGCGGGAACAAATCGGCGATCGCTGGCTTCTCGACATTTGTTTCGATCTTAGTGCCCTGATGAATCGCCGGCAAAAAACCTGCGCCCCAGTTGATGACACCTCCCGGCGGCAGGCCGCGTGGATCGGGCAGGACAACGAAAGCGGGCAGGTCGTCGCTCTCACTGCCGAGGCCATAAGTGACCCAGGAACCCATCGCGGGAAAGCCCGGCTGAATGAAGCCGCTGTTCGCCATGAACATCGCGGGACCGTGCAGGGCGGATTTACTCTGCATCGAGTGGATGAAGCTCATCTCATCGACCTGCTGCGCGAGTTTGGGAAACAGATCACTGATCCAGCGACCACACTCGCCATGCTGCCGAAACGGCCACCAGCTCCCTTGGCAGTTGCCGGGCTTCGACGCGAAGAACTGCATCTTCCCATCGGGATCGAATGGCTTGCCCTGGCGCTTCGCAAGTTCCGGGCGGTAATCCCAGGTATCGACATGGCTCAATCCTCCCGGGCAAAAGATCTGGATGACCGCCTTTGCTTGTGCGGGGTGGTGAGAGTTCCGTGGCGAGAGCGGGTTCGTTGCCGCGATCGCCTCCTGCTCCAAGATGGAAGCGAGCGCGACGCTACCAAAGCCGCCACCGAGCTGCTGGAGAAAGTTGCGGCGGGACGGGATAGGATTCTCACACGAAGGCACAAAGGCACTAAGTTGCTTGAGTCTATGTGCTTCGTTATCCATAAAAAATTTTGTGCCTTCGTGCCTTTGTCTGAGACCTAATTCGCGACCCGTTTAATACCGTTCTTCAGCAATTCTTCCCCGAAGTTGATGAGCAATTAGTGAGTTTGAGATAGGTTAGTAACTGTTTGGAGTGAACCGATGCGAGGCGTTCCACTGGTTTAAATTCTATGATGAAGCAGTCGTTAACGACCAGATCAGCTCGGAAACCCCTTTCGAATATTTCGCTGGGAATCGGAGGGTTCATTGGCAGTGGATGATGGGATTCTCACACGAAGGCACAAAGGCACTAAGTTGCTTGAGTCTATGCGTTTCGTTATCCATAAAATTCTTTGTGCCTTCGTGCCTTTGTGTGAGACCTAATTCGCGACCCGTTTGATACCGTTCTTCAGCAATTCTTCCCCGAAGTTGATGAACAACCCGAGGCGGGCATTAGTGAGTTTGAGATAGGTTAGTAACTGTTTGGAGTGAACCGGCGCGAGGCGTTCCACTGATTTTAATTCTATGATGAAGCAGTCGTTAACGACCAGATCAGCTCGGAAACCCCTTTCGAATATTTCGCTGGGAATCGGAGGGTTCATTGGCAGTGGATGATGGGATTCTCACACGAAGGCACAAAGGCACTAAGTTGCTTGAGTCTATGTGCTTCGTTATCCATAAAAAATTTTGTGCCTTCGTGCCTTTGTCTGAGACCTAATCAACGTAAACAAACTCATTGGTGTTCATCAGCATGCGACAGAGGGAAAAGAGGGTCTGTCCCTCGACGAGGTCGACAGAAGCCTGAAACTCTTCACGGGTAGGCTGACGCTGGAGGCAGAGAGCGAAAGCACGGCGAATCGCGGCATCGCTGTTGTCGGTTTCGTTCTCGATGCGAGTCGCGAGATAACGCGCCTGCTGAAGCATAAACTCATTGTTACTGAGAGTGAGGGCCTGCAGGGCGGTCGTGGTTTGTGCTCGCGCCGGAGTGAGGTTGGCGGGGTCGGGGCAATCGAGCGTGGACATAAACTGGTGCGGTGTCGTGCGAACAATGAACCGATAGATGCTGCGCCGCCACAGTTCGGGATTGTCGGGGGTGATGTATTCGTAAATCGGAGCGTAGGCTTCGGTGTAGTTAAAGTCCTTATAACCGGGGCCTCCCATCACAGGATTGAGTTTTCCGCTGACACTAAGCACCGCATCGTGGAGCGACTCCGCATCGAGACGGCGCGGGTTCTGACGCCATAGGAGGCGATTCCCTGAGTCGAGTTTCACTCCGCTGGAACCAGTAGATATTTGCCGGTAAGCAGCGCTCATGACGATGAGCTTGTGTATATGTTTCAGACTCCATCCGTGGGTCATCAATTCGTGAGCGAGGTAGTCGAGGAGTTCAGGATGACTCGGCAAGG
>Ga0222650_1000056_pt1 | contig 108394 bp, 104 predicted proteins | sample AntAcemetagen367_FD_179820 | JGI IMG/M metagenome (GOLD analysis project Ga0222650, IMG submission 179820) | Saline water microbial communities from Ace Lake, Antarctica - #367 | ecosystem: Environmental > Aquatic > Non-marine Saline and Alkaline > Saline | place: Antarctica: Ace Lake... | reverse complement strand
TCAAGGATATTTTGAATTTAGAGGGAAATTTACATGGCTACATTCGGAAAACAAAAAAGGCAGTCAACCTCCTGCGTAGCAGGTAGTTGACTGCCTTTTTGTCTTTGGAACTTCAGACTAACGGGCGGAGCTTTTCTCGGGCTGGCTGGAGTCAGGATCCGGAGTGAGTGTAGGGAGAAAAATCGCCGCGATTGATTCGTGAATATCTGCGCTGGCGACACTGAGAGACTGCAAGTCGAGAGGCGTTTTTTCGTAGGCAATCCGGTGAGCGGGGGAGTGGATTTCCCGGAAACCGGGAGTGAGGTCCGCCGCCTGCTGATAGGTGGTGAGGAAATTAGCCCAGGAGGAAAGGCTTTGTGGAGCCCGATCCATGGGGCCGGTCCAAGGGTGGTCGGTGAGGGAACCGGAAGCGGTCAGTCGTCCATCCGGGGTGAGAAGGAGACGGAGAGCGGGTGATTCTTGGGAGCGGTTCCATTGCATTTGGACGGCTCCTTGGGCATCCCGTGAGAACACGACCTTGCCGGTGATAGCCTGAGCGCCTTGCTGCCATCGGATGGTTCCGAGCTGTGTCGAGATGGCCGTAAAGTCGGTCTCGTGTGGGTGTGTGGCGCAACCTGCTAGTCCCCAACCCACGAAGCAAATCCCGAGCGCGAGCGCAAGCGACTTGCCGGAGGGACGCCTCACCCGCCAGAAGGTTTTTCGAGGTGACCGCCAAACTGAAACCGCATTGCCGAGCAGACTTTTTCCGCCATGGTGTGGTCTTTGCGGGAACGAAAACGGGCAAAGAGTGCGGCGCTGAGCACGTCGCAGTCCACCGCTTCTTCGATCGCGGCCATGATCGTCCAGCGTCCTTCGCCGGAATCCGAGACCCGGCCGGAATAACTCTCCAATGTCGGGTCGCCGGCAAAGGAAATTGCCGCCAGATCGAGCAGCCAGGAACTGATGACACTGCCGCGGCGCCAGACTTCGGACACGTCCGCGAGGTTGACGTCATAGACGTAGTCGTCCCCGATGGGAGCGGTCTCGGCATCGGCCTGACCTTTTTTCAAGCTGGCATTGGCGTTGGCGAGAATGTCGAAGCCTTCTCCGAAGGCGGCCATGATGCCGTATTCGATTCCATTGTGGACCATCTTGACGAAATGGCCGGCCCCCGAAGGTCCGCAATGCAGATAGCCTTCTTCCGATGTGCCTCCGAGTTTTTCCCGACCCGGGGTGGGTTCCAGATTGCCTTTGCCGGGAGCGAGAGATTTAAAAATGGGATCGAGGCGTTCGACGGCGGAGGTGTCTCCGCCGATCATCATACAATAGCCGCGTTCGAGTCCCCAGACGCCGCCGCTGGTGCCGACGTCGAGATAATGGATGCCCGCAGGTTTGAAGTGGGTGCTGCGCCGCCGATCATCGCGGAAGTAGGAATTGCCGCCGTCGATCATGGTGTCGTCGCTTGCAAGGTGGGTGGCCAGCTCGTTCACCACGGTGTCGGTGATGGCTGCGGGAACCATGACCCAAACATTGCGGGGCGCGGTGAGTTTTTCGGTCAATTCCTTCGTCGAGGACGCCCCGATCGCACCTTCGGCCACGAGAGATTTCACCGTCTCCGGGTTGGTGTCATAAACGACACATTGATGTCCATCTTTCATGAGCCGCCGAACCATGTTGGCGCCCATCCTGCCGAGACCGATCATTCCGAGTTGCATAGGGTGGGGGGAGTGTGCGCGGAGGGCGGGAATCCGGCAACAAGAATCGAGAGGGAGAGGCCTTTAGGTAGGGTCCGACCTCTGGGCGGACCGCGGGGGGGCGGCCTGCCCGGAGGTCAGGCCCGACCGGGGCGGCAGCATAAACCGCAGCATCTCGCCACCGACTACGAGATGCGCCGCCTCTGGCCGAGCACGTCAGACCGCGAGCGACGCCTGAGCTTCGGCGGTCGGGGGCCAAGGGCTCGCCTTCCCGGCAAACTTGGAATAAACGAAGCGGGTCGAGGTCGACCGATCACGATGCTGGGGCCGGTCAGAAGGTCGTTGTCGGCCCTTGCTGCGGTGTGAAGAGCGGAACCCTGATGATCAGGGAGCCGTGTTGCCAGAGGAGGCAGTGGCTTTCGCCGTCGGCTTCGAGGGCCCTGGTTGGGCGCAGACGGTTAGGAGGCGTCGGAATCGTTTCGACAGGCCCACCACACGCCCCCAATAAGGGCACCGGCGACACCTGCAAAACCAAGAAATGCTGCGAGATCAAACATAAACGCTGCGGAGGCTCCCTGATTTCGCCAGCAAGTCAACAGAAAATCTCTTTCGGCGTATCCAGTTGAACACCAAAAAAATCCTGAAAGACCTGAATGTAAACTTCCTGCTTCATGGGAGCGATCCAATGGAGGTCGCAGGAAGTGGGAGCGATCCAGCGAATTTTTTGGAATTCGTCGGCTCCATCGAGGCGGATGACCGCTTCGGGCTTGATGAGATCGGCGAGCACATAATGTTGTTCCTGGCCGTCGAAGCCCCGCTTTTTTTTGTTCGCGGGGAAGAAGTAGCGATAGGGACCTTTGTGGGAAACAATCTGATAGGTGTCTGGGGTGATTCCGAGTTCTTCCTCGACTTCACGTTCGGCTGAGGTGATGAGGGATTCTCCTTCTTCGCGGCCGCCTTGGGGGAATTGCCAGCAACCGGCCCGGTCGCTACGCTCACCGAGGAGAATTTCCCCGGCGAGGTTTCGAAGAATGAAGGCGACATTGGGGCGGTAGATCGGCATGGGAAGAGAATGATGAAGTATGAATGATGAAGTATGAAGGGGATTTTTTGGGCATCGCGTGAGTTCCGGTTTGCGTGCAGAGAAAAAAACTGGGACGTTGAGGGCGAAGTCTTCCTTCATCCCTGAGAGTCTTATGAGCCAAATTAAGAAATCCTTCCCCCGAGCGGTCGTTGCATTTTCGGTCGGGCTGATCGTGTGGACGGCGATGCTGGCGACGGCGGGAGCCCAGACCCCCACGCCGGATCCTGATCCCCCGGAACGTGGAACCTGGACGGCGGAATTGCCGGGCGGCACTTATATCGTCATGTTGTCCGCCATCACCTCGGTCAGTCAGCACGAATATTTGGTTGATGGCGCGGCCCGGGTCACGGAGGTGAATATTAATACCTTGGGTCCGATCGTAGCCCGATTTTATTTTATTGGGCCCAATACTCCACAGACTCCCAATGGGATCGGCCAAAGTGGGATTGATCTGCTGGAGGAAAAGGCTAACGAGGCGAAGGGACTGGTCGGCGGCGATGAGGTCTGGAGCAAGGTCATGAAAAGCTATCCGACCACGACCCATGCCGGCACGGTGGAATATCGGTTGCCCAGTCTCGAAACTTTGGAAAAGCTCTTTAATAGTGTGGAGCGATCCTGGCTCCGCAAGAAGCCGGGAAAATTCAAACCTTGAATCGTTTGATGGTTGCCCACATTTTCCCGCTTCGCTTGATCCCGATCCCTTGAAATATCTGCCCACACACGAATGCGGAGTCTTTGCCGTCTACGGTCACCCCGAAGCGGCCATGCTCACCTATTACGGTCTCTTTGCCCTTCAGCATCGGGGCCAGGAGAGCGCAGGAATCTCGACGGCCAAAGAAGAAAACGGAGTTTTCACCACCCACAAGGACATGGGCCTGGTTTCACAGGTTTTCAATCCAGGTGTTCTCGAGCGCCTGACCGGAACGCGCGCGGTCGGCCATGTCCGCTATTCGACCACGGGGTCGAGCAATGTGAAAAATGCCCAGCCCCTGGTGGTCAATACCTCCCGGGGCCAACTCGCCATTGCCCACAATGGGAACCTGGTCAATGCCGCCTTGCTTCGCGAGGAGTTGGAGGCCAAGGGATCGATTTTTCAAACCACGGCGGACAGCGAGATTATTTTGCATCTCTTGGCGCAACCACGTGGGAATGGGGGCGGGCTTTCCGCTCTCCGCCGGATCGAGGGGGCCTTTTCCGTCGTCTTGATGGGAGAGCGAGAGATTATTGGATTTCGCGATCCTCATGGCTTCCGGCCCCTTTGTTTGGGCCGAAAGGAGGGGGCGTATATTTTGTCTTCGGAGAGTTGTGCCTTCGATCTCATTCAGGCGGAATTTATCCGGGAAATCGAGCCGGGAGAGGTGGTCATCATCGATGGAGACGGGCTTCGCTCTGAGTTTCCTTTTCGTTCCTCACGGAGCGCGTTTTGCATTTTTGAATATGTCTATTTTGCCCGTCCGGACAGTAATATAGGCGGGATCAATGTCAGCAAGGTCCGGGTGGAGATGGGGCGGGAATTGGCCCGCCAGCATCCGGTCGAGGCGGATTTGGTCATCCCGGTGCCGGATTCCGGCATTTATGCAGCCCTTGGGGTCTCCGAAGAGTCTGGGATTCTCTATCATCCGGCCTTTGTGCGTAATCACTACATCGGTCGCACCTTTTTGCAGCCGAGTCAGCAGATTCGGGATTTCCATGTCCGGGTGAAACTGAACTTGCTTAATGAAGTGGTGAAGGACAAGCGGGTCGTGGTGGTGGACGACTCGATCGTGCGGGGCACGACCGCTCGCTCCCGAGTGGTCAATCTTCGCGAAGCCGGGGCCAGCGAAGTGCACATGCGCATCAGTTGCCCCCCCCACAAGCACGCCTGCCACTACGGAATTGATTTTCCCGATCCCAAAGAGCTCCTTGCCAACCAGTACGACCAAGAGCAGATCCGGGAATACCTCGGCGCAGATTCCATCGGGTATCTCGATGTGGCCGGGATGGTGCGGGCGACGCAGCAGGAGGAAAATACTTTTTGCACCGCGTGTTTCACCGGGGACTATCCGGTGCCGTACGACGAGCGTTTTGATAAACATGTCATGGAAAAACGAGCCCACCGGGTCGGATTGTTGGAAAAAGAAGAGCCCCGCTTGTTATGAAGAAAAAAAAGGTTAAGGCCTACGCCCAGGCCGGAGTGGATGTGGACTTGGGAAACTCAGTCAAAAAGGGAATCCAAGCCTTGGTGCATTCCACCCATGGACCTGAGGTTCTCGGGCGCATTGGGGGATTTGGCGGACTCTTCCGGGCAGATTTCAAACGGATGAAAGATCCGATCCTGGTTTCCAGCGTCGATGGCGTCGGCACGAAACTGAAGGTCGCTTTTGCCGCCGACCGCCACGACACCGTCGGGCAGGATTTGGTCAACCATTGCATTGATGACATCGCCGTTCTTGGCGCCCGGCCCTTGTTTTTCCTTGATTACATTGCCTCCGGAGAATTGAAGCCGAAGGTATTCACCAAGTTGCTGCAAGGTTTTGCCAAGGCTTGCAAGGCGGGCGGATGTGCTCTCGTGGGAGGAGAAACCGCGCAAATGCCGGGGATGTATCAGGAGGGCGAATACGATCTGGCGGGTACGATTGTGGGCGTGGTGGACCGGCCGAAAATGCTGGACGGATCCAAAGTGCGCCCAGGCGATGTCCTCATTGGACTGGCCTCAAACGGCCTCCATACCAATGGCTACTCCCTGGCCCGAAAGGTGCTCTTCGACACCATGGGACTGAAAGCCACCTCGAAGCTTCCAGGTCTGAAACTCAACCTTGGGGCGGAGTTGCTGCGGGTGCATAAAAATTATCAACCGCTGATGACCTCGCTGCCGAGCGGACTCTTCCACGCCGCCGCCCACATCACCGGAGGTGGTTTGCTCGACAATCTTCCCCGGGTCCTTCCCGAAGGTTGCCAGGCCCGGATCCGGTTGTCTTCCTGGAAGGTGCCGGCGATTTTTCAAGCGATTGAAAAAGGAGGCCGCGTTGATGGCGAAGAGATGTATCAGGTCTTTAACATGGGGATCGGCATGGTGCTCATCGTGCGGAAAAAGCGCGCCGCCGAGGCGGTCAAACTGACGGGCGGAAAAATCATTGGCGAGATCGCCAAAGGTTCGCAAGACGTGGTTCTGGCCTGACGGTTTTTCCGGTCGGGAGGGCGAGGCTCCTGCCGAGCCACGGAATAAAGAATCGGCTCACCGGGAGGTTCGCCCTCCCGCTTTTTGGTCGGTGTGCTAACCTCTGCGCCATGGGTGAAAACGGGCGCAGGCATCCCGCCCATGGGGTGCATATTGATCTCGCAGTGCCGACGATTGTTTTCCTGACCGTATGCACGAAGGATCGCGCGCGGTGGCTGGCCAGCGAGGAGGCGCATAGCGCGTTGCTGGCGGCATGGGAGGAAGCCAATACCTGGAAGGTCGGGTGTTATGTGCTCATGCCGGATCACTTGCATCTCTTCTGTGCGCCTCAGGCTTTGGATGTTCCACTGGACGGATGGGTGCGTTTTTGGAAAAGCCGCTTTCGAAAGTTGACCTCGGGCAACGAATGGCGCTGGCAATCCCACCATGGGGATACGCGAATGCGGCGACCAGAGAGCTATGCGGAAAAATGGGACTATGTGCGGCAAAATCCAGTGCGGGCGGCGTTGGTGAGAGATGGCGAGGGTTGGCCTTTTCAGGGCGAGCTTCACAAACTGGATTGGTGATTGGGAGGGCGAGGCCGCCGAGCGAAGAAATCAATAGTCGGTTCGCCGGGAGGGCGAGGCTCCTGCCGAGCCATGGATTAGAGAATCGGCTCACCAGGAGGTTCGCCCTCCCGGGTTTTTGGGATGGCATTCGGGCGAAACTTTTCTTGTCCAGACTGCGGCGCAGCCTTGTCACGGCGCGTCTGACCTGCTGGAATCTATGATCGTGAAAAAATTTTGGAAACCCAAGCCAGCATTAGGCATCGGGATTGGTGTCGGGTTGATGGGGGCGGTGGCCCTAGCCCTGCGCTACGGGTTTCGCCGGTCGCCGCGGATGCCGATTCCGGATGAGATTTCTCCGGCGATCTTTGCCACCCGGGTGGCCTCCACTTCGCATGGCGAGATGGTTTATCACGTCTCCGGATCGGGCGATCCGGTGGTCTTTTTGCATGGGATTCACCTCGGGGCTTCTTCCTACGAGTGGTCAAAGGTTTATCCGGCATTTGCTCTCGGCTACGAGGTCATTGCGCCCGATCTGGTGGGGTTTGGAGAATCGGAACGCTCCGACCTCCGGATGGACGCGGCCGACTATGCCGAAAGTTTGGCCGATTTTTTTCTTGAGACCTGTGGAGGGCGGCGTCCCATTATTATTGCCAGCGGGCTGACCGCCGGGATTGCTCTCTTGCTGGCTTCGCGGCACCCCGAACGGGTGGAGCGCTTGATTGTTCTGCTGCCGACCGGCTTGAAGGAAGCCGGAAAATGGCGGGCCCTTGGCATTGGGGCCCTCGCCCGGGTGCCGGGACTCTATCGGTTTGTTTATCGCAATCATCTTTCCAGGGTGCCTTTTTTGCGCGGTTGGCTGACCAAATTTGCTCTGGGAGACCCTGCCCGTCGCACCGAAGAAATGGTCCATATGCTCGCCACCTGCGCCCAACAGCCCGGCGCCGAGCACGCCATTTTGGGATTCTTGCGCGGGCGGTTAGCCTTCGATATCGAATCGCGCCTCGATCGGGTGCTTCAGCCCGTGACCATCCTTTGGCCGGAATGTGCAGCCGGATTTCCGCTTGAGACCGGTCAGGCACTGGCGGATCGCCTCCCGCGCGGGCGGTTGGTCTCATTTCCCAAGTGCGGGATTTTAGCCGCACTGGAAGATCCCGAAGCGGTTAAGTCCCTCCTGGAGGCGGAACTAGATGGAAAGTTTCACTTTGAGAGTGCGGCCTGAATTGCGCGAGTGAGAAAAAGGGGGCGTATCTTTACTTTTACAATTGGGAGAAAGGGACTGGAGAGGAATTGGCGCCGATGCGTTCGTCAACCGGTTGTGCTTGCGGATTGATGATTTGAAAAAAATCCCGAAGCCCGTCAATGGGTGGCTACCGTTGCATAATCAAAACGGGAACACTAAATGACAAAAATAAAGATACGACCCCGTTTCGACCCCGTTTCCCGCGCAACTCACGCTCCGCAGAGAACGATATCCTCGCCCTTGCCGCATGACGAAAGATTTTTGTCCTGCACCCAAAAAGATTTCACTCAATTTTTCAGAATGGTACCTGCCCTTTCTCTGATCTCTCGCGGAGAGGCACCGAATTCCTTGCGGATATCACGGGAGAGTTCGTTCACCCTTTCATAACCTGTCTTTTCCGCAATTTCTGTGACCGACAATTGAGAATAGATGAGGAGACCTCGTGCCATTTCCAGGCGGAGAGTTTTGATCCGGCGCACCGGCGATATTCGGACGGCTGACAAACTGGCGCGGTGAATGGTTGCGGGGCTGGTCCGCGCCATGGCCGCGAGACTATTGAGCGTGTACGCCCGCCCGAGATTTTGCCGCACCTGATTTTCAATATTCCACCAGAGTTGGCCCAACCAGTTTTCCGGCCTGGCTCCCGCCGAGGGCAGGTCCGGAGGATGACGACAGAGCAGAATCCGGGAAAGAGCCGCATGGCAGCGGAGGGCGCGGCGAGATTCCCCGTCGGAGTTGTCCTGCCAAGCCGCATGAAGATCTGAAAACATCTTCCCGGCCTGCCGCACATCCACCCTTGACACCCTTTGCGAAAAATCTGGTGGAGGCAGGGAGGGAGCATGAAAGACCACGGAATAGAATCGCCAAGGTGCCAGTGAGCAAAATCCTTCGACAGATTCATTCTCGTGGTACCAGAGCATGTCGCCGCGGCGCAGGTGGTATTCGCGGCCATTGCAGCGCTGGCGCACCTCCCCCACAATAACCAGGTGAAGAAGGTGGCCAGGCGGAGAATAGGCGACAAAAGATTGTCCAAGCTCACGGCGTTCCATAAGAGCGACACTGTGGATTTCGGCAATTTCATTGCGGAGAGGTGCCTGGAAAACGGGAGAAGCCACAGGCGAATTGTTTCATTTCTGACAATAATTGCGAACTTTTTTTAGGGAACTGCTAACGACAATAAACGCCTGATCTATTAGTTTTTTCCTATGAAAACGAACAGCCTGTCAGAAAAACAAAACCACAAGAAAGATTGGGAACGGGACGGTTTTTTAATTTTTCCCAAGGTGCTTTCCCCCGACGAATGCGGACAACTGAAGGAGAAAGGCCTGCAAGTTTTGGCAACCCACGCCAAGCCCGGCGCGACCGTTTATGTTGGCTGTGCCGTGGCAAGCCCGGATTTTGCACGCCTGGCCGAACATCCCACCATTGTGAATATTCTGAGGCAGTTGATGCCAGATGGCATCGAGTTTCTGAGTGACAAGCTTGTCTATAAAAAGCCCGGCAAGTCCTTTGCCACTCCCTGGCATGTGGATGCCTGGTATTGGAAAGGCACGCGACCGAAGTTGTCTGTCTGGATTCCCTTTGCGGATACCTGCGCGGACGGAGGCACCTTGACCGTTCTTCCCGGCAGCCATCGCTGTGAGTGGAGTGTTCAGAAAACCAAGCGCGTCGATGGCGGGGAGTTTTCCGAATTTATCGACGAAACGGAACTTAACGGGCAGGACATTCGTGTCTGCGAAATTGAAGCAGGAACCGCGATTATCTTCTCTGACCGTCTGCTGCATGGTTCCACCGCCTCTCAAGGCACCAGAGAGCGCTATGCCATCATTTCCACGTACCATGCACCTGGCAACGAACCTTTCGACCAAAACTTTCTGGCTCGGAAGGTGATCACCTGAAAAAATGCGCGTTCTGGGGAAAGGCCAAGGCAGTGAGGCAGTGGATTCACAAAGGGGTCGACAAAGGGGTCGCGACAAAGGGGTCGTATCTTTACTTTTACAATTGGGAGAAAGGGACTGGAGAAGAGAGAATGCCGCGTGTCGAGTTCGAGCGATCGGAAACGGGCTCAGAGCGCAAAAATCAAAAAGTAGGTCCGCGAGCCATTCGATTTGAAAGCCTGACAGGTCATGCGCAAGCTGACCGAAATTTTGAAATGGCCGCCAAGAAAACCATCTTTTGGGGCGAACTACGCTCTGAGGCCAACCCGAGAAGGCTGTAATTGTGGTTTGAGGGGTTTCCGGGCGGGCAATGGTTTTTGTCCGGGGAAAAGCGACTGTTTTTGAGTGGTGGCTTTCCAGCTATTGCACCCGGAGAGGACTCCCGTATGATCCGTCGATGATTGAGGAACATGATTTTCGTTACGCGATGGAGAGTACCAAGGTGGTGGTGCATCCGGAAAAGGCAATCGAGACCTTTGGTTCGACGAGTTTTCGGTTCCTCCTCGTGAGCGAATTGATGGACGAAGTGAATGCGGTTCGCATTCGCGGCGGGCGGATCGAGGCGGAGCGTCCTCGGATTGTTTCTCCGCACCATTTTCGGAAGATGTTGCTAGAGGGGTTTGGGGATTCGGCCCGGGAGTATGCGGATTGGGTGGAGGAAAACCCTCAAGCCTTCAAAGTGTTGCGGTATGGGTTTCAGTTCAAAAAAACCGATATGGAACAAAATGTCGTCCATGACTCCCTCGAAACCGTGGTGGGCCGGCTCAAGGATGACCTGGCGTCTTGGAATGATCCGACGGCGGCCTTAATCTCCGGAGTCGACGATGCTTGGGAGGTTTGCCTGCTGAAATTCACCATGGATTTGATTCAGCGTTCCTCGGGCGAAAATATGGACGAGTGGAAACGGCGGGGGTTGATTTGACCGCCCCGCGGATTTCGAGTTTTCAGATCGGCCCAAAGTGGCTGCAATGGAGTGACTCGGAAAATCCTTTCGTACCACCAATTTGGCCATGACTCTTTTTCGTGTTCTCGTCATTTTTCTAATGGTGGCAACGATTCTGGGTGGATCGGTGTACTATTCTTACGAACTTTTCTGGAAGCCGAACTTGCCGCCCCCTCCGGGGGAGGTGGAAGCTCCCCCCCTCCCGCCGGCGGATCCGGCCGTGGTGGCCTATGAAAAAGTTCGGGCCGTGGCGGGCCAAGGGGACCGAAAAGTCGAGCGGGTTGCCTTGACGGCGTTTTTGGCCAAATTCTCCGATTCGCCTCAGGCGGTTGAGGCCGCCAATGAATTGGGGTCTCTCAATGCCCGTCGGGTTTTTTCCCCCCGCGAGACCGGCGAGGATCTTCCCTACAAAGTCCAGAAGGGAGATTCTCTCGTCCGGATTGCTTCCAAGTTCAAGACCAACGCGGAATTGATTTACCGGGTCAACAACCTGGAGACGATTAATCTTCAGATTGGCCAAGAACTCCATATCCCGAAGGTCGATATGAGCATGGTGGTGGATCCGAAAGGGAGGACGATCACCTTGTTTGATGGCGGAGCTTTTTTTAAGAAATACCCCATCGTCTCGGAGAAAATGGGTAGGAGTGCGGGGAAGGGAACGACCAAGGTGACGGACAAGCTGGCTTTGCAGGGCTCGGATCGGGTGGCCTTCGGGTCGAAAAACTATGCCGGCTGCGACCGTTGGATTATGTTGGGTCGTCCGGGACTCGTCATCCGAGGTCTGCCGGAAGACGCTGGCGAGACGCCACCAGCGGGAATATTGTTGTCGCCCTCCGATCTCGAGGAGATTTTTCTTCTCGTTTCCCCCGGTGTACCAGTCACGATTGAATAAAAGGACCTCATGAAACTCCAGATTTTAGAATTTGAAAAACCCATCTTCGAACTTGAGCAGAAGTTGGAGGAGATGAAGAAGCATCTCGATGGCCAGGAAATCAATATGGATCCCGAGGTGCAGCGGATTCAGGAAAAAGTCGAATCGACCAAGCGCCAGGTTTACGCCAACCTGACTGCGTGGGAGCGGGTGCAGATCGCGCGGCATACGGCGCGGCCATTTTTCCTTGATTATGTGGCCAAGTCGTTCACGGAATTCGTCGAGTTGAAAGGCGATCGTCTCTATGGTGATGATCCCTCGATGCCCGCCGGATTAGCCAAGATTGACGGCATCGACTGTGTGGTTATCGGTCAGCAAAAAGGGCGGGATGTGAAAGAAAACGTCTATCGCAATTTTGGCAGCCCGCATCCCGAAGGTTACCGGAAGGCGCTGCGGATGATGCGGATGGGCGAAAAATTCAAACTCCCCATCGTCTGTTTGATCGATACGCCTGGAGCCTACCCAGGAGTGGGGGCCGAGGAGCGGCACATCGCCGAGTCGATTGCGGTGAATCTTCGGGAAATGATGGTCTTACGGGTCCCGATTGTCTCGGTCGTGATCGGCGAAGGCGGGTCGGGTGGAGCGCTGGGAATTGGCGTCGCCGACCGGGTCTTGATGTTGGAAAACGCCTATTATTCCGTCATCAGTCCCGAGGGATGTGCGGCCATTCTTTGGAAACACCGGAAACATGCCCCGGAGGCCGCGGCGGCCCTCAAGCTCAATGCTGCCGAATTGCTCAAATTGGAAATTATCGACGGCATCGTGCCGGAACCTCTCGGCGGAGCGCACCGGGGGATCGATGAGGCCGCCGATAATCTCAAAACCGCGATCGCAACCGCTTTGCGGGATCTCGTGAAGTTGCCGACCGACAAGTTGTTGAAGGCCCGCTATGAGAAGTTCCGCCGGATGGGACGAGTGGAAGAAAAATCCTGACCGGATATGAAGCCGGGCCGGTGTCCCCGGCGAGAGGATTCTCGTTCCCTCAGGCGCTGGAAATAAAGGTAACAAAGAGGCTGAAGGAATAAGCCCGCTGGTGCCTTTATTTATTTGCAGTGCCTAAGAGATCGCTTTTCAAGCTGGGCATGACGGGTTTGCTGCCGAACCAAAGACTGAGAAAAGCTTTCTGAAAATTCCGTCCCTGAATGGTTCCCTGAAGTTTGCCGTTATCATAGACGCGGGTCTCGTTTCCTTGAATTTCCACTTTTTCCACGCCGCCCGTTTTTAAGGGGCCGAACATTTTGACAAAGGCGATTTGGTCTTGCGCCAGCCCGTCGTAGGTGAAGGTGACACTATCTTCAAACTGGGCATTCCAGGCCTGGGTGACCTGGCTTTGATTGACGCCTTGGAGAAACGTGAAGTTGAATTGCAAGGGCCCGGAAGAGGCGAGGACGGCTTTTTCTGTGCCCAGTTTCTCCGGCGCATAAAATGAAGCGACGTAGGCCTTGATCGGAATAAAAACCAATTTTACGGAACGGACGCCGGCCCCATTGAGTACCAAGGACTGACCTGAGACGGTGGTTTGGGCGGGGATATTAATTCCTTCGATGGTTTTTGCATCGGTAGGAGCAAGGAAAAACAAGCTGAAGGATAGGGGAAGAACCAATCGTTTGAACATCCCCCGAGGGTAATTGCTGAAGGGAGAGGGGGCAAGCCTCTCCTTCATTCGCGAAGGAAGTTCACCGGGGAAAGATCGAGGGCCTTGGCGGAAGTGGCCGTGGCAAAATTTGGATTTTTCGTTGACAATTTGAGATTAAAGTGGTGAAAAGTGGGGAGTTGTGGCGACAGGTGTCACGCAGCCCCTAAACTCTAATGGAACAGGAACCAACAACGCTCTTCTCGGGAACCTTCGAGCGTTCTATGGACGCAAAGAAGCGTGTGGCCGTGCCTGCGTCCTGGCTGAGCGGCGAAGAGGGGCAGACTTTCTATGTTATTCCTCATCCTACGGAGGGGTATTTGATGGTGATGCCGTTATCGGAATTTAACCGGCAGGAGCAGGCGATCAAAGACTCGCCGGCGGCCCCGGCTGACAAGCGGCGTGCGATTCGACAATTTTTTGGTGAGGCCCACACGACGGCGACGGACAAGCAAGGGCGGATCCTGCTCAACGAGAAGCATTGCGAACGCGCAGGCCTCTCGGGGGAGATTGTTTTTGGAGGAGGCGGTCGTCGTTTTGAAATCTGGAGTCGCGATCGCCATGCCGCCTCCGAACCGGAACGCAACGACGCCCTCGCCCTGGTCGCCGAGATGACCGGAATGTAATTTTATGCTGCCTGAAACCCCATGAAGACCAACTGCTGATGACGAAACGAGGCCGGATGTATTCCTTCGGCTTTCGGGTCGCCAAGGCCTCGGACGGAAAGTCCCACGGCCACGCCACCATCATCCTCCGCCCCCGCAATGCTTATGAACTTCTGGGACTCCGACGACCCCATGCTCCAAACCTTGGAAAAACCTGAAAACGTGCCGACCTATCACACGCCGGTGATGACCGATGAGGTGATGGCTTTGTTGCGTCCCGCTCCGGGGTTGCGGTTTCTGGATGGAACGGCGGGTGGCGGCGGACATTGTGAGACTTTGCTCAAATACGGAGCCGAGGTGGTCGCCTTAGATCAGGACCCGGATGCGATTGCCCAATGTTCGATGCGTTTGGGGCGCTATGCCCGGCGGCTCCGGCTGGTTCAAGGGAATTTCGAAGAAGCGGATCGGATCTTGGACGAACTGGGTCTGGACACTGTCGCGGGCGCCTTGCTCGATGTGGGCGTTTCTTCGCACCAGCTGGATACGGCCTCCCGCGGTTTTGCCATGATGAAGGATGGCCCGCTCGATATGCGGATGAGCCAGGGTCCCATCCGCACGGCTGCGGACATCGTCAATACCGCCGACCGGGCCGAGATCACCCGCATTTTGCGCGAATACGGCGAAGAACCCCGGGCCTCGCATATTGCGGCCCGTCTGATTGCGGCCCGGGAAAAGCGGCCCTTCCAGACGACCTTCGATTTGGTGGCTGCTCTGGATGCCGCCGTCCCGCGTACCGGGCCCCGGCATCCGGCCACCCGGACGTTTCAGGCTTTGCGCATCGCGGTGAACGACGAGTTGGGAGCCCTCACCCGGGGACTGGATGTGGTCAGTAGCCGCCTCGCAGCTGGGGCGCGGTTGGCGGTCATCAGCTTTCATTCCCTCGAGGATCGAATCGTCAAAAATTTCTTCCGCCGCCGCAGTGTCGAATGGATCGACCGGCCGGAATGGCCCGAGCCCCGTCGGAATCCCGAACGCATTTTCCGTCTTCTCACCCCACACCCGATCGATGCGTCGAGCGCAGAGATCTCCGCCAACCCCCGCGCCCGCAGTGGCAAGCTGCGGGTCGTCGAACGCCTGCCCACGCCATGAACCGTCCCTCCAATCGTCGAAACCAGAGCAATCCGATTCATCTGGCTCCCCTCGCCCGATCACTCTTCCTTGCGGTCGTCATAGGGGCCTGCGGACTCTTGTTCGTTTACGTCAAAAACCAACAACATGCCATCGGGGAACAAACCCGCCAGGTCGAACGGGAAATCCGCGAGACGCGGGCGCTCAATGAGGTCTTGCTGGCTCGGATTTTGGCTCTGTCCTCCCGGACGGAATTGCAGCGTAAAGTCGGGAGCCAGCTCATTGCCCTCCAATCCATTCAGGATCATAGCATTGCCCGGTTGACTCCGCCGGCCACGGCGATCGACGACGGCATTTTGCGTACAGCTGCGAACGAGAGGGGGGGACCATGACCCGCCGCAGCCATCGGCGCGCCTTTGTCGTCTGTGGAGTGATGGCGCTGGTTTTTACCGGTTTTTCGGCCAGGCTGATTCACTTGCAGGTCACCAAACACGACGAGTATTCGGCCTTGGCGGCGGCCAAACATTCCATTCGTTTGGAGGTGCCTGCGCGTCGGGGCATGATCCTGGATCGCAATGGAGAGATCCTCGCCACGAGCGTGCCGGTTCGCAAGGTCATCATCGATGGCTCGCACGTCAATGACCCCGCCGCCCTGGCGGTTTTGGCTTCCCCGTACCTGGGGATTTCGGTGGAGAAGCTGCGGGAAGAACTGAAAACCGAGAGCAAATACAAGGTGCTCGTTGCCGAACTGGCTGAGGAAAAATTCCTCAAACTGGGCAAGGCAATGCAGGACCATTCCCTCCGCGGTCTCTATTTTCATCCCAACAGTGTGCGCACCTATCCGAATGGCCGCATGCTGAGCCATGTCCTCGGCTTCCTTGCCCGCAAGGATCCGAACGATGAGCATCTGGTCGGCGTGGAAGGGATCGAACGCCAGTTCGAGACGGCCCTTCGGGGCGAGGATGGATTTCGCCATATCGAGCGCGATCGGACCGGACGGGAAATCGTGATTTACCGGGGGCAGGAACAACCGGCCAAAGACGGGCAGACTGTTCAGCTCACGATTGACATGGGGTTGCAGGCCATTCTAGAAAACGAACTCGACAACACCTTTCGCGATGCCCGGCCCGCCAGCGTGGTCGGGGTGATCGTGGAACCGAAGTCTGGCGAGATTCTCGCCATGGCCAGCCGCCCGGATTTTGACCTTAATGACATTAACTCGGCCGAACCCGAGGGAATGAAAAACCGCGCCATCATGGATATGCTGGAGCCGGGATCGATCTTCAAAATTGTCGTCGCTTCGGCAGCGTTGAGCGAGAAAGTCGTCAACGACCGGAGTCTGGTCTACTGCGAAAATGGCCGCTTTGCCTACGGCGGGCGGACCCTCCATGACCACCACGGCTACGGGAATCTGGACGTGCATGACATTCTCATGAAGTCGTCCAACATCGGCTCGGCCAAACTGGGGCTCATGTTGGGGGAGGGACGCTTCTATGAATATGTGCGCCGCTTCGGATTTGGTGAGCGTACCGGAGTGGATTTGCCCGGAGAGATCCGGGGACTGGTTCCTCCGCCGGCCCATTGGGACAAACTCACCATCACTCGGATGCCGATGGGCCACGCGGTGGCGGTCACTGCGCTCCAGGCCACCATGGCAATGGCGGTGATCGCCAATGGAGGTGATTTGATGCGGCCGAAAATTCTCAGATCCATTTGCGATTCGGAGGGACATCTGATTAAAAAAAGTAAGTCCGAGATCGTTCGCCGGGTCGTTCCGGAAGCCTGCGCGCGTTTTGTCGGCGACGCGCTCACCAGCGTAGTTAGTGATCGAGGCACCGCCATTCTTGCCAGCGTCAATGGATACTCGGTTGCCGGCAAGACCGGGACCGCGCAAAAATTGAACCCCAAGGGCGGATACTTGAAGGACCGCTATGTGGTCTCCTTTGTCGGCTACATGCCGGCTGAGGACCCTCGCTTCGTCTGCCTGATCATGGTGGATGATGCGAAGCTCTCGGCCAATTTGAACTACGGGGGACTCGTCGCCGCACCCGTGTTTTCCCGGGTGGCGGAAAAAGCAGCCCGTTATTTGGATCTCGTACCTTCCCCGCGGGCCGAAGCTGTTTCGCCCGTGGCCATGGGAAAAAACCCGACCGGAGGATTCCGCCAATGAGGGTGCCGCTTTCTCAACTTCTGGCTTCGACCTCTGTGGTGGAAACCGGTGTCGACCCGCAAATGCAGGTCGAATCACTTTGTTATGATTCGCGCCGGGTCACCCCGGGCGCGTTATTTTTTGCTCTCCGTGGAGCCAAGGCCGAGGGTTCTCAATTTGTCGCGCAGGCCGCCGAACTAGGGGCGATTGCGATCGTCTCTGACGCTGCCTCGTCGGCCTGCGCGCTTCCTCACATCCAAGTTCCCCAGGCCCGCATTGCGATGGCAGATATGGCCTGTTCCTTCCATGGTCAGCCGGCCGAGGCCCTCAAAGTCATGGGAGTGACCGGGACCAACGGAAAAACCACCACAGCTTTTTTGGTCAAACACCTGCTTGATGCGGATCAGAAGCGCTGTGGATTGTTGGGCACGGTCAAGTATTGCATCGGGGACGAAGAAATTGAAGCTCCCCGGACGACCCCGGAGTCGGCAGATTTGCAAGACCTCCTCGCTCAGATGGTTGCTGCGGGCAGCAAAGCCGCTGCGGTGGAAGTGTCCAGCCACGCTTTGGCACAACACCGGGTTCGTGGCATTGGCTTCGACACCGCCGTCTTCACCAATCTGACCCAGGACCACCTCGATTATCACAAATCGATGGACGCCTATTTCGACGCCAAAGCGAGTCTCTTCGAGGGGCTCCGGACCGGGACGAAAAAGAAAGCCCGTGCCATCGTCAATGTCGATGACCGCTATGGCCGCTTCCTCTGTGATCGTTTGGTCCGCAAGGTGCCGGTCCTGACCTATGGCCGGGGACCAGAATGTGATTTTCGGGCTACTGATTTGAAATTTGATGCGGGCGGAACCACCTTCCATCTGGCCGGAAAGGGCCGCAGCTATTTGGTGCGTACCCCGCTCATCGGGGTCTTCAATGTTTATAATGCCGTGGCCGCGCTGGCGGCAGTTTCCGCCATGGGGATGGAATTGCGGGCAGCAGTGGCGGCCTTGGCCAAAGCACCTCAAGTTCCCGGCCGCCTCGAACGCGTCCCCGCGAGACGGAGTTTCCAAGTCTATGTCGATTACGCCCACACGGACGACGCCCTTCGCAATGTCCTCCGGACTTTGAGCGAGCTTAAACCAGCCCGCATCCTCACCGTCTTTGGCTGTGGCGGCGATCGAGATGCGGCCAAACGGCCCCTCATGGCGGCCGCCGCAGAGGAATTTTCTGATTGGTGTATTGTCACTTCCGACAACCCGCGTTCCGAGGACCCGCAGCGGATTCTGGCGGGAATTGAAAAAGGATTTCGTCGCAACCGGCATGAGCAAATCGTGGATCGGGCCGCCGCCATTCATCGGGCGGTGGAACGGGCCGGACCGAGCGACATCGTTCTCATTGCTGGCAAGGGGCACGAGACCACTCAGGAATCGGCGACTGGCAAAACGCCCTTTGACGACGTGGTCGTGGCCCGCCGGGCCATTGGGGCCAAACTTGTTGAGGTGGACGAGGAATGAACGCGCTTTCCCTTCAGGAAGTCGGCGAAATGTGCGGAGGTTCGGTTCTCGGCGATGCCCGTCCGCTCATTCGTACCATTTCCAAAGACACCCGCACCCTTCAGGCCGGAGATTTATATCTGGCCTTGCGGGGTCCCCAACACGATGGCAATGCTCATGCGGCCAAAGCGATCGAAGGCGGGGCGGCGGCGGTATTGATTGACGATCCCTCCGTCCTGGACCGCTTGCCGAAAGGATTTTCCGCCATTGTGGTGCCGGATGCACTCGTGGCCTTGCAGCGATTGGCCGCCTCCTGGCGGGACCGGCTCGAGCTCAAGGTTGTTGGCATCACCGGAAGCAGCGGCAAGACCAGCACGAAGGAATTCGCCGCAGCAGTTCTTTCCGCCCGCTACCAAGTGGTGAAAACCGCCGGCAATCTCAATAATCACATCGGAGTGCCGCTCTCGATTTTGCAAGCGTCCACCTCGGACGATGCCGCCGTCTGGGAGATTGGGATGAATCATCCGGGGGAAATTGCTCCCTTGGCCGCGCTGGTCCGACCGGATTTTGCCATCATCACGAATATTGGGGTGGCCCATTTGGAACACATGGGGTCCCGGGAAGCGATTGCTGATGAAAAAAGCGCCTTGGTCGAAGCGGTGTCCGCCGAAGGTGTGGTCGTCCTGCCGGCTGAAGACGAATTTGTGGATCGTCTGGCCGCTCGCACCCGGGCCCAGGTGATCCGCGTCGGATTTTCCCAGGGAGCGGTGACCGCTTCCGAGATTCACATGACGGCCGACGGCTGCCGGTTTCTCCTGCACGCCGACGGAGAGACGCTCGCCGCGCGCTTGGCCGTTCCCGGCCGCCACATGGTGGCTAATGCTTTGCTGGCCGTTGCTGTTGGACTGGAATTGGGCGTTAGCTTAGAAGAATGCGGAGAAGCCTTGGCGACGGTTCGCCTCACCGGCGGGCGGCTGGCCCGACGTCAAATCCGAGGCATCACCGTGTGGGATGATACCTACAATGCCAATCCAGATTCGATGGAAGCCGCTTTGCAGACCTTGGGCGCTTTGCCTGCCGGTGGCCGTCGTATTGCGGTGCTCGGAGCCATGGGCGAATTGGGTTCCCATGCCGGGGAAGGCTACCGTCGCGTCGGCCGGGCGGCCGCGCAATCTGCTCACACCCTCATCGCGGTGGGCGCAGAGACCGGAGCTCTCCATGAATCCGCCCGCGAAGCCGGTCTCGATGAGGCTCACCTCGTCGGAGACGTGGAGGAGGCGGCGGACCTGCTCCGCTCCCTGGCCCGCGAAGGCGATGTCGTCCTGGTCAAAGGCAGTCGCGGAGCAGCCATGGAGCGCGTAATCAAAACTTTCGAAAACTAATGTTGTACTACCTTTATCAACTTTCCGGTTGGGCTCAAAGCCATGGATTTGATACGGAATTTTTCAAGGTTTTTAATGTCTTTAAATACCTCACCTTTCGCTCGATTTGTGCAGCGGCAACCGCTTTTTTGATCTCGATTGTTTTTGGCAATCTCGTTATCCGTAAATTGATCTCTCTCAAGTTCGGACAACCGATCCGGTCGAAGGAAGAGGTCCATAAGTTGTTCGAGTTGCATGGATCGAAAAAAGGGACCCCCACGATGGGCGGGATCTTGATCATCGGGGCAATTTTGATTTCCGTTTTGCTCTGGGCCCGTCCAGACAATCCCTTCGTTTGGCTCGTCCTCTTTAGCACCTTGTTTTTGGGAGCGATTGGATTTTACGACGATTGGTTGAAAGTGACCAAGAAGGACTCCAAGGGGATCAGCAGCCGGTTGAAATTTGGACTCCAATGTGTGCTCGCGGGGATCTTCACCACGTTCTTTCTGACCAATCCGGAACTCTCCAATCTGGCGCAGAAACTCTATATTCCCTTCTTCAAAGACCCGCTGGTCGTGAGCCTGGGGGGGTTCACTTATATCTTCTATTTATTAGTCATCGTGGGGACGTCCAATGCGGTCAACTTGACCGACGGGCTCGACGGGTTGGCTACGGGATGCACGGCTACGGTGGCGGCGGCTTATGCGGCTTTGGCGTATCTGGCCGGCAACAGTAAAGCGGCCGCCTATTTGCAAATTCCTTATGTGGTTTTTTCCGATGAATTGGCCGTGGTCTGCGCCGCGTTGCTCGGAGCCTGTCTCGGGTTTCTTTGGTGGAATGCCTACCCGGCCCGTGTCTTCATGGGCGATACCGGGTCCCTCGCCATCGGGGGAATGCTGGGAGCCGTGGCCATTTGCTGCAAACAGGAAGTGTTACTCGTCATCGTCGGAGGGGTCTTTGTCATCGAGGCCTTGTCGGTGATTCTTCAGGTCGCCAGTTTCAAACTCACCGGACGGCGGATTATCAAGATGGCACCGATTCATCATCATTTTGAACTCAGTGGTTGGAAGGAAAATACCGTCATTGTCCGCTTTTGGATCATGTCATTGCTTTTTGCGCTCCTCGGCCTCGCCACCCTGAAACTTCGATGATTTATTCTGGAAAAAATGCCGTCGTTTTGGGGCTGGGTCACAGCGGGGAAGCCGCCGCGTTGTTGCTCCGCGAAGAAGGAGCCCAGGTGACCATTTGCGAGAGTCGGGATGATGCCGCTCTCCGCGCAAAAGCGGCCCGCCTCGAAGCTCTCGGGATCACGACGCGATTTGGCGACGAGGCCGAGAACGATCCCGCAAACTATGATGTTTGTGTCCTCAGTCCCGGCATCGACCCGGTCGTGTCTTTGGTGCAAAACGTGGTCCGCAAAAATATTCCAATCATCGGAGAACTTGAACTCGCTTTTAAAGAATGTTCCTGCCCGGTGGTGGCGATTACTGGGAGCAATGGCAAGACGACGACGACGGAGTTGACCACCGCGATGTTGGCCGGTTCGGGGGTGCGGACGGCGGCGAGCGGCAACATCGGGATTCCTTTTGCCACCATGGTGCACCAGAGCAATGAGCTCGATGTGATCGTGTTGGAAGTGAGTTCCTTTCAACTCGAAAGCACCAGCACCTTCCGGCCTCATGTGGCGGTGTGGCTGAATCTCAGCCCCAATCACCTCGATCGCTATCGCGATATGAAAGAATATCGCGATGCCAAGTTGCGGATTTTCCGACGTCAGACAGAAGAAGATTTTGCCGTCGTCAATGCCCAGGAGGATCTCCCACCCATGGCGGCCCGGCGGATTACGTTTAGTGCCGCGACCGATGAGGCGGATTTCACCCTTCGCGGCACCGTGATTCACTTCCGGGGCGAACCCGTCCTCGACCAATCGAAAATCCAATTGCAGGGACTGCATAATGCGGAAAACCTCATGGCGGCCCTTGGCGTTGGGGTCGCCCTCGGCGCGGACTTGGAACGGATGGCCGCCGCCGTGGCCGATTACCACGCCCCGGCCCATCGCTGCGAATTTGTTCGGGAACGCGCCGGAGTGCGCTGGGTCAATGATTCTAAGGCGACGAATCTTGATGCGCTGGAAAAAGCGATCCGATCGCAAGATCGTCCTTTGGTCCTAGTCGCTGGGGGCAAGGACAAAGGCTTGGGTTTCGAGTCCATGGCTCAGATTGTGCAGCAACGCGTGCGCGAGGTGGTGTTGATCGGAGAAATGAAGGATCAGATTCTCAAAGCCTGGTCCTGTGCAGGCTTGACCATCCACTTGGTTGACACGCTGGAAGAGGCGGTCACAATCGCCGCCGACGTCGCCCGCACCGGCGAGACGGTCTTGTTTTCCCCCGGGACCTCGTCATTCGATATGTTTCGCAACTATGGCGAACGAGGAACTCTTTTTAAGGAATTTGTTAATGCTCTCCCGGTCCCCGGTCTGGAGGCCCCGGACTCCTCACCCCAAAACGCCACAAAAAACCAAAAGATATGAAAATAAAAAAAGTCGTAAGAATGCCGCTTCGACGCACCCCCGCGACCGGGAAGAGTCGCCGTACCCCAAAGCTTCGGGCTCGAGCCGCTACGGCCGATGCAGAGGAAGAAGATTATGAAAGCGGAGAAGAGCCGAATATGCGCTTTTCGCACGCCCTCATTGTCGTGCTCATCCTTCACCTCATCGCCGTCGGCGGGGTCTTTGCTTTCAATTGGATGAAAGCTCGCCAAGGCGAAAAAGTGGGTTCCTCGGCCTTGACCGCGACCTCCGGAGGAACGGAAGCTCCCGCTCCGGTGGTGACCGCAAAGTCCTCGGCTCCGACGACCGATGTTGCCAACGGGACGGAACGCAACCACACGGTGACCGCAGGAGATACACTCACCCGAGTGGCGGCTAATTATGGCGTCACCATTCCCGCCATCGAAGCCGCCAATGGGATCGATAATTACTCCATGATCCGGGTCGGCCAGGTCCTGAAGATTCCCGACGCCGGGACAGCCCCAGCGAAGGCGACCACATCGACTCCCGCATCTGAGACAAAGACGGTGGCGAATTCCGCTCCGGCCAAGACGAGTACACCGAACTCAGGGCAGACGGCTTTCCTTGCGACCCAGCCGGAAGTCAAGAAAGCGGTCATTGCCGCCGTGCCCACGGACCGGGTGGTGGCCAAAGCCGTGGCCGCTCGGGCGGAAACGACTGACTCCAGCGCGACCACTTCGTCCAGTGCGACCGCTTACGAAGTGGTTAAAGGAGATAATCCCTACAGCATCGCAAAGAAATTCCACGTCAGTTACAACAAGCTAATTGAAGTCAATGGAATCACCGATCCGACCAAGATCCAAATTGGGCAAAAACTAAAGATTCCTGCAAAATGATTACAGGCGGGCGGGGCCGGGTCCCCGCCTGCGTTTCCGCGCCCCATGCATCGTAACGCCATCTTTATCCTTCTCCTTTCCGTGGCCGGCTTGACCGCACTGGGAGTGGTGATGCTTTTCAGCACCAGCGCTTTTGCGCAGGAAAGTCATGGCGATATTTATTTCTTTGTCAAACGCCAGGTGGCCTGGCTGGGGGTGGCAGGCGTGGGTGCAATCGTGGCGGGATGTATTGATTATAATTGGTGGAAGAAAGGCTGGTGGTTGTTTTTTGCCGGTGCCGTCGTGCTCCTGATCCTCTGTTTTGTTCCTCACTTTGGAATGCGGATCAACGGTTCGAGCCGTTGGGTGCATTTCGGCCCGATTACTTTTCAACCCAGCGAGTTGGCCAAAATTGCCGCGCTTTTCTTTGTCGCCTGGTGGTATGACAAATATGACAAAAAGGTGGGCACGCTTTGGCGGGGACTGGTCCTTCCTTTGGGGATTTTGGGGGCTTTGATCGTCCCGATCCTCTGCGAGGTCGATCTGGGAACCAGTGCCCTCATTGGGGTGACTTCGTTAACAGTGATGTTTTTGGGCGGAGCCAGTCTGCGGTGGTTGTTCGTCATGGCATTGAGTGGGCTGGCGGCGGTTGGCTTTCTTGTCACCCAGATTGATGAACGCATGGGACGCTTGCTGGCTTTTATGGATCCGGAAAAATACAGTCTGGGCGAGGGGTTGCAGCAATTGCAGGCCTTGATCGCTTTTGGTTCCGGGGGCTTGGATGGCCTCGGCCTGGGCGACGGTCGGCAGAAATTTCTCTACCTGCCCTATGCCCACACCGACTTTATTTTTCCCATGATCGGGGAGGAATTGGGTCTGCGGCTGACGTTGTTGACCGTCTTGGGATATCTTCTGATTTGTCTGTGTGGGATCATTGTGGCGGCCAACTCCCGGGATCGTTTTGGGATGTTGCTGGGCTTCGGGTGCGTGATGATGATTAGCCTCCAGGCGGTCGTGAATATTGCCGTGACCACCTCGCTCATGCCCAACAAGGGCATGCCGCTTCCCTTTATCAGTTTTGGTGGTTCCAATCTGGCTGTTTGCTATTTTATGATCGGCATTCTTGTGAATATTTACCGCCACGGAAACCCTCTGACTGTTCCAGTATCCCCGAATTTGCGGATGATGCGGACCTCTTGCAAACTATGACGACGCCCGCATTTCGTGCCGTCATTGCCTGCGGAGGCACTGGGGGACATCTCTTCCCGGGCCTGGCCGTGGCGGAAGCCCTCAAGGCCCGTGGTCATGAGGTCATGCTCTTTGTTTCCGAAAAAGAAATCGACACCATCGCCCTTAAGGCGCATCCGGATTTCCGGGCGGAAAAGTTGCCTTCGATTGGGATGCCGGCAGTGCTTTCTCCGGCTTTTATTCGGTTTTTGCGTCGGTCCTGGGAGAGTTTCGGCACCTGCCGTCGCAGCTATCATAAGTTTCGCCCGGCCGTCGTTTTAGGCATGGGAGGATTCACCTCGACGGCACCGATTCTGGCTGGCCGCCTGCGGGGGTTGCCGACCTTTATTCATGAATCGAATGCCATTCCCGGCCGGGCCAACAAGCTGACGGCCCGATTCGCCACCCGGATTTTGTTGGGATTTTCCACCTGCGAGAAGCATTTCCCCAACCGCGATTGTGTGGTCACGGGAACCCCGGTGCGTCAGAATTTGGGGGCCCCGCTCGACCGCCTCGCGGCGCTGGCCAATTTTCGACTCGATCCGGACCGCAAGACCCTCTTGGTCATGGGAGGGAGTCAAGGGGCGTCCGGCCTCAATCAGATTCTCTTTAAATGCGCACCGCTGCTCGGTCGCGAGCCACTTCAGATCATTCATTTGACCGGCGACCGCGATGACCGGTTGGCGGCAGCTAATTATCAGAGGGAAAATATTCCCCATTACGTGGCCCCCTTTCATCATCGGATGGAAGAGGTGCTTTCCGCCGCGGACTTGGTGGTCTCGCGGGCGGGTGCGGCCAGCTTGAGCGAGTTATCGCAATTTGGCTTGGCCTCGATCTTGGTTCCCTATCCCTTTGCGACCGATGACCACCAGACCGACAACGCGCAGGTCTTCGTCCAGGCCGGCGCGGCCGAACTCCAGCGCGAACCCGACGTTGTTCCCGACGCCTTTGCCGCCCTGATTGCGAACCTCATGGCGAACGAGCCCCGACGCCAGGAAATGGCGGCGGCCGCCCGGGCCATTTTACCCCGGGCAGCAGCCGAGAATGTGGCCAATGAGATCGAAGCCACCGTCCAGAAAGGGACCCGCCCATGACCACGGCGGAACTGACAGAATTTTTTTTGGGCCCTCCCCGGCGCATCCACCTCATCGGAGTGGCGGGATCGGGGATGAGCGGGCTGGCCGGATTGGCCGTCGCGCTCGGGCACATCGTGAGCGGTTCTGATCGGGTCGATACGGAGGAAGTGGTCCGCTTGCAAAAAAAGGGACTGAAGTTTCAAATCCCGCACGCTGCCGAGGAGGTGGAGGAAGTGGATTTGGTTATTTATTCGTCCGCGATTAAGCCGGGGAACATTGCCTTTGATGAAGCCCGGCGTTTGGGACGCCCTCTGGCCCACCGGGCCGAGGCTCTCGCCGCGATCATGAAGGCCAAGAAGGGCATCGTCATTAGCGGCACCCACGGAAAAACGACCACTTCCGCGATGACCGCACATGTTCTCCGCTCCGGCGGGCTGAAGCCGTCCCACTATGTCGGAGCGGAGATTCCGATTTTGGGAACCAATGCTCGGTGGGATTCCGAAGGTGAGTCTTTCGTCGCGGAGGGCGATGAAAGCGATGGGACCTTGGTAAATTACCATCCGGAGCATGCCATCGTGCTCAATATCGAGCCCGAGCATTTGGATTTTTACAAAGATCTGGATGCCATTGACGCGGTCTTTTCGCAGTTGATTTCCCAAACCGAGGGAAAGGTCATTTATTGTGGAGACGACGTCGGGGCTCGCCGGGTGTGTGCCGCCCATCCCCGCGCCCTCAGCTATGGAGCGGGTCCGGATTGCAACTATCGGTTGACGGATTTGGTCACCGAGGATTTTCAAGCCCGTTTCACCGTGTGGCACGGGGCCGACCAACTGGGACAAATTTCTCTGGGAATCCCCGGGGCTCATAATGCGATGAACGCGTTGGCGGTCGTCGCGTTAGCCAGCGAGATCGGGATGCCTTTTGAACAGATTGCGCCCGCCCTGGCAGAATTCCGCGGGGCCCGGCGCCGGTTTGAGATTCGTCATCAATCCGCGCGTAATCTGCTCGTGGACGACTACGGGCATCATCCCACCGAAATTGCCGCCACCATTGCCACGGCTCGCACCGGCGGCTGGAAACGGGTCCTGGTCATGTTCCAACCGCATCGCTACAGCCGGACGAAGGCGCTGGCGGATAATTTTGGAAAAGCCTTTCGCGAGGCGGATATGGTTTTTGTCGGCGATGTCTATCCGGCTGGCGAAGCCGCCCTTCCGGGTGTTTCGGGGGTTACCGTGGTCGAGGCCATGCAGGCGCATGGTCATGAGGCGGCCTTCACCCATCCGGACATTTTTACCATCCATCGGGCGGTGGGAGCGGCCATGCGCGATGGGGATTTGGTCCTGAGTTTGGGCGCGGGAAATATTCACGAAGCGGAAGCCCGCTTGCGGACTGATCTCGTCCTACGCGATAAACTCCTGGAGGTTATGGGGCCCGGCACGATCCGGTTGCACGAACCCCTCTCCCGCCATACCACCATGCGGGTGGGCGGGCCGGCGCGCTTTTGGGCCGAGCCCGAAACGGAAGAAGGTTTTGCCGACCTTGTTTGTCATTGCGCGGACCGGGAACTTCCTCTCCTCGTTATCGGGCGGGGATCGAACCTCTTGGTGCGCGATGGCGGCATCCCCGGGGTGGTGGTTCATTTGAAAAAAGGAGAATTTGCCCGCCATGAAGTGGTGGGCGATGAGATCACCGCCGGGGTCGGACTGAAACTTAAACAAATCACCGCCATTGCCCGGAAGGCCGGGTTGGGCGGCTTCGAGTGGATGGAGGGCATCCCCGGAAACCTCGGTGGAAGTCTGCGCATGAATGCCGGCGCGATGGGTCTGGAGACCTTTGGGCAGGTCCTCCGGGTCCGTTCTTGCGATGAAGATGGAAATATTCTTACCCAGACTCCGGCCGAGATGGAGATCCGCTACCGCGACGTGCCGACCTTGCGGCAGAACTACGCTCTCTCGGCCACCCTCAAGGGGACTCCCGCCAGCGAGGGAGAGATCGCTGAACGCTTGGCCCAGAGTGACTCGAAACGCCGCCAGTCGCAGCCGATCGCAGCCAGCGCAGGATGTATTTTTAAAAACCCGCAGCAAATTTCCGCCGGACAATTAATCGACGAACTGGGGCTGAAAAATCTTTCCGTCGGGCGGGCTCGGGTCTCGGAGGTGCATGGCAATTTCATCGTCAATGACGGGGGAGCCACGGCCAGGGAAATTTTGGCCCTCATTGGGGAGATTCAAGCCGCCGCGGCCAAGAATCGCGGCATCATCCTGCAAACCGAAGTGCAAATTGTGGGAGAAGATTTATGAGTGAAGAAATTTCCATCAAAGGGATGCCCATTGCGGTGCTCATGGGCGGACCGGGGGTAGAGCGTGAGGTCTCGCTGAATTCCGGCCGGGCGGTCGCGGGAGCGCTCCGCGCCGGTGGAGCCGAGGTCACCGAAGTGGACGTTCCAGGACCGGATTTTGTGGTCCCCGCCGGCACCGCCCTAGCCTACAATATGATCCATGGCACCTTCGGCGAAGATGGCCAGATTCAGAAGATTCTTCAGGATCGGGGTGTTCCTTACACCGGGGAAGGGGTGGAAGGGAGCCGAGTGGCCTTTGATAAAATTCTCAGTAAAAAGCAGTTCGCCGCCGCCGACCTTCCCACCGCGGCGTGGCAGGTTCTTCGCCTTGGGGAAGAGTGCACCTTTGCGCCTCCCTGTGTGGTCAAAGCGCCCCGGCAGGGTTCCAGCATCGGCGTGCATATCGTGCGGAGCCGCGAGGCTCTCGCGGTCGCCTTGACCGATTGCTTCCAATTTGGCGACGAAGTTTTGGTCGAGGAGTATTTCGTCGGACGGGAACTGACGGTGGGAATTCTCGGCAGCAGGGCGCTTCCGATCATTGAAATTGTGCCGCAGGACGGGATTTACGATTACCAACATAAGTACACCAAAGGCACGACGACCTACTTTGTCCCGGCCGAGATCGGAGATGAGGCCACCCGCCAGGTTCAGGAAGTTTCCCTGGCGGCTCATCGGGCCCTCGGGCTGGAAATTTATTCCCGGGTCGATGTTCTCCTCGCGCCGGACGGGCGATTGAATATCATGGAGATCAACACCATTCCCGGAATGACGGAAACCAGCCTCCTCCCCAAGGCCGCGGCCGTCGTCGGATTGGATTTCCCCGCACTCTGTGCGCGGATTGCCAGCTTGTCTTTACAACGATTTCCCAAGAACTAAATGCCCACCCGTCCTCCAGTGCGAAAAATCAACCGCCGTGCGTGTCGGCCGTCGTCCCGCGACCATTTGCTCGACGTTCGCATCCGTACTTCGACCGCTCGGCACCGCCGGAACGAAAAAGTGGGCGGCTGGATTTGGACCCTCCTGGTCGTAGTCGGTCTAGGGGCGGGCATCTTTTTTGGGGCTCGTGCCGCCTTGGACCGGTTCTTCTTTGAGAATGCCGAATACACCCTCCGCCGAATCACCTTGGATCTGGATCGTGCGCTCACCCGGGAAGAGGCCTTGGACGCTTCTGGATTGCACGAGGGAGGAAACATTTTTTCCGTCGATCTGGCGAAAGTGAAAACCGCCTTGCTGAAGTTTCCCCAGGTGGAATTTGTCCGGGTCGAACGCGAACTGCCGGATCATCTTTCCATCAAATTGACCGCCCGCAAGCCGGTCGCTTGGGTGGCACCGCCGGGGGAAACCGGAGATCCTTCCGCCTCCGAGAAATCGCTTTTGGTCGATGCCAGCGGATTTCTCATGCACCCTTTGCATGTCCTTCCGGAGTATTTTCATCTTCCGTCCATCTATGGGGCACAAAGTGACAACATTAGCGCGGGAGACCTCCTCCCAGGCGAGGACTTGCGTCTGGCCCTGGCCCTGATCGACAAGGTTTCCCGCACTCCGGAAAGCCTGTTGCGAATCCGGACCTTGGATATTTCCCGCGGCTATTGCATCGAAGTGGTCAGCGACCGCAATGCCCACATTATTTTTGACGCCGAGGACCTTGAGGGACAACTCAATCGCCTTCAACAATTGCTGGCCCATTGCGAAGAATCCAGCCGAACTCTTAACACCGTCAACCTGATGGTGAAACGAAACGCTCCGGTGACCTTTGTGGTCGCAGCGGCACCGGGGAATGACGCTGGAAACAATGCCGGTGGGCGGAAGGAAGGATACTAATGAAACGTCAGGATATTTTTGTCGGCGTGGAGGTGGGCACCACCAAGGTCTGCGCCGTGGTGGGCGAAAGCGGTCGCGATGGAACCCTGCGCATTCTTGGCATTGGGATGGCTCCGTCCCGGGGCGTCCGCAAGGGCGAGATTGTCGATCTGGCTATTGCCACGGAATGCGTTCATGACGCCCTTGCCGATGCCGAAACCAATAGCGATGCGGAGATTGTCAGTGTCTCCGTGGCGGTGACCGGTGGTCATGTGCGCAGTTTTAATAGCCGGGGCGAAATTATTATTCCCGACGACCGGTTCGAGATTGACGAGGAAGATGTCAATGAGGTCGCCATCAAAGCACGTGAAGTCAACATCCCCGCCGGAAACCATTTTCTTCATTCGATTATCCAACACTACTTTGTTGATGGACAGGCGGGAGTGCTTAATCCGGTGGGGTTAATGGGGCGTAAGGTCGAAGCGGATTTCCATATCATTCATGGCGTCAAAACCCGCCTGCAAAATACTCTCCGAAGCATTCGCGAGAATAACATCGAGATCGAAGAGGTGGTGGCCAATTCTCTCGCCTCGGCCCAGGCGGCCCTTGATGAACACCAGAAGGAGTTAGGGGCCATTGTCATCGACATCGGGGGCGGGGTCACAGACTACATTGTTTTTGAAGGAGGCGTCGTACGCTACAGCGGCGTCCTGGCAGTGGGGGGAGACCATGTTAGTAACGATATTTCCATGGGATTGCGGATTCCGCTCAGCCGGGCGGAACGACTCAAATGTGAGGAAGGTTCCGCCAAAATTGGGTCAGGTTCCCCGGGAGCAAAAATCGTCTTGAAAAATGACGCTGGTTTTTCCGGCAAGGAGATTGAGCGGGAGATGCTCAACACGATCATCCATGCCCGCATCCGCGAGATTTTCGAACTCATTCGCCGCCAGATCGAAAAAGAAATCACCCCCCATGCTCTCGGTGCGGGGATTGTCCTGACGGGAGGATGCAGCCTCATGCGAAACATCAAGGAAGTCGCGGAGTCGGTTTTTGATTTGCCGGTGTCCCTGACCCGCGACGCGGGAGTCTCGGGACCAAAATCGGTGCTCAACAATCCTCAATACTCCACCGCCATCGGATTGATCAAATTTGCCCAGGCCCAACGGGCCGAGGAGGAAGAGTCCGGACTGTTGGGGTCCGTGGTGGAAAAAATTTCGGGATGGTTCCGGCGCAGAAACTAATTTCGTTATTCGAATGATTACCTATCCTCGTCCTTCAGATTCCGCTCCCGCGCCGTCGCTTCGCATTGTCGGAATCGGCAATGCCGGAGTTCACCTTGCCGACCGATTGGTCATGTCCGGGGCCGCCGGAGCCGACGTGGTGGTGATGAACACCGACGGGCAATCCCTCACCTCGTCGATCGCCTCCCAAAAACTGACTTTGGGTCCCAAGGTCACCCGCGGGCTGGGCGCCGGTGGGGATCCGGAAGTCGGATATCAGGCCGCCCAGGAGTCGCTTAGTGAAATCCGCGACGCCGTCAAGGATGTGGACCTGATTTTTCTTTGCGCTGGGTTGGGCGGCGGCACTGCCTCGGGCATTGCCCCGGTGGTGGCGGAGATGGCCCGCGAATCGGGGGCTACCGTATTTTCCCTCGTGACCACCCCGTTTAGTTTTGAAGGGCGACGTCGCAATGCCCAGGCTAGCGAGGCCTTGACCGCCCTGGCCAACCAGTCCCACGCCGTCCTTCATTTTGAAAATGATCGCATGGCGGAGTTGACCGGTCCGCGTGCAGGAATCGAGGAAACCTTCGCGGTGGCGGACGAGACCCTCATCTCCTGCGTGACCTCCTTGGCGGCAATCTTACAAGGGGGCGTTCCCATGCCGGTGGGCCTGGCGGATCTCCTCTGCGCGCTCGGCGGCGGATCGGCCCGGGCCCTCTTTGGCCATGGCGCCGCGACGGGTGATAATCGGGCCCACGAAGCCCTTGAGGCCGCGCTGAGGGGGCCGTTGTTGGATCGCGGCCGCTTGCTCAACGAAAGCCACGCCATCGTAGCCCACCTTTCCGGCCCAGCTTCTTTTTCCTTTGCCGAAGTGGCCGCCATCATGCGCGGTATCACCAAGCATGTGGCGGATTCAGCATCCGTCTTTTTCGGCGTCACCACGGCCTCCGACCCGGCGGCTCCGGTCCAGGTGACGATTTTGGGAAACTATGACCGGCAGTCGGTGGAGGAAGCCGAAGCGCCAGTTCGCAGTCGAACGGAAGCGCCCGCTCCAACCGAAAAACCCGACCCCAAACGACGACCCGCGCCCACCCCGGAATCCGCTCCGGCCGTGGATGAATCCAAGCCCCTCTTTCCCGAACCGGCGGAACCGGACGAAAAACCCGCCTTGGCTCCGCGGGCGGTGCCCGTCGATCCGAAACCGCGTCCAAAAATCAAGCCGGTGGCCAAACCCAAACAGGAAACGCTCCAATTCGAATCGGTCGCCCGCGGACGCTTCGAAAAGAGCGAGCCGACCATTGTGGAAGGCGAGGATCTGGATGTCCCCACCTTCCTGCGCATGCGAGGGAAGACGGACTAAAGGCGGGGCCGTCCCCGGCGTCCGTTCTACTTTCAAGAAATCTTCTGCTGGAAATTCGTAGAAACTTGTTCCCTTTGGTCACTCTGACGGCGGTGATGGGGACATCCTGGCTTTAACCAAACGGCTATCTTTCAACCCGCCTGGAGGGAAAATATGATGTTAATTGACATCAAGCTCCGATGTCTTATGCTGCTTCCATGCGCACGACACTTTCGATCGAGGATGACATTGCTGATGGGATTGAAACGATCCGTCAGCGCGATCATCTCAGTCTCCGCGCAACGGTAAATCGACTTCTCCGGGAAGGACTGAGATCGATCGAACGCGAGAGCACCGCTTCCGCTTACGAAGGACCGGTCTTCTCGAGCGCACTTCGTCCGGGGATCGATCCGAACCGATTGAACCAACTCGCCGACGAACTGGAAATCGAAGAGTTCGCTCCATGATCTGTCCGGACGTAAACCTCCTGCTTTATGCGTGTTTTCCGAGATTCCCGGACCATGCGGCGGCAAAAACTTGGTGGGATGACGTCCTTTCCGGTTCGCAAAGGGTCTGCCTCGGGCATGTGGTGGCCTTGGGTTTCATTCGAATTTCCACGAGCCCTCGCGTTTTCGAGACCCCTCTCACGATCGATCAATCCCTCCGGGTGGTCGATAGTTGGTTGAACCAACCCAATGTCGAGTTACTTGGTCCGGCCCGCCATCACTGGGATCATCTCAAACGCATGCTTCGGGCTGGCAAAGTCGGGGGCAACCTCACGACCGATGCCCATATTGCGGCTTTGGCGCTGGATTACGGACTTGTGGTGTACAGCAACGATGCGGATTTTTCGCGGTTTCCGACCGTGAAGTGTGTGAATCCGTTGTAAGCGATGCGGTTGTTTTTTCCCAAATCTTCTGCTGAAATTTGGCAAAAATTTGTTAAACTGCCTCTATGCGACCGGACAAGTTTACCTCAAAGATGCAGGAAGCCTTCAACGCCTCGATGGACCTCGCGTCCAAAGACAATCACTCGGAAGTTTCCTCCGAACATCTCCTTCTCGCCCTTCTTCAACAAAGCGAAGGGCTCCTCCGGCCCCTCCTGGAAAAACTTGGCATCGCTCCCGCGACCTTGGAGGAACAGGTGGCTTCCGAGCTTTCCCGTCGGGCCAGCGTGCATGGCGGATCTTCTCCGCAGCTCGGAGCGGATCTGCGCAAGACGATTGATGCCGCCGAAGGGGAGATGGCCAAACTCAAGGACGAATACCTCAGTGCCGAACATTTTCTCCTCGCGCTGACTCAATCCCGCACCCCGGCGGGGAAACTCTTTACGGCCACTGGGATCACTCACGACAGTCTCATGAAGGCTCTGGTGGAGGTTCGGGGCAACCAGCGGGTGACCGATCAGGATCCGGAAGGCAAATACCAAACCCTGGAAAAATACGGTCGCGATCTGACCGAACTGGCGCGCAAGGGAAAGATCGATCCCGTCATCGGTCGGGACGACGAGATTCGTCGTACCATGCAGGTGCTCTCCCGCCGGACCAAAAACAACCCGGTTTTGATCGGGGAGCCCGGCGTGGGCAAGACGGCGATTGTGGAAGGTCTCGCCCGCCGCATTGTCAGCGGCGACGTGCCCGAATCGCTAAAAAACAAGCGCATCATCGCGATGGATATCGGAGCGATGATCGCGGGCGCAAAATTCCGCGGCGAATTCGAGGATCGACTCAAGGCCTTCCTCAAGGAAGTCACCTCCAGCGAAGGCGAAATCATTTTGTTCATTGACGAGCTTCACACCATCGTGGGCGCTGGAGCAGCGGAGGGTTCTGCTGATGCCTCCAATATGCTCAAGCCGCAGTTGGCCCGGGGAGAGCTGCGGACGATCGGGGCGACCACGCTTAATGAATATCGAAAGTACATCGAAAAAGATGCCGCCCTCGAGCGACGTTTTCAGCCGGTCAAGGTCGATGAACCCAGTGTCGAGGACACCATTGCCATCCTTCGGGGGCTGAAGGAACGTTACGAAGTCCATCATGGCGTCCGCATTCAGGATGTCGCCATTATCGCGGCGGCCACGCTTTCCGACCGTTATATTTCGGATCGATTTCTTCCCGACAAGGCGGTGGACCTCATCGACGAGGCCGCCTCGCGCCTGAAGATGGAACTCGATTCCATGCCCACGGAAATTGACCAACTCGAGCGTCAGGTCATGCAGTTGGAGATGGAGAAGCAGGCGCTGAAAAAAGAAAAAGACGCCGCCAGCAAGGAGCGCCTCGGCAAGTTGGAGAAGGAACTCGCCGACCTGAAAGAACAGGCCTTCCGGCTCAAGGCGCAATGGCAAAAAGAAAAAGAGGAGATCGGAAAATCCCAAAAGGTGGCGGAGGAAATCGAGCAGTTGAAGACGGAGTTGGAAAAGGCTCAACGTCAGGGCGACCTCCAGCGCGCTTCCGAGATTCAATATGGAAAACTCCCCGGGCTTCAAGCCGAGTTGGAAGAAGCCACCAGCAAACAGGCGTCGAGCACAGATGCCCTCCTGCAAGAGGAAGTGACCGAGGAAGATATCGCCAAGGTGGTCGCCAGTTGGACCGGGGTCCCGGTCTCCCGGCTCCAGGAAGGCGAGCGGGAGAAATTGGTCCAAATGGAAACCCGGCTGATGGAACGGGTCATCGGCCAGGAACCCGCCATCAAAGCGGTCTCCAATGCGGTCCGCCGCGCCCGGGCCGGACTTCAGGATGAAAACCGTCCTATCGGTTCGTTTCTTTTTCTCGGACCGACCGGGGTGGGCAAGACGGAATTATCCAAGGCTCTGGCGGAATTTTTATTCGATGATGAACACGCCATCATTCGCATCGATATGAGCGAATATATGGAGAAGCACACCGTGGCCCGGCTCATCGGTGCGCCCCCCGGCTATGTGGGGTATGAGGAAGGTGGCCAACTGAGCGAGGCGGTGCGACGGAAGCCCTATTCGGTGATCTTGTTTGATGAGATCGAAAAGGCCCACCAGGACGTTTTTAATGTCCTCCTCCAAGTGCTCGACGATGGGCGGATCACCGACGGTCAGGGGCGTACGGTCAATTTCAAAAATACCGTCATCATCCTCACAAGCAATATCGGCAGCCAGCATATCATGGAAGACCTGGCCCGGGAGGAGCGCAACCAACGGGTGCAGGATGCCTTGCGCGGGCATTTCCGGCCGGAGTTTCTCAACCGCATCGACGAAATCATTATTTTTGATCGGCTCAGCGATGATCAACTGACCCGCATCGTCGAGATTCAATTGGAGCGCCTCCTCCAGCGTCTGCAAAAACAGAATATTACCCTGACTCTGACCGCTGCCGCCAAGACCCTCTTAGGAAGGGAAGGCTATGATCCCGCCTACGGGGCGAGACCCTTGAAGCGGGTCATCCAACGAGAGATTCTCGATCCGTTATCCTTGGAAATCCTCGACGGAAAATTCCAAGCGGGAGACACCATCGCCGCCGATGTGAAAGGCGACCACCTCGAGTTCACGAAGTCATAAGATTCAGTTTCCGTCTTCTTTCTCTTCGCTCTGTTCCTGCATGGCTTCCAGGGCGTCGGCCATATTCTCGACTTCATCCCAGACGTCCTGGCTGACAAAAATGGGAGCCTTTTGCCGGATGGCCAGCGCGATGCAGTCGCTGGGCCGGGCATCCAATTCGATGATCTTGCGCTGCTGCAATTCGTTTTCTGCGGTGATGATGAGGCGCCCGAAATAGGTGCCGTTCTGAAGGTCGTTGATGATGACCCGTTCAATCTTGGCCCCGACGGCGGCGAGGAGGGAAGCCATGAGATCATGGGTGAGGGGACGCACCTTGCTCGACTTGCTCAGAAACATGGTGATGGCGGTGCCCACACTGGGCTCGACGTAGATGACAAAGACCTTTTCGGCATTGCCAACAAACACGGCCACTCCCGCATTCGTGGGAATGAGGGCTCTGACCTGAACGGGAATCACCGGCTTGCTCATGATAGCAATTCTAGCAGTCTGCGGGGCGAAGAGCAAACGGTTCGCGGCCCATGGCCCTCCGGAAATATTATTGTCCGTCGCGGGCAAGATAGGCCCGCGAGAGGGTCACATACCTTTCCGCCCATCCTCGAATGCTGGCGCGTTCCTCCGCGCTCAAGCTTTTCTTGATTCGGGCCGGAGAGCCTAGCACGAGGGATCCGGGGGGAATCTCCATGTGCATGGTGACGGTGGCGTTGGCCCCAATGATGCACTGGGCGCCAATTTTTGCACCGTCGAGAATGATGGCTCCCATGCCGACGAGCACTTCATCGCCGATCTGGCAGGCGTGCACGATGGCCTTGTGTCCGATCGTGACCCATTCCCCAACGACCGTGGGAAGGCCGTCCGCGACATGCACGACCGAGCCATCCTGGACATTGGAATTCGCGCCAATGGAAATGGGCGCGATGTCGCCACGAAGGGAACAGCCCGGCCAGACGCTGACGTTTTTTCCCAGGGTCACGTCCCCGACAAGGAAGGCTCCCGGAGCCAGAAAGACTGAGGGATCCACGCGGGGGTTTTGGCCGAGGTGTTTTGCGATTTGTTCTTCGAAGGTCATGCCAAATTGTAGAGGCGGACGGGGAACGTCGCAATCCCTGAGGGAAGAAACCAAGAAGTGGCATCACGCGGGGGCGCTGAGGATCATCTGTTTTAGCCTTTCGCTGCGTCTCCACGCCTCCGCGTGAGTGTTGTTTTGCGACCGTTTGTGATTGCATCTGCCCACTTCGTCAAATTTTTGACGTTTGCAGGGTTGACAGAAAATGCGTTTCTTTTCATATTTCCCCCCTTCTCAAACATATTCAATCCAACCTCCTCTCCCAAAAAAAATTATGAACAAAGTTGAACTCATCGTCGCGGTGCAAAAAAAACTCGACTCCAGCAAGGCCGATGCCGGGCGCGCAGTCAATGCAGTGATCGACAGCATCAAGACCGGGGTCAAGAAGACGAAGACCGTTCAACTGATTGGATTTGGCACTTTCAAAGTCACCAGCCGCAAGGCCCGGGCCGGAGTCAATCCCAAGACCGGCGAAAAAATTCGCATCAAGGCTTCGAAAACGGTCAAATTTGGTGCCGGTAAGCAGTTTAAGGAACTTCTCTAAGAGATTTCCCCTCCGCATAGAGAAAACCCGTTTTGCCTTGAGCAAAACGGGTTTTCTCATTTTTGGATCTTTTTTTCTTGGGCTGGAAGGAGGTTCGCCTCAGCTTTCCAGGGCTTATGAAAATACCCATTAAAGTCGCCGTGACCGGCTCTGCCGGCCAAATTGGATATGCTCTTTTACCTCGGATTGCTTCCGGGGCCATGTTTGGACCGGACCAACCGGTGATCTTGCAACTGATCGAAGCCCCAATCGAAAAAGCCATGAAGGCCCTTGAGGGCGTGGCCATGGAGTTGGATGATTGCGCCTTTCCTCTTTTGCACCGCATGGTCCTGACCGACGACCCTAAGGTGGGTTTTCGGGATGCGAACTGGTGCCTCCTCCTTGGAGCAAAACCTCGCGGTCCCGGAATGGAGCGGGCGGACTTGCTCAAGGATAATGGCAAGATTTTCACTGGTCAGGGACTGATCATTGACGAAGTGGCGGCAGACGACGCCCGGGTGGCTGTGGTGGGAAATCCTGCCAACACCAACTGCATGATTGCGGCCAGTAAGGCGAAGCGTCTGACCCCGGATCGCTTCACCGCGATGGTTCGTCTCGATCAAAACCGGGCCCAAACTCAGTTGGCCCGCCGGGCCGGAGTGGCCACGACGGAGGTGAAAAACATTTTCATCTACGGAAACCACAGCCCGAGCATGTTTCCCGCTTTTGCCCAAGCGACGATTGGCGGAAAGCCGGTCGGGGAAGTCATCAATGACGCCGCCTGGTTGCAGGGCGAATTTTGCGAGACGGTGGGCAAGCGGGGTGCGGCCATCATCGCAGCGCGGGGTGCCTCTTCGGCCGCTTCGGCCGCCAGTTCCCTCGTCGATCATGTTCATGATCTTATGATTTCGGGAACCGAGCACTCCATCTCGGTCAAATCGAACGGAGCCTATGGATTCGATCCGGAAGTGTGGGCGGGCCTGCCTGTTCGCACGACCTCCCCCGGAAGCTACGAAGTGCTGACCGGGTACGAGATGGATGCGTTTGCCCAGACGAAACTGGCGGCGACCAATAAGGAACTCACCGACGAACGGGCCATGGTGGCTGAGTTGCTGGGATAAGCTTTCTAAACGGCCGCTGAGGATTAATCGGTGATGGAGGGGGGCTCGGCTGGAGCCGAGTACAAGGGAGGGCACCCTTCGGAGGGAAGCTCCTTGGTTGGCCTTGGCATTGACCCGCCAATCCGCCTTGTTGACATATTATTCGAATTGGCAGGGAATAAATCGGCGTTAACCCTCTCTCACTTTTAGCAACCTTTCGACCATCTATGAAATCCCTTAACGCTGAATCCGCGGTCAAAGACCGCTATGCCAAAGCCTCCCAAGCGGCTGAAGCCGCTCTCTGCTGTCCGGTGGACTATGATCCGCAGTTCCTCAAAGCCATCCCGGCAGAAGTGATCGAACGCGACTACGGATGCGGCGATCCCAGCAAATATCTTGCGCCAGGGGAAACGGTGCTCGACCTCGGAAGCGGCACGGGAAAAATTTGTTTTATCGCCTCGCAGGTGGTCGGGCCGGAAGGCCGCGTCATTGGAGTGGACATGACCGACGACATGTTGGAGGTAGCCCGCCGACACGCACCGACGGTGGCGGAAACGATTGGCTACGCGAACGTGGAATTTCGGAAAGGTCGGATTCAGGATCTGGCGCTTGATCTGGAGCGACTCGATGCTGAATTAAAAAAAACTCCCATTGCCAGCGCCGACTCATTCCTCGCGGCGGACGCGCTGGCCGAAGAATTGCGGATCAAGCATCCTTTGGTGGCCGATGATTCCGTGGATGTGGTCGTTTCGAACTGCGTTCTCAATTTGGTGGAATCCCGCGCCAAAAGGCAACTTTTCGAAGAGATTTTTCGGGTTCTCCGCCGTGGCGGGCGGGCCGTCATTAGTGACATCGTGGCTGATGAGGCGGTGCCCGTTCACCTCCAAAATGATCCCGAGCTTTGGAGCGGTTGCATTTCCGGAGCGCTCACCGAGGAGGAGTTTCTTCAAGCCTTCACCGAGGCAGGTTTTTATGGCGTGGAGATCCTTAAGCTGGATTCCCAGCCTTGGCGAACGGTGGAAGGCTTTGAGTTTCGGGCCATGACCATTCAGGCGCTCAAGGGCAAGCAGGGCCCGTGTTTTGAGCGCAATCAGGCGGTGATTTACCGGGGGCCTTTCAAGGAAGTGCTCGACGACGACGGCCACCGGATGGAACGCGGTCGTCGCTATGCGGTTTGCGATAAAACCTACAACCTTTACCGTAAAGCCCCTTACGCAGCGGCTTTCGAGTTTATCGATCCCCTGACCGAGGTCCCTTTGGAAGAGGCCCGGCCCTTCGATTGTTCGCGCACTTCGCTTCGACATCCGCAGGAAACGAAAGGTCAGGAATACCGCGTCACCACAGAAGCTTCCCAATGTGTCGATGGAGGAAGTTGTTGCTAACGGTTTCCCTGCATGAGCGCACAGAAGGACTTTGAGCAGTTTATTGAAGGCGTGGAAGCGTCTTCTCACGCGGTCAGTTCCAAGCGGACGCCCATGATGGATTGGGTCATCGGGGAATTTCTCGGCACGTTTCTTCTCGTCTTCTTCGGTTGTGGTTCGGTCGCGGCCGCCGTGTTGCTTGGTGCGCAGGTTGGCGTCTTTCAGGTCGCCATCGTCTGGGGGCTCGGAATTTCTACCGCGATTTACCTCACGGGGGCTCTCAGCGGGGCGCATCTCAATCCTGCGGTGACTTTAGCCATGGCCGTTTGGTCGGATTTTCCCAAAGCCCGCGTGCTGCCTTATGTCGGCGTCCAACTGATCGGGGCCATCGTGGCCAGTGCCGTCCTCTTCGGGATTTTTGGCGATAGTCTGCGGGTTTACGAAAGCGAAAATGGCATCCGCCGGGGAGAAGCCGGAAGTGAAGCCACCGCGATGATTTTCGGGGAATATTTTCCCAATCCCGGCGGCAAGCCTCTCAATGAGGCCACCCGGGCCAAGATGTCAGGCGGGGCTGCATTTTTCGCCGAAGTGGTGGCGACAGCTCTTCTTGTCCTGGTGATCTTTGGCGTCACCGACGATCGAAATTCGACCCGCCCTCAGATCCTTGCACCATTGACGATTGGACTAATGGTGACTTTGCTCATCTCGCTCCTCGGGCCCCTCACCATGGCCTGTATGAATCCAGCGCGGGATTTTGGGCCCCGCCTTTTTTCGAGTCTGGTCGGCTGGGGTTCGGTCCCGTTCACCACCAATGGATTGGGTTGGCTGACGGTGTATATTGCTGCGCCCTTGCTGGGAGGATTGATCGGCGGGGGCATCTACCGGCTGGCGATGCACCCGGCCTATCGCTTTAAAAAACTATGAATCGTATTTTCTTTGCTTTGATTTTTGCCTCCAAGGTCTGGGCCGGAGAGGTGCTCGATCCCAATCAAGCCTACACGGCGGAACAAAAAAATGCGGTCACATACGAAGCGGAGTTTGATCTCGTTTTTACGCCGCCGAGCGGGAGCCAGGATGTCAGGGTTTGGTTGCCGGTGCCGCCATCCAATGCGGCCCAAAAACTTGCTAACTACCGCACGGATCCGAAACCTGATACCGACGCCGCTGAGCCGCTTTACGGAAATCGCCTGGTTAGTTTTCATTTTGAGAAACCCCTCGGCGGACAAACGATCCATCAATCCTTTCGGATCACCACCCACGAACTTTTTTGGCATCTCGATCCGGATCAGGCTCAGGTGATCTCAGAATGGCCAACGTCTTTCGCCCCATTTCTTCGCTCCGAAGACAAAGTCGTGGTCGATGAAAACACGCGAGCCCTCGCTCGCGAAATTGTTGGCGACGAGGCGAATCCCATTCTTCAGGCCCGAAAAATTACGGATTATGTGATGGCCTCGTTGAACTATAGCCACACCACCTGCTCACTCGAAGCCAGCAGCAAATGGGCCTTGGAAAAGAAAACCGGTCACTGCAGTGATTATCATGGTCTGACGACCGCCCTGGCTCGATCGGTCGGGATCCCGGCGCGGGTCACCTACGGCGTCAACCCGCTCCCCAAGAGCTCCCCGTCGCACTGCAAGAATGAGATGTTTTTTGCCGGCTATGGCTGGGTCTCATTCGATGTTTCGGAGACCCAACAATTTGTAAAAAAAATTCAAGCTGACCCCTCGATGTCCGCTCAGGAACGAGAAAAGAAGGTCGCCATGGTCATGGACCGTTTTTATTCGGGATACCGGGACAACACCTGGTACCAGTCGTCTTCCGGGACAAACTTTGATTTTGTCCCCAAGACCGCCGCCGGCACCCCGCCACTGGTTCGAACCGCTTACATTGAGGCCGATGGGGTTCCTTTGAAGGATCCGGATCCGGGCAATCCTGAAGAGAAGGAGTTCGCATGGATGACGGTGGTAAAATTTTCGCCTGACCAGGCGGTCACGTATCCTTTCAAATGAACAGATTTACCTCCACGCTGGTTCATCATTCGCTTTCCCTGCGTCGCACTCGAACGGAAATTCTCCAAATCAATGTGGGAAAACTTTGCAATCTGACCTGCACCCATTGCCACGTTAATGCCGGGCCCAAGAGGAAAGAAATCATCACCCGGGAGACCATCGACCGGATTCTGACCTGGTTGGAGCAGACGGAGATTCTTACGGTTGACCTGACAGGCGGAGCGCCGGAAATGATCCCTGATTTCCGCTATTTCGTCAGCGCGCTCCGAGCGCTCACGCCCCGTCGTCGCATCATTGACCGCTGCAACCTGACCGTTTTGTTGGAGCCGGATCAAGATGGTCTGGCCGAATTTTTGGCTGAAAACGAAGTCGAGTGCGTGGCGTCCATGCCCTGTTACTCACCCGGGAACGTCAACGCCCAGCGGGGCGAGGGGGTTTTCGATCGCAGCATCATTGCTTTGCAGAAACTCAATGCTTTGGGCTACGGCCGCGAAGAACGTCTTCCGCTCCACCTTGTTTACAACCCCAACGGCGCGCAACTTCCCGGTCCTCAGGCGGAATTGGAGGCCGACTATAAACGAGAACTTCGCAACCACTTCGGGATTGTCTTTAACAACCTCTATACGATCACCAACCTTCCAGTTTCTCGCTTCGCATCTTGGCTGAGAAACAACGGCAAGTACGAAGAATACCTCAATCTTTTGATCGAGTCCTTCAATCCCGCCACGGTGAACGGCCTGATGTGCCGCGATACCATCAATGTCAGTTGGCAGGGAGGAGTCTATGATTGTGACTTCAACCAGATGCTGGATTTGCAATGGAGGAACGGAAAACCGCTCTTTCTCTGGGATGTCGATTCGGAGAAACTGGACGGACGGGCCATTGCCACGGGTGACCATTGCTTTGGCTGCACCGCCGGCGCGGGATCAGGTTGCGGGGGAGCCATCGAGGCCGACTGAGAAACTCGCTCGCAACCTGACGGAATTTTGGTTCGAAGGCAGTCATGCGTTCGGGCGTGAAGAGGGACTCAATCCCCCGGCGGTACGTGGGGCCTTCTCCAGCGGATTGGTCCGGGTTTTGCTAGCGTCTGCCATCAGCGACTTCCTCAGTGAAGATCGAGATGTGTTTCTGGTTTTTCCAAAGGGCATAGGGGTATTGACATGACTTCATGGACCCCAAGTGGTAGTGTTTCCTCCCATGATCAGCAGGCCGTTCATGAACCACCAGGTCCGTCCAAAGCTCTCGCAAATTACAAGGGGTCGTGTCAGGTGGAGTCATCTTAATCTCCCTAAAAAATAATGTTTTTTTCTCAACGTTCAGCGATATTCCTCAGAAGATTCTTCGTCATTGTTTGTGCGGTGATGAGTTTGGCCGGATTGGCCCAGAGCGCGACATTCACCAACCGGCTGGCCCAGGAGAAATCTCCCTACCTGCTCCAGCATGCCCACAACCCGGTCGATTGGTATCCCTGGGGGGAAGAGGCCTTTGTGGCGGCCAAGAAGGAAAATAAGCCCATCTTTCTCTCGGTGGGATATTCGACCTGCCATTGGTGCCATGTCATGGAGAGGGAGTCGTTTGAGGATCCCAAGGTGGCGGCTTTTATGAATGAACACTTCATCAATATTAAAGTGGACCGCGAGGAGCGTCCCGATGTCGATGCGGTTTATATGGCCTTCGTTCAGGCCACCACTGGCGGGGGGGGCTGGCCGATGAGCGTGTGGTTGACGCCGGATCGGGAGCCGATCGTGGGAGGCACGTATTTTCCTCCCAAGGATGCCTATGGGCGCCCGGGATTTCTGACCATGTTGAAAAAAGTGTCCAAGATTTGGCAGGAGGACGAAGCCGGTCTTCGGGCCCAGGCCGGAGAGGTGACGCGTCAATTACAGAAATTCTCCCAAACGGAAGCCGGATCGGGAAAGGCACTCACCACCAAGGTTCTCGAGCGCGGGTTGCAGGAAATGACGGCCCGGTTTGATGCCGAGCTGGGTGGGTTTGGACCCGCTCCCAAGTTTCCCCGGCCTTCGGAATTGATTTTTCTTTTTACCGAGGCCGAGCGGGTCGGTCCCGATTCGGAATCCGGCCGTCGGGCGCAAGAGATGGCGATCTTTACTCTGGAAAAAATGGCCGCGGGGGGGATTCATGACCATCTCGGCGGAGGCTTTCACCGCTATGCGGTCGATGCGGAGTGGCATGTGCCCCACTTTGAAAAAATGCTCTATGACCAAGCCCAACTGGCGGAGGCTTACTTGATAGCCTTCCAAGTGACCGGACGGAATATATTTGCGGAGACCGCGCGAGATATTTTCGACTATGTGTTGCGAGACATGACCGCGCCGGAAGGCGGGTTTTATTCCGCCGAGGATGCGGACAGCGTCGTGCGGGCCGGATTTAAGGAAAAGTCGGAAGGGGCCTTTTATGTGTGGACGGAGAAGGAAATCGTGGCGGCCCTGGGGGACTCCGCTCCGGCGTTTGTTTGGATCTATGGAGTCGAACCCAAAGGCAACACCTCGGGGGCAGGGGATCCCCATGGGGAGCTCACGGGTAAGAATGTCTTGATTCAACGACACACGCTTGCCGAAGCCGCCAAAAAATTCGGCCTGAGCGAAAACGCGATGACGGCCGACTTGGCCGCGAGTCGCGAGAAGCTCTTTCGGGTTCGGGAACGGCGTCCGCGTCCCCATCGCGACGATAAAATTATCACGGCCTGGAATGGCTTGATGATCGGCGCCCTCGCCAAGGGCTATCAGATTTTGGGTCAAGAACGGTATCTGACCGCGGCCAACCGGGCGGCGGATTTTCTGAAGAAAGAACTCTTCGCCTCCGACTCGGGAACTTTGCTGCGTTCCTGGCGGGAGGGGGCTTCGGACGTCGGGGGATTTGCGGCTGACTACGCCTATACGATTCAGGGTTTGCTGGATCTCTACGAATCAAGCTTCGATACCGGGCGGTTGCAATGGGTCCTCGATTTGCAAACGAAGCAAGACGCCCTCTTTTGGGATGAAAACGGCGGTGGGTATTTCAGTTCGAGCGGTGCGGATCCCAGTGTGCTTCTGCGGATGAAGGACGATTACGACGGGGCCGAGCCTTCTCCGAATACGATCTCCGCGCTCAACTTGCTCCGCTTGTCCCATCTTTTGGGGAATCCGGCTTGGGGCGAACGGGCGGATCAGACTCTGGCCGCGTTGGCTCCGCAGATGCGGAAGTCGCCTCTGGCCACTCCCATGGGCCTAGTGGCCCTCGATGTTTCACTTACGTCCGCGCGTCAAATCGTGGTTGTGGGTGATCCGGAGCAACCGGACACTCGCCGGATGATCAAAGCGGTTTGGGAGAGGTTCCTCCCGGGAACCGTCTGGGCGGTGATTGGTTCGCCAACAGACCGGAAGTTTTTTTCCAGCCAAGCCGGGTTTTACCAAAGCGTGCAGTCCATTGATGGAAAGCCGACCGCCTACGTCTGTCGGGATTTCGTCTGCCAGTTGCCGACCACTAGCGGGGAGCAACTCGAGAAGGATCTCGGGGGAAGGAACCAAACCACACTGGACAATCGTCATTGACTCGATATCCTTTTCGTATGGCGACTGGGGTCCAATATCTCACAAATGAAGCAGGTCACAAGACTGGCGTTCTGCTTTCTATTTCTGATTACGAACAACTATTGGAAGATGTTCAAGACTTGGCTGCGGTAGCAGATCGGCGGGATGAGGCGACCATTCCTCATGATCAATTTCTTCAAGAACTGAAAGCCGATGGTCGCCTATCGGATTGAGTGGCGAAAATCCACCAAGAAGGATCTAAGAGGCATTCCTGTTCGCGATCTTCGGAGAATCATTGCTGCTGTTGAAGGCCTTGCTCATGATCCGTTCCCGGCAGGCTCAAAGAAACTTTCTGGGAGCACGCACGCCTATCGATGCAGGATCGGCGACTACAGAGTGATTTACGATGTCTTCTCAGACCTGCTGATTATTGAGGTTATTCGAATTGGGCATCGTAAAGATATTTACCGTGATTAGCCCGAAAAAATCACAGTTTCGCTTAAGTCTTGAGGAGGCCTCTAGCTTGCAGGACTACCTGGTCCGGCGGGGATTTTCTGAAGCCTCCGGGACAGTGACGGTTGAGACGGCCGGGGAGGGGAACATGAATTGTGTGCTCCGGGTGCGGACTGCGAAGCGCAGCCTGATTGTGAAGCAGGCCCGGCCCTGGGTGGAGAAGTATCCCTCCATTGCCGCTCCGGTGGAACGGGCGGCGGCGGAGGCGCGATTTTATGAGGCGGTGGCCGGGGACCATGAGCTGTCTGCAGTGATGCCGAAGGTGCTCGATTTTGACGCTGGGGCGGCGGTTCTGATCTTGGAGGATTTGTCTCCGGCGGAACCGCTCATGGATTGTTATGCGGGCAAATTCGCTTTGACCGAAGATCAATTGAACGTTCTCGCGGGATTTCTCCGTCGTTTGCATGGCGTGAAGATATCGGCGGCCGCACGTCCGGCTTTCCGGAACGCCGCCATGCGGAAACTCAATCATGAGCATATTTTTGACCTCCCGCTGCGAAAGGACGGGGGGTTGGGGGAGATGCGGGAGGGAATCACTCCCGGGCTCGAGGCGCTGGCAGAAGGATTGCGGGAGGATGCAGCTTATGTGGGCGCGGTTCGGGAATTGGGAAAACGCTATCTGAAGGACGACGGAGGGTCCTTGCTCCACGGCGACTTTTTTCCCGGCAGTCTCTTGCTCCGGGATTCGGGGCAGCTGTGCGTCATTGATCCTGAGTTTTCCTTTTGTGGGGACCCCGAGTTTGATATTGGCGTTTTTCAGGCTCACCTTCTTCTTTCCGGCCACACCGAGGAGATGGTCGAATTCTGGATGGAAGCGGCTTTAGACGGGACGGAGGGGGACCGCCATTTGGTGCGGCAATACGCGGGGGTGGAAGTCATGCGTCGGCTGATTGGGGTTGCTCAGTTGCCGATGGAACGGACCCCGGCAGAAAAGCGTCTCCTTTTGGAACGCAGCCGGGAGTGGGTTCTGGGCTGAAAGACATTCGTTTGAGAATGTGCTTTTGGTGTATTGGAGGGGCAAGTTCCACCTTGCCCAACGCGGGGCCGCACGGACGCGTTGCCTTGGCGGGCCGTCAAGGCACACACCCGGGCCGGGTGTGGTCCCCGGAGTTGAGAACGGCGACGTGTTTTATCGCGCGATTTCCGAAAGCTCCACCGGACGATCTTCCAAATAGGATTTGGCGGCGGCGAGACAGACGCGGGTGGCGGTGACTGCGTATTCCACCGGACAGACCGGGTTGCGTTCGCCGCGAATTTCTCGGACGAATTCTGCCAGGAGAAGCCGGTGGCCTTTATTGGGTTCGGCTGTGAATTGCTGCATGGGGTCTTCTGCCGCTGCGGCCTCCTCGCAGGCGGCCCGCTTTTTTTCCAGCCAGCCAGCGAGGCCGCCCTCGGTGCCCACGTTGGGATGGCGGTCGTTGAGGAAGGGATATTTGGTTAGGGTGGGAGCGTTGCTAATCCCGGCGCTGCGGACTTCCACCATGTGGTCGCAGGCCACTAAGCCTCCGTTGCCAATGGCTTCGACGAGTTCCTTCGGATAGCCAAAGGTGCCGGTGCTGGCCATGGTAATGGTGGCCATGCCGCCATTGGCATAGTGAATGATGATGACGTGGTTGAGGACGCCCTGACCGGAGCAAATCACCCGGACGGGCTCGGCATCGAGGAACCAGTTGGCCAGATCCACAAAATGAGTGCCTTCGGAGAGGAGGAGGCCGACCTTGCGGTTGAGTTCGCTTTGGAGGTGGACGAATTTCCAACTTTGCCAGTCGTCGTTGATCCGGATGGAAACCACCGGAGCTCCGGCGTTGGCGCCGACTTCCATCGTGTCCCAGCCGGGTCGCTGGAAGCGCCATGGACAGGGTTGGGGATCCTGCATGTGGGCGGAAAAAATGGCCTGCGCGTCTCGCATGGCGGGAGCACCGCGTCGGTTGTGGCCGACACAAAAGGGGATATTGTGGGCGTTGACCACGCGCTGAATCGCGAGGGCATTTTCCAAGGTGTCGGCGAGGGGTTTTTCGGTGTAAACCGGTTTGCCAGCCTTGGCCGCAGCCTCGATGATGGGAAGGCGAAAGGATTCGGTGGTGGCGACAATCAGGGCGTCCACTTCGGGGTCGGCGATGGCTTCGTGGAAGTCTCGGGTCGTCTTTTGGGGGGAGAATTCCTCGGCCGCTTTTAGGTTTTCTTCATTGATGTCGCAGGCGGTGTGGAAGGTGGTTTCTCCCAGTGCTTGGAGGTTGGGGAGGTGCATGCTGCGGGCCAGCATCCCGCAGCCGATAACGGCGAAGTTGAGAGGTTTCATGGAGGAAGGTGGGAAGGAGGAAGGTGGAAAAAAGCGGGTGGCTTTTTTGGGGTTTCAGGAAATCGAAACGAGGTGACTGCCGAGGCCGGTGATGTCGGTTTGTTCAATCCGATGGACGCCGTTGCGGGGCTGGAAGAGTCCGCTGAGGGCGGGTAGCCAGGGCTCGTTGGCGGCGGGGGTGTATTGGAAGGAATTCAGTTCGACCCCATTGCGGGTGGCGATGTGGGCTCCCACGAGGAAGGAGTGGATGGCGGAGTAGCCCGGATTGGTCAGATCCTGGAGGGAGAGCTTGAGTCCGTTTTCCCGAGCCCAGGCGGCGGCGATGAGGGTGAAGCTGTGACCCTTACAGGTTTTCAGGGCGAGACCGGTCCAGTGTTGTTCCTTCACGGTGGGGAGGAGGTCAAGGGAAGTGAGGCCCTCATCTAGCATGACCGGACGGCGCTGGGAGACGGCGGCCCAATCCTGCGGCGAGGCGAGGATGTCGCGGGCGGTGGGTTGTTCGAGATAGCTGAGCGCGGCGTAGGCTTGGGGATCGAGGGCTTCGAGACGTTCGAGGTAGTCGAGCACCGAGGCGGCGTCCGGATTGCCCTCGTTGCTGTCGATGGAGAGGACGGGGGGTGGACCCCAGGTTCGGGCCGCTTGGAAAACCTCGGCCGTGCGGGCGGCATCTGCGGCGTTGTCTTTGGCCAGGGTCTTCAATTTGAAGCAGTGGATCCCGGAGGTGGTGGCCAGAGGCCGGATCTTTGTTTCAAGATCGTCTTTGGCTCCAACAATGATCCATGCGTTCAAGGCGTCAACCGGGGGACGCAGGGTCTGGCGGATGGCGGGAACGGCTCCCTGGGAAAACCATTGGTCGGCGGAGGGGATGGGCGCGTCCACGTCGTAAAATCGGAAGGCGGATTGCTCGAGGGCCTGCCCGGCGGCGTCATGGATGGCGGCGTCGAAGGGACTGGCGCAGACCGCGCGGGCGAGGAGCGGGACTTCGTCGGGCTGGCTGATGCGGTGATGGAGGCGAAGTCCGAGTTCGAGAGGATGGGCCGCTTCTCCTCCGCAAAATCCAACCAGATCGGAGGCAATGTGTTCGCAGAGCGCGCGCATGGCGGCATCTTTCAATTCGCAAGAGGGGGCTGCGCTCGGCCAGGCCCAGAGGTCGCTCAGGTAGATCGAGCCGCGGCCGGTGCCTTCACGGTCACCGACCCGGACGGTCACGGTCACCCGGGCTTCGGTGGCTTGGGTGATGAGGCCGGAGCTAAGCTGGAGAGGTTGCAGGAAGGGTTGCTCGATGAATTCCACCGAGGCATTCAGAATACTAGCTTTCATCTGCGATCTGCGAGAGCTTGGACCTCGAGGGACTTGCGGGCGGTGGCCAATACGTTGGAGGTGGTGAGACCGGTGGCGGACGGCGAACCGGCGATTTCGTCGAAGAAATCCTGCAAGTAGCCGGCCGGGGTGTCGGTGAGGGCTGGCAGTTCCTGTGGGGCCTTGTCTTCATCGGTCACTACGGTGACGGTGGGACAATTGTAGGAGGTTTCTGCCATGCCTTTGGTGCCGTGGACACTGACGCGCCAGTATTGGGGGAGTCCAAAGCCGATGGCGTTGGGGGCTAGATAGGAAAGGTCGGCAAAACAGGAAGTGCCGTCTTCCAGAGTCGCGAGGAATTGGGCACAGTCGTTGAAATGGGGTGCCTCCACGGCTTTGGCGTTCCAGGCTCGGGCGGCGAGGACGGATTTCCAGGAGGAACCGGTGAGCCAAGGGGCAAAGTCGAAGACATGGACGCCAATATCATTGATGGTGCCGCCGTGCTGGCCGGGTTCAAAATACCAGGCGGCCCGGACGCCGTAGCGCAGTGGGTGCTGTCCGGTGCTGGTGATCGTGCAGACCTTGCCGATGGTTCCGGATTGAATTACCTCCTGCAGCTTGCGGATGGAACCGGATTCCCGGAGATCAAGTTGGCACCCGACAGAGAGATTTTTTTCCTTGGCGAGGGTCTCGATTTCGGCCAATTCGGCCAGACTGGTACAGAGTGGTTTGTCGGAAATGATCTGTTTGCCGGCTTTGAGCGCCGCAATGGCGAGGGGTCCACGGCGGGCGTAGGTATCGCCAATGGCAACGATGTTGCAATCGCTTTCTGCCAGCATCGTTTCAAAAGAATCATGGGTTAGGCGGACGGTTCCGGCGGCTTCAAGTTCCTTGCGGGTCGCGGGATCATTTTCCCACGCGCCAACAATTTGGCAGTTGGGGTGTTCCTTGGCGCGGGACCAAAGACCAAGGATGTGAGGGTGACGGAAACCGGCGAAGGCAATTTTGTGGGACATAAAAGAGAATTAGGCTGCAACGGATCGAGCGTAGCTCGAACGGCCAGGCTTTCAATTATGAAGTATGAATTATGAAGTTGGGGAAGTGGCGAAGGGTGAGACGAGCGACTGAAAGGAGATAGACTGCCTCCAGGCAGCCCGCAGGGTAAGCGCAGCGAATCAACCGGGAGCGAGCGAGGCAATGGCGAAAATGCTGAAAGCCTTAGTTTCGGACGGGTTGGAATTTTTTGCTGCGGGCGGATTGGTAGAGGGCTTCCACGATGGCGACGGCCCGGCCGGCTTCGCGGCCATCAATGATTCCGGCGGTTGAGTTGCTGGCAATGGCTTGGCAAAATCTTTCGATTTGGCGGCGGTGACCTTCGCAGGATATGGCGAGCGGATCGGAGGCGCCACCGCCGACTTGGCCTCCGGAGTTTCCGCTGCGGATGGCTTCATCCTCCGGTTGCTCAGCCGAGAATTTCCAGAAATCGATCCGGTCGTTGACGAGGATGGCCGTGCCGTTGGTGCCGGAGATTTCTAAGGAAAGGTCCAGGCCGGGATAGCAGGAGGTGCCGGTCTCGATGGTGCCGAGAGCACCGTTTTCAAATTGGAGACAGGCGGCGAGGGTGTCTTCGACCTCCAACCCGTCGTGGGCGAGTGTGGTGGCGTAGGCCGAGACTTCGCTCACCGTGCCACCCAGCCATTGAATCAGATCGACGGCGTGGATGCCTTGATTGATGAGGGCCCCGCCGCCGTCGAGGGCGTGGGTGCCTCGCCAGGTGGAGTCGGCGTAGTAATCCTGATTCCGCCACCATTTGACCCGGGCACTGAGAAAGGTCAGTTTGCCGAATCGGCCTGCTTGAAGAGCGGTGTGGATGGTTTCGGCTCCGACTCCGCAGCGGAGCGGAAAAAATCCGGCGAGAATACGGTTAGCCTTTTCCGCCTCGGCAATCATGCTATTGACCCGCTCGGTGGAAATTTCCAGAGGTTTCTCGCAAAGAACATGTTTGCCGGCCCGGAGGGCGGGAAGAACAGATTCGGCGTGGGCTCCGCTTGGGGTGGCCACGAGGATGGCATCGATGGAGTCGTCGCTGAGGAGGGTGTCGAGGGACTCCACCACTTCGGCCTCGGCGGGTTTGGCCAGTTCACGGGCCTTTTTCAGGTTGCGGGACTGGACGGCAGCGAGGCGGACGTCAGGCAGGAGGGCGATGGCGGCGGCATGGGTCTTGGCGATGCCGCCGCTTCCGATAATGGCTAGGTTCATGGAAGAAAATTAAGAAGGATGAATTATGAATTAAGAAGCAAGAATGAGGGGAAGACAGAAAAACTCAGGCCATTCCGATGGATTTGCGGGGATTGTCGGCGATGAGGGTTTGGATTTGCGTTTCGCTCAGACCAACTTTTTCGCGCAGGTTGCGAATGACGTGAGGAAAGGACATGGCGGAACCAAGAAGGTGGGAACCATCGGGAGCCCAGGCAGCCAGGTCGTCTTTGACCAGAACCTCCCAGCGGCTGATGCGGTGGAGCCCGGGTCCGAGGCCAGCCGCACTCATCGCATCGGTGGTGATGAGGGCGCGGTCGCCGGCGAGATCCAAATAGTTCTGCAGGGCTGGATAGGGGACGTGAACACCGTCGGCAATGAAACTCAACCAGAGGTCCTTTCTCAGATGGAGCGCGCGCTGGATAATGTTGTCATGACGATTCATGAGCATGGGACAACCATTGCCGAGATGGGTCATCATGCTGAGACCTGCGTCGATGCCGGTGCGCAACTCATCCAGACTGGCATTGGTGTGGCCGGCGGAGATGACCACGCCGCGTTCTTTTAAGAATCGGGTCGTGCGCCCTCCGGGATCTTGCTCCGGAGCGAGGGTGAAAATTCGGACCAAGCCATTGCCGGCGTCCAGGAGTCGTCCGGCGAGGTCTTTGTTGGCCGGGCAGACGGCATCGAGCGGATGGGCGCCGCGGAAACCATCGGTGGGGCTGATGAAGGGGCCTTCGATGTGGAGCCCCACGACGACTTCGCCAATGAAAGGATCTTCTTCCCGCAAGGCCACCAGACGTCGCAGGCGGGCCTCCATCTTCTCCGGGGCCTCGGTGACGATGGTGGCGAGGATGCCGTCCACCCCGTCTTCGCGCAGTTTCTTACAGGAACGCCGCAACGCGTCCGCGCTGAGATCGTCCTGGTTGTAGTCAACGCCCCCGTAGCCGTTGACCTGAATGTCGAAAGCCCCCATGTGGTGCCAATTTACGAGCCCTTCTTGCTGAGGAGTCCGGCCGAGGCGGGATCGAGGAAGACGTGGGTGTCGTTGTGCTGCTGGAGAATCGAGGACGGCACCGTGTGGGTTACGGGTCCTTCGATGCTGTCGGCGATGGCCTTGGCTTTCCGCTCGTCCGGTGCAGTGATGATAATGCACTTTGACTTCATGATCTGGCGGATCGACATGGAAATCGCTCGGGCGGGCACTTCTTCTAAAGAACCAAACCAGCCTTCACCCAATTGCTGGCGACGACAGGCTTCGTCAAGATCGACGACGAGGTAGGGGACTTCGGTCTCGAAATCGGCGGGCGGGTCATTAAAGGCGAGGTGGGCATTTTCTCCGACCCCGGCAAAACAAACGTCAATCGGATGGGCGGTGATGAGGGCTCCCAAGCGGTTGCATTCCGCTTCGACGTCCCCTTCGCCGGAGACATAGTGGAAGGCCCGGGCGGGGGTCGGCAACTTGCTGTGAAAGCGCTCCCACAAATATTTGCGGAAGGACGCCGGATGGCCGACAGGGACGCCGACATATTCGTCGAGATGGAAAAAGGTCACCTTGTCCCAGGCGATCTCCTTTTCCCGGAGGAGAGCTTCCAAGATCTCAAATTGTGAGGCCCCCGTGGCCACGATGAGATTGGCCTCACCCCGCTGGGCAATGACTTCACGAAGGCGGGTGGCGCCGAAGGCGGCGGCGGCTTGACCGTTGTCGGTGCGATTGGGAGAAATGGTGATTTGCATAAAGTGATGTTTCGTGACATCAATCGGGCGAAGTTGAGGAATTGTCAAATGCAAATCGCGGAAATTCCCTTCTTCGGGCCACGCGAAATTTTAAAAAATTGATGACGACAAAAGACTGCTTTTTTCGGCGACTCTGGGGCCGATCATGAAACGGGCAACCTTATTGGATGTGGCCCGGGAGGCGGAGGTGTCGCGCACGGCGGCGGCGAGGGTCCTCTTGGGGACCGGGGGAGATCACGTGCGGGTGGGGCTGGCAGCCCGGGAACGCATTGAGGCGGCGGCACGGCGGCTGGACTATGCGCCCAATCGGTTGGCGCAGCAGTTGCGCGGAGTTTCCAGCCGGACGATTGGAGTGATTTTGGATACCGTCAATGCCCCGGTGATGAGCGAGCGGGTGTTGGCCCTGGAGGGGCATGCCAATCGGATGGGCTATCGGCTTTTGATCGGGCAGACTCACGGGCAACCTGAAACCCTGCGGGAATACATTGGAGATTTTACCGGTCGCGGGGTCGAGGCGGTTCTGGGGTTGTTCGATTTGGCTCCGGGTCGGGATGAACGGGCCCGGTCGGGGTTTGGAAAATTCCGTAAAGTGGTCTTTCATGGGCGGCCGGCCTGGCGGGGTGGATTTTGTGTGCGAGTGGACACCGGGGCGGCGATTCGGGCTGGTGTCGATCACTTGCTGGCCCGGGGAAGAAAGCGCCCCGCCCTCGCTTTGGGAAATGCCGCTGGCGATGAGTTGATGGAATTGCGGCGGGAGGTTTTTCGGGATCAGGTGAAACGTCGGAGGCGGAAGGGATTGGTTTGGGATGCGGGCGAGGTGGGGTCCGGCGTGACGGATGGAGGAGGGGGGATTGACCCGGCCTCGGAGACCTTGGCGCGAGGGATTGAGGCCATGGTGACGAAAGGCGGTGCCGACGCCATTGTGGCTTCCAACGACATTTGGGCGACCCGGTTTATCCTTCAGCTTCAGAAAAGCGGGCTGCGGGTACCGGAGGACGTGGCCGTCATCGGGTATGACAATCTTGATATTGCCCGGGTGGTCTCGCCCAGCCTGACCACGGTCGATCAATGCCATGATGCTTATGCGGTGGCGGCCTTGGAGCTTCTTTTGGACGTGGCCGCCGGACGACGGCTGCCGCTGAAGCAGCGGACCCGCACCATCGCGCCGCGTTTGATTGTGCGGGAATCGACGTGAGGGTTATGCTACGCATTCTTCCATGGGACGCGGCCGAATGAAAAAAATTCGCTGGAAGCTCCTTGGGGGTTTGTTCCTTGTGGCGGTCTTCGTCTTGGTCGGCCTTGTCAGTTGGATGGCCTTTCGAGCGTATTCCATGGTGTCGGAGCAAAATCTTCTCTGGAAGCAGACCGAGCAGGAATTGCTGGCCAAGGGCGAGTCGCTTTCTGTCGATGATTTTATTCCGCCAGAGATTCCGGATGAGCGGAACTTTTTTGCGGATCCTCTTTGGGAGGATTTGTCGGATCGGGTGCCTGTGGAATGGGCGGGAACCACGGTCATGAAGAACCATGTGCCGGAAAAGGAACGCCGGACTTATGATCTTCGTCGTCCTTTCAGCGAGCGCGAGCGGGGGAACTTGGAGGAGGCTTTTCCGGAATTTTCTCCCCTTGAGGAATCCAAAAATGCCGAGAAAGTGGCCAGTGCGCTTTGGGTCAGGCCAGGTGAAAGTCCAATATCAAGACGGAGGGCGGCTCAGTTCGTAGAGTCCGCTTCCAAGATTGCGGAGCCGATCTTGTCCCGGATCGACGATCTGGCGGAACGTCCCGCAGCGAGATTTCCCATTTCCTATCACGATGGATTTTTCATGGGATTGGAGCACTTAGCGCCTTTGCTTGGGACGGTGCGTTGGTTGCGGCTCCGCGGTTGGGCCGCTCTGGAACTGAGCAATCCCAGAAAGGCGGCCAAGGATGCGCTTCGAATCTTGCGTCTGGCCGAAGTGTTGCAGAACGAGCCGGTTTTGATTTCGGTCTTGTCTTCTGCCAGCATGAATCTCCAGGCGGTGGAATTGATCAATGGGGGAATTGTTCGGCACGCCTGGAGGGCCGAAGATCTGCGCGGTTTTGAAAGGAACCTGAGCGTGATCGATTTGATCCCAGGTCTGGCCAGGTCGCTACGGTTTGAGCGGCCGTCGTTTAATAGCTCTATTGAGACCCTTCTTCGCCGGGCCAATAATAAGGACCTTCAAGATGCTCTCGGATGGGGAGAAGACGCTCCCCTCTCTCGAGTCGGTCCTTACGCGGGTGGCCTGGATTCAAAACCAAATCATCCTAACTCGTGTCGCCTGCGCCTTGGAGGTTTTCCGGCTGGAAGAGGGCGATTGGGTTTGGAATGGGTAGTTGGGGCGTCCGCTCCCTCACCAGGGCAAATCAGGGGACTGCACGAACGGTACCCAAGAGGCCATGGGCCAAATATGTTGACGGCATAGCGTCATGGCCACACATTTTCATTATGATCAAGGCAACGCATTATCTCGAAGAACCAATTCACAAAGCTTTGCGACTGAAGGCGGCGGAGTCGAGGCAGTCGATGTCGGGATTGGTGAATGACGCTCTGAAAGCGGCTCTCTTGGAGGATCTCGATGACATCGAAACGTGGAAGGAACGCAAGAATGACGACGTGGTTGGGTTTGAAGATTTTGTCAAGCTGCTGAAGAAAGATGGAATCCTATAAGGTTGTTTTCTCGAGAAGGGTTCAGAAGGACTTCAGGAAGATTCTCAAGGACGAAGCTCAAAAGATCCTTGGAGCGATCAAAAAATTGGGTCGCGGTCCACGTCCCCCGGACTCAAGAAAGCTGACGGGAGCGGAGCTTTATCGAATCCGGATCGGGGTTTATAGGGTCGTTTACGAGATTCACGACGATGTGCTTGTAGTGATGGTTGTGAAGGTGGGCCATAGAAAAGACATCTACAGAAAGTAAACCCATCCTCATGGTTGCCTTAAGATGGAGGACCTGATTTCTTCAATTTTTTCCCAACCTATGGAACAAATCATCAAGTCTCTTAGCGCGAAATTTAATCTGCCTGAATCCACGGTCCGATCTGGTATTGGGATTGTCCTTCGCTTCCTCAAAGAAAAGTCCGACGGCACCCGGTTTGCGACCCTGCTCGCTCGTATCCCCGGGGCGGAGGACGCCATGAAAACGCCTCCTGCCGAGGAAGGGTCCGGAGATGGTGGGCTTTTGGGTGGTCTCATGGCCAAGGCGGGCGGGCTTCTGGGGGGAGACCTCGGCGGAGCGGCCGCGGCGATGGGGGCTTTGCAAAAGGCGGGGATCCCGCTGGACAAAGCGGCACCGATGGCCGGAGAGTTTCTCGAGCAAGCCAAGGCCCTGGCGGGGCCCGAGGTCATCGATGGGCTTTTAGAACAGATCCCGGCTTTAAAATCCCTGCTCGGCGACGCCAAGTAGGCAAGGCCTTCACCCTGGAAAAATCATCAGGATCAGGCCGTGAATCTTTCTCGGTCTGGTGGCCGCTCCGGTGGCAAAAATTCTTATGCCGGGAAAAGATCCCGGAGGCTGCCTGGTCACCATTATCATCGGCATCGCCGGGGCTTTGGTTGGTGGCTTCGTGGGTAAATTTATTGGGTGGAGCACCCCGGAGTCGTTTGATCTTGGCGGGATCTTTATTGCCACCGTGGGGGCGGTGATTCTCTTGATATTGTTCCAGTTGGTTTGCCGTCGGCGAGGGAATCGAAGTTTTCTAGGACGGGGTGAGTTTCTCTTCGATCCAGTGCCAATTCTTGTCTTTGACCATGACGAAGAGGCATTTCCCGTTGCTTAACTCCGCCCAAAGCTCACCCACTTTTCGGTCATCTTCCGCCTCTTTCCACCGGTCAGCCCCCTTGTATTCTACGATGAGGGTGCGGCCGCCCGGCAAACGGCAGATAAAGTCCGGGTGAAAGCGATCTTTGGCGGTGGGCAGGAAAAATGAACTGGCCGCTTTCCGGACCAGATTACGCACCCAGAAGTCGATGAGGCCCTTCTGCGCGGCCCGGTCCAGCCAGTAGGCGCATTCCATTTCCTCCTCGCTATCGAAGTCTCCCACCCTCGGGTAGTAGTGCTTTGCAAATTCCGTTGCCCGCGGGAAATCTCGGTGGGGCGCGTAAGCGTCGGGATGAAATTCAAAATGGAAATCCCCGCCGACACGAACCCGTTCCGAGGAGTCCGCAGCGAAGAGGAATTCCTGGTAGGCCTTCCGAACCGCCTCCTTCCGGAGCTCGACAATCTTTCTTTCCAGCAAGGACCGGAGGAGGAATTTTTGCCGATTGGCGATCGTGAGGTCGGTGGAGCGAATGATCGCGGCGAGGAAGTGGCTGATAAAAACCAAAAGACTGTTTTGTGTGATGTAGGGCTCTCTGACATTTCGGCAGAGCCAGGCGGCGAGCTTCGCTTCGGTCCAGTGCTCGGGCTGATAGCTCAGGTGGAGATCGCGTTCGAGACCAGGGAGGAATTTCACGTTGAGCTTACCCTCTTCCACGTCGATCACGCCGCCCTCCGCAGCCTTTTCACCGGAGCGAAGCTGATTCATTTCGTCTCCCGAAAGCGCGGCGCTGTAGGAGGGAAGTTCCCAGGGGTAATCGAGCACTTCGGGGTCGTCGAAGAGCTGGAGTTCGCCATGCACCCATACGGCCAGCTGGGGGACGAAAAACTCCCGACCCATTTCGCTGGGGGTCTTGAAGATGGTGATCGCTTCGGTTCGGCTTTTCTCCGCAGCCTCTTCGAGGGTTTTTCGGGACGTTTCTTCGGAAACGCTCTCCATGATGGCGACATCTTCGGCCGGGGTGATGGGCCTGATGATCGTGAGGGTATGGGCTTTCGCGTCCCACTCGACCTTTTTGCGCAATCCGCCGCTTAGCTTTGAGAGATTGGGCTTTTCGGCGAGTTTCACCACGACCGGGCGGATTTCCGCGCGATGAGCCGGGGTGAGATCCAAGCGGGATTGGTCGTCCTTGGCGGCGGCCACCAACTGCCAGGCATCGGCTTGGTCAAAGCCGGCTCCCTCCACCAGGCGGTCTCGCAAAGCCGCTGCGGTTGCTCCGAAATCTTTCGACGCCACATAGGCATACGAGCGATTGAGCTCAGGCGAGGGCCGCAAGGTCGCCTCCGGCTGACGGAGAATGCGCCCAAGCAACTGTTCCACCCGGGTCTCGCTGCGCAGTTCGGCCACACTGGCCAAGACATAGGCAAATGAGCAATCCCAGCCCTCGGCCAAGGCCTGTTGGGTGATGATGAATTTGATCCGGCAGCTTTTCGCAAAAAGATCGACCTCCGCGAGGTCCTTGGTCTCACCCGTGGCGATGGCGATCTCGTCTTCGGGGATGCCGTGATTGCGCATGAGTTCTTCCTTGAGGGCTTCCGCATGGAGGGTGTCGTGGTCTTTGCTGCGCGGTTGCGACTGAATGAGCACAAGCGGTCGCAGGTAGGCCGCCCCGGCCAGGTGTTCTCGGTCGGCCAGGGTTTGCAGCTGGCTGCGCTTGTCGATCGCATAGGCAATCACCTTCTGCCAGTCGGCCTCCGTTTCCAGCAGGATCGGGAGTTTGATCATGGACTCGATTTTCAGCTCGGTCGCCGAGACGCTGTGGAGGACATTGCTGGGGGTTTTTTTCAGATCGGGGGTGGCGGTGAGCTCGAGAATCCCCGAGGGTCGAAAACGGGCCAGAGTTTCGAATTGCAACTCCGTGCGGGCATTGTGGGCTTCGTCCACGACCACAAACGGGCGGCGCAAACGGAGCACATTGGCCAAAGAATACGCCATCGCGCCCTCAGGTCCGGGCAAAAGGTTGCTCCGCTGTTCTGGAGAGAGCCCGTCGAAGTGATGCTGGAGGGCGCCGCTGCTTTCATAGACTTTCAATTTGTCCATGTCCTGGTGACGGAAGGATTGCGCCGTCGCCACGATGAGCACGGTCGAGGTGTCCAAGGTCGGACGGGTGAGTGACTTCGCTTCGTCGAGGTCGAGGACGGTGAGGGGGCCCGCCTCTCGCAGATCGGCATGGTAAGGATGTTCCCGGTCGCGGAAAGCTTTGATGGTCTGTTCCCGGATGGCATTCGAGGGCACCAGCCAAAGGATGACGCTGTATTCCGTTTGCAAAAGATAACGGTTTACCAGTGGGACACTGCGGGCACCCAAGCGGGTTTTGCCGCCCCCGGTTGGCACTCGGAGACAAAAATAAGGCATCCCCTCCTCAAACCCTGCGATCGGGCGGTAGCTTCCGGGCTCTCCCCACAGATCGAGCATCGTGTTGAGGAAGGCGCGTTTGGCGTCGTTCCATTCCCGACAGGCACGGAAATACTTCTCCACACTGGCGAGTAATGCCGACTGGTATTTCTTCGGAGAGAGCGTCTTCATGTCTTTCCCGGGTGGAAGCCGATGCGGCCTTTTTTCGGCCCTGGTGGCGGAGCGAGCAGGGGCTGGAGTTGGCCCCAGAGGAGTTGCCGCCCCTTGTCGTGTTTGAGCAGCGTTTTGTCGATCTCAGCCAGTCGCTTGAGCACCTCGGAGTTCGCGGCGATTTGTTCGCGCATTTGAATGAAGGCCCGCACGACATACACGCTCATCTTCACCGCCTCCGGGCTGCTTAATACCGTCGCGGCCATGATCGCGCCGTGCTCGGTGAAGGCGAAGGGAGCCGTGCGGCGGCCACCATGCTTTGAGGTCGCAAGTTGCGACTTCAATGCCCCGTTATACCGCGACTCGGGAGTTGCGGTCACAGATTGTGACTTCAAGTCCGCGCCCGCTGGCCTTGAGGTGCCAAATTGGCATTTCAAAGCCTCCGCCTCCTCAGCGGAAAGCCGAAAATGGAAATCTTCGGGAAACCGTTCGCTGTTGCGCTTGATGGCTTGGTTAAACACCTTCGTCGGCACGCCATAGAGTTCCGCGAGATCCGCATCGAGGAGTACCTTCTGCCCGCGCAGCGTCAGGATGAGTGAGTCGATAGGTTTCTTCATGTGATCGCGAGGTCGTAGGGGGTTTGTTTGAAGGTGATTTGCCCGGCCTGCAGCCGGGCGCGGCCCATGCGGCAGGCGGCGGCGTAGATCATCTTCGGGCCGGCATGGGGCGGCAATTCCGCGAGGATCGGTCCGGTGAGCACGTTTCCGCCAGCTACGGACCGGTCGCCAAGGATGCCATTGAAAAGTAAATAGACCGCCCGTCCCTCATGGGTGCCGAGCAAGGCCGTGCGAGGTTTCCCGCGCGGCACCTTGGGCAAGGGCCTCCCGGTCTCGCGGAAGAAGACAAACTCTGCCAGTTCGGCAAATTTTACGTCTTCGCGAATCGCCCCCATCTCGTCGAAAAGTGTCTTTCCGAGTTTGACGAATTGAAAGCCACCCCCGAGGCCGTCCACCTTCTCGCCTTTGGCGTTGGTATAGCCTTTGGCCACCCGGCGCACCCGTTCGGCAGTGATGTCGCGGGCGATTTTCTCGTCAATTTCGCAGAGAATGAAACGGCGATTGCCGCCGTCTTGTTTGTTGAGGGCCAGGACGGCATGGCCGGTTGTGCCGCTGCCGGCGAAGGAATCGAGGATCAGGTCGCCGGGGTTTGTGGCGATCTGAAGAATGCGGTTGATGAGACGGGTGGGTTTTGGTGTTTGGAAGTCAGCTTTAGAAAATATTTCTTTAAGCTGATTGCTTGCCTCCCGTGTCGTTCCACACTCGTTTCCGAACCAAATGCTTTCCGGCACCCGTCCGCCTTGATCACTAAGATAAATTTTTCGCAGAACACGAAGCTCCTCATCAACGAATGTAATTTCTCCCGATGCGACCTTTGCCATGAACGTCTCCCGCGACCACCTCCAACCCTTCGCGGGCGGTTTAATTACATTTCCGGATGAAGTCGTAACATCGAAACAAAGATTCTCCCGATAATTCGGACTGCGTACATCACCGGCCCGCCACGGTCCCCTTGGATCATTATCGGGATTTCCGTAATTAACATTGTGACGCTCTTCTCTCGTGACTCCCCCAAGCTCGAAGGCATCGTTCCTCTGATAACAGAGGAGATAATTGTGATGGAGCGAAAAACCTTTCGAGTCATTTTTTCCTTGGATGCTGTGTTGCCAAATGACCTGTCCGATACCATGAGCTCGTCCAAAAACTTCATCCATCAACAACCGCAAGCTGGCGACTTCATTATCATCAATGGAGATGAAAAATGCGCCATCCTCGCGCAAAAACTGTCGCAGCAGGACGAGCCGTGGATACATCATGCAGAGCCATTTATCGTGGCGGCTGAGGTCCTCGGCTTCTTTGCCGACGACTTTGCCGAGCCATTGACGGATTTCGGGGCTGTTGACGGCATCGTTGTAAACCCAGCCTTCATTGCCGGTGTTGTAGGGGGGATCGATGTAGATGCATTTCACCTGTCCGGCGTAACGGGGGAGGAGGGCCTTGAGCGCTTCCAGATTGTCGCCTTGGACGATGAGGTTTTCTGTTTCGCCCTCGTCGGGCAGGCAGGAAAGCTTGGGCACTTCCTCAAGGAGTCGAAAGGGCAATTGGTTCGGCGAGCCGCCGAACCATGCCTGCGGGCCGCAGGCGGTCCCCGGACAATACCTTGCGCGGCAGCGCATCCTGATAAGGTCACAAAATGTATCGCCGGGAGGCAATACCTTGCAAACGGAAACTTAGGGTGGAGAATTTGAAGGTCCTCGATTTCGGTTCTGCGAGGGCGCGTAGGCTCCCCCGGCGGTTTCAATCCGGTCTCAGCTTTTTGCGTATTGCCCGGCGTGGTAGAGAGCGGCGTAGGTCCCATTGCGAGCGAGGAGTTCGGGGCCAGTGCCTTGTTCGGCGATGACACCATCTTTGAGGACGACGATGCGTCCGAGGCCATGGACGGTGGCGAGCCGGTGGGTGATGATGAGGGTGGTGCGACCTCGCATGAGTTCCTCAATCGTTTCCATGATGGCGTGTTCGGTGCTGGGATCGAGAGCGCTGGTGGGCTCGTCGAGGATGAGGATGGGGGCATTTTTTAGGAAGGCGCGGGCAATGCCAATCCGCTGCCGTTGGCCGACGCTGAGGTGGCCGCCCCGTTCCCCGACCGGGCTGGAGAATCCCTGGGGGAGCGCCATGATGAAATCATAGGCTTGGGCCTTGCGGGCCGCTTCGACGATTTGCTCGTCGGTCACCCCAGCCAGGCCGTAACCGATATTTTCCTTGATCGTGGTGGAAAAGAGCACCGTGTCTTGCAGAACCATGCCGACCTGCCTGCGGAGAGATTTTTTGGTCAGGGTGCGAAGGTCTTCTCCATCCAGAAGCACGCGCCCGGCGGTGGGATCGTAAAAGCGGGGGATGAGGCTGAGGAGGGTGCTTTTTCCCGCTCCGGTGCCTCCCACGAAGGCCACGCATTCCCCGGGGGTAATGGAAAGGGAGACATCTTCCAAAATAGTGCGCTCGGGGGTGTAGCCGAAGCGGACGTTTTGCAATTCGATGGCGCCACGGGTGGAGGTGAGGGTCTTGGCATTGGGGGCATCAGGCACGTCGTTCTGGCTGTCGAGGACTTCAAAACACCGGGTGGCCGCGGCGGCAGCACCCTCCAAGGCCCAGGCGGTGTAGCTGAGTTGCTCGAGCGGTTGATAGAGCATGGGGAGATAGGCGATAAAAACGATGAGTTCGCCGAGGGTGAGGGCTCCGCTGAGGACTTGATTGGCGCCGACGAAATACATCAACGCCGTCCCCGTGCTCATGATGATGCCGATGACGAGGGTGCTCGAAATAGAGGTGATATTGAGACGCAAACCGGCTTCGAGGCTGCGCGAGGCCTGTTTGCGGAATTGGCGAAGTTCGAAGGATTCCCGTCCAAAGGCGTGGACCATCCGGATTTGGCTAATGCCCTCCTGGGCAAGGGTGAGAAGGCTGCTTTCGCGCTCTTGGATGGTGGTGGATTGACGACGCACCCGGTCGGCGTAGTGGCGGATGGTGAAAAAAGCGGCCGGTAAAATAGCGAGCGAGGTGAGGGCCAACGGCCAGTTCATCCAGAGCATGACCCCCAAAGTCCAAATCAACATGAGGACCGAACTGAAGACGGCGGCAAAACCCTTGTTGTAAATCGTCTGGATGCTTTGGGTGTCGTAGGCGACTCGGAAGCTCGAATCGGCGCTGCGCCGGGCATCGTGGAACTTGAGGGGGAGGGCCTGGAGGGTGGCGTAGAGTTCGGTCCGGATACGAAGGAGCGTTTGCAATCCGGCCCGGATAAAAAAATAATTGCCGGCCAAATTGCACAGTCCCCAGAGGATGCTGATCCCAATGAGGATTAGACAAATCCACAGCACGACTACGGTGGAGCTGCTATCGCCGAACCACCGAGCGATCTGGGTGCGGGCGGCTTCGTTGGCTGCGGTCGGTTGATCGATGGGAAGGACTCCGTCGATGATATAGCGGAGCGGCCAGGGCTTGAGCGAATTGAGAATGATGCCCAACGCCGTGAAGGCAATGCCGCCGAGGGTCAGTCGGAGGTAGGGGCGAAAATAGCGAAACGCGCGAAGATAGACAGACACGGCATTTCGTTGCTACGCGAAGCGCGGCTTCGCCGCGAGTGAAAATAAAAGTGAAAGTGAAAGTGGCGCGGCTTTGGGGTGAGTGCAGCAACGGATCGGGCGGAACTCGAACGGCCAGGTTTTCAAAGTGACGAGGCTTTTTTCCTTTGCGCCCGCGGCGGGCGGAGTTTGTGAGGGCGCCTCTCCGAAAGTTGCAGAAATGGGATTTCCCCTTGGTGCCAAAAGTCAGAGCGGGGTGGGATCGCCCACGGGCAAGTTCCACCTTGCCCGGCTTCAGGCCTAGACAGGTTGCAGCTTTCGGGCATGCGCCCGGTTGTGAGTGGGCTGGAAAGTTTGGGTTGTCGGCGACAGACAATGTCATTACATCATAGAGTCGATGCAATCCTCCCAAAGTGAGGGGTTCCGAACCATGGTTGCCCGGATTTCTCCGGACGATATTGTCATCTATGCCAATGGCGCTCTGGCGACCTACTTGGGGGCCCGGAAATCCGACTTGGTGGGAACGCCCTTGGACGTGCTGGCCAAGCGGACCCACGGTGAGATTTCGACCTGTTTTTCCCGACCCGAATCGGGGCGTTCGGGGAATCAGTTGGTGACCGATGGGGACGGACGGGTCTTTGAGGTCAAACAATATTCGGAAGGTGGCGTGCTTGATATCGTTTTGGACGAAGTGACTAATGCGGATGCCATTGGGCGGGAACTGCGGGATTTTAGCGGCACTGCCTTTGATTCCCTCAGTGAGGAGGAACTTCGAACAACGAGATATCCCGAGCGGCGATATTTGACCGTGGCGCGGATGCAACTGCGGGGGCTGGCGCAATATGCCGAACGGTTGCCTCCCATGGAGGTTCGCCTGATGGTGAATTCCTTCGTCGAGGAGGCCTGCGATGCCATCCTCGATACTCGTGGCACGGTGGGCGAAACTTCGGACCATACGGTCATGGGGATTTTCGGAGCTCCCCGCCATTATGTGGATCATCCCCTGCGGGCCATCCAAGCGGCCTGCGATCAGGCCCAAAAAGCGACCGCCTTGCATGCGGGGTTTCACCGGGAGGGCAAGGAATTGCCCACCAGTTCCTGCGGGATCTGGACGGGGGAAACCCTTGTCGGGACGATGGGGAGTTCCGCCCGGCAGAATTACACGGCGGTGGGGTCCTCCGTGGATCTGGCCACGGCGCTGGGGCAACTGGCGCGTCCCGGAGAAATTCTTTTGCCTGAGCATACTCTGACCCACTTTTTGCGTACGCTCCCGGAGGGCTGGCAACACATCCGGGCGGAAAGTGAGTATCCGCCGGATCTGAGCGACTTCGAGTGGAGTGGCGATGGTGTCGTGCCTGTGCCGGAAGCCCTCCGGAAGGTGGTCTTTTTGGTTGGTCCGGGAGTGGAGGAGAACCATGATAATGTGGAATATTATTTCGACTACCTCTGGGCGTATCAAGCGCCGGGGCGGGATCTGGCGGTGCCGGTGCTGCGGGTGGTCCGGCTCACCCAGGTGGGTGATGCCCTCGAGTTGAACGATGACAATGTCGTGACCGCTCAAGCCGTGCAGACGTTGGGCAAATACAAGCTGATCGAGGTCATTGGGACGGGAGGAATGGGTCGCGTCTGGCGGGGAGTGGATCGTTTTGGCAATTCGGTGGCGATCAAGGTGTTGCATTCCGCCGAGGCGGTGACCGAGGTGCAGCTTCGGCGTTTTCGCCGGGAGGCGGAGGTGATGGCCCGGTTGCCGCATCGCAATATCTGCCGAGTCTATGAGACCAATGAATTCGAAGGCATCCAGTACATTGCAATGGAGTTTGTCGAAGGTCTGACGTTGTCGGACCTCCTCTATGAAAAATCCGCTTCCGAATCCGGAGGGGGAACCTTGGAGGGCGTCGATCTTCGCGCTTTGATTAGCGCGTTGAAGGCGAGCAAAGTTGAGTCGCAGGCCCGGTCGGTCGAAGAAGACGCGGCCGAACCATCTCCCCGCCGGAAGACCACCCGCATTCTTTCGGTCGAGCAGACCTTGAGTATTTTGATCAAGGTGTGCGATGCGGTCCAGTTTGCCCATGAACACGGGGTCCTTCATCGGGATCTCAAGCCGGGGAATATTCTCCTGCGGGAAGACGGCGAGCCGCTCGTGGCGGATTTTGGTTTGGCCAAGCTCAATTCTCCGGAGGAAAGCCAGTCGCTCTCCGTCAGCGGACACGTCGTGGGCACGATGGAAAACATGTCTCCCGAGCAGGCGGAATCGAGCAAGGATGTCGATGAGCGGGCCGACGTGTACAGCTTGGGGACAATGTTGTACCAGATGCTGACTGGACGGCGGCATTATGAAGCGACGGGTAACATTGTCACCGATGCCCAGGCGTTGAAAACCCATGAGCCGATTCGGCTGCGGGCTTTGAATCCCCTGGTTGATCCCGACTTGGAGATCATCACCCTCAAGGCGCTGCGCAATGATCCGGCGGAGCGCTATCGCAGCGTGGCGGCCCTCGAGGCGGACATTCAGCACTATCGCCGAGGCGAAGTCATCAGCGCCCGGCCGGTGTCGGCGGTGGATGTTTTCAAAAAGCTCATCCTGCGGAACAAAGGAGTGACCATCTCCATCGCCGCTTCGATTTTGATCTTCGTCGCGGGTGTCGTCGTCAGTATCGGGATTCTCCTCAATTCCCTCGCTGAACAACGTCGTTATGTCAGGGAGTTGGAAGAAAAAGACGCCACCGACCGGCAGAAGAGCGTGCTTCTGGAGGAGAAGACCGCCCTGATCGAAGACAAGGAGGTCAAGGCGGCGCTGGCGGAAAAGAATGCCAACCTCGCGGCTGAGCGGGCGACGGAGGCGCTCCAGAAACTGGAGGCGGCCCAGTTGGCTGTTGGCGAAGAGCAGCAAAAGAGTTCCGCGGCCCATGTTGCCACCGAGGAGGAAAAACGTCTCCGGGAAGAGGCAGAAAATGATCTGGCGCAAACCCGGGAAGCCTTGAGACAGCTGGAGGAAGCGACCGCTAGCGCGGAGCGGAAACCGAGGAGGGAGATGCGGGAACGCCCGCCGGCCGCCGAGGAAATTCGTCGTCAGGTCGAGGAAGAATTTTTTGCGGCCAAACGGATGTTCTTTCTGGAGATGTCTCCCTTTTTTCTCCAGCAAATGGATCGGAATCCCCGCGAGTTGGTTCGTCGCCTCTCCGAGGCGATGACGCATGTGAGCGCGGCCTTGGTGCAAGACCCGAAGTTCTTTCCGGCCTGGATGCTGAAGGGACGTCTCCACCTGGCTTTGATGGAATACGGGCGGGCGGCGGAAAGTTTTCAGCAGGCGGAGGAGGTCCAGGACAATGATCCTGGCGTGGCGGCGGGCGATGATCCGGCCGCGATGCGAAAGTTGACCCTCGAAATGGATCGCGCCTTCGGCCAAAAATACCTCGATGGAGCCCAGCGCCTTCTCGATCTTTCGGGCGATGAAAATCAAAACGCGGGGCATTTGTTGAAATTCATCGCCGGACACGAGGAATTGCGCACGACCCGCACCGATCCCGACGGGCCTTTGGGTCGTTCATTCACGGAGCCTGAAGTCGCCTTGGATCTGATGGTTCGCAATTCGGGTGGAGCCGTGGTCTCAATCGAATCCGAAGGGATTGGCGGTCAAACCAAGGTCGGGATTTCTGGAAACCCGAACCTTCGTGATCTGACCCCGCTGAAAAAAATGGACCCGGAGGTATTGGCCCTCTCCGATGCGGAGGCGATTGATTGGGAATCGATTTTTGCCCTGACCGGCTTGGAATCCCTTGAACTGGCCCATTGCCAATTGCCGACTTTTCCTCTCACCGTGCGGTCGCGGCGGAGTTTTTTGCGGCTCAAGGTGCTCCGGCTCACGGGCACGCCGATTTCTAATTTGAGCTTCCTTCCCACCATGCCGCGATTGGAGGAACTCGTCCTGACCGATACCAATGTGACCGATCTCTCCCCCCTCCTCACGGTTCGGTTGCCGTTGCGGAATCTGAAAATCGACGGTCTCAACCCGGCCAACCTGCGGGCCTTGATGAATTTCCCCCTCGAGTCTCTCACCGTGAGTCCGATGTTGATTCGGGATAAGGAAGGTCTCGACTCTCTCCGGATGCACCGCACCCTGAAGATCCTGCGGGCTCCCGGAGATCCTGAGGATCAGCCCGCCCGAAGGTTTTTGGAAAAACTGGATCGCGGGGACTACGAGACCAGCGGATAGCGGCAGGCCCAGGGAGAATGGCACTCGTTTCAGCGGAGGATTCGAGGATTTTTTGGAGGGACGCTGGCCCCGGCGTCGGAGGCGGTTCCTCGACTTTTGTGCAGCTGATCCTTAAACGAGGGCCTTCCGGCCTCGGGGAGCAATTATCCCCGGCTTGGACCTAAAAAGTTCCCAAAAATAATTCGCGATCTTTTTGAACAAAGTGCCCAATGGCGCGTCTAATACGTAAAGAAAACGTGAACACAAACCCTATGAAAAATCCCTACAATAAAATCAACCGGAGCCATTACTCTTTGGGAGAACTGGTTGCAGCAGTTTCGTCCTGTGCCCGTGACAGTAAAGAAACATTGGCCGCCTTGGCGGACCTCTTCGAGAGCGGAAGGGTCCGGGTCGAAACCAATGGACGGCTCAAACGTGTGAAAATCGGAGCCTGATTTCCCGGACTTTCCCAGCTGCCCGATTTGTGGCAGGCTGGGGGAATGGTTGAAATCTCTCTCCGCTATGATGGTAACTTTCGCTGCGAGTCCGTGCATGGACCTTCCGGCGCGAAACTCCCGACCGATGCTCCCAAAGACAATCTTGGGCAAGGTGAGGCCTTTAGTCCCACGGACCTGACGGCGACTTCGTTGCCCGCCTGCATGCTCACCACCATGGCCATCTTGGCCGAGAAGAATGCTTGGACGGTGGATCTGAGCGGCGTGACCGCCAAGGTCCGTAAGCACATGACGGCGGAACCGCCCCGTCGAATCGCCAAACTCGAGGTGGATGTTTTCCTCCCCTTGCCAGCAACCCACCCAGATCGTGACGCGGTGGAACACGCCGGATTGACCTGCCCAGTCTATCTGAGCCTCCACCCCGAAGTGGCGAAGGCAGTGGTCTTTCATTGGGAGGGGTGACGGGCCTCTGTTTCGGCGGCGTCGCCGATGAGGGCAAGGTGGAACTTGCCCCTCCGCAGTCGAGTCTTATGCTGGAGGGTCAACTTCCACCGTGCCCGGCTCCAAGGCTTCGCGAACTTTCCCGTCATGCACCCGGGTTTATCCAACTTCCAACTTACGACTTCCCTCTTCGCCCTCACTCGCCTCTACTCCCCGGGTGATTGATCGTTATTCATTGCCTGAAATGCGCGCGCTCTGGACAGAGCAGCGGAAACTGGAGATTTGGCTCGAAATTGAAATCCTCGCCTGCGAGGGCATGGCGGAAATTGGAGCAATTCCCAAGGAAGACGCTGCCGAGATCCGGGCCAAAGCCAAATTCGACATCGCCACGGTGCGCGAAAATGAGAAGCGGACCAACCATGATGTCATCGCCTTTCTCGAAGATGTGGCCACTCATGTCGGACCGTCTTCGCGCTGGATTCACCAGGGCCTGACTTCCTCGGATTTGCTCGACACGACCCTGGCCGTGCAGATGGATGCCGCCTGCGGGATCCTCCTGGACGATTTAATTAAACTCCGCGTCGTCATTGCCCGCAGGGCGATTGAGCATAAATTTACGCCCATGATTGGACGCAGTCACGGCATTCACGCGGAACCCATTACCTTCGGGCTCAAGATGGCGTTGATGTATGATGAATTCACCCGTTCCATCGAGCGTTTGAAAGAGATGCGGGTGCGAATCCAGGTCGGGAAGGTCAGCGGCGCGGTTGGGACCCACGCCCACCTGGACCCCAGGGTGGAGACCTTTGTGTGCGAAAAGCTGGGACTGAAGCCCGCGGCCCTTTCCACCCAAATTATCCAACGGGACCGGCATGCTGAATTCATGAGCGTTTTGGCCCTTATCGCCAGTTCAATTGACCGCTGGGCAACCGAATTTCGGCACCTTCAACGTACCGAAGTGCTCGAAGTGGAGGAATTTTTTGCCGAGGGCCAAAAAGGCAGCTCGGCCATGCCGCACAAGCGGAATCCCATCACCGGGGAGCGCCTCAGCGGCATCGCCCGGGTGATTCGTGGAAATGCTGTTGCCGCCTTCGAGAACGTGGCCCTCTGGCACGAACGTGATATCAGTCACAGCTCGGTCGAGCGCATCATTTTGCCCGACTCCACCACCCTGGTGGATTACATGTTGGTCAAGCTGACCCAGTTGGTCGATGGCCTGCAGGTCTATCCGGAAAACATGAAACGCAATATGGAGATCACGGGAGGCCTTTACGCCAGCCAGTCCGCCCTCCTCATGCTGACGGAAAAAGGCCTCCGGCGCCAAGATGCCTATGAGGCGGTGCAGCGCGCAGCCATGAAAACCTGGAAAGAAGGCGGGAACTTCGCTGAAAATCTTGCCTTGGAGCCGACCGTCTCCAAACACCTCGATCGCGACGATATTATTAGTGCCTGCGCTCCCGACCGCCATTTCCGCTTCGTGGAGGAGAAACTTCGCGCCGTCGGAATTGGCGCGCGCTACGCCGCGAGTGAAAGTGAAAGTGACGAGTGACGAGTGACGAGTGACGAGTGACGAGTGACGAGTGACGAGTGACGAGTGACGAGTGACGAGTGACCAGTGACCAGTGACCAGTGACCAGTGATTGCAAATCTGCCCAGCACTGCTATGCAAGGCAGATGCGTAGCGTATTTGTTTTTTTCTCCGTTTGTGTGTTGGCCTTGGCCGGGTGTGGAAAATCCAGCCCCCCTCCGGCTCCGGAACCCACCCCCACCCCTGCGCCAACGGCCACGCCGACTCCGGAACCCACCCCGGAACCGATCAATCTCAATGCCCAGGTCGTCGTTCTCTGTTACCATCGGTTTGAGGAGAAAGGCGGCCGGGAAATGGTCATCACTCCGGAGGAATTCGAGGCCCAACTCCAGACCCTCAAGGATGAGGGCATTGAAGTTATCTCCATGAGTGATTTTCTGGCTTGGCGCCGCGGAGAAAAAAATATCCCCGCTAAATCCGCCGTCATCACCCTCGATGACGGCTGGGTTACCGGCTACAATGTCGCTTGGCCGGTCCTGAAAAAATTCGATTATCCCTTCACCGTGTTTATCTACACCGACTACGTGAAAGGTGGTCCGAAAGCTGGCGGCGGGTCTATGACGTGGGAACAACTTGCGGAGATGCGCGACGCCGGAGTGGATATTGGCGGCCATACCGTCACTCATAGCTCATTGAGTGCCCGCAAGGGGAAATCCGACGAAGAATATCGCGAATGGCTCCGGCATGAGCTGGCGGACTCCAAAAAAATGTTGGAGCAAAATCTCGGCATCAAAGTCAAGACGATCGCTTATCCCTACGGTATTCATAACGAAACCGTTCGGGAGGCAGTCAAGGAGGCTGGTTATGAAGCAGGCTTTACCGTTTATGGCCAGCACCTCGGCCACGATGGGGAGGCGATGCAGTTGGGCCGCTATGCCTTGGACTCGATGAATCCAGAGGTGTTTAAGGATAAGGTTTTGGCCTTCCCAAATGCTGGGAACGCCTCGTCCGGATCTGCCATCACGACGACCTCGACCATCGCGGGAACCCAACCGATGGACGGCGAAATGATCACCAATCCCAGCCCGGAGATCAAAGTCAATTTGTCCTCTCTCGGAAACGTCGATCCTGAGAGCGTGACAATGCGACTAAGTGGCATTGGCCTTGTGCCTGCCACCTACGACCCGGAGACCAAGGTGCTCTCCTACCAAACGACGCAGAAATTCTACGCCCGGGAGGTCTCGGTCATTGTGGGAGCCAAGGTTGACGGCCGAAGAGTGGAAACCCGCTGGTCGTTCAATGTCGGACCGGCTCCGGCGGAAGCGGCCAAGGAGCCGGGGGCGTAAAGTTATTCGGCAAGAGAAGAATTTTCCTTCCTTTTCCGTTGTTCTATGCAATTTTCAGATTGGAGAAGTTAACAAGGATTTCCTGATCAAGATGATTCAAAAACAACCTCTTGCCGATCAATTTCGGGACTCCGATGCTCAAAAGCCTTGGAGTCAGCCTGGGCCTGTCAAGGAGGCTTGGAAGTCTCAGCCCGGAAATCGTTATTCGGCGGAAGAAATCAGGCTGATGCGTGGGCAGACGGGTTTTTCTCTGCTGCGACGGCCTCCTCTTTCCCTCTGAGACATTGCTTGTGAATGCGCCGCCACGAACCTTGGACTGGCTTGGGGTGAAGGGGCAGCTTCGAACCATTCACGAAACGGCCCCACAAATTCTTGTCGAAGCCGTGCTGATTGGCGGGGCGGCCTGTCTCGCTTACCGTGCGCTTTTGGATGCTACGGAGAATCCTGATTTTCGCTCTCCAATCTTCAGTCCAGCGGAAGAGGTGATTTTATTGAGCAAGGATATCGATTTCGCCAATTTGGATGCGTCGGTTGCTGACTTGGTAAAATCTGTGCCGATCGGTCGCCTTCAGTTTGGTGTGCCATTGGGAAGCGATGATTTTCGGGATGGATCCCGGCCTTTGCAACTCAGCTACGAAGATGGCCTTGTTTTTTCGATTTCCATTGCAGACCCGCTCGATCTGTACCGGGAAAAAGATGCGGCTGCGGTGAAACTCGGCCGCCCTCAAGACCGGCTTCATCGGGCGATCTTGGCGGAGTTTGTGAAATGGGAATTGGCCTCGCTGGCGGCCCAGGCGGAAAGCGATCCGATCCGCCTCGCCGACTATGGCAAATTGCGTTCCCGTTGCCGGGACTACGCTCCAGAGTTGTTTCAAGACCCCTCCCTACTCCGGCGGCTCGCTGCGAATTCCGGCCTTCCGACAGGCTTCGGAAAAGTTTGACTCGGTTTTCAAGAGCCCGGCCAGGTAGGAATCGCGGGTCGGAAGCCGGTCAACTGCCTGGAGTATTTCCGGGTGTTCGAGTCGCGAGAAGATGGCGTGCACGATCTTTGCCCGTGGCACGGATCTTTCTCCCATGCCGTCCGGCTGGTTACTCGACCAGTAGCGAATCATGTCCCCTCCGTTCATCGTCTCCTCACCCAGGTAGACGACGGAGTGCCCGCGTTCTTTCTTCCCCACCGCATCGGTCCAGAAAATCTTCAGAAAATCACCCGGGCGGGCTTGGGAAAAATCGGTAAAGTTTTTTCCCAGGCCTAATTCAAAGAACAACCGGGCGGTGCCGGGTCCGTTGGCATTCCAGCGCCCCCAGATTCCTTCGCCATCCGGAAGGGTATCTTTTCCGTCGGGACGAAGACGGGGCCGGACAGCCTCCCAAGTGGAAGCACTCAGCGAAAGTGAACCCTTGTCCTCAAGGGCGGCGAGAGTTTTCAGAAAAACCAGGTAGGTGCCCCCCGAACAATAGCCGGGCATGGCCTTGGTCGGATCAATCTCTGCCGTGGGTCCCGGTACGACCGAAGCTGCCAGTCCGGTGTGGGCGGCAAGGTCGGTAGCATAGCCACCACCGGATGGCATCGTGCGGACCTGCTCCAGAATGAGGGTGTTGAAATCAGCCATGACGGAAAATGTCGTGAGGCTGAGGAGAATCAGAACTCGCGAAATCATAAAGTCCAAGGAATATGGAGGTTGATATGCGCGCAAGACGAATTTCTTTTCTGGTATGGTTGATTGTTCTGGTGGCCTTAGCGGGTGCGGCCTGGTGGACGGCGGCCTGGATGCTCCGGGGACCGATTTCAGGCTCGGGCGGATTGTATTTTCCAGCGCGTCAGGAATTGGATCTGCCGCAGTTTTTTCAGGAGGACCTGCGCTGGGGAGGCCAGCCCCTGGGACCGACAGAAAATACGCTCGGGGCGGAAGGTTGTGCGGTCTCTTCGGCTGCCATGGCGCTGGCCAGCTACGGGATGGATGTTGATCCGGGGCGACTCAATCAGTTTCTGACCGCCCTGCCCGGGGGATATACTCCCCAGGGTTGGATTTATTGGGAGAAAGCGGCGGAGTTTGACCCCCGGTTTACCCAAGCGCTCCTGCCACATTATGAGGATCTGCCCTCCCATTTCCTCATTGATCAGAATTTGATCAAAGGGAACCCGGTCATCGCCCGGCTGCGGTATCCTAATGGAGTGACCCACTTTGTCGTCATCTGCGGCAAAGACGGCTACGACTACCTGATTCGGGATCCGGGCCGGGGTGGGAGCAAGGGCGTTTATCCGCTCCGGGAGTTTGGGAGTCCCATCGAAGCGATTCGGTTTTATGGGCAGCCGTGAGGAGAGAGATGGCGACCCTTTCACGCGCCACTTGCTCAAGGAGTGGGCAGATGCCGAAGGATGATTCGGTGGTTCACTCCAGTTTGTGGGGTGAAGCAGACCCCTCCCGATCAGTCGCGTTTCTCGAATTCGTGGAAGAGTTCGTAGCGGGTTGGGTTGTCCGGCAATTTGAACTGGAAGCCCATTTCGAAAAAGATGGTGATGGCATTGGCAAGGATCATGACGCCAAGGAGGGCGAGAATTCCTTTGGTCCAAAAGGACGGAGTGGGCACGGTGTGGCCGGCCAGAAAAAAGTCCGAAAACAAAAGGCAAATTCCGCTCGATCCGATCAGGCAGACAAAAACGATCAAGGCCCAGGTGTAGAGGTGGAGACCCAACTGGGTGCCGCCGTATCCTGGATCGGGTGGGACGATGTGGAGAAGAATCTGCCGGATGGACACGAAGGATCCGCAAAGCCCGGAAAGAATAATCATTCCGTGCCCGAGAGCGTAGTCGCTGCGGTCGAGGGTTCCCTCACGCAGGCTGACCAAGATCCAGGCCGCGCCGAGGGCCGCCAACATCATGAAAATTCGCTGGAGAATACAGAGTGGGCAGGGCATTTCCTGGTTTAGAAATTGAAACCCGAAGGCTCCCGCCAAGACGCCACAAAGTACGAGAATCTCCAAATGCGCAGCCCAAAACCCCAGGGGGCTGATCAATTGAGACAGTCGGTTTCGCATGATCAAAAATTGAGGTTCAGTTTGTCCGTGGCGTGAAGGCTGAAGACCCAGAGGCTAAAAACCAGGGAACAGAAAAAGAGTGCGACAGCGGCCTTGCGGTGGCGACGGATCACGGCAACGAATGTTGCCAAGAGGAGGAGGTGAGCGAGGGTTTCCACCGGGTAGGGCTAAACCCGTTCGACGGGTAAGTCACGGGGATATCTGAACGGGTTGAGCGAGGAGATTCGCCGTCATACGGCTTTTGTCGGCTTTGCTGCAGGGGAGCTTTGAACTCTTCGCCGAAAGGCGCTTGGGGTTTCTCCCGAGCTGGCCTGGAACGTACGATTGAAGTGCGAAAGGCTTTCATACCCCGAAGCAAAGGCAATTTCCGCGATCGACATCCCGGTCTCCACCAATTGGCGGCGAGCGTGTTGCAGACGCACTCCGTTGACGAACTCGACCAAAGTCCGTCCGGAATGTTTGGGAAACTGGCGGCTGAAAGTCGATTTGGTCATTCGAATCTCGTTCAGAAGATCTTCCAGATAAAGTCTTCCCTCCGTCGCATGTTCAAAAACCCACCGGACAGCGGCCTCCATTTGCGTCTGGTATCCCGATTTTCCAATTTGGGGAAAACTCAAGTGCGACAAGGATTGCATGTCCGATTCCCGGGCTTCCGCGACATCGGCGAAAATCTCCAAGACCAATCCAAGCCGTTTGAGCCCACGGCAAGTCGGGAGTTCTCGCAGCAAGCCACAGGCGCGTCGCGCGGTTCTTCCCGTCAGCAGAATCCCTCTTCCTGCCCGTTCCAAAAGTGACCGAAGATTCTCAAGCTCTGGCATGGTTTGGTAAGGGGAAATCATGGGGTCAAACTGAACCGCTAGTCCAGACGAGGGCCCCGTCACATGCCAATAATGCGGGAGGTTTGCTCCGATGATCACAAGTTCAGAGCCTGAAAAATGGCTGACGTGATCACCAATCACGCGGGTTCCTGATCCCCCCTTGACCCAAGTTAATTCAACCTCACGATGATAGTGCCAGCTTCCCCCCGCTCCGTGAATGGGGCTGACTCCTCCGCCCGCTAACAGGGCGTCCACCTGATCCAAACTCCGCCTCCAGCGCAGGAGTCGGAGAGACTCTCCCGTCGGCATTTGGATGGACTCAAGGTGTGGCTTCATTCCTCTATCTGCTCACAAAATGAAGAATATTCCATGAGTTTTGAGATAATAAGCTCATCATTTGAACCGGGGCAGGAGGAATCTTCCGCGCATTCGGACGTAACCTGCCGGCATCATGTCACTCGCTCCCATTGCTCATCGATTCTCTTTTGGTCCCTGGAATATCCACGAAGGGGCGGACCCTTTCGGCTTTGAGGTTCGAACCCCCTTTCCTCACGAAAAGAAATTTGCGCTCTATAAGTCCCTGGGCTTCGACGGGGTGCAACTCCACGACGATGACGTTGTCCCCGGTTTGGATGATCTCAGCACCTCCCAGATCGAGTCTCAATCTGCCGCAATGAAAAAGATTCTGGATGGTGAGGGACTTATTCCCGAGTTTGTCGCTCCCCGGTTGTGGTTTTCCGCCCCGACGGTCGATGGGGGATACACCTCCAACGACGCCAGTGACCGCGAATATGCCTTGAATCGCACCCTGCGCTGCGTGGATATCGCCAAAAACCTTGGGAGCAAGGCAATCGTTCTCTGGTTGGCCCGGGAGGGTTCCTATATCCGTGAATCCAAAAACGCCCGGGTCGCCTACGAGCGAATCCTCAAGGCCATCGACCAAGTTCTCGCTTACGATAAGGAGATTGAGATTTGGATTGAACCCAAGCCCAATGAACCGACCGATCAAGCGTATGTACCCACGGTTGGTCATGCCGTTGCGCTTTCCTACGCCTCCAGTTCGCCATCCCGGGTCAAAGCGGTTATCGAAACGGCCCATGCCCTTCTGGCCGGCCTTGATCCTTCCGACGAAATGGCTTTTGCCCTCGCTCACCACAAGCTCGGCAGCGTGCACCTCAATGATCAAAACGGTCTCAAGTATGATCAGGACAAGGGCTTTGGCACCGTCAACCTCCGGGCTGCTTTCAATCAAGTGCGGGTTCTTGAGGAGGCGGGCTACGGCCGAAATGGAGAATTTATCGGTCTGGATATCAAGGCGATGCGCACCCAGAAGGGAGATCCCGTCACCGTCCATCTTGCCAACAGTCGTAAGCTCTTTCTTCTCCTCCTCGATAAAGTCCGCAGTTGGGACCACAAGGCGGAAGAAGACTTTCTGGCCAATCGGGATTATGAAGGCCTGGAGTTCTTTACTCTCACCCACCTGATGGGGAGGGATTAGGGCGAATCGCGCTCGTTTCAGGATAAGTTGCAAAAATGGTGCTGGAGGGACCTTGGCCAAGAGGTCTGGGGGGTAGTCCCGGTCGCCGGGGCCGGCGTCCCTACCCCTATAAAAATCCTCTCCTCATGCGCCTGAATCAGTGCCCTGCGGAATAGTGCCTCCGCAATAGGTCAAGAAGCCGCAGGAGATTGTCAATTCCTCGCAAGACGATTTGCTGACGCATGCCTCGGGTTTTGAATAAGCATATGACCTCATCTCACGCGGCCAAAAAACAAGCGCTGTCTGGGGGGGAGATTATTCGGAGTCTCCACCTGCATTGCTCAATGGCCGTCCACACCCGGCACGGTCGAGCATCAGCTGTGTGGTTTCGACAATTTGCTCGCCCGCTCCAATCTTGAGGAAGCTCCCCGGGCTTGGCCACACCTCGTAACCTCCTCGGCCGAAGGCTTTCTGGGTTGGCGCATAACCCGCATAGCCATCTGTCAGCTCGACGACAAACGTTACCCCTGCGGTCGACCAATGCTTGATTTCCAATCCGAACTCGACAAAGAGTTCGACCGGATTGGTGCAGAAAACCACGTCACCGACACGAAGGACATTGAGGGAAACTCTCGCGGGCGATTGGCGATTGAGACGTTCCGGCCAATCTGCTTCCACCAGTCGGTAAATGCGGGTTGTTTCTTCATTGACGAGGTTTGCTTTGGGGTGGGACGGGTCCTCCGGTTGGGGCCAGGGACGGAGTTCGATTTCCAGTACGGTCCGCTCAAGGGCCAGGGTCGAGTTTATCATCGCGGGCGGCGATGAGGTGATCACTCCGAGGGCAATCTTGGCAAGATACTGCCCGGAGCGAATCAATCCCTCTTCTCCCCTCCACGGTTGTGAGCGATCCAAAGGATCAAGCACACTCGGGGCGGTGTTTCCGGCCGCCCCCGTCAGATAGAGGACGGGAATTCCGTTGAGCGTCCGGCTAACCTGACGACGAGCTTCCCCGGGAAAATCGGCGCTGCATTTAAGCCCATGTTCCATGCTGTTCGGATGGGAGGCAAAACTAAAGACGGCTCCTGTGATGCGGCCATCCCGGTTTCGAGCGAACATCACCGGCAAATCGGAGTCCCGTGGTCCCTCCATGCCCGCAAATCCCGGCATTTCGGAATGCCCGTACATTTGACTTGATCCGTCATTGAACATCGCCCGTCGGTTCCATCCCAAGAATTCAGCCTTGCCGCATCCCGCGTGCAGAGTGACCTGCGCGAGACGCTTGATCGCTTCCGCGACGGTTTCAAGCAGACAGAGCTTGACCGCAGAAACATAGGCGGGGTCAATGTCCTGCATCCCCAGCCCGGCAGAAAGAGCCGCATTGAGGGCCGGGGCCACATGGGTGTGGGTCGAGTGAATTAAGAGATTCGCCCCGGGGATTCCATGGTCTTGCTCAAATGCGCTCTGGCAACTCCTGACAAAGCCCTCATCTAAGACGCATAGATCCAACGTCACCATGACAACGACAACGTTATTCTGTCGCAAGGCCATGGCGACGGCTTCAAGAGGATCTCGGATTCCAGTTGCGACCCGGAGGTAGAACTGACCTTGCAGACTCAACCCCGGTGGAGGAATAAATTCTCTGGAAGCAAATCCGGCTTCAATTATTGGTTCAGACATAGTTCGTTAGAGTCCTCGGTTTTTTGCTTTCCTCCGAGATTAACCGACCGGCTCCAGGCCCTTGATATCTTCTTGTTGGGACTTCCAGCCGCGCTCATAAAGGCTGACATCGGCGCCCTCGGCCAAGGCTTCAATATTGAGCGTTCCATATTGGTTCCAGACTTTATCGACGGCTTCGGCGATCTGGGTGGCCAGCTGGTCGGAGTTGGGACGACGAAGTCCATTGAAAATAAAGTAACTGGCGGAGTGGTAGAGGGCGGCCGGAAATTGTGCGGGATCATAGTTGACGGTGGAATTATTTTCCCGCCAAGGGCTTCCGTTGCCATAGGCATCTCGCGCGGCGATGGCGGAGAGTTCAGGAAGGATTCGACGCTGCCAAATCCCGCAGGGGACTCCCTCGGCTTGCAATGCCACCACGATCGCTTCCCTGCAGACGTTAACTGGCCCATCGTATCCCAGAGGAGCCGGATCGACATGGCAGACAAAATTGTAGCCGTTTTCCGATCCAAAGGTGGGCTCGACGGGAAGAATCAGTCCGGGATAATTCGCCAATTTATCTCTCAGGATGGCAAAGAGATGACGGGCGTGGGCAATGCCGTCATCCAGTTGTTGCAATTGGGCGCGCGCATAGGCGGCCGAGAGTTCATTGTACCGGCACATCAGGCCCAGTCCGTGGGCGCGGGACGAATCAATATCTGCGCTTCGAATCGCGAAATCGCCAAAAAGAGCCAGAGAGCGACCCCGTTCAATGAGGGCCTCATCGTTGCAAACAAAGAGGCCGCCTTCGCCGGCCGAGAGCATTTTGTTTTGATTGAGACTGAAGGCGGCCGCGTGACCGATCGTTCCCACCTTGCTGCCACGATAGAGCGCTCCATGCGCCTGGCAGGCATCTTCAATGACGAAAAGATTGTGCCGCTTGGCGATGGCCATGATTTCATCCATCTGAGCCGGCACACCATGAAGATGGACAACCATAATCCCTTTGGTGCGTGGTGTAATGGCGGCTTCGATTTTCACAGGATCAATATTTGTCCATGTGGGATCGATATCGACAAAGACGGGAATTCCGGCGCCGTGAAGAATGCAGGTGGCGGAACTGGTCCATGAATAGGCCGGCGTCAGGATTTCGTCACCCGCCTGCATCCCACAAGCCACCAAAGCCATGTGGAGCGCGGAAGTTCCGGAGGTCAGCGCCATGCAGAACTGGTTGCCATTCCACTTCGCCCATTCCGACTGAAGGAGGTTGCAGTTTTCCCCCCAAGCATGTGCTGGACTGTCTAGAGAGGCCATGACCAACTCGCGGTCTAATGAAGTCGTAGGCGGTGAAGCGAGTTTGGCGGTGGAGGGGATATGGCGTGTGCCGCCGTTGACGGCGAGAGGAAGGATTGGCTTCATGGGTGTGTTTGAAAACCCTAGGAGCATGGGAATGATTTGTCTTGCGGAAGATTGACTGAAACTAGCGATATTTTGACTTTTTGAGATAACCCATAATGGGTCAAAGGCGGGAAAAATTCCCCGAGAGTATCAAGCCAAGCCCCGCATCCGGAGGACTCTCGTTTTATCGTCTCTGTGGCCGATGTCCGGAGCATGTCACTCGCGAACACCGGCGTCTTCTGAATGAAACACCTGGGGACTATGTTCATCGATTGCGGATGGATCACTCCGCCATTCTCCTCGTCGGGTCCTCGAAAGAAATTGTCGAAATCTCCCTAGAGTGCGGCTTTGAAAGCCTCTCGCACTTTTACGCATGTTTCAGAACGGCCCATGGAATGTCGCCGGGGCGGTTTCGTGCGCAAAAACAGACGGGCTTGTATTTGGCGAGCCTTCCAAAATTTGCGCAAATTTCCAAGAAAGTGGGCTGAAGCAGCGAGGAGCGTCCCGTCGACCTCAAGCCCCCAGCCATTTGCTTCCGGTGGCTGCGAGGATGGCAAAAAGAATGCACCAGGGAATCGCTCCCCCCGCAATCCAGAGGATGACCCGAAGGGGCTTCTCTCCCAGGGCCAGAGCAATGAGAGCGGCGAAATAGGGGCCGCAAGTCACTGGAGCAAGCAGAGCCAGGCCGGGTAGCCCCCAGCGCATCCAGACCCGCCAGAAGAGTTTTTTCCGGTCCGGGTGGGGCGAGATGGAAAACTTCCGGTTCAACCAGCGCCGAGCTGGTGTTCCCACCACCAAGATGGCTGCGCCGATGGCTGTGTAGCCGGCCCAAGCACAGAGGGCGGCGACCGCGGGCGGAAGCTTCATGGCGACACCGGCCGGGATGGCCGCGAGGAAATAGGCGATGCCCAATCCGAAAACTATGGCCATGGCTCGTAGGATTCCCATTCGTCAATCCACTACCTTGGCGGGTCGGTTTGCCCTTTGGCAATGGTGGACTCCTGAAAAATCAATGTTTCCGCGCGGGCTGTCTTCTGAAAGAAGTGTCTATCTTTTGTCCGCCGCAAGGTGACGCCATGACTATCGCCCTCGTCTTCCTTCTTATTGCTGTCGTCTTCGTGCTTTTTCTCACGGAATGGGTGGCGCTTGATCTGGTGGCTCTCGGGGTCCTCGTTTTTGTGGCCCTGGTAGGGTGGGTCTCCCCCCAGGAGGCTCTCAATGCTTTCGCCAATGAAGCGCCTGTGACGGTGGCCGCCATGTTTATCCTCAGTGCCGGGCTGCAGCGTTGTGGGGCGATTGAAGATGTCGGACGCTTGATGCGGAAATTTTCCAAGGTGACCGAAGTGCGCTTGTTGTTGGTCCTGATGATTGGGGTGGCCGCCTGCTCGGCCTTTATCAACAACACCGCGGTGGTGGTGGCCTTACTGCCTTTGGTGCTGGGGGTGGCCCGCCACTATGAGGTCAGCGCGAGCAAATTGCTCATTCCGCTTTCCTACGCCGCCATCATGGGAGGAACCTGCTCCCTGGTCGGCACGTCCACGAATCTAGTCGTCAGTTCCTTGGCCAAATCCCGGTACGATATTTCGATCGGGATGTTTGAGATCACTTCGGTCGGATTGATTGTAACGACGGTTGGTATTTTGTACATGGTGTTGATTGGTCGGCACCTGCTGCCTGACCGTGAGTCCCTGGCCTCATTGGTCAATGCCACTTCGCCAAAGGAATACACCACCGAGATGCGCATCGGGGCCAGTTCGCGTCTGATCGGTCTTCCTCTGGCAGAGACCGAGTTATTTAAGATTTCCGCCATTCGGGTCATGGAGGTTCGGCGTCACGGGAGCCCGCTGCTGGGTGAAGCCAGAGCGGTGGTCCTCCAGGCCGGAGACACCCTTACGGTTGAGGGGGCGCGGGCGGGAATGGTCGAGATGGAGTCCATTCAAGGAGTTATCCCCGCGGCGGGCGGGGCGCGGGAATTTGAATCGGTTCGTGAAACCGAGAGTGTCGTCGTGGAGGCGGTGGTGACGAATAACTCCGGGTTTGCCCGTCGCACCTTGGAAGAATGCCGATTGCGGGAGGATTTTGACGCCCAGGTTTTGGCCGTCCACCGTCATGGCGAAAACATCACCCGCAATGTCGGTCAGGTGGCGTTGCGATTTGGGGACACGCTTTTGCTCCGGATCACGGACGAAGGGGTGAAGCGATTGCGGGATAATCCGGATTTGTTGTTGCTCTCCGACACCGTGGTCGCCACCGCCCGCCGCGAGAAACGCCCCATCGTTTTGACCGTCATGGGATTGGTGATTTTGTTGGCGACGCTGGGATTTTTTCCCATCTCCATCTTGGCTCTCGCCGGGGTGGTGGTCATGGTGGCGACCCGCTGCCTGCGAATGAGCGAAGTCTATGAGGCCATCGATTGGCGGATTGTCGCCATGATCGTGGGAATGATTGCCTTGGGCACGGCGATGGAAAATACCGGCGCCGCCTCCTGGGTGGTGGGTCAGGCGTTGGTCATCTTCAAAGGAGCCCACCCCGTTTTCGTTCTCGGGGCCGTTTATTTTCTGGCCATGTTGTTGACCGAACTCATTTCCAACAATGCCGTCGCCATTTTGATTGCTCCCATTGCCGTGCAGACTGCCGTATCGCTGGACCTCGAGCCACTGCCGTTTCTCATCGCGATCATGTTCGCCGCCTCGGCCAGCTTTTCCACTCCAATCGGTTATCAGACCAATACCTTCGTCTATGGCGCCGGGGGATATAAATTCTCCGATTTCCTTCGCGTAGGGGTTCCGCTGAACCTGATTCTTTTTGTCATCGTCACGTTGGTCATTCCGCTCATCTGGCCACTGACGTAGAGAGGCGAGAAATTCTCACGCGGGGAGCGCGGAGAGCGTCATGGATACAGCATTCTCTCAGCGTCTTCGCGCCTCCGCGTGAGTCCATTCGGTTTCTCAAGATTCCTCGCTGGTCAGGATGTCCGGAGGGAGATTAGAGGTTGCGCTCTCCATGAGTTTGTAGCAACGTGACAACATGTCAATCACCACGCTATCAAGTCGGGCATTTAATCAAAATACCAGCTTGGCGAAAAAAGCTACGCAGGCGGGACCAGTAATTATTACTGACCGGGGGAAACCCGCCCACGTTTTGCTTTCGATTCAGGACTATCGAAAAGCCTTGGGCAAAACCCGGAATATCGTTGATTTGCTGGCGATGCCGGGGGCGGAAGACGTAGAGATGGATGTGCCGGTTTTCAGGGAACTTGCCCGTCCCTCAGATCTGGACTGATGTTTTTGCTGGATACGAATGTCGTTTCCGAACTCCGGAAGGTCCAGAGCGGAAAAGCCGACCGGCAGGTTCGGAAATGGGCGGGTGGTGTCGATGCTTCCGACCTCTTCATCTCCGTGATCACCCTTCAGGAATTGGAGATCGGAGTTTTGCTGGCCGAACGGCGGGATCCCCGGAAAGGGGCGCTTCTGAGGTCCTGGTTGCAGGACAATGTTCGCCCCGCTTTTCGGGATCGAATTCTGGTGGTTGATGGCAATGTGGCCGTCCGCAGCGCAAAGCTCCATGTCCCGGACCCGAAGCCCTTTCGAGATGGACTGATCGCGGCGACCGCCCTGGTACATGGAATGACTTTGGTCACACGCAATTCCGGCGACTTCGAACAAACGGGCGTCATGCTCTTGAATCCTTGGAACAAACTTTGACCGCCTTTCGGCGGGATGTGGCCGGATTTGTTTTCCAGTTTTATAACCTCATCCCCAGTCTGACTGCCCGGGAGAATGTGGCTCTGATCACCGAAATTACCGAAATCGTCGATGATCCGATGACGCCCGGGGAGGCCCTCGGCTTGGTTGGGTTGGAGGACCGGATGGATCATTTTCCGTCCCAAATGTCTGGCGGACAACAACAACGTGTCGCCATCGCCCGAGCGATTGCCAAACGCCCGGGGGTCCTCCTCTGCGACGAACCCACCGGGGCTCTCGATGTGAAACGGGCGCCGAATTCTCCGCGCCCGCCTTGAGACCATCCCCGGGGTGTCGGCGGCGGAAACACGGGTGAAGGGGGCTTTGCGCTGGGACCTTCCCGGACTCGATGAGCCGGCCGACGGCACCGTGCTTTCGCTTCCCGAAGTCGGACAGGCCGGCGAGGTGGTCGTGAACGAGTCGTTCACCAAGGCGCATCTCCGCCCTCCAGAAAAGTTTTCGGCAAACTAGGGCCGAGTGTGGTTCCTCGGCGGCTCGCCGAGGAAGTTGGTTCGGCGAGCCGCCGAACCATACACGCGGGCCGCGTGTGGTCCCCTGATTGGTCGCGCCTACAGTCGACCTTCGAACAATCCCAAAGGAAGAGCCTCGGGCTGCGGAGGCTTCGACTCGATGGTGACGGTCTTCTTTTGGTCGGAAGATTTTTCGAAGGCGTGCATGACTTCCAAGGCATGGAAGGCCAAGGCTCCGCTGGTGCGGTGCGTGCGGGTGCCGCCACTGAGAATCGCGTAGGCCATGTCGGCGGCTCCGATGCTGCGGCTGTTTTGACTATAGCGATGGCTGAGGGCCTGGTCGTGCCATTCGCCCGTGGTAGGCGTCCAGACTTCCACCGGTCCGCCGAAAGTATTGGGATCGGGCACCTTGAGAGAACCCTCGGTGCCGTACAATTCGATCGGGCTATGTCCGTGCTTGTACACGTCGAAGGAAATCGTGACGGTGACGACCGCGCCGGAATGAAAGGTGAGGACACCCGCCGAATGGGTGGGGACGGCTACGGGAAGGAGCTTGCCGAATTGTTCTTTGCAGGTGGCGGTTCGTTCCTCGAAAGCCCGGGTGGTCACGGCGCAGACTTCCTTCACCGGTCCGAGGAGGTGAACCAGGGCGGTGATGTAGTAGGGACCCATGTCGAACATGGGGCCGCCTCCGATTTCATAGAAAAATGCCGGATTGGGATGCCAGGACTCCGCTCCGCGCGACAACATGAACGCGGTGCCGCCAATGACGCGACCGATCCATCCGTCGTCAACCATCTTCCGGGATGTTTGCAGTCCGGCTCCCAGGAAGGTGTCCGGGGCACAACCTACGAGGAGCCCTTTTTCCTCCGCGAGTTGGATGACCTTGCGGGCGTCCTCGAGGTGGACGGCGAGCGGCTTTTCGCAATGGACGTGCTTGCCGGCCTTGAGGGCGGCAAGACTGACTTCCGCATGGGCGGCGGGGATGGTGAGATTGATGACCAGATCGACCTCGGGATTGGCCAGCAATTCCTCAACACTCTGAGCCACACAACCGTTTTCCTCGGCCTTGGCTTTGGCGAGGCTGGCGTTGAGATCCGCACAGGCGACCACTTCGAGAACCTCGAACAGGTTGGCCCCGTCGAAATAGGCTTGAGAAATGTTACCGCAACCGATGATGCCGACGCGGACTTTAGATGGGTTTGTCATGATGGAGAAATTATTTGTTGCCTTGGGCAATCCCATTGCTGGTGAGGTAGGTGTAACTTTCCTCAATGGCTTTCATCATGTCGCCGGTGTAACTGTCAAGTTCGACTGCGATGTATTTGGCAAACTTGGCGGCCTTCGAAGCGGCTTTGAGGTCGATCTGTCCGGTCCCGGCGGGAAGGAAGGGGGACGAATCGCTGACCATGATTTTGCCGTCCTCGGTTTCGGCTTCCGTGAAGGTGTCTGATGCGCTGATGACTCCATCCTTAAAATGGAGGGCTTTGCCGCGAGGTCCGATTTCCTCCAGAAAAGCGATGGGATCAAGGCCTGCTTTCGCAACCCAAAAGATGTCCGCCTCCCAGAGGACGCTTTCCGGCGTGTTCTCGAGAAAAACCTGATAACCCCGGACCCCATCCACTTCGAGGAGGTCCCAGTCGTGGTTGTGATAGCCGACCTGGAGGCCGTGGGCGGCGGCATTGGCGGCGGCTTCACTATAAAGTTCAGCCAGGGCTTTAATGGCATCGATCGAGGTGAAGTTTTCCTTAAATTCGGGTGGGCAACCCGTGATGATCGCCTCATGGCCAAAAAGGAGGGCTTCCTCGATGATTGCGTTTTTTTGATCGCCGACCGGTAGGGCCCCGTGGGCGGTGGGGGCCTTCAGGCCGAGTTCCTGGAAGAGTTTGGCCGCAGCGGCGGGGGACGATCCCGGGAAGCCCGCGGGTTCCACGCAGCCAAATCCCATGGCGGCAATGGCCCGGATGGTGCCTTCGTAGTCTGCGGCGGCTTGTTCGCGGACGCTATAAAGTTGAACAGTGATTTGAGGAGTCATCGGGATCGATATCGTGGTAAGTTGATGAAAACAGGGGCGATTTTTAAACAGCCCCTAGGCTAACAGAATAATATCTGAGGGAAATTGACGAATCCTATGATTTATGGTCCGAAACTGAAACCGGCCTTGGAGGGCGTTGGGCTCTATGTGAGCGAGGCCGGGGGAGCGGCCACTCCGATGGTCATTCCGCCCAATATCCTTCTCTTCGAGCTAATCACCGAGGGGGCTGTTTATAGGCCGGCGGGAAATGATCTCTATCGGGCGGGGGCGGTGTTTGCGCATGCTCCCGGGCAATCCACGGTATCCAAGACGCCGGGGGAAGGGCGCTATTCTTGCATGACCGCTACCTTCCGCCGGGATCGGTTGCCCCAGGATTTTGACTGGCCCCGGGTTTTCCAGTGGGATGATGTGGGGGCGGCCCTGCGGTTTTCTGAGGAGATTCTTTTCGCATTTCACCACACCGACCTTGATCACGGGGTGCTCGGAGACCTTGTTTGGAGCCAGCTTCGTTTTCGACTCGAAGAATTTCGGCGCAAAGTGCGGCATGAAGCCATTCCTCCGCTCGTGGCCGGCGTCATGAGTCACCTCGATCGCCATTACGCAGAACCGATGGGCATGGAGGGGTTGGCAGCGAAATTTGAGCTCAGTGCCTCGCATTTGCATGCCCTCTTCCGGGAGCATGTCGGGATGACGCCCCACCAACACCTGATTCTTCAGCGAATGCGATTTGCCCGCCATCAACTGGTGACCACCCGCGATCCCATCAAGTCCATCGCGAGAGATGTCGGCTATGCCAATACCGAAAGTTTCTGTCGCGTCTTCAAACAGCATTGCGGCCTGACTGCCGCGGCCTATCGGCGGAAATTTATGCCGTAGGGTGAATGGACCAACGCCCAGTGGTGATTCGGGCTCTTTACCGATGATTTGAAGCGGTCGCTTCATTTAATCGGTAAAATTGATTCGCCCCCGTAGTTGGCGTATCGGGTTGATGTCGTCTCGGCGACGGCGCGGATGATGTCCTCTTGATTTTTGCTTCAAAGAATTTTTCGCCCTCTGCTAACAAGGGCTGACGATGCTGGAGCTGAATGGGATTCAATGGGTGAGTGTGACCCTGGCGGCCGTATGTATTGGCTTGGGCAAAGCCGGGTTTTCCGGTTTTGGGATGTTAGCCGTGCTTTTGATGGCGATGGTGATGCCGGCGAAGGAATCCACCGGAGTGATCTTGCCCATGCTCATCGTGGCGGATTGTTTTGCGGTGGCGGCATTTCGGAAGTTTACGGTCTGGAGTCATGTCCTCCGGTTGTTGCCGCCGGCGATTGTGGGTGTCGTCACCGGATGGTGGCTGATGCCTCGAATTGATGAGGGAGCATTTGGTCCTTTGATCGGGTGGATCACCCTGGCGCTCCTGTTTCTGATGATTATTCAGAAAGCCACCAATCGGCTCGCGGCGGAAGTGGTGGAACATCCCGGGGTCGCCTGGCCGATCGGTTGGCTGGCGGGTGTCGTCACCATGCTGGCCAATGCGGCGGGTCCTGTCATGGCGATCTATTTGCTGGCGGCCCGGCTGCCCAAATATCGATTTGTCGGCACGGCGGCTTGGTATTTCTTCATCGTCAACCTGATCAAGGTGCCCTTTAGCGTCTCTTTGGGTCTCATTCAACCGACGACGCTTTGGCTCAATCTCTTTTTGATTCCCGGCATCGTGGCCGGAATTTTTCTCGGCCGATGGGCGCTGGGGAAGATCAATCAAACTGTCTTCGAGTGGTTGATGATCGGGTTTTCCCTCCTCGGAGCACTCAAATTGATTCTTTAGGAGGTGTTCAGTGTGGCGAATTTTAGAAAAAAAGAAAATTTCGAATTCTACCGCTACCCAGAAACCGCACCCATGACCCCAGAGCGGTACTCCACGCCCCGCCCTGGATTTTACTGAACACTGAAAACTTCTCTTTAGATCGTCTGCGAAAGAAAGCCGCCATCGACGCGGATGTCGGTGCCGGTGATGAAGCTGCTGGCGGCTTCGCTGGCGAGGAAGACGGCGGTGCCAGCCAGTTCGCTGGCGTCGCCGAGGCGTCCCATAGGGGTATGGTTGAGGATGGAGTGGCCGCGTTCGGTCGGCGTGCCGTCTTCGTTGAAGAGGAGGCGTTTATTTTGTTCGGCCGGAAAAAAGCCCGGGGTGATGGTGTTGACCCGGACACCGCGAGGGGCCCATTCCCGGGAGAGGAACTGGGAGAGGCTGAGAACGGCGGCTTTGGCGGCGGAATAGGCGACGACACGGGAGAGGGGGAGATGCGCGGAGACGCTGGCAATATTAATGATGCTCCCGCGACCGGCTTCGCACATGACGGGGCCGAATTCCTGACAGGGGAGGAGAAGACCTCCGACGAGATTGAGGTCGAAATTGGCGCGCCAATCGGCGGCCGTGATGTCCTCGAAGGCGTTCTCGGCGGTGACGGTTACTTTAGGGGCATTGCCCCCGGCGGCGTTGACGAGAATGTTGGCCGGACCAAATTCTTCGGTCAGCGCTTCACGCAAGACCTGGAGGCTTTCCCGGCAGGACGCATCAACGGGGAAAAAGGCGGCCTCGCCCCCGGCTTGGAGAATTTCCTCGCAACGGGCTTGTCCGCGGTCCTGACTTCGTCCGGCGACGGCCACCCGGGCTCCCGCGGCGGCCAGAGCAGAAGCCATCGCTCCCCCGAGGGCTCCGGTTCCTCCAATGACGACGGCGACGGAATCTGAGAGATCGAAAAGGTTCTTAGTCATGGAGGGACGATAGTCGTCAGGTTCGGGGGGACGAGAAATTTTTGTCGTTCGGCGCCTGCCAAACTTCGGAGACAATTAGTCCCCATTCGAATTCTTGTCGGTGTCGACGTTGGTAGCCCTGGCGAACAAAGAGGGGACCGGGCGGCGTCAATTCGGAGGCGGGCAGATGGGTGACGAGTCGAAAGAAGCGATACATGACCCAAAGAATGAGAGCGGCCCGGAGGCGTCGCCAACCGGCGGCGGGAAGTTGAAAATCGCTTAGCAACCAGTACCCTCCCGGTGTCGCCGCCGCAGCAAGCCGGGAAATGACCTTGGCCAGTTCCTCCGGGGGAAAGCAATCGAGGAAGAAATGCGTGACGATGAGGTCATAAGAATTGGTAGGGGGGGACCAATCCCGGAGATCGCGGCGAAGGAAGCGGACGGGCCGGGTGATCATCAGGCCCCGGAGGCGACGACGGGTGACGGCCAACATGCGCGCACTGGCATCCACGCAGGTGATCTCGGCGTGGGGGTGCTTTTTTAAAATGGCGGCGAGAAAGCGACCATGACCTTCGCCGACAAGGAGAACCTGTCGGGGGGGGGGCAGGGCCGACAGAAAAAATTCGCGACCGCCGACCAACTTCTGGCCGGCGAGAAGGTTTTCCATCCCGTCGTAGGATCGGGCCAGTCGGTCAAATCCCGAGGTCCGGGTGCGAAAAAACTCCCGCAGCCAACTGCGGTTCCACCACAGTCCGGCGAAGAGAGCCCCGATCCCATAAGCGACGACGTCGTGAAAGTCGGCTACGGCGCGAGTGAGGATCCTGGGAGCCAGTCCTTCGCAGACGAGGGACCAGATGGCCCAGTGGCCAAAGATTTCCGCCGGAGTTGGGGGGCGGTTGTGGGTTCGCCATCCTAACTGGCGTTGAATCCAGAGGACGGGCGGCAGGGCGGCGGGAATGAGCAAAAGATCATTGAAGGTGCCATGGAGAAAAGCGGAAGGAACTATGGGGATGAGGAGCCAGCGGTTGACCGCATAGGCCACTAGCGCGGCTAGGCAGAGGGGATCCCAAATATAGCCAAATTTCTTCATGACACCGTTTAAAAAGACTCTCAAGATGCCGGTTATGACGATCATAAAGTGTTGCCGCGGGGAACTGAAAGCATGAAAGCAGGATTGGTTTCAGTCAGTTTTCGGAAGTTGTCAGCCCGGGAGGTGGTGGATTTGACCGTGGCGTCCGGACTCTCCTCTTTGGAATGGGGCGGGGATCTTCATGTGCCCCATGGGGACCTCGAAACGGCCCGCGAGGTTGCCAAGATGACGGGCGAGGGCGGCTTGGCGGTGCGGGCCTATGGATCATATTATCGCGTGGGCGAGAGCGTGGCCGCCGGGTTATCTTTCTCGTCGGTCTTGGACACGGCGGTGGCGCTGGGTGCGCCGACGATTAGGGTTTGGGCCGGGAAAAAGTCCTCAGCGGAGTCCGGTCCTGCGGATCGGGAAGCGGTGGCGGTCGATGCCTTGCGCGTGGCCGCCATGGCGCAGGAGGCCGGCGTGATCGTGGCTTATGAATATCACGCCAATACCCTGACTGACACGGCGGAATCGACTCGGGCCTTGCTGGCTGCGACCGATCATCCGGCGATTCAATGTCTCTGGCAACCAGCCGTGGGCCTTAGCATGGAAGAAACTTTGGTCACCCTCGACGTGGTCATGGACCGGCTCTCCCACGTTCACGCCTATTATTGGGGGGAGACGGGGAGGGACCGCTTTCCGCTCGCCGATGGCCGGGAGCGGTGGCGCCGATATTTAGCCCCTATCCGTGCGGCTGGGCATGACCCGGACGTGTTGTTGGAATTTGTCCCTGGGGATGATCCTGAGGTGCTTCCACGCGAATCCGAGGCCCTGCGGGAATTGCTGGCGGAAGAGGATTGAGCCGATAAACCTAAATTACGCAGTGGAGAGCGGATGGGGGTGATTTTCAGCCCAATGCAGTTGATGGGAGTTCACCTTCCGAGTGATCGACATGATGGGCTCATCTTCTTTCACGTAACCATCAATCCTTAGCCCGGAAAAATCGGCCTCCACCCGCCGACGACTCCCACCGGTCCGCCGAAAGTATTGGGATCGGGCACCTTGAGAGAACCCTCGGTGCCGTACAATTTGATCGGGCTATGTCCGTGCTTGTACACGTCGAAGGAAATCGTGACGGTGACGACCGCGCTGGAATGAAAGGTGAGGACATCCGCCTTCTGGCTGCCCTCGGGCGTCTTTACCACGCCCAAACGATCCTATTTTTACCCATCTCAGAGGGGTCAATTTTCATTATTTTCAGGAGTTAGTTTTAGTTGTCGTTACACAACGGTTGGCAGATCCTGCCTCCAACGCAGGCTTTCGATCTGACCAAAATGGGTGTCTGGAGAAATAACCATGGCATTGCGAACGGCTTCCCGCCGAAGGCCTCGAAGGAATTCGGTCCGAACAATGCCACCTTGATAGAGCAAGCCCTGGTAAAAAGATTTTAAGACAAATTGGAATTATTATTGATTAAGATGCAGTCGCAAGTATCTTGCTGTCGTCATGAAACCCGCATCCAGCGAACCTTCCGGTTACGAGGAGACGATCAGCCATAGCGGCCATCGCCTCACCCCGCAGCGTCGGAGGGTCTATGATGTTCTCTTGGAAAAGCGGGATCATCCTTCGGCCACGGAGGTCTTCCTTCGGGTGAAAAACCGCATGCCGACCATTTCGCTGGCCACGGTATACAATTGTCTCGAGACCCTCGTGTCTTGTGGACTGGCCAAACAGGTCAATGTCGAACGGGATGCCACCCGTTTTTGCGCCAATCTTCAGGAACATGGCCATTTTATCTGTGAAAAATGTGGCACCGTGCAGGACATTCCTCTCGCTCCGGGAAAGCACCTCGAGCGCGCCTGGGAATTGCCCAAGGGCCTCACCGTCACCCACAACGAGATTACCCTCCGAGGTCTCTGTGCGGCCTGCGCCGAAAAAAACTGAACCGCGCTGCAACGGGTCGGGTGAAATCCGAACTGCCAGGCTTTCAAAATCTAAAAAAATCCGAAATCAAAAATCCGCAATCCGTAATCGAATGAGTTTAGCTATCCAAAACCTCCACGCCAACATTGGCGACAAAGAAATCCTCAAAGGCCTCAATCTTGAGATCCCCAAGGGGGAAGTTCACGCCATCATGGGCAAAAACGGTTCCGGCAAAAGCACTCTGGCCAAGATTATGGCCGGTCATCCGGCTTATGAGGTAACGGCCGGTGATGTGCAATTGGATGGGACCACCTTGCTCGGCATCGAGCCGGATGTGCGTTCGAGGATGGGGCTCTTTTTGGCCTTCCAATATCCGATGGAAATCCCCGGCGTGACGATTGCCAATTTTCTCCGGGCCGCCCAGCAGGCCCGGCTCGTCGAGGGGGAAGAACTGGAGGCCGTCGCCTATTACAAAGACCTCTACGCCAAAATGGATGCGCTCAAAATTGATCGCGCCTTCACCTCGCGTTCGGTCAATGAAGGTTTCTCCGGCGGAGAGAAAAAGCGGTGCGAGATCCTGCAAATGGCTATGCTGAATCCGTCGTATGCGGTTCTTGATGAAACCGACAGCGGACTTGACATCGACGCTCTCAAGATTGTCTCGGATGGCGTCAATGCGCTGCGGGGTCCGGATCGCGGATTTCTCGTCATCACGCACTACCAACGGTTGCTCGACTACATCGTGCCGGATGTCGTTCACGTCATGGTGGACGGCCGCATCGTCATGAGTGGAGACAAGGATTTAGCCCTGAAACTCGAAGCGGAAGGCTACGATTGGGTGGAAAAAGAAACCGCAGTGGCGGCGTAAGGAGACCTGAAAATGAATACGGATACCAAACCAGTGAAACCAGAAATCGGCATCGATCGCTCCGTGGGCGACTTTCGCTATGATGTCGACTACGAGTACGACGCCGGAATCGGTCTGTCTGAGAAGACGATCGAATACATTTCCAATGTCAAAGACGACCCGGATTGGGTGCGGAGGTTTCGACTCGCCGCCTATCGGAAGTTCCAAGACATGCCTATGCCGACCCATTGGGCCAGCGACGATCTGGAGAATATTGTGTTCGACAATATTCGCTATTACCTCTCGCAGGGAACCGAGGCGAAGCGGTCCTGGGACGACGTGCCGGAGGCGATGAAAAAAACCTTCGAGCGACTGGGGATTCCCGAGCAGGAGCGCAAATTTCTTGCCGGCGTGGAAGCCCAATTCGACAGCGAGGCGGCCTACTCCAACATCAAGGCCGCCGTGGGCGAGCAGGGGGTGATTTTCGTGGGATCTGGTGAGGGCTTGGCGAAACATCCGGAAATCTTCCGTAAATGGTTTGGTAAGGTCATCCCTACCGGGGACAATAAATTCAGCGCTCTCAATAGCGCGGTTTTCTCCGGAGGATCGTTCATTTATGTGCCCCCGGGCGTCAAGGTGACGCATCCCTTGCAGGCGTATTTTCGCATCAATGCGGAAAACTTTGGCCAATTTGAGCGTACCCTGATCATTGCCGATGAAGGCAGTGAGGTCATGTACATGGAGGGCTGCACGGCTCCAAAATTTGAAACCGCCACCCTCCACAGCGCAGTGGTGGAACTCGTCGCCATGAAGGGCGCCAAGATCCAATACGTCACGGTGCAAAACTGGAGCGCGAATATTTTTAACCTCGTGACCAAGCGCGGCCTCGCCCACGAAGAGGCCGAGATCAAATGGATCGATTGCAACATCGGTTCCCGCCTGACCATGAAGTACCCCGGGGTCATCATGAAGGGCCGCAAAGCGCGGGGCGAAGTGATTTCCATTGCCCTGGCCAGCGACGGCCAGCATCAGGACACCGGCGCGAAGATGATTCACGCCGCAGATGAAACCACCAGCAACATCGTTTCCAAATCGATTAGCGTGGGCACCGGTCGCTCGACTTATCGCGGCCTCGTTCACGTGCCCAAGCACCTCAAGGGCTGCAAAAACAACACCGAGTGCGACGCCTTGCTCATCAACTCTCATAGCCGGACCGATACTTATCCGGCCATTTCGGTGCGCGGTCAGGGCAATGCCTGCCAGCATGAAGCCAGCGTCAGTCAGATCAGCGAGGAACAAATCTTCTACATGCAGCAACGCGGGATTTCGAAAGCTGCTGCCATGAGTCTGTCGGTCAATGGCTTCGTTAATGACCTCGTTCAACAATTTCCCATGGAATATTCCGTCGAACTCAAGCGCCTCATTGAATTGGAAATGGAAGGCTCCGTCGGATGAGTGCGACCATGACCGAACCGAAAACCGACATCTGCCCCGTTTGGCCGGAGTGGTTTCTCGACCAGCAAAAAGCTGCCTCGGCGGACTACGAAGCGACCCCGAAGCCGACCCGCAAGGATGAACCCTGGCGGTTTGCGAACCTGGCGGCCATTGACTTAAGCGACTTCCAAGCGGCCGCGCCGGTGGCCAGCGAAGGCCGGCTCATTAATGCCTCCGAGGGTTTGCCGGAAGTCGCCGCCCGACTCATCTTTGGCAACAACGTGCTCCTCCATCAGGAAGCGAGCGGACTGCCGAGCGGAGTCGTCTTTAAGCCGCTCGAAGTGGCCGCCCGTGAAAATGAGGAGCTTTTCCGCCAGTATTTCATGGCCCAGCCTGTTGAACTCGGCTCGCACCGTTATGCCGCCCTCCATAAGGCCAAACTGACCACGGGAGCCTTTCTCTATGTGCCGAAAAATACCGAAGTGGCCCTGCCAATTGAGATTTTTCATTGGGTGGAAGGCGAACACGCCTCCGTCTTTCCCCACACCCTCGTCGTTTGCGGCGAAAACAGTAAGGTGACGGTGATTGATCATTTCAAGAGTGCGGACGGAAAACGCGCCTTCAGTTGTGGGGTGAATGATCTTCATCTCGAACGTGGCGCGCAGTTGACCTATGTCGCCGTGCAAGAATGGGCGCCCGAGTCTCTGGCCTTCCACATCAACTCCACCGTAGTGGATCGTGATGCGTCAGCCACCGCGTTGGCGGTGAATTTTGGCGGAGGATTTGTTCGGGGCGAATCCCTCAGCCGGCTGGTCGGCGAAGGAGCCCGCAGCGAAATGTTTTCGCTCAATCCCATGGACGGTCAGCGCCAGATCGACCAGCGCACCTTGCAAGATCATGTCGCGCCCAATGCCTTCAGCGATTTGCTCTACCTCAACGCTCTGGATGGAAAAGCCCGGACCATTTTTGCCGGCCTGATCAAAGTCGGCAAGAAGGCCCACCGGACCGACGCCTACCAAAAAGTGCGGAACATCATGCTGAGCGAAGAGGCTGAAGCCAATTCGATGCCAGGATTAGAAATCCTCGCTGACGATGTCCGCTGCACCCATGGAGCCACTTCCGGCGAGATCAACGAAGAAGAACTCTTCTACATGGAAGCCCGGGGGATTCCTGAGCCAACCGGCCGCCGACTCATTCTCAATGGATTTTTCCAGACCCTCTTGGCCCGTTTGCAGTCCGCTCCGCTCCGCGCTCATTTGTCGCGCCTCGTCAGTAAACGTCTGGGCGTGGCGAGCAGTGAAGAGTGAAGAGTAGCGGGTGAAAGGTGAAAGGTGACAGGTGACAGGTGACAGGTGACAGGTGACAGGTGACAGGTGAAAGGTGAAAGGTGACAGGTAACTGATCATGGAGGGCGACACTCTGGGTGCATCGCTCTGCCTTCGGCAGCCCGTCTCGCGGACTCGGCTGTCGTTGCCCGTTTTCCTGAACAGAAGATTCTTTTCGATTGCGGATTTGAAGGTCGGGAAGATCGCTGCCCGCGGTTTATTTTTCTCGACCGCTTTCCTTTCCATCCTTCCCACCCTTTGCGTGAGGTTCTTCTTCTCGATCAGAACGTGACGCCAGCCTGAAGGCCGAGGACGAGCGCGTTGGGGATGTTGCCAGTGCCGCCGGGATTAACGACCCATTGGATGTTCGGTTGCACGAAGACGAAGCGATTGATCTGGATTTTGTAATTGCACTCAAAGACCAACTCGTAGTCGGGGGATCCACCGCCGGTGTCGGAAACGGCACGAGCGTAGTCCGAGCTGAATTTTCCATAGACGATGCCAAAGCCGGTGATGTCGTCATCGCGACTGGGGATGAGGCCTTTGTAGATGGCCCCGCCATTGGCTTGGAAGGGTAGCTTGGCGATGTTTTGTTGGGGCGAAAGTACAAAGGCCGACCAGATCGTGAACCCCTGGTCGCTGCCGGGGGCCTCCTGGAAGATCATTTGATCGGCATGCCAATAAAACCCATAGGAATTGGTGGCGGTGGCCGCGGTTCCAAATTGAGGGAAATCCCAGGGCGACCAATAGGCGCCGAACCAATAATGGCCCGGGTAGCCTTTGAGTTTGGTCGAGACGACAGACTTGGCGGTGGATTTTCCCTCGATGACGGATTTTCCATCGTGGGTGGAGGCGGTGGGCACGGACCTTTTGAAGAGCTCCGGGGTCCAGCCAATTTGGGAAATGAGTTGGATGCCATCATTCCCGCGGATGCTCCAGTCGAGGCCGTGGTAGGCCCGATTGAAGATCCGATCAGACACCTGATACGCGCCGAACATGGCATAATATTCCGGGGTGGGTATGACCTTGAGGCGGGCGCCCCAGACGGCCCAAGGATAAGCGGAAAACTGGGTGTTGACTGGAAGGGCCTGGGGATTGCCGTCGATGCCATTGTTCATGTAGAGCCAGTAAATGGGCGAGGAAGCAAAATCGTCGCCCGTGGCAAAACGGCCAAACTTGATCCCGATCTTGTCATCAAGAAGCTTTTGCTCAAAGGCGAGGGCATAAAACATTACCGTTTGGCCGCCGAAGATCTGCTGGACAGTGAATTGGTTGCCGATGTTTTGTTCCGAGAGACTGGAGCCGGAGCGATTGAGGCCGCTGATGTTGAGGGTGAGCCCCTCCCATCCGATGAGTTCTTCGAAGTCGAGGTTGGCGCCGAAAAGGAGGTTGTCGGTGTAGGTGACGCTCTGGGATTTTCCGCCGACGGGATTGCCGGCGATGTTGGTGGTGTAATTGGCAAAGATCTCAATGCCTTCATCGTCGAGCATATTGCGCATCCCCCACCAGTCACCGAGGGCTTGTCCGCCCTGCCACCATTCTTCGGATCCGATGAAATTGCTCGGATAGGGTTTGTAATATTCGTTAAACCGGGAGGGCTTGTCTCCGGCGGACGTTTGCGCCTGGGTGCCGCAAAGAGAAGCGAAGAGGACGACCGCGAAGAGAGAGAGTGGTTTCATGGGAGGTAGGGGAAGAAAAGCGGAAAGCGGAAATGCTGGAAAGCGGAAAAACAGAATCTTCCTTGTGGTGGGTGTAATTACAAACGGGAGCAAAGCAGAAACTACGCGAAGGCGAGGAGGGTTGTCCCCAACGCTCTGGAGAGTAAATGTTGACTCAGTCCCCTCGCCACAAAAGAGGCGGACATCGGGGACGATACCCCTCCAGATCAAGCGGTGGAGGGACAAGGCTGATGGTCAGACATCCTGATCTCGAGGAATTGCCATGAGTCCATGTTGGAGTACCGCCTTCAGGCGGCTCGGTTGGTGGGAACCGGCTAAAGCCGGGACCCCTATAACGGTCGGCGTGGGTCGTCGGTTTTCCTCGCTTCATATGGTGATCCGGGTGACCTCAGGATGTCTTCAGGTAGAGGCTGCAACGAGGAGCGAGGCCAGGCTTTCTCTTCCGCGTGGATCTGGGACCGGGTTCCGGGGATCAGATTTTGACCAAATCCCGGGCCGGGTCGATGTCCCAGCGGTCGGCGACAGCGGCCAAATCAGCATTGAGCGACCAGCGGTCGGGAAGGGGAGCCTCCGTGTGTTCGGGATTTCCGCCTTTCAGCACCATGCGGTTGGTGTTGTCGCCGATGGCGCGAATCGTCGCAAGTTCCTCGTCGGTGAAAGTCACGGTCGAAAGTTGGGCCAGCTCCTCGATCTTGGTCCGGAGCGGTTTGGCCGTCGGGCCCGGTTCTTGGATGAGGGTGGGAACGACGGACGCGACGGGCGCGTGTTGCAAATTCCAGGCGCAAGCGAACTGAAGCATGGTGAGGTCGTGAGCCTCGGCGATGGGGCGCAGCTTTTCCATCCGTTCACATCCGGCTTCGACCCAACCGGCGGGGCGATAGGTGCGATGATCGCGAGGCGCAAATTGGTGGTTCGGTTTCACGTCGTCGTGGAACAAGCCGCCGTAGTCGGCTACCCGGGTGAGAATCTTGGTCTTGGTTTTTTCCGCTGCCGGGAGGCAGAGATGTCCTGGCCAGGGTTCGAGCGGGTTGAGGATGATCATGGCCCAGTCGATGTGGTCGGCAAAACGCTCCAGGCACTGAATGACGTCGAGAGCAAAACCATTGGCGGGGCCGGGGGCAATTCCAAGTTGGGTGGCGAGGCCGGCGGATTTCAAGGCGGCCATTCCTTCCCAAACCGCCTCGCTGGTGTAGCCGATTTGATCCGGGTTGTGGAGGAGGAGGAGATCAAAATGGTCGGTCCGAGAGCGGGCGAGGGATTTCTCGGTCACCATGCGAAGGTAGTCGGCGTAGGCGTCTGGGCCCCGCAGGGTGGGATCGGTAAAGCGGGGGAATCCTTTCGAGCCCTCCCGCTGACCTTCATAAAAATCGTGCCCCACGGCACCGACGAGGCAATAGCTGTCCCTGGGAAAACCGTCCAGCGATTGGGCGAGAAGGGAATCTGATTCTCCCAGACCATAAACATCGGCGGTCACAAAGGTGCGGATGCCCTGCTCGTAAGCATACTGAACAGCCTGGGTGAAGGCGGGGTCTTCGAGGGCCTCACCAAAATGCATGAAGCGTCCGGCACTCCACATTCCAAAAGCGGTCTGGGTCAAATCCATCCCGTGATTCAATCAGTTTTTCTGGCGGTCGCCAACACTCGGACCGCTTGAGAAAAGAAAAATTGCGGAAAGATTTGATTCAGGTCAGGGCTGCCGACGCGAAGACTCCGGAATCGCACCATAGTCAATAACCACCAGACTCGCGATCCGAAGGAAATGTTCCCTGTTCCGTGTGAGGAGCGGAAACTTATGTCAGATCCGCTCCCGGACCCAATGCGCCATCGCGGTGAGATCTGCGTCTTCGGGGGAGCGGGCGGGAGGCAGGGCGTGATCGTCGAAGCGTTGTGGGCGGATCTCACCGCCTTGCCAGACACTGGCTTCTTCGTTGAAAGGACCCACCAGCCGGGGGTCGCTCCAGGTGTGGATGGAGAGGAGTCGGGGATGAATGGCGGCGGCGATATGCATCGGACCGCTGTCCACGCTGACAACAAACGCGGCGGCCCGGATGAGTCCAATCAATCCTGGAATGTCCGTGCGGTTGAGAAAATTGATCGCATTGTCCGGGAGATTCCCTCCCAGCGAGCCACGTCCGGCGACGACGACGCGGATCGGGGCCATCGCGAGGCAAAAGGCATGGATAGTCTTACCGGAGAGAGACTTTCCGCCACCGCGGGCGTAAGGGTGGAGGAGAACAAAGGGATTTTCCGCGGGGAGCCCAGGAGGAAACGTACCGGCGGGGAGCGGAAATTCGGGGGTTTCAACCCGGGGAAGACCGAGGGTTTCGAGACTGCGGAGGTAGCGGCGGACTGCGTGTTCGCCGGGATGAACCGGGGTCACCGTGTGGTAGAACCAGGTGGCGCCCTCCCGGGCATCGGCGAGGCCAGTGATGTGTTTGGCGTGGCTGAATTTTGCCATCAAGGCACTCCGAAAGAGACCTTGAAGGTCAAGGGCCAGTTCGGGACGAAGCGGGCCGAGGTCCCGGGCCCAGGGGAGGAAGCGGGCGGCTCCGGTCAGGCCCTTGAAGGATTCCCGAGGGAAGGCGACGGTGGCATCAATGGCCGGATTGTCAGTTAAAAGAGCCTGCCAACGCGAGTCCACCAGCCAGGTGATTCGGGTTTCAGGGAGAAATTTTTTCAAGGCCGCCGCGCAGGGCAGGGCATGAATAACATCCCCGAATGAACCGGGTTTGATGATAAGGAGCGAACGAATGGACACGCCGATGGCAACTAGCGCCCGATGGCGAGACGTTCGGCGAGACGCCCGGGAAGTCCCACGTCACGAATGGCCTTCTGGGCGCCGGGCAGGTCATAATCGACCCGACGGATTTTCACCAAGCCGAGCGAGAGGTCATAAATACAATAGGCCGCCCGGGGGTTGCCATCCCGGGGTTGGCCGACGCTACCGACGTTGATGAGGTATTTTTTGCCTTGTTGGACTTTGATGCTGTCGAGCTCATTGGCTCGGACACTCCCGTCCCGGATATAGACCATGGGGGCGTGGGTGTGGCCAATGAAGCACAGGGTGGTGGTCTGATAGCTGAAGCTGGCGGCCGCATCGAGTTGGTTGAAGACGTATCCCCATTTGTGGGGTGTATCCAAAGTGGCGTGAACGATGGTGAAGTCGCGGACCTGACGTTGGAGGCGGAGGGCGCGGAGCCATTGCTTGTCCTCCTCCGAGAGTTGCTTCCGGGTCCAATTGATGGCTTCTTCAGCGAGGGCATTAAAGCCTTCCTGATCACCGAGCATGGAGGCCTGTTCGTCGTGATTGCCTTTGACCACAGGGCACTCCAATTGGCGGATCCTCTCGATGCATTTGGTGGGAAAGGCATTATATCCCACGATGTCTCCCATGCAGACAAAATTGGTGCACCGTTGATCAGCGGCGTCCGCAAGGACGGCTTCGAGCGCGTGGAGGTTGGCGTGGATATCGCCGAAGATAGCATAGCGCATGAGATAAGGACTTAGGGTTCAGGAGAATCTATTCTGTCGGCCGGGGGTATATCGAGATTCTTTTCCAACTCCTTTATATTGGAGATGAGGGAGGGTTTCCGCTGCTCGGGTCCCTCGTCGTAGAGTTTTTTCAGTAAATCATAGGCCTCCTGCTCGTGGCCGGGGCATTTGGAGAGTTCATAGCCAGCGAACCGGGCGATGTAGGGAGTTGCATCTGGAAGCTGCGAGGCGCGGAGAAAGGCCTGCCCGGCTTCGCAATGGTCTTCGAGTTTGTCCCGGAGGAGGACGCCGAGGCGTTCTTCCAGAAAGGCACTGTTGGGGTTATTGCGGAGACCTTGTTTGAGGTAGTCCCGGCCGAGCTTGATGTACTGGCGTTGGTTGCGGATGCGGAGGGCTTCGCTGGGCTGGGTTTTGTCATCAATCGCGGCGATGCTGGCGTTCCAGGCCATGTGCCAGGAGGCCATGTCCCAATAGAGGAGCGAGCGGGGTTGCAGGGTGGTGACGGTGTCAAAGAGGCCTGCCATGCGACCCCACTCGGTGCGTTCCCAGGCATTGTGGGCCTCAATCCAGAGCACGGCGGCAAGGGCGGAACGAAACCCGCTCAGGGCGGCGAGAAACCCCATTTGGCCCAGACGCTCGCGGAGGTCAAGGTTGATCGCAACCGAGCGGAGTCCGACAGCCTTTTGTTCGGCGTCGAGGGCCTTCTCGAAGGGGATGAGAATCAGCCCGAAGACGGCCAGCAGGACAATGGCAATGATCTTGCGAATCATAGCTCGCGTCCGGCAAAAACATAGGCCGCGAGGCTGGCGTAGACGGCTACATAGAGCCAGCCGAGGGCGAAAGTTTTCACAAAAATATCCCAGGGGATCGCGGCTCCGGCGATCATGTCGTCGGCGAGATTAAAGGCCTGAAGGTCCGGAAAGAGAAGCGCGATCAAAGCAATGAGAATGCGGGTCCACCATTGGATGTCGGCCCCCTGGAGCCAATATTCACGGGCCGTGGCCTGAAGATGGCCGATGAAATAAATCGCGGCGGTGATCATGACCGTGAACAAAGCCGAGGTGGCAAAAGTGGAAATAAAGAGCGTTAGCGCCGCGAGCAAGGCGGCCTTGACGAAGATGAGAAGGATGCCTGGAATCAGGTTGATATTGAAGGTGGCGTCGGTGACCGACTTGATAGCCAACTGCAATTGCTCGGCGGGGGCGGACGCGAATTCCTGACGGATTTGCGCGAGGGCGCTTTGTTCGCGCATCCAAAGGACGACGCAAAAAACCACGCTCATCATGAGGGTGAAGAGGAGGAGAAGAAGAATGATGCCACCCAATTTGCCCAGGAGATAGGCGAAGCGTGGCACCGGTTTGGCGAGGAGGGTGTAAATGGTTCGGTCCTCGGAGTCGTTGGGAAGAAAACTGGCAGTGGCCAGGATCGCGAGCAGGGAGGTGAAAATGGCCATGGAGCCGAGGCAGACGTCCTTGATCATCTGGAACTGCGCCTCAATTCGCAATTGGGCCATGAAGATCGAACTGCCAATGGCGGCCAGGGCAAAAACGAGAAGAATATAGAAAACCTTTTGGCGAACGAGTTCGGTGAAGGTGTTCCTGGCGATGGTGGCGATGCGGGTGAACATATCCTAAGTGGAAGGAATTCAATCACAGCCCGATCGGTTTGGCAAATTCTGGGAATGGGGGGGGGCCGTTGTGGAGTGGGACATCTTATCAAGATGTCCCTGCCGATTTTTTCCGGGGGAGGGGAAATCGGGTTCCCACGTCGGCCCCAGCCACTGCCGCGGCGATTTGCTCGGGTTGGCGCCCATTGAGGATGGTGGCGGTGATGCCATGGGCAAGGGCGTTTTCGACAGCCAACAATTTGGTATGCATCCCGCCAACCGACATGGCCCCGGTTTCCTCGCGGACAAATTTCCGAACCTCAGAGACCTTTCTGACGATGGGGATGCGCTCGCCCTTGTCGTCGCTGAGGCCATCGGAGGACGTCAGGAGGAGGAGGATTTTCGCCTCGACGAGATGAGCGACTTCGGCGGAAAGTCGGTCGTTGTCGCCAAAACGGATTTCTTCCATGGCGACGGTGTCGTTTTCATTGATGATGGGGACGAGCGACGAGGTGGCCAAGAGGCGATCCAAGGTGTTGCGGGCATTGCGGCGCCGGGTTCGGCTGTCGATGTCGTCATGAGTGAGCAGAACCTGCGCGACGGTGATGCCGTGAGGCCGAAACGAGGAGGCGAAGAGCCGCATCAATTCCGGTTGGCCGACGGCCGCACACGCTTGTTTGCCCGGCAAATCGACGGGTCGATTGGTCAGCCCGAGGGCATGTACGCCTGCGGCGATGGCGGCGCTGCTGACGATGACACATGAATGGCCGGCTTGAATGAGGGCGGCGACTTCGGCGGAGAGGCGGCGAAACTGTGCGCCATCCAAGGCCCGCCCCTTCGAACGGGAAAGAATGCCAGTGCCAAATTTCAAAACGATGCGGGACATAGGGAAGTGAAAGGGAGGGTGAAAGTGGTGGGTGATTTTAGGAGCGGGTTCGTGGGGAGATCATTTCAAGAAAACCGGTTTCGAGGGCCAGGGCTTCTTGGACGCCGAGAGCGAGTCGGCGGCGAAGGGTTTCTAAGGCTTCGAGTCGGCCGAGGAGATCAGGAAGGGTGAACTTTTTTGCCAAATTCTCGATGGTGGGATGGGAGGCAGGAAATCCATATTGGACCCGGAGGGCGCTGCTGATCGTGGCGGTGATGATTTGCAAGAGGCGTTCGCGTTCCCGGAGAACGGCGGATTCCGAGAGCGCCTTCACTTGATCTTCGCGGTCCTTGAGCCAGGAGGCGGCGTCCGAGGTTTTTTGATAGTGGGCCACGTCGGCCTTGAGGAGGGCCTCATGCTCGGTGGTGACTTTTTTGCGGATATCGGCCAGAAGGTCGCGGACGGTGCGGGTGAAACGGAAGGCCTCACCGGGCCCGGTTTTTTTGGGGCGAAGGAGAGCCTGCTCGAGGGCGTCGATGAGAAGCGCTTCCTCCGGCGTGGCGATTGGCGCCACGGTGCCGTGGAGCGGGGTTTCGATGCAGCGGGAGAGGACGGTCTCCAGCATGGCTTCAGGCAATGGGCTCAGGAGCAAAAGAAGGGAACCCTCGGGAGGTTCTTCCAGCGTTTTCAGAAAGGCATTGGCCGCTTGGGGGAGCATGCGGTCGGCATCGTGAATGATGGCCACCTTGGTCCGGGCCACCAGCGGCTTGCGGCGGATCAATTGTTCGAGATCGCGAATCTGGGCGATGACAATGCGCCGCGATTTGGACTCCGGTTGGACCAGGTGGGAGTCCGGGTGGGCGAGAACCTGTTCGGGCGGACAATCAAGAGCCCGGCCGGCGAGTTGGATGGCCAACCAGGATTTGCCGCAGCCAATCGGCCCAGTGAAGAGATTGGCGTGAGCTAGCCGCCCGGCCGTATGGGCCGCGCTCAGGAGTTTAAACGCGGATTCCTTGGAGAAAGACATCGGAACGACGTTGGAGTTCGGCTCGGATTTGACCGGCGACCTCGGGTTCAGGTTGGCTGGCATCGAGGAGATGGATGCGGTTGGGTTCGGCCGCGGCCACAGTCAGGTATCCAGCGCGGACGGCTTCGTAAAAGGCAAGCGGCTCTTCTTCCATCCGGTCACGTTGGGATTCGGGTTGGACGCGGCGGCGGAGTCGCTCGAAGCCGGCTTGAGGGTCAATATCGAGTAGAAACGTCACATCGGGAAGCCGGGGGCCGGCGGCGAACCGGTTGATGACGCTCACATGTTCGGAAGAAATCTTTCGGGCGACACCCTGATACACCGTGGTGGAGTCGAGGAATCGATCCGAAATGACGACCCGTCCGGCGGCCAGAGCGGGGAGAATGGTTTCCCTGACCAATTGGGCCCGGCTCGCCGCGAAGAGGAGCAACTCTGCCTCGGGCGTCATGGCGTCCCCCTCCGGGGCGTGTTGGAGCAAATGGCGGATATGTTCGCCGATGGGCGTGCCACCCGGCTCCCGGACGAGGACGGGGTCCTGCCCGGCTTGGCGGAGATCATCGAGGAGGAGCCGGATCTGCGTACTTTTGCCGCAGCCTTCGGACCCCTCGAAGCTGATAAAGAAACCTGTTTGACTCATCTCGGACATGCTGGAAGTGCCTAACGTGCTGAAAAGCGAAAATCCTGAAAAGCTAAAACGGAGACGAGATGATCTTCCATCCATCGAGAGTGCGGCGGTTCCAGCCGGGATGGGGTTTTCCTCGCTTGTCAGAGCGGGCCATCTTGCGCACTCTGACGCCGCGTATGAAGTATTGGCTCGTGAAACAGGAACCGTCCGCCTACTCGTGGAGTGACTTTGTCCGGGACGGGCGTACCGAATGGACGGGAGTGCGGAATTTTCAAGCCCGCAACAATCTTCAAGCCATGTGCAAGGGCGACCGGGTACTCTTTTATCACAGTGTCGTAGGCAAGGAAGTGGTGGGCGAAGCGGAGATCATCCGCGAGGCCTATCCCGACCCCACGGCCGAAGAAGGGAAATGGATTTGCGTCGATCTCAAACCCGACCAAGCTCTTCCCCGGCCCGTCTCTCTGGAGGAAATCAAGGCCGCCCCCCAATTGGCCGAGATCAAGCTGCTCCGGCAGTCCCGACTTAGTGTCATGTCGCTGACCGCCGCGGAATATCGCGGGATCCTCAGCCTCTCCAAAAAGAAGGCTCCCTGATCTGCGATCAGAGGAAAAGTTTTCACGCGTGGTGACGAATGGCTGGCGAGAGCAAGTCGGAGATTGCCTTTAATACCAATACATGGTATAGGTATGTAAAATGAATGCTGAGACTCGCGAAATTTTGGATAAGCGGATGAGGCGAATTGCCGGGCAGGTTGCCGGGATTCAGCGCATGGTGGAAAAGGACCGCTACTGCGTGGACATCCTCAACCAAATCTCGGCTGTTCGCGCCGCCTTGGACGCTCTCGGCGTCGAATTGCTCACTGGCCACGTTGAATCCTGCATCCTCGGACAGTCTTGCGGTCAAGGGCACCCCAAAGCGAAGGCGATGAAGCCAGCCGAACTCATCGCCGAACTCCGCACGGTCCTTTCTCGATTTTTGAAATAGCGAACTCATCCATCCTCCATGACTGACTCCAACTGTTGCCACAAGAATCACGAGCCCGTCGGCCAGCCATCGGCTTCGAAATACACCTGTCCGATGCACCCGGAAGTTGTTTCGGACACGCCTGGCGACTGTCCGAAGTGTGGCATGTCGCTCGAGCCGACGACCCCCTCGGCGCCCGTTGGCAAGATTTACACTTGTCCGATGCACCCCGAGATCGAGCAGGATCACCCGGGCGATTGTCCGATCTGTGGGATGCTGCTGGAGCCCAAAGGCGGCCTGGCCGAAGATGAGGGCGAACAAGACGAGATCCGCTCTCTCACTCGGAAATTCTGGATCGGGTTGGCGCTCACGGTGCCCGTCTTCGTGCTTGCGATGGGAATGTGGATTCCCGGGATCGACCTCGACGCTCTGATTCCGCCGGAGATTGCAAAATGGATCGAGTTTGCGCTCAGTACGCCGGTTGTCCTGTGGGCCGGCGGCATTTTTTTCGTACGCGGCTGGCGGTCGCTGGTGAACCGCAGCCTCAATATGTTCACCCTGATTTCGGTGGGCGTCGGCGCAGCTTATTTCTATAGCGCGGTCGCGGTGCTCTTTCCGCATATCTTTCCAGAGTCGTTCCGGGAGGGTGGTCACGTCGGACTCTATTTCGAGGCAGCGGCAGTCATTACCGTGCTTGTGCTCCTCGGACAATTGCTGGAAGCGAAGGCCCGCAGTCGAACGGGACAGGCCATTCAGTCGTTGCTCGGTCTTGCTGCCCGAACCACCCATCGTGTGACCGATGACGGTGAGGAGGAGATCCCAGTCGAGCAGATCAATAAAGGGGATCGGTTGCGCGTGCGACCCGGCGAAAAGGTGCCCGTCGATGGTGTGATCGTGGAGGGCAAAAGCACGCTCGACGAATCGATGATCACGGGCGAGCCGATGCCGGTGGAAAAATCTGCGGATGACGCAGTTGTCGGAGCCACGCTCAACCAGACCGGTGCTTTCGTCATGCGGGCGGAGAAGGTTGGTTCCGACACCCTGCTCTCACAGATCGTTCACATGGTCGCCGAGGCGCAGCGCAGTCGTGCACCGATCCAAAAACTTGCCGACACGGTGGCGGGGTGGTTCGTGCCCGCGGTCATCGGTTTCGCGGTGCTCACATTCATCATTTGGGCGATCTGGGGACCGGCCCCGGCGCTGGCCTACGCGCTGGTCAACGCCGTTTCGGTGCTGATCATCGCTTGCCCCTGCGCCTTGGGTCTGGCCACGCCCATGTCGATCATGGTCGGCGTCGGGCGGGGCGCACAAATTGGCATTCTGATCAAAAATGCCGAAGCCATCGAGCGGACCGAAAAAGTGACGATTCTGCTCACGGACAAGACCGGAACGCTCACCGCCGGGAAGCCGAGCATCACATCGATCAAACCGGCGGAAGGCTTCGACGAGGAGCATCTTCTCTTGCTGGCCGCGTCGCTCGAGTCTCGCAGCGAGCATCCGCTGGCCCGCGCCATCGTACAAGGCGCCAAGGAGCGAGAAATCGACACGGAGGAGATTTCGGATTTTCAATCCACGACCGGCGGAGGCGTGGCGGGCCGGGTTGGCGCGACCCGCGTCCTCATTGGCAAGGAGAAGTTCCTGATCGATGCGGGGATTTCGATTCCGGACGACCTTGCCACCGCTGGCCACGACCTTCAGGCCGCTGCCCAGACGGTGGTCTGGGTCGCGGCGGACGACCGGTTGGCCGGCATCCTTGGCATCTCCGATCCGATCAAGGAATCGACGGCAGGTGCCATCAGGAAGCTGCATGAACTCGGAATTAAGGTGATCATGGCAACCGGAGACAACCAAAAAACCGCCGAAGCGGTCGCTCGCGAGTTGAAGATCGACGAGGTCCGAGCTGGTCTCGACCCGAAGGACAAAATTGAAATCGTCCAGCGGCTGCGCGCTAGCGGCGAAGTCGTTGCCATGGCCGGCGACGGCATTAACGATGCCCCCGCGCTCGCCGAAGCGGACGTGGGCATCGCCATGGGCACGGGCACCGATATCGCGATGGAAAGTGCCGCGATCACGCTGGTGCGCGGCGACCTCGACGGCATCGCCCGCTCCATCGGGCTCAGCCGCGCCGTCATGCGCAATATTCGGCAGAATCTCTTCTTCGCCTTCATTTACAATGCGGTGGGCATTCCGATTGCGGCGGGTATCCTCTATCCGTTCTTCGGGCTGCTCCTCAGTCCGATGATTGCGGGCGCAGCCATGAGT
>Ga0222650_1000055_pt1 | contig 110472 bp, 92 predicted proteins | sample AntAcemetagen367_FD_179820 | JGI IMG/M metagenome (GOLD analysis project Ga0222650, IMG submission 179820) | Saline water microbial communities from Ace Lake, Antarctica - #367 | ecosystem: Environmental > Aquatic > Non-marine Saline and Alkaline > Saline | place: Antarctica: Ace Lake... | reverse complement strand
CGAGGACTGGGATACCGTTCTCGACACCAACCTGAAGGGCGCCTTCAACCTCGTCAAAGCCTTCCAACGCCCTCTCATGAAAGGCACCGATCCACGCATCATCAACATCAGCTCGGTCATCGGCCTCATCGGAAATGCCGGCCAAGCCAACTACGCGGCATCGAAGGCCGGCCTCATCGGGCTGACCAAGTCCATCGCGCGCGAGCTCGCCAGCCGTAAGGTCACTTGCAATGCCATCGCTCCCGGCTTCATCACCACCGATATGACCGAGAAACTCTCCGATGACCTCAAGCAAGGCATCATCGCCAAGGTTCCCCTGGCCGACTTCGGCCAGGTTGATGACATCGCCAATGCCACTCTTTTCCTTGCCAGCCCTGATGCCCGCTATATCACGGGTCAAGTCCTCGCCGTCGATGGCGGCATGACCATGTAAGCCCATGACACTCCTCCTCATCCGCCACGCCACCGCCAATGCCCACGGAATGGCCGGTGGCGACTTCCTGCGAAACCTCATTGAAAAGGGACAAGAACAGTCTCATCGCGTCGGACTTTTCCTCAAAAAGCACGATCTCATTCCGGACGTCCTCCTCACCAGTCCAGTCCTGCGGGCCAAGGAAACCGCCGAAATTCTCGCCGAAGAAGGCTGCCCCAAGCCCATCGTGGAACCTTGGCTGGCATGCGGAATGTGCCCGGAAGTCGCGCTCCAGGAACTTTCCGCTTACGGCAGTTTCAAACGAGTCGCGATCGTGGGACACGAACCCGATTTCTCCGCGCTTGTCGAACACATCCTCGGGGCCGAGGCCTACTCGATCCGGGTTAAAAAAACCTCCGTAATCTCCCTCGAACTCGGCCGTAATGCCATGCTCAACTTCAGCATCCCTTGTCGGTTTCTAAAATGAGCTCGTCGAGAGCGGCCTCTCCTTAAAACTTCCATTGATCAAAAAAAAGGCTAACAGGAGGGACACCTTATGAAATTCCTGTGCCATCTCGCGATCGTAGCACTCCAGGTCCTCCCGTGCCCTGCCGAACCCGTTGCCCTTTTTCCCCCGCCGCGCAATGAGGGAAATCTCGCAAAGGTCCCGCGCTACCTCCGCAACCGCTGCACCCCGGAACTTCGCCTTGCGGCCATCCAAAGTAGAGGAGGTAATCCGGCTGCGGAGCAGGCCGTCATTGATGCTCTCCGTTTCCTCAAAGACACCCAAGATGAGAATGGCTCATGGGCCTTCGGGCGTCCCGTGGGCATGACCAGCCTGGCTCTTCTTTGTTTTCTGGGCCACGGAGAAACGACCCAATCCGAGGAATTTGGAAGCACCGTGAAAGAAGCTATGCAATTCCTGATCGATACCGCGGTGAAGCATCGTGGAAAACTCGCACTCGATCCCCGTTACAAGAAGTGGACTTATCAACATGCCATTGGCACCTACGCTCTCGCCGAGGCTTACGCCCTCTGTCGTCAGGGAAGGGGGGAAGAAATCCCCCAACTCAAACGAGCGGTCGAAGTTTGTGGTCAAATCATCATCAATTCCCAACATCAGAGCGGTGGGTGGGACTACCAATATTCCGAGGACAATGGCCGTGGCGGAGATGTCTCACAAACCACTTGGCATCTCCTCGCCCTGAAAGCCTGCCGCCTGACCGATTGCACCTATGCTACGATCGTCAGAAGCTCTAAAAACGGTCTCGATTACATCGAGCGTATGCAGATGGTCAGTGGTGCCATCGGTTATTCCTCTCCCAACCGATGGGCCAATCAAGATGGCACCACCCTGACCGCGCTCGGAGCCACCTGCTTCCAGATTTGGGACTCCCCCGCGAGCAGAGTCGCCCGCAAGGCCGTGCGCTTCATCGACACGGAAATGAAATTCGACTGGAACTCGCCTGACTCCGATCTCTACGGACTCTTCTTTGCAAGCCAGACAATGTTCCGAAATGGCGGCCCCGAATGGGAGCGCTACCAAAAAATGGTCTTTCCTCAAGTCCTCGAGAACCAGGCCCCGGGCGGCTTTTTTCTCGCCCCCAACCACGGTGAGATCGCCACCATCCGCGCCCTCAACGGCTATTATGCCCTCGCCACCCCGGCAAGCGTCCATTACCGAACTTGCCTCGCCACCCTCACGCTCGAAACTTACTACCGAATCCGCTTCCCTACGCCTTGATCTCAATCGCCGGAATTTGCGCTCGCGCTCGCCAATTTGCGAAGAAGGTGAGACCCAAAATTTTTCGATAACTCCCTCTAATTTAAAGCGCTCTTCATTCGTTTAAACGCTTGAAAACAATGGATCTCTTCACTGGCCAAATCAATTTTTGATCGCTAAATCTTCTCCTGAGACAACTCACAGCCCACTCCTTCTTAATAAACATGAGCTTACACGCACAACTCTCCCCCGAAGCCCAAGCGCGACTTTCGGCCCAAAAACGGACCTCGACGATCACGAGTCTCATTATCGCCCTCCTCTTGATGGTTCTCGTCAGCGTCGTGCTCATGATCATCGCGATGAATCTCAACACCAAGATCATCCCACAACTGGTGAGCTACAATGGCTCACCGGAGTCCGAAGATAATCTCAAACAGAAAAGGGTTCAGACCCAGATTGAGCGCAAACCTGCCGCTCCGTCCTCTTCCATGTCCAAGGTCATCGCGGCTCAGACAACTTCCCCAACTGCCATACCCGTTCCTGAGATCGACGTTCCCGAGCCCAGTACCGACTTCGGTGACGGCAATGACTTCGGCGACGGATGGGGTGACGGAGACGGCTCCGGTTCAGGGGGTGGTTTCGGAAATATCCCGACCGCGATGAAGAAGCGCTGTTCCAAGGCTGACCGTATCCAGCGCCTGACTTCAAACGGAGGAATCGAAAAGTGCGAAGACGCGGTCGTAGAATCACTCCGCTGGCTTCAAAAAGAGCAGAACAAAGACGGTTCATGGACGAATAAGCCCGTGGGTATGACCGGACTCGCGCTCCTTGCTTATCTTGGTCACTGCGAGACCGCTGGTTCCGAGGAATTTGGTGAGACCGTCCTCTCAGCCGTCACTTACCTTGTCGATAAGGCGATGAAGAACAACGGCAAACTTGCCACTGACTTCAAGGACAACCACTGGTGCTACGAGCACTCCATCGCCGTCTACGCTCTCGCTGAAGCTTACACTCTCTGTGTGAAATCCTTCGGAGAGAACATCAACCAGCTTGAAGATGCCGTCATGGCTTCCGGACAGTTTATGATCAACAGCCAGCACAAAGAGGGTGGCTGGGACTACGCCTACAGCGAGGACAGTGGCCGCGGCGGTGACGTCTCCATCGTGGGCTGGCACCTTCAGGCTCTCAAGGCCTGCAAATACACCGGACTTGACTTCGCAAACCTCCCCCGCTGTTACAAAAATGGCCTCGACTACGTTGAGCGCATGCAAATGGCGAGCGGTGCCATCGGTTACTCCAGCCCGGCGATGCACGGTGGCAGCGACGGAACCACCCTTGCTGCGGTCGGCGGTCTTTGCTTCCAGATCTGGAAATCCTCCGCATCCAAAGTGGCCCGTAAGGCGGTGCGCTTCATGGATAAAGAAATGAAGTTCGACTGGAACACCGCCGACTCTGATCTCTACGGCCACTACTATGCCGTGCAGTGTATGATTAACAACGGCGGCCCCGAGTGGGAGCGCTACAACAAACTCTTCCGCGACCAGGTTCTCGACAATCAAGATAAGAATGGTTCCTACAAAGTCGTCGGTGGTGGAGCTAAAATTAACGCTGTTGCCGGTTCCTTTGCTGGAGACGGTGGCTACGGTCGTCACTATCGCACCTGCCTCGCCACTCTCATGCTTGAGTCCTACTATCGCTTCCTCCCGGGAACCGGTGGGAAGAACTAAGGCTGGATCATTTTCCACTTTCAAAGCCGCGCACCGAAAGGCGTGCTGCTTTTTTCATGAAATAAGACAAAAAACAAAACTGGGTTTTTAGCAAATTTCCTCTAATTTAAGGAAGGGTCGTTTCGTTCGACCTGTAGCGACACGAAACGGTCTCTTAGATGACTTGAGCATTTTGAACGCTTGACGCCAATTTGAGCAAAAAACAGCCTACTCCCTCTTAAAAATATGAGCTTACACGCCCAACTCTCCCCGGAAGCCCAAGCGCGACTTGCAGCCCAAAAGCGGACCTCGACCATCACGAGTCTTATTATTGCCCTTCTCTTGATGGTTCTTGTTGGGGTCGTCCTGATGATTATCGCGATGAACCTCAATACCAAGGTCATCCCTCAACTGGTAAGTTACAACGGAACGCCGGAATCCGAAGATAACCTCAAGCAGAAAAAGGTTCAGACCCAGATTGAGCGCAAACCCGCCGCGCCTTCCTCATCCATGTCCAAGGTTATCGCGGCCCAAACAACTTCCCCAACTGCTATTCCCGTTCCTGAGATCGACGTTCCCGAGCCCAGCACCGACTTCGGTGACGGCAACGACTTCGGTGACGGATGGGGTGACGGAGATGGCTCCGGTTCAGGAGGCGGTTTCGGAAATATCCCGACCGCGATGAAGAAGCGCTGTTCCAAGGCTGACCGCCTCCAGCGCCTCACCGAAGGCGGAGGAACTGAAAAATGCGAAGACGCGGTCGTTGCTTCCCTCCGCTGGCTCAAGGAAAGTCAGAATAAGGATGGTTCATGGACCGGTTCACAACCTGTCGCCATGACTGGACTTGCTCTCCTTGCTTACCTCGGTCACTGCGAAACCGCCGGCTCCGAGGAGTTCGGCGAATCCGTCCTCTCCGCCATCACCTACCTCGTCGATAAGGCGATGAAGAACAACGGCAAACTCGCCGTCGATTTCAAAGATAATCACTGGTGTTACGAGCACGCAATCGCCGTCTACGCCCTCGCTGAAGCCTACACCCTCTGCGTGAAGTCCTTCGGCGAAAACATCAATCAACTCGAAGATGCCGTCATGGCTTCCGGTCAATTCCTCATCAACAGCCAGAACAGCAATGGCGGCTGGGCCTACGCCTATGTGGAAGAAGGCGGCCACGTTGATACCTCTATCGTAGGTTGGCAACTTCAGGCTCTCAAGGCCTGCAAATTTACCGGCCTTGATTTTGCCAACCTCAAGCGCTGCGCCAAAAATGGCATTTCCTACATGGAGACGATGCAAGCTCCAAGTGGTGCGTTTGGCTACAGTAGCCCCACCCAGCGTGGTGACGGAACAACTCTCGCGGCAGTCGGTGCCCTCTGTTTCCAGATCTGGGAATCCTCCGCGAGCCGCGAAGCTCGCAAGGCCGTGAAATTCATGGATAAGAACATGAAGTTCGACTGGGCCACCGCCGATTCCGATCTCTACGGTCACTACTACGCCGCGCAATGTATGATCAATAACGGTGGCAAAGAATGGGAGCGCTACAATGCCCTCTTCCGCGATCAAGTCCTCAACAACCAGAACAAAGATGGATCGTATAAACCGGTCAGCGCCGGTCATGGTCTCAAAGGAAACGGCGGATTCACCGAACATTACCGCACCTGCCTTGCAACCCTCATGCTCGAGACCTACTACCGCTTCCTCCCGGGAACCGGACAGAAAAACTAGTTCTGAGTTCTCCTAAACTCTTTTCAAAACCGCGCACCGAAAGGATACGCGGTTTTTTCTTTCCCCCCAACTACGCGTCCTCACTCTTACGGGCCATCAGCCAAAGCGAATCCGAGATCCGGTTCAGAAAAATTCGAAGTGAAGCCGAAGCAATCTCATCCGAAACCTCCCAAACCCTCCGCTCCGCCCTGCGGGCCACCGTCCGAGCCAAGTGAAGCCGTGCTGCCAGTTCTCCCCCGCTCGCTCCCGGCCTGAGCCAGCCTTTAAATTTCTGATCTCCCTCAATGGAAGCAGCCCATTCCTCCAGCCAGCTAATCTCCTTTTCACCGATCCTGCCAAAGCCCGCCTTTTCATACTCCACCTCTTTCCCCGCAGGGGTGGCCAACTCGCCCATCAAGGTCACCAACCAATTTTGAATCCGATCAATCGATTCAGCAGCCTCGCCATCCATAGCAACGCGGGCCAGCCCGAGAGTCGCGTTCAATTCATCCACCTCTCCCAGCGCTTCAATCTGCGGGTCACCTTTGCCGACTTTCCCTCCAAATAAAAGATCGGTGAATCCCTGGTCTCCTCGTTTCGTCGTAATACTCATGGCAGGGCGACTTTCGCCTTTCAATCGCTCCCGTCCACCACGAAACTCAAATCAATGCAACGTCGCCATTTCATTCAATCATCATTCGCCGCTCTGACCGCCAGCGCCTTCGCCGACCACCATGGGAAACACCCGGGAACCAAGGCCGAAGATCTCTTCAACATCTCTCTTGCCCAGTGGTCAAATCACCGCGCCCTCAAGGGCGGAAAGATGACCACTATGGATTGGCCGGAATACACCAAGAAAACCTACGGTATCCATGCCCTAGAATACGTGAACCAATTTTTCAAGGACAAGGCCAAGGATATAAAATACCTCGGCGAACTCAAGAAGAGGGTTTCCGACCTCGGCATGACCAACGTCCTCATCATGATCGATGGCGAAGGCCATATCGGTGCCGGCTCTGATGCCAAACGCCAGAAGACGGTCGATGACCACAAGAAGTGGATCGAAGCGGCCAAGTTCCTGGGTTGCCACTCCATCCGCGTCAACTCCCACGGAGAAGGTCAGGGCGATGACGAGAAAGCGACCAATTGCGTCAAGGGACTCACTGATCTCGCCACTTTTGCCGAAGACCATCAGATCAACGTCATCGTCGAGAACCACGGCGGGCTCTCATCGAATGGAGCCTGGATGGCCAAGGTCCTCAAAGACGTCGGCCTCGACAATTGCGGTTCCCTTCCTGATTTCGGAAACTTCCACGGCTATGATCGTTACAAGGGACTCGAGGAACTCATGCCCTACGCCAAGGGCGTCTCGGCCAAGTCGCACGATTTCACCGAAAAGGGTGAAGAAACCAAAACCGACTTCAAAAAAGCTCTCGGGATTGTCCTCCAGCACAACTACCACGGCTATGTCGGAGTCGAGTATGAGGGCCGCACCCTCTCCGAGGATGATGGCATCAAAGCCACCAAGGCCCTCCTCGAGAAATCGCGCGCTGCCCTCTATGCAGAGGCGAAAAAGTAGTCTTTCAAAAAAATTCGATTAGAAAGCCACCCCACCAGAGAGTGGGTGGCTTTTTTTATTCCTAAAGGAACGTCCGAAAGCTTTTTGGTGGGGCTTTATTGAAACATTGGGAGTCCTAATCATCGTCTCTATGGGGATGATTTTCCGTCTTGCTCTGCTTTCCGCTTTAATCTCTTCCGGCGCTCCTTGCGCCGCTGAGTGGAAACTCGTGTGGTCTCATGAATTTCAAGGCCAAGGAGATTCAGAACCTGAAAAATGGCGATCGAAATCAGGCGTTATTGAGAACAAGGAAAGACAATTCTCCTCCATCGCATGGGATACTGAACACTTCTATTTCGCCTTCGATCTCTCTTGCTACGAGACCTTCCGCTTCGCAAAAGCCGATACTCCGGAGGGCCACCCTTTTCGGAAACCTCATAACCTCATCCCGAATCTCGCTTTCGGCGGAAACTCGGACAATCAGATCGATGATTCCATTTTCCCAGTGCCATCCCTGATCGACTCCGTTTGCGCCTATCAGAAGCACTGAGAGCGAACACACACCTCGACAAATTTATGACAACGACTTTTTTTAGGGCGCTCTTCCCAACCCTGCTTGCTCTCCTTCCCTTCTCCGCGATGGCAGTTCCAGTTGCCACTAATGATGCCTTCTCAGTCAACGAGGATGAATCCCTGGTGATTCCCAGTGGCGGCGTTGTCGTGAGTGCCTCTTTCGAACCAAGCCCTTCAGTTCTTGGCACCACCTGGCAATACCTTGACCGCATCGAGAATGAAAATGGAGCTAACCAAAGCTACCCGGTCGATGCTAACGGCCGACCTTGGAATGCTCCCCTCTTTGATTCCGCCACTTCCACCATTGCCCCTTGGGCGACCGGAAATGCTCCCTTCCAAGGGGGAATAATCGCTGGCTTTCCTCCCGGAACCCCAGCGATCCTTGCGGGGCTTGCGGCCGCAGGGAATGGTGAAAATCTGATCTCGACCTACCTCTTTCGGCAGGAGTTCACCCTCACCGCAACTCAGGCGGTCGAGAGCGCTTGGCAGTTGAACTATCTCATCGATGATGGCGCCCTCATCTCCCTGAACGGGATCGAAATCTATCGGACTCCCACGATGCCCGACGGGGCCGTCACAACAAATACCCTGAGCGAGAATGCAGATGAGACCAATTTCGCCTCGGTCTCCCTCAACCTTTCGGGAATCATTCAAGAAGGAATAAATCGCATCGCGGTCGAAGTTCACCAAACCACTCTGACCAGCACGGATGTTGGTTTCCAAATCGAGCTTGGACCCGCGTCCGACTCCGCCTCAGGTGGCTTCGCCTATCTCGACGACACCTTCAACAACACCTCGCGTCCGAATAATGCCACCGGCGAGCTTGATGCCACCGGAGGGTTTTCAGGAGGAGCTCTCTTCGTTCAGGTCGGAGAGCGCCTCACTGACAATCAATCGACTTCGGGAGGATGGGCCCGCTCATTCACCCTCGACAATCCCGCCACCACCACGATCGCCTTCCGCTATCGCCTCAACTTCTCCAATGGCTATGAAGATGATGAATTCGGAGAGGCCCTCTTCGAGGTGGATGGCATCCGCTATGGCAATGACATCGAAAATTCATTGACGCGCTTTCGTGGCGATGGCATCGGCGGGGTCGGCGACGACGATTCCGGTTGGCAATTCGTATCCTTCGACATCCCTCTGACGGCGGGGCAGCACACCATTGTTCTGGGAGCCTTCTCAAGCAAATCCACCGCCAATGACGAGGTGACGAGAACTTGGTTCGACGATCTCAAAATTTCCATCCCAGGAACCGGCGGAGGGGTTTTACGTAACGATACCGGCAACTCACCCGAGGCCATTCTTGTGGTTGGCCCGGACTACGGGTCACTCAATCTCAATCGCGATGGCTCTCTCACCTACCAACCCATGCTCAATTACAACGGACCCGATTCTTTTACCTATCTCGCCCGCGATAGTGAGGGCGATTCCAATAGAGCCACCGTGGAACTGACCATTAATTCAGTCAATGACGCACCCGTCGCCCAACCGGATACCTTCCCCGGAGCCGAGAACGAGACCTTGGCACAAGGAGCGCCCGGCCTCCTTGGCAATGATTCGGATCTTGAAAACGATACGCTCAACCCGGTCCTCGTGAACGACGTCAGTCACGGAGTTCTCGAGCTCAATTCCGATGGTTCATTTACCTACGAACCCCAACCCGGATTCTTTGGTTTGGATTCATTCACCTACCGCGCAAGTGATGGCGACGCGATCTCCGAGACTGTTCTGGTCTTGCTCAAGATCGCCCCCATCAATGATCCGCCCCTTGCCTTCGATGATAACTACACGACTACCGAAAACATCCCCATCGAGATCAATGCGACCAGCGGGATCGCCCAAACAGTTTTTTCTGACACCTTTACCACACCAGTCATTCACTCCTCTCTCTCGGGCTCAGGAACTCTCGAATCCGTGCAAGGATTCAATGACCGCGGCCCGACCGGAAACACTTTTTCAGGTCAGTTTCTGCGCAGTGTCGCTAGCGGGAATCCCTCTTCAGCAATCACCCTGACTCTGACCGATCTTCCTCCTCACGTGTCTCTCAGCCTCGATTTCCTGCTCGCCATCATCGACTCTTGGGATGGCGATGAATCATTCACCGTGACCGTTGATGGTGTCGAAATCTTCAGCGAAACGTTCCGAAATACCGGCAACGGCCAATCCTTCGACTACCCCGCGGGCTCCCTCATTTTCCGGGATGAAGAGGCCGGCTTCAACGGCACGGATCTTTACCGCGAGGCCGGCTATGACATGGGAAGTCTCCCGGCTCTCCGAGATTTCCCGCACACTTCCTCGACGGCAACCATCAGCTGGTTTGTCTCCGGAGATGGCTGGGAAGGCGGCAGCGAAGAGTCATGGGCCCTTGATAATTTAAGAGTCAGCGTCGCATCCGCCCCCGCAGAAATAGTCATCCCTCAAGGAGCGGTTTGGGCCTATCTCGACGATGGCTCGGACCAAGGAAGGGCGTGGCGATCAAACAGCTTCAATGACGCCCTGTGGCTCAGTGGCCCAGGGCAACTCGGCTACGGAGACGGAGATGAAGCCACCACTTTGGGCTTTGGCCCGGATGACAATGACAAGTATGTCACGACTTACTTTCGCCACTCCTTCGACCTCCTCGACGTCGATGAGATCGGCGAACTTGTCGTAGGCTATCTTCGTGATGATTCCTGCGCCATTTACCTCAATGGCACGCGGATCGTCTTGGACAACCTCGACCCGGAGGCCTCCGCTACAGCCCTTGCTCTCTTAAATCCCGGTTTAACCGGTGAAGACACTTGGAGCGAAGTCACCGTGAATCCGGATCTCTTGGTCGAAGGGGCTAATAGTCTCGCCATAGAAATTCACCAAAACGACCCGAACAGCAGTGATATCAGCATGGATGCTTACCTCGTGGGCAAACGTATCGTTCGCGCCGGCATCCTCGCTAATGACACCGACCCCGAGGATGATCGACTGACGGTAGAACTTCTCTCCTCCCCCCAGCACGGCGATCTCACCCTCAATCCCAACGGCACCTTTTCCTACTTTCCAAACGTCAACTATGAGGGCCCTGACTCCTTCACCTACCGGGCTACCGATGGGGAATTCAACTCAGGAGCCGCTACCGTCAACTTTAACATCACGCCCGGCCCAAATGACTTCCCGGAAACCTCACCCGACACCTACTCCACGAACGAAGACACCCCCTTGAGCGTCACCGCTGCGGCTGGCCTTCTCCTGAATGATTCAGATCCCGATAGTGCCGATCTCACCACAGTCATCGCCGCCACCACCACTAATGGAACCCTCATTCTTAATGCCAATGGAAGCTTCACCTACACCCCTTCGCTGAACTTCTCTGGGCTCGATTCATTCGCCTACCGCGTGAGTGACGGAACGAACCTAAGCCGCCCTGAAAACGTGACTATTTCGATCCTCACCATCAATGACCGGCCTCTGGCCTCTGCCGACGTCTATCTCACAGCTCCCGGTGAAACCCTTGCCATGACTACCGCTGATGGCGTCCTTAAAAATGACCGTGATCCCGACAGCCCAATCTTAAGTGCCCTTCTCGAATCAAACCCCGCCTCAGGAAGCCTCTCCCTGGCAACCGACGGCTCGTTTCGCTACACTCCTTCGAACGGATTCTCCGGGACCGACTCCTTCACCTATCGCGCCAATGACGGACTTCTGTCATCCGAACCCGCAACCGTCCTAATTCGAGTCAATGCTGCTCCAATTGCGATCGATGATCGCTATCCCACAATCGAAGATTCCCCCATCATCATCACGGCCCAGAACGGGATCCTTTCCAACGACCAGGACACCAACATCCTCACTGCTATTCTCGTCTCCGACCCCGCTCACGGATCGCTGACGCTCAGCTTGGATGGGGCCTTCATCTACATTCCCAATAACGACTTCGAAGGCCACGATTCCTTCACCTATCGCGCACGTGACTCGCTTCAGCAATCCAATCTTGCCACCGTCATCATCCCTATCACGATGGTGAACGACTCCCCTCGTACGAAAGATGACTGTTATGAGATCAACACCGGGCAGCGACTTGAGGTCAATGCCGCTGAGGGTATTCTTAGCAACGATACCGATATCGAAAATGCGTCCCTCTCGGCATCTCTCGTCAGCGACGTTTCCTCGGGGCTTCTGAATCTCTCGCCTGACGGATCATTCACCTACGAACCCAATCCCGATTTCGCCGGCACTGATTCATTCTTTTATCGAGCCAGTGATGGCGCACTTAGCTCCAGTAAGACTGAAGTTGAGATCGAAATCTTCGCCGCATCCAAGAACATCGTGGTGAATGAGATCATGTTCAATCCTGCCGGGGAGAATGATCTCGAAGAATACCTCGAACTCACCAACATTGGTTCTTCTGCAATTCCCCTAAACGGCTGGCGCTTTGAAAGCGGAGTCACTTTCTCATTTCCGGACATCTCCCTGCCCCCCGGCGAGTTTCTCGTTGTTTGTGCTGACATTACCACTTTCCAGGAGCGCTACGGGCTCCTCCCAAACGTCATCGGCAACTGGACCGGAAGACTAAGCAATAGCGGTGAGCGAATTCTCCTCGTTGATCAAGACGGAGTCGAAGTCGATGAAGTGCCCTACTATGACCAGGGAGAATGGGCCATTCGCGAACGGATCACAGAAGGCAACGAACCCGGCTGGTCATGGGCCTCGGCCGCCGATGGTGGCGGCAGCTCGCTTGAACTGATTAACCCGGCCCTCAGTAACAAGCAGGGACAGAACTGGGCTTTCAGCCTGAACTCCTCGCCAACTCCCGGCGCGGCGAACTCCACGGCCAGCGCTAACACCGCTCCCCTGATTATCGATGTCGCACACTTCCCAGCAGTCCCAACTTCAACTGAAGCCATCGCCATTATCGCCGAACTAAGAGACGAAACAGGTGAGACTATCGGTGGCTCCCTACACTACCGCATCTCCGCTCAGAACCCCGGACCATTTCAGACCACCCCGATGCTCGATGATGGTTACAATCGTGACTCGGAGGCGGACGATGGCATCTACGGCGCGATGCTCCCTCCCCAGCCCAACGGAACCGTTATTGAATTCTATCTCGAATCATCCGACGGCCGCAAGACGCGCACCTGGCCGCCCCCTGCAAGTAACGGCCAAAACGCCAATGCTCTTCTTCAAGTAGACGACGAAGCCAACACCTTCGATCACGCATTCTATCGCGTCATCATCCCCGTGTCCGAGCTCAATCAATGGCGCGGGATTCGGCGGCAGAGTAACGCCATCATGAATGCCACCATGATTCTCGACGATGGGTCCGGACCCAAAATTCGTTACCTCGCCGGCCTGCGTGTCCGTGGCGCTGGCAGTAGGAATCACACCCCCGTCCCAATGCGCCTCTCTCTCTCTCGAGACGATGAGTGGAACAACATGACCCGCATGAATCTTAATACAAAATTCACCTATCTTCAGTTTCTGGGCATGAAACTCTTCCAGACTTCCGACATGCGAGCCCCCGATACCTACCGTGTTCAAGTTCGTATTAATGGAGGAAACATTGCACGCGGAGATGGCTTTGATTATGGCTCTATGGTTCACGTGCAACCCTTGGCTGCCGAGTTCATCGCCGATAAGTTTAAAACTGATAGAGACGGAAACCTTTACAAAAAAGCGCGACCCGACCGGGAATTCCAATGGCGTGATGGCAACATCGGAGACTACGAATCCGATGGCTGGAGTAAACAGACCAACAGGAGCGAAAACGATTGGAATGATCTCGATGAAATGCTCCGCGTGGTCAACAATGCCCCCGATGATCCCGACTACCTTAACCAAATCGAGAGCGTCATCGATATCGACCAGTGGATGAAGTGGTTCGCCGCCATGACCCTCCTCGCGAATGGCGAAACCAATGTCAGTAACGGGGCTGACGATGACTTTTCAATGTATCGCGGCGTCACCGACCCACACTTCGTTTTCATTCCCCACGATCTCGACACCATTCTCGGGCTTGGAGACGGAAGTCGCATTGAGAATCCCCGACACACCCTCTTCGACATGATCGTGAACCGGGACATTCTTGATCCCCTCATCCCATTTTTCACTCATCCGCTTATTGTCGAACGATACTACCTCGCGCTTCGGGAACTGCTTCAGACCAGCTTCTCCAAGCAAGAGTTCGATGAACTTCTCGATAGCAACCTCACCGATTGGGTTCCTCAAAATCAGATCGAAGGCATGCGGAATTTTATGGATGCACGGCGCCTCTTTGTTGAAAGCGAAATCACCCCGACGATTGGACCGCCTTCTGAATATCCCGGGGCTACCAGCGAGGACACGGTAGCGTCCCCTCATGGTGATCTCTACCTCAGCGAGATCCTCGCCATCAATGATGCCACCCTCGAAGTTGATGGCCTATATTCGGATACCATCGAGCTCCACAATAGCAGCTCCGTTCCTCTCAGCTTGGAAGGGCACACTCTCTCCGATAACCCTCAGGTTCCCGAGCGCTTTACTTTTCCCGCCGGAACTTTCATTCCCGCAAACGGCTACCTCATCATCTCCGGAGGGGCTCCCCAACCCGCTCCCGGGCTCTACGCCGGATTCAATCTCAACGCAGAGGGAGAAACTCTTTCTCTCTACGACTCGGCCTCAAATGGAGGCGCTCTGCTTGATTCAATCACTTTCGGACTTCAAATCCCCGACCATTCGATCTCGCGCCTCAATGGTGCTTGGCAGCTTTCCCGGCCAACTCTCGGAAGCCTCAATCAAGCCCTTTCTCTGGGTGACCCGAACCAAATCCGCATCAACGAGTGGCTATCCCAAAACGTTGCGGTCTTTGAAGATGAATTCATTGAACTCTTCAACCCTTCGGACCTCCCAATCTCACTTGGCTCTCTCGCGATCAGCGACGAACCTGTCAACTATCCGCAGAAACACTCACTCGCGCAGCTCAGCTTCATTGCGCCGCGTGGCTTTGTTCTTCTCACCCCAACTGGGAACTCCGCTGACCCATCCGCCGCAAATGAACTCCCCTTCCGCCTCTCATCGGCGAATGAATGGATCTCACTTCGCGGCACCAATGGCGTCGTTATCGACCAGGTTCACCTCGTTAATCAACGGGGCGACTTTTCGCGGGGGCGAAGCCCCGATGGGGAAAGCACCTATCAGGAATATCTCGTCCCCACTCCCGGCTCCACCAACAATTCCCCCCGAGAGACCGAAACCCTCCTGATCCAAAACCTACGGATCAGCGAAATCATGTCCGATCCGCTCGACGGTTCTGAATTTGAGTTTATCGAACTTCAAAACATCGGGTCCCAGCCGCTCAATCTCTCCGGCGTTCGCTTCTCTGAAGGCATCCGATTCACTTTCCCCGATCTGATCCTGCCAGCAGGAGAATTCCTTTTGCTCGTTCAAGACCGCGCCGCCTTTGAGAGTCGCTACGGAGGCGGACTTCCCATCGCGGGGGAATACCATGGCAAACTCGACAATGGCGGTGAGCGTCTTCGGCTGGAAATTCCAAAGATCAATGCCGGCATCCATGATTTTGAATACGATGACTGGTTCCCCGCCGCCGCCGGCTACGGCTTCTCTCTCGATGTCAATGACACCTCCCAGCCCGTCGCCTCGTGGAACGAGAAGCAAAGTTGGTCATCGAGTCTCGCCATCAACGGAACTCCCGGGAATGCGGGACTGTTTTCCATTCGCACCCAGACCCAGACTACCCTCACTCTTCCCAACCAACTGACTCTCACCCCGTTTGTCTCCTTTGGCTCGATTAGCCCGGCTTCCGTCACTTTCCAGTGGCAATCAATTGATGGTCCCGCGCCCGTCTTTTTCTCAAAACCGGGGAGCCCAGATACTGAGGCCAGCTTCACCCAAGGAGGTCTCTACACCTTGCGTCTCGCCGCCAGCGCCTTCGATTTCCATCAAACGCAAGAGATCGTCGTAACCGTTTATGATTCATATTCCACCTGGATTCTCAGACCTTTTGGATCTGAGATTCCCGGAATTACCGGAAAAAATGACGACGCCGATTCCGATGGCATCAGCAATCTTTTTGAGTTCGCCCTCGGACGAGACCCCATCGTTCCAGATTCCTTAAACTTCCCACTCCCTCTTTACGACCCGGCAGGCGATGCGCTCGCGGTCACCTGGACGCAAGATCGGCTCGATCCCACAAAATTCGCGGTGGTTCCCGAAGTCTCCACCGACCTCAAGACCTGGTTCAGCGGACCATCTTACCTCGACCAACAGGTCATCTCCAAGAACAACAGTTCCATCACTTACAGCGCCACGGCCCTCGCAAACTCCGGTGAAACCAAGATTCACTTCATGCGATTACGGGTGATCAGCAATGAGGATGGAACCATTCCCGTCGCGCCCCAAATCATCGGTATTAAGAACGTCCACGTGCAACCTGCGATCACCTTCGTGAGCCAGTTCGGTCAAAGCTACCAACTTGAGTTCACCGATGACCCAAGGAACTCGTGGATTCCTATCGGAGATTCCGTCATCGCAACCTCAACCGAGACGACACTCATCGACGACACTCAGCAGTCCCCGAGCTTCCGGCTCTACCGGATCCGACTCCGGCCTGCCAACTAGGTTGTGGGTGTCTCAAGTCACGGACTTGGCAAGACGCTCCGTCACTCTTTTGGTCTTCCCCTCTGCATCCCTCTCCCGAAGATATCCGCACCCCAAACCAAGAAATCCCAAAAAGACGACCCGATTCACGCCACAATCATCCCCGTATTAGAAAAAATCCCAGCCTCTAATGTGACTTCATTCCCCTTGCCCTTACCCCTCCGTCCCCTAACCTTCCGGCTTGTCCGCCATGCACCGTCTTTTCGTCGAAAAAACCGCTCCTTTCGCCAGCGAGTCCGCCCACCTTATTGCCGATCTCCGCAATAACCTCGCCCTCGATTCCATCAAATCCGCTCGCATCGTCCAGCGATATGACCTCGAGGGACTCTCGGACCATGAGTTTACTAAAGCTTCGCAGCTCATCCTCTCAGAACCCCAGGTCGAGACCTCCTCAACCAAACTCGAACTCGCATCCGACGAGACCGCCTTCGCTGTGGAATTCCTCCCCGGCCAATTTGATCAGCGCGCCGACTCCGCCGCCCAGTGCGTCCAGATTCTCACGGGAAAAGACCGGCCCTTCGTCTCAACCGCCCGCATCCTGATCTTCAAAGGCCTCCTTTCCGAAGGCGACCTCACCGCGATTAAGAAATACCTCATCAACCCCGTCGACTCCCACGAGGTTTCCGTCACCATTGACTACCAGCGCACCAAGTCGCCGGAACCCCACGATGTCGCCATCCTCGATGGATTCAACGGCAAATCCGAGGCCGACTTCAACATCTACCGCACCGAACTCGGCCTCGCCATGTCAACCGCCGACTTGGTTCACACCCAGCACTTCTTCAAGCGAGAAAACCGTGAACCCACCATCACCGAGCTTCGCCTGCTCGACACCTATTGGTCGGATCACTGCCGCCACACCACCTTCATGTCGAAGATCGCCAAAATCACCTTCGATGAAGGCACCGAGGTCATCGAGGACACTTATAAAACCTACCTCAAAACCCGCGACGAAGTTTACGGACCGGACACCGAGCGTCCCGTTACCCTCATGGACATCGCTCTCATAGGTATGAAGGAACTCCGCAAGTCAGGCGAACTCGACAACCTCGAGGTCTCAAACGAAATCAACGCCGCTTCTATCGTCGTTCCTGCCGACGATGGTGAGGAATGGCTCGTTCAGTTTAAAAACGAAACCCACAACCACCCCACCGAGATCGAACCCTTCGGCGGAGCCGCCACCTGTCTCGGCGGCTGTATCCGCGACCCCCTCTCCGGCCGTTCCTACGTCTATCAAGCGATGCGAGTCACCGGTGCGGCCGACCCCCGCACCCCTTACGACGAGACGATTCCCGGCAAGCTCCCCCAGCGGAAAATCTGCCAGGAATCCGCGCACGGCTATTCCTCCTATGGCAACCAGATCGGCCTCGCCACCGGCAAGGTCTCTGAAGTTTATCACCCCAACTACGCCGCCAAGCGCATGGAAATTGGCGCCGTCGTCGCTGCCGCGCCACGCAAGAATGTCTTCCGCGGTGGTCCCGCCACGGGCGATTTCATCCTCCTCATCGGCGGCCGCACCGGGCGCGATGGCGTCGGCGGAGCCACCGGCTCATCAAAGGAACACTCTGATGACGCCCTCGACAATTCCGCCGAAGTTCAAAAAGGCGACGCCCCCACCGAGCGCAAGATCCAACGCCTCTTCCGCAATCCCAAACTCGCTCCCAAGATTAAAATCTGTAACGACTTTGGCGCAGGTGGCATCTCAGTCGCGATCGGCGAAATCGCCGACAGTCTCGATATCAACCTCGATGCCGTCCCCAAAAAATACGACGGCCTCGACGGCACCGAACTCGCCATCTCCGAATCGCAGGAGCGCATGGCGATCTGTGTCGATCCCTCAGAAGTCGCTTACTTCATCGCCGAATCCGATAAGGAGAACCTCGAATGCGTCCACGTCGCCACCGTCACCGACAGTGGTCGCCTTCGCATGACTTGGCGCGGCAAGACCATCGTCGATCTCTCCCGCGAATTTCTCGATACCAATGGCGTCCAGCAAGAAGCCACCGTGCATGTCGAAAACGTCGGCTCGGAAAGCCCGCTCGGCTGCACCGCTTTCACGAGCTTCGAGGAAGCCCTCGGCGACCTCAACATCGCCTCTCAAAAAGGCCTCGGCGAAATGTTTGACTCCTCCGTGGGTGCAGGAACCGTCCTCGCACCCTTCGGGGGGAAATACCAGCGCACCCCGGTCGAGGCCATGGTCGCAACCCTCCCCTTCCTCGAAGGCCACAGCGAAGTCTGCACCCACATGGCTTGGGGCTTCAATCCCAATATCGCAACTTGGTCACCCTATCATGGAGCCGCCTACGCCGTCACCGAATCAGTCTGCCGCGCAGTCGCCTCCGGAGCCAGGCTCAGCGATATTCGTCTCACCCTACAGGAATATTTCCCCAAGCTCGGCGACGATCCATCACGCTGGGGCCTCCCTTTCGCAGCCCTCCTCGGTGCTTTCAAAGCGCAACACGAACTCCGCCTCGCAGCGATCGGAGGAAAGGACTCCATGTCCGGCACCTTCAACGACATCGACGTCCCGCCCACCCTCGTCTCCTTCGCGCTTGCTCCCGGAACTACGAAGCATGTCATATCGCCTGAATTTAAAAAAACCGAGTCCTTAATCTCCTTTGTCGCGATCCCTCGCGACGAAAACGCCCTCCCCGATTTCGCGAAGCTCAAGGAAGTCGCCAAGCTCCTTCACGCCGAATTCCCCTTGGCCATCCAAACCCTCGACCACGGCGGCATCGCCACTGGACTCAGCAAAATGGCCTTCGGCAACACCATCGGCGCGATCATCACCACCGACCTCGACCTCTATCAAGAACGCTTCCTTTGCTTTCTCATCGAGTCCGAAACCGAACTCACCTTCGCCACCGTCGTCGGCAAAACCCAAGCGGCACCCTTTCTTCAAATCGGCAACGAAAAGCACGCTCTCGAAGACCTCTACGAGACCTGGAGTGAGCCCCTCGCCGACGTTTACCCGGAAACAACCGACCCTTCCACCAGCGAAGCTCACGTCTTCACTTCAAAATTAAGCGTTGCACATTCGAGATTGAATATTCCAAAGCCCAAGGTTTTGATCCCCGCTTTCCCGGGCACCAACTCGGAGTATGACAGCGCCAAAGCCTTCACTCTGGCCGGAGCAAAATCTCACATCGAGATCTTCCGAAATCTCACTCCAGCCGCAGTCGAAGAGTCATTAAAGGCCCTCGCCGCGCACATCAAGTCCTCGCAAATCCTCATGATCCCCGGGGGTTTCTCAGCAGGTGATGAACCTGCCGGATCCGGTAAATTTATCGCGACGATTCTCCGTAGCCCTGAGGTAGCTGATGCCGTCATGGACCTCCTCAAAAACCGCGATGGTCTCATTCTCGGCATTTGCAATGGCTTCCAGGCTCTCGTCAAAACCGGACTCGTTCCTTATGGTGAGGTTCGCGAACCAAAACCCGGCGCGCCTACTCTCACTCACAACGACATCGGTCGCCACATCGCGAAATACGCCACCACTCGGATCAGCTCAAATCTCTCACCCTGGCTCGCCGGAACCGAAGTCGGTGACCTGCACAACATCCCCTTCTCCCACGGCGAAGGCAAATTCTACGCGAGCGAAGAAGACATTCAAAAGCTCGCGGCCGTAGGCCAGATCGCCACGCAATACACCGACTTCGACGGAACCCCGACGATGGACCCCCAATTCAATCCCAACGGCTCCATCCATGCCATTGAAGGCATCACCTCTCCCTGCGGACGGGTCCTCGGCAAAATGGGCCACACCGAGCGCCGCGGTCCCAACGTTGGCCAAAACATCTCCGGCAATCTCCACCAACCCCTCTTCAAAGCGGGCGTCAATTACTTCAAGTAACATCATGCCACCCAAAATTCACACAGTCCAAGTTCAGGACTTTAAAAGTATTAGGCTGTGTGATGTTAGACTCACAAATCCCACTCTCTTGGTCAGTCCAAACGGGTCTGCCAAAGTAACTTTTTGGACACCCTCGCCTTTTCCTTTCGACATTCCCTTCCGGGTCACCGCCCGCACCTCCTGCTCGACATTCCCTCGTTTCTCCGCCTGCTCCACCGCCCCTGAAATTAAAATCCGCCGATACTCCTTCGCCACCCCACCCTGCTCCCATCCCCGCGTCGTCCCCGCCCGACCCGAATGCCCGTGCAAGGCTCTCACCAAACCCGCCCGCGCCTGCGCCTCTCCCTTACCGCCCCCCACCGCTTTACCATACGAACTCCACCGATAATCCGCCGGATCCTCACAAATCCCGCGCCCCCGCCAACTCCGCCGCCCCCCGCCACAGAGCCAGTGGAATACAACCCACCCAGTCGCCACAAAAGCTCCTCATCCGAAAGCCCCAGCGACTCCCCCTTCCCCACCTCACCAGAACGAAATTTCGATCCACAATTCTGGAAACGAGATGGTAAATCGCGATCCCAGGATTCTCACACCCCTCCGGATCCGGCTTCAGAAATCGTGCAGTCCGCATAACAAAGGCACCTAAGCATTCCAGCAACCCGACAACATGGACTTTCTTAATAAAGGGACGGTCCCGGTCCCTTTACACGACACCGATCATGTGCCCGTATCTTACCCGCGCTACCGGTTGGATTTCCCTCTCAAACGATTGCCCCAAGAGACACCGCCATCTCTTTTCACAAAGGCAATGAGAGAGTCTTCGACAAAGGCCTCTGCAGAAGCTAAACAACGAGGCATGAAAATCGTGGTTTCTTTGGCACTTTCCTGCTCTCTCTCGATCGCTCAACACGGTCCGTTTCCAACAGCCGGATCGATCGAACGCCTCGACCCGAGCCTCGACCAACTTATCGCCCCGGAAACCCAAATTGAAGTCATTGCATCGGGCTTCACTTGGTCGGAAGGCCCCGTGTGGGACAAGGCCAACAAACGTCTTCTCTTTTCGGACGTTCCCGAAAACACCGTTTTCCAATGGACGAAGAAGGACGGCCTCTCGGTCTTTCTTAAGCCATCCGGCTACACCGGCGTGAGCGACTATGGTGCTGAACCCGGCTCCAATGGCCTTACTTTTGACAATCAGGGTCGCCTTCTTTTCTGCGAACACGGGGACCGTCGAGTTTCCATGATCACAAAGGAAGGAGGTGGCAAAATCACCCTTGCCGACAAATTCGAAGGCAAGCGATTCAACTCCCCAAACGATCTCTGTGTCCATTCATCCGGAGTCATCTTCTTCACCGACCCACCCTACGGCCTTCCGGAAAAGGAAAACGACCCACGTCGTGAAACCGAGGCTTTTGGCGTCTATCGCATCGATCTCGACGGCACGGTTACCATGGCGGTCTCGGATTTACAACGCCCCAATGGTGTGACTCTCTCCCATGATGGCAAGACCCTCTACGTGGCCCAATCCCACGGCGAACAAGCTTGGGTCATGTCATATCCAGTCGATGAGGAAGGGAATGTCGGCAAAGGAAAGTTATTCTACGATGCCACCGAGCTTGGCAAGACTGACAAAGGTCTCCCAGACGGGCTCAAGACGGATACCGCAGGCAATATCTGGTGCACTGGCCCCGGTGGTGTCATGGTGATCAGCCCGCAAGGCAAACTCCTTGGGCGAATCCTGACGGGACACCGCACTGCAAATTGCGCTTGGGGCGATGATGGCTCCACTCTTTATTTGACAGCGGACTACTATCTCATGCGCCTGCAAACTCTCACCAAAGGCACCGGCTTTTAAGGCAATGGCTCAAAGAAGTTCCACCATCATCAAGGATCTCGAACACGAGATCCTGAATGGCAAGCTCACACCCGGCGAACGTCTTCCCTCCGAGGAAAAACTCTGCGCACGCTTCGACGCAAGCCGGACCGTCATCCGTGAAGCCATTCAACAGCTCCGAGGTCGTGGACTCCTGCGAACCCTGAAGGGATCAGGGTCCTACATTGCCGATCCTAGCCTCGAAACTCTTGCCGGAGCAGTCGAAGCTTACTCGGTTCTGAGCAACGACGACTCCTACCTCGAGCTTATGGACTTCCGCATTCTCCTGGAAACCGAATGTGCCCGCCTTGCGGCCCTCCATGCGGGAGAAAAAATCATCGAAATCATGCAGCGAGCTCTTGATAAGATGGAGCACTCCCGTGGCGACCGTAAGCGCTTTAGCGAGGCCGATATCGCCTTTCATCTCGCCATCGCGGCCGGCTCCAAACATAATCTTTACGCCACCGTTCTGAGGGCCTTGGAAAAAAGATCGATCGAATATGCAAACGTCAACCGAGGTGACAGTGAATGGTATCAAAGCGTGATCACGACCCACCAAGAGATCTTCACCGCAATTTCAGAAAGCAAGTCGGAGGAAGCCGCGGCCGCCATGAAACGACACCTCATTCTCTCAAGGCGACACTACGTCGATCTTGAACTCTAAGTCTGCCTAAGTCTCAAAAACCCTCTCGCCTTTCTTCCCCGGAACCTTTAAGAGACGGTTACGATGATACGAATTATTATCACCTCAATCGCCCTCGCCACAGCAACTCTCCTCAGCTCTTGCTGCTGCTTATGAAACATTCTCAATGGATGTGTCCAAAGTCCCGCTGAACTTTCGGGAGCATCCTGAATGCGAGATGGTCGTTCGGGCAGCCGGGTTCAGAGATAAGCTTGTCAAACGCCGGAGCGATCGGGACTTCAGCAATCGCCTGATGCCATCCGGGGTCTTGGAAGCTCGCCTCGAAGCGGCCGTCACCGCCTCGAATGGTGCCAATCTGCAACCCAGGCATTTCGCGATCATTCGTGATCCCAGCATCAAGAAGACGATCTGTCCTGCCGCTGAAGAGGAGGAACCTAAATTCCATGAAGCGCGCGTGCGCGACGAATCGCTCGATGCCTTGGCTCCTATCGGGACCGATGCCCAGAAGCCCTTTCTCGAAACCGCCTCAGCCTTCATTGCGATCCTCCAAAAATCAGAGGTCATCCGCGAGGACCGAAGCAAGTCGAGGACCTCCTATGTTAAAGAGTCGGTCAGCCTTGCTATCGGGTGCCTGATTGCCGCCCTCCACCACGCCGGGCTGGCGACCTCAATTCACACTCCAAGCCCCATGAAATTTCTCAACGTAATCCTGGGACGCTTTTCGACCGAGAAACCCTTCCTTCTTTTGGTGGTAGGTTTTCCCTCCGACAATTGCCAAGCCCCCGATATTTGACGTCTCCCTCCCGAAAAAATGATCGAATTTCACTGACTCATAAACTAAACCGGATTAAAAATAAATGTGGCACGTCCCATGCTGAAACCTATCCAACGCAATTGTTACTGAAGACCATGAAAAAAATTGAAGCCATCATCAAGCCGTTCAAACTCGAGGAAGTCAAGGAAGCCTTGGCAGAAGTGGACGTACAGGGAATGACTGTGACCGAGGTCAAGGGCTTTGGTCGTCAAAAAGGCCACACCGAGATCTATCGCGGATCCGAGTATACCGTTGATTTCCTTCCCAAGGTTAAAATCGAGATCGTCGTTAATGACGAGGACGCCCAGAAAGTCGTTGAAGCCATCGTGAAGAGTTCCAACACCGGTAAAATCGGGGATGGCAAGGTCTTCATTTCACCTGTCGAGCAGGCCATCCGTATCCGCACCGGAGAAACCGGAGCCGACGCCGTCAACGTGAGTTAACTTCTGATTTCGTCAGTTCCCTCTAAAGCATTTGACCGCCCTTCGTAAGTCGGGTGGTCTTTTTGTTGTAGCCTTGGTTCCTCGAAGGTCACCTCATCGTCTCTGGGACTTTTAAATGGGACAATTCTCCCTTCGCTGATTGCCCTAGCGCCTCTTCCGTAAACCCCTTTGAATTTCAATTCGCGGACTGATTCTAAATATTTTGTCGTTTCTCCATCCTCCCCTCAGATTGGATTTGAGGTGACCTCAAACGGGCGAACGACTTCTTGGAAGCAGGCTTCATTATCAATCGTCGCCCTCCCACCAATACGGCTCTGCCATCCCCGAACCCTCAATTGCACTAGGGCTTGCACGCCTTCCCCCTCCTCCTCTGGCAACGCCGACGATCTACCGCGCCATAAGTCTCCGCGCGAAATTAGGTCAGATCTTCTGCAGTCACGCTCCGTTGCTCACGGGTGCCGAGTTCCACCGCTTGGTCGACCACTCTGGAGGGGTCACCGTCGAAGCGATAGCCATGGCAATTGGGACAAATAACGACCTCTGCGGTGACGATCGAATCACAGCCTTCGCACACTTTATAGGCGACGGGATTATTGGCAATCTCGCGCGCCTTTGCGAGGCGATCTTGCTGGGTAGTATCAGACATGACTTAGAAGAAGAAAACTGAGGAAGAAAAAAGACCATGAGGAATAATCCCCATGGCCCGATTCAAAATGGTAACTTGGAGAACGATTAGGCCGGCTTGATAGCCTTATTGGTACGGCTTTTCAAGTTCGCAGCTTTATTCTTCTGGAAAATATTGTTTTTTGCCGCTTTGTCGACGGCAGAAGTGAATTCTTGGTAAGCCTTCATGGCCTCGTCATTCTTGCCTTCACCGGCAGCGGTGACGGCCTTCTTTTGAAGGGTCTTGATGCGGCTCTTGGCAGCACGGTTTCTCTCGGTGCTCTTTTCGATTTGACGCACTCTCTTTTCTGCAGACTTATTGTTGGCCATAGGACATTCCCGCTTGGGCGGAGCGGAAATCTAAGGATTCAGGACGCCATGTCAAGTTCCAGTCCACGGAAATTTCAATAGCACCCTGCACTTTCCTGTGGGAGACTCCCACTGTGAACGCACTCCTCCCATTCCTTGTCTTTTTGTGCAGCCATTTTGCGCAGGCCCAAGGCAAGCCAGAAATCCCCCAAGACCTGCTCGATGACGAGCAATTACGTTCCGAAAGCGCCTTGAACGAGTTCACCGTGCCCTCCATCGCCAAAGTTTTCAACGAACTTGAGAAGATCTCCCCGCTCGCCTACGATTCCGAACACCTCAAGAAGCACGAACGACTGCCCATCGACCAAAGCCGACTCGCCTTGCGGCTCGGGACTCTCATTGCGGATGGATTTATCGCGGTCCAGACCGGCAACTCGGAAGACGTTCCCAAAATCACGACCTCTATCAACGATTACGCTAAAGCCCTTGGAGCGGGCGATCGCATCAAAAAACATGGCGCGGCTCTGCTCGAACACGCCAAGGCCAAAGACCTCGTAAAACTCAAACAAGTCCTTGCGGCAACCCAACGGGACGTCGAGCGCGAACTCGCGGGACTCCGAGATCCTGATCTCTCGCATCTTATTTCGCTCGGCGGATGGCTCCAAGCACTCGATTCCGCCGCCATGGCGGTCGATCGCAAGTATACGCCGGAACGCGCCCTCACCCTTTTTCGCGAAGATGTCGCAGACTATTATGCGGAATCCATAGGCTCACTCAATCCAGCCATCAGCAGCAGCCCACAATTCATCAAGATGCGAGAGCTCCTCCAGGGACTTCGCAACGCCATGGTTCTTGAGGAAGATGCCAAGCCGACTTCGGCACAGGTCAAGGAAGTGACCAAAGTCTCCGCTGAGCTGGTCGCGCTCGCTCTCAAATAAAAATATCCACTCATGACTCTCCTCCTTGGACTTGGAATCATCGGGTCCCGCAGTGCCGACCAGATCGTCGCCGCCGGACATCCCCTCAAAACCTGGAATCGGACACCGAAGAATCGACCCGATTCGGTCGATGAACCGGCCGCGGCTACCGCCGAAGCCGAAACCATCGTCTCCTACTTGCGCGACGACATCGCGGTGCGCGAAGTTTTCTCCCAAATTAAGAGTCAGCTCGATGCCTCCAAGACTTTTATCAACCACGCCACCATCGATCCTGATACCACAATCTGGCTGGATCGCCAGTGTCGTGAGATCGGTTGCGGATTTCTCGATGCACCTTTCACCGGTTCGCGGGATGCCGCCGCCGGAGGGAACCTCGTTTACTACATTGCGGGTCATCCCGCGCTCCTCGAAAAGCACCGCGCTTTCCTCGAAATTACTTCCCGGGAAATGGTCTACCTGGGTCTCCCACCCGCCGCCACGGTCGTGAAAATCACCACGAATCTCGCGACCGCTTGCGCCGTGCAAGCTCTGACCGAAGCCCTCGAAATCTCCCGCCGCCACGGAGTCGATCCCCGGGCATGGCATGAGGCCGCCAAGCTCAACGGCTGTTATGCTCCGGTGATGGGAATGAAGATCCCCGCCCTCCTCGAGAACGACTTCACGCCACACTTTTCCACCGAGAACATGGCCAAGGATACCAACTATGCCATTCAACTGGCAGACTCGACCGGGATTACCGCTGATTTGAATCACCTCACCTGGGCCCGCCTTTTCGAAGCCGAAATGCGCGATGCCTCCGAAGACTTTTGCGCAACCATTCGCCAACACCAAAGCACCGACCTCGATCTGGAAGACGATGTCGAGATCTCCTGCAGCCGGATCCGCGTCAAAGGGCCCGACGCTGAACGTTACCTCAATGGACAAGTTAGCAATGACGTCCGCCTTACCGCAGAGGGTCGTACGGTGAGCGCCTGCCTTCTCGATGGAAAAGGGAAGCTCCAGTTCTTCGTCCAGATCCACCGCGAAAATCAGGACTTCATCGTGGAAGGACCGATCGAGCTGGTCGAAGAACTGATCGCCCGCCTTGATAAATATCTCATCGCGGACGATGTCGAGCTTATCGACGAAAGTATGGATGAAACCGCTTACCAGACAGTGCCAAACGAGACCCGCCGGATTCTTGATGGTATCCCGCGGTGGCCCACCGAACTCTTCCCTGGCATCCTCCCCCCCGAAGCGGGAATCGAGGCCTTGGCGATCTCATACACCAAGGGTTGCTACACCGGTCAGGAAGTCATTTCGCGTATGAAAAGAGCTGGAAAAACGAATCGGCATCTCGTCAAACTGGCCCTCGATAAACCCCTCATCCCGACCTGCTCGAAGCTCATGGTCGCGGGCAAGGAAGCAGGCGTCATTACCTCGGTTGCATCCCACATCGGCACGGGCGAAGTCGCGCTTGGCTACCGCAAGCGGAAGTTTGAGGAGCACACCGTTTTCGACATTGCCTCCCCGGCGTCTGGAGAGATTATCGGCAGGGCGACCATCCGTTAGTTCTACATGCGGAACAAGCCCCCTTTTTTCCCACCAAGGATGACCGCGCCAATGATGGAAATCCCCAGGAAGACCATGGCCCAAACACCGAGCGCGGAGGCCAATTCGTAACCATTCCCTAGCATCCCGAGGAGCGAGTAAATTGCTTTGGTGATTGGGAAATGCTCGGATTGCTGCGCTAGAATAAGGCTGTCACTGACCTCTAGCATGGCGAAGGCAAAGGCGAGAATGCCGCCCGCGATGAGGTTGGGTCCTAGGAGAGGAAGGGAAACCCTCCTCAGCGTCCGGGCCGGTGTCGCCCCAAGTGAACGCGCGGCTTCTTCTAGGGCAATATTGCTCTGCTGGAGTCCTGCTACCGCCGAACGAACAACATACGGCAATCGTCGTACGGCATAAGCCACGACCAAAAGCCAAGTTGGATCCTGCGCGGCGCCCTGCACCAAAAAGTAGAAGTGCTCACCCTTCTGAGAAAGAGCCAAATAGCCGAAGGCTAGGACTAGTCCCGGCACCGCCAGCGGGAGCATCACGAGTGCATCTAGGAAGGCGCGGCCCCGAATGGTGCTTCTGACAATGACCCAGGCAATTGCCACTCCCAGGATCAAGTCTATGAAAGTCGCCATCGAGGCGTAGAAGAGACTATTCTGAATCGAGGGTACAACCAAGGGATGTCCGAGAGCCTCTTGATAATGTTCCGTTGTCCAGACCTCGGGAAGAATGGTGGCATACCAATCGTGTGCCAGCGAAAGAACCACCACTCCAGCGTGAGGGAGCGAGGCGATGAAGAAGATCCCGAAGAATAAAAGAGTGCAAAGCCAGGCCTTTCCTCGCTTCGGTCGGACCTCGATATTCTTCCCCTTGGGGCGAGGCGCGGTCCCGAGTTTGGAACGCCCTAGAACAGCCTTCGAAACAAGGAAAACAGCGGTAGAAACCATGAGCATGATTGCCACCAGCGCGTAGGGAAAAGGATTGGAGCCAAGATCCTTAATGCCATCGAAAACTTGCACGGGTGCCACCCGAGTGTAGTCAAAAACCAAGGGAACTCCGAGTTCGGTAAAGGACCAGATAAAGACAATGGCACCGCCCGCAAAGATGCCTGGAGTGGTCAAGGGAAGGGTGATTTTTAAAAAGCGGCGCCACGGCGGGCATCCTAAATTCTGGGCCGCCTGCTCCATCGCCGGGTCAATATTGGACAGCGAAGCCGCAATGTTCATGTAAAGAATGGGGTAAAGGTGGAGGGCATTCATGAGGACCACTCCCCAGAATCGCCCCTCGCCGAGCCAATCGACAGGCATGGCGACATCGACCATCCCAAGCTTAATTAGGACCGCATTTAAAGCCCCCTGAATTCCCAGAATTTGCTTCACCCCCACGGCCCCGACGAACGGAGGGAGTACGAGGGGAATCAGAACCAAGGCCGAAAGAGACTTCTTAAATGGAAAGAGGTAGCGGTGCCCCACCAAGGCCAGCGGCAAAGCAAGGCACAAGGCCGTCAAGGTGCTCGTGACTCCCAAGGCAAAGGCATTCCAGAGACCTTCGGTATAAACAGGGTTCTTAAAAACCTCACCAACGAAGGCCATCGTGAAGCCTTCGCTCTCAGAGTAGAAGGCTTCCTTCAAAACCACTACGGCGGGATAGAGGAAGAAAAAGGCGAAGAAGAGCGCCACGAAAGCAGTGAGACTGTAGGCAATTCTGGTGTTCATTGCGCCCCTCCTTTCGATGCTGCGAGTGCCAAACGCTCTGCTTCCCGGTAATTATCACGGAAGTGTTTTCCGAGGTCGTTCATCATTCTTACCTCAGCGACTTTATCGCCGGATTTCAAAGTCTTCTTTACTTTAGAGAGAGCGAGATCGTAGCCCACCGGAGTCACGTCAAAGAATTTTGCCGAGGCCTCGGGAGGGAAATCAGCTTGAATCAGCGCCGTCCACGCCGACTTCATTTCCTCATGAGAATCGATACACATCGCGCGGATGATATTGCGGAGCGGCGTAAAGTGTTTTCCGGTGAGATTGTAATCATACACGAACTCATTTGCGACTTCGTAGGGCATCACCGAGGCATCGACCATGTCGGAGAGGTAAGGTTCCTGATAGAGATCCTTCCTCACCGGCAACCTTCGCAAGGCCCGAATCTTAGGGCCCATCGGAGTGTCTGGTCTCGCGTTCCAAAGCATCTGACCTTCTTTGGTAAAGACAAAATTCACGAACTCCTGTGCGAGTTCCGGATTGGGGGCGCCTTTGAAGATGGCAATAGGGTCAACGCTGTAAGAAGTCCCGCCAACCGGAGAGACAAACTGCAAGCGCGAGCTTCCATCCGCTTTCTTCAGCGCTTCGTTAAAAGACCGACCGTAGAAGTCGATACACATCCCCGCGATGGCATTCCCTTGGGCGACATCGTGAGGAACCTTGGAGGCTCCGTCGGTAAAGTAACGGGCATTGGCGCCAATTTGTTGAATCAGGTTGAGCCCTTCCACCCATCCTATTTGAGAGGCTTCCGCGACCGAAAGTCCGGCATCGAGGTGGCCATGGATTTTTTGCTGCACCAGCATTTCGAACGCCTTCGCTACCGAACCACTCTTGGTGGGGTCCGCCAAAGCAATCCCTTTTTGAAACCCCGGGCGACCAAGATCATCCCAGGTCGACGGAGCCTCCAAGCCGAGTCGCTTGAGGCTATCGATATTGTAGCAAATTCCAAATGACGACAGGCAGGTTCCCAACCAATCGTGTCCCTCGGGATAGTAAGTCTCGCCGCTCTGAATCTCAGGAATCACGCCCTCCTCGAAAAGCGGGGCCTGTTCCTCAAAGAGGTTCATTTTTTGAAAACGATCTTCCTGAGCCTGAAGCTTAAAATCGTAAACCCCGCCGCCAAAGAAAAGATCGAGCCCAATGCCTTCGCTTCCATTTTTTTCAGCTGAAGTGAACGCGCTATCGAGCACTCGTTTAATTTCGCTCGTTCCTCCCGGAGTCCGCCAGTTGACGGAGACACTCTTGCCATGCTTCTCCTCATACCACTTTGAGAAGGCCTCGCCGAACTCGCGGCGAATCAACTCATTATGGGGCGTGATGACTTCCAAGCGCAACTTAGCCCGGCTCATCGCGGCCGCCTCATCGTCACGCAAAATGATTGGAGCCGCGACCACCGCAGCAAGCGGAAGAAAGACTCCCAAGTATTTTTTCCAAACCCCTTTCATCGTTCCAAGAGGGTGATGTCCTTCTGCGAGATCTTGAGACCGACTGTTTCCTCGCCTGGCGAACGGATGATCTGAGGGTTCTGCTCGGTGACCTGCGTGACGCTGCCGTCTCCAAGTTCGACCGTGTATTGGATGATACTTCCAAGATAAATCCGCGCGATGATCTTTCCGCTCAAGGTCGCTTCGGCGGGATTTACAATCTCGATCGCTTCGGGCCGAATCGAGAGAATCACCGGAGAGCCTGGAGGCGGGCTCCACCCCTCGATACCGGGAGTGGTCGCGAGCGTGGCCGTGGAAGTCTCGACTTTATGGCCTTCGAGAGCCGTTCCTTTGATCAAGTTGGTCTCCCCAATGAACCCCGCAACATAGCTCGAAAGCGGTTGCCGGTAGATTTCCTCCGGCGGCCCCACTTGAACCACGACCCCTTGGTCCATGACCGCCATACGATCAGCCATCGATAAAGCCTCGGCCTGATCGTGGGTGACATAGACTCCGGTGAGATCGTTTTCCTTCACGATCCGGCGAATCTCCGCGCGCATCTCGAGCCGCAATTGCGCGTCAAGGTTAGAAAGCGGCTCATCGAGTAGGAGACACTTCGGCCGCACCACCAATGCTCTCGCCAAGGAAACCCGTTGTTGCTGGCCACCGGACATTTGATCGATCCCCCTCTTTGCAAATCCTTCCAACTTCACCATCGCCAAGGCCTCCTCGACCCGGCGCTTGATCTCGCGCTTGGAAACTTTACGCTCCTCCAAACCAAAGGCGATGTTCTGCCCGACAGTCAGGTGCGGCCAAAGGGCATACGATTGGAACACCATGGCGGCCTCCCGCTTGTGCGTCGGGAGCCGAGTGACATCCTTTTTCCCGAAAAACACCTTCCCCGCGGTCGGTGTTTCCAAGCCCGCGATGCACCGCAATAGAGTGGTCTTGCCACAACCGCTCCCACCCAGGAGAAAAAACAACTCACCAGGGGCGATCTCGAGCGAAACATTGCTAAGGGCGGTCACGTTGCCAAATCGCTTTGTGATTCCTTCCGCTCGGATTTCTTCCATAGGTCACTATGCTTGAACTTCCTGAGAAAAAGGCAAGTCCAACCCCCCTGAAGTTTTCTTGTCGCCAAGCCCGTCTTGGTATGGTCAAGTCCCCTCAACATCCTGACGAATTTATGCCACGCGTTGCCATTACTGTTTCCGGAAAAAACTCCCAGCCCTATCGCTTCCAACTCGATCGTAAGAAAGTCACCATCGGACGCAGTTCCGAAAGTGACATCATCATCGATTGTCCCTCCGTTTCATCCCTGCACTGCACCATGGAGCGGGTCGGGGGTGGATACATCCTCCGCGACCGCCACTCCACAAACGGCCTCAAACTGGAAGATGAGGAAATGGCCGTCATCGATCTCCGCAATGACAGTGAAGTCCGTGTCGGGGATGTCAAATTTGACTACACCTTGAGCGATCAGGAACTCGACGACCTCGACGACGAGGAATTCATCCCGCACGGCAAGAAAGCCAGCGAGGTCGACGACGAGCCCGCGATTGATAAAAAGCCGGCGAAAAAGGCGAAGGCGAAGGCGAACGTCGTGACAACACCTGCCCGGTCCACTTCTCCTCGTCCGCCTGCCGTTTTGGCCTCAGCGAACCAAGGTGGTGGCGGTCTTTTCACCTTTGCGATCTTTGTGTGTGGAATTTTGGCGTTCGTCGCAGGTCTTGGTAACAGCTACTCGCGAGACCAGCGGAAGGACGGCCGTGAAGGTGAGGTCTCTCTCCTGATGGACATTAAAGATGGCCGCCCCGAACTTCCTGATGCGGGGAAAAGTGAGTAACACCCGGCTCCGGCAGCAAGTTGTCGCGGAGAACCAAAAATCGGCTTTTCGTGATTATAAATCAAGGTAAGGTTCTTCTCGATGACCACCCCCAAGACCACCGATGAACTCAAGACGCTTTCCTCCGATATTCGTGCGGCCACTGAAGCGCACCTTGAAGACACGGGTGGTCTTCTCCGTCTTTCACCGACCTGGGTCCCCCGCTCCTTTCTGCAACCGGGCCTCCGCATCAAGCTCCATCCGGATGACACCTACGCCTACGGCTTGAGTCGAGGTGGCATCGATGAACGCTGGTTCGGATCGACCACCGTAACCGCAAACGAGGGCCGGGCAGAGGATGAGGGCCTTTCTTACATCGTCGCCGGTAAGGAGCGATTCACCTTACGCGAGGCGATCGACGAATGCGGAGCCGACATCATCGGATCCGCCATCTGGGATCGCTATGGCAAGTGGCCCGTTTACTCGAAATTTTTCGATAACATGGGCCCCATTCCCCACCACATGCACCAGAACGCCGAGCAAGCGGCCTTGGTCGGGCAGGAGGGCAAGCCTGAGTCCTATTATTTCCCACCCCAGCACAACAACGTCGGCAATAATTTCCCCTACACCTTCATGGGTCTAGAGCCAGGCACGACCCGGCAACAGCTCCATGACTGTATTTCAAACTGGCATAAGGGCGACAACAAGATTCTCGAACTTTCAAAAGCCTATAAACTTCAGCCGGGCACCGGCTGGCTGATTGATCCCTGTATTCTCCATGCGCCCGGTTCACTCTGTACCTACGAGCCACAATGGGGTTCGGACGTTTTTGGAATGTATCAAAATCTCGTTGAAGGACGTGAAGTTCCTTGGTCACTTTTGGTCAAGGACATGCCGGAGGAGAAGCATAAGGATATCGATTTCATCATCGACCAGATTGATTGGGAGAAAAATCTCGACCCAAACTTTAAGGATAATCACTACCTCGAACCGGTCACGGCCACGAAGGATGAGGACTCTCACGACAAATGGATCGTCTACGGAAAAGTCGACGACTTTCAATACTTTACCGCCAAGGAACTCACGGTGGAACCTCTTGGCAAAGTGACAATCAAGGATGCTGGTGCCTATTCTGCGATTGTCGTCCAGGGCCAGGGCTTTGCAAACACGCTAAGGCTCAACTGCCCCAAACTCCTCCGCTTCAACGAACTCTCGGAGGACGAATTTTTTGCCACCGAAAGCGCAGCAGAAGCCGGGATTGTTTTCGAGAACACCAGCACCACCGAACCACTCGTTTTGCTGCGATACTTTGGACCGGAAGTGAATCCGGAGGCCCCCGCAATAGGCGCTTACCGGAACCGATAGACGATTGGCTTCGATCAGCCATTTGCAAAACTTTGGAATTCCGTCATACCCCTTGTGATGACTGAGATCGCAAGCGAAGAACAAGTCACGCCCCGCTATAAGCGGCTGGCTGATGCCGTAGCAAACAAGGATCGAATTATTTCCCAATTGATCATCAATGGCGCTTCCGCCGATGATCAACGTCGCATCATTTCCCAACTTGACCTCGGGACTCGCGAGCAACTTTGCCTACTTCTCCCACCGGAAGAAATCGCCCAACTCATGGAGAACCTCACCGAGGTGCAGGCCATTGAGCTACTCGAAGAACTCCCCGCGGGAATCGCCGCCAATGTCGTCGAGGAGATGAATGCCGAAATCAGCGGTGCCCTCCTTAGAGAACTCGATGAGAAAGACAGTGAGGCCATTCTCGCCGAGATAGACGACGTCAAAGAGTCAGAAGAACTTCGGGAGCGAGTGAGCTACGACGAGGACTGCGCCGGCGGCCTGATGTCGGATCACGTCCTAGCCTTCCCACTCACTGCCACTGTTTCCGATGTCCTCGCAGATCTTGAGACGAACGCGGAAGATTACACCGATGCCGATGTGCAATACTTTTTCGTTGTTGATGCCGACCGCCGCCTCACCGGAGTGCTGAGTCTGCGGAGTCTCTTACTGGGTCGGAGGTCGACGCAGATCGAAAAACTGATGATTCCTGATCCCCTTTCGGTTTCAGTGCACACCACTCTGGAAGAGCTGGAAGACCTCTTTGAAAAGAAGCAATACCTCGGTTTTCCTGCCATCGATGATGACGGTCGACTCAAGGGAATCGTCTCGAGACGTGCCGTCACCGAGGCCCTCAGCGAGCATCAAACTGATGACTACCTGAAGGCTGCCGGTATTGTGGGTGGTGAGGAATTGCGGTCCATGCCTCTCAAGCATCGCTGCACCCGCCGACTCGCGTGGCTGGGGCCAAACATCCTCCTAAACCTCCTCGCCGCAAGTGTCATTGCGTCTTACGAGGACACGCTCCAGGCCGTCATTGCCCTCGCCGTTTTTCTCCCCATGGTCTCTGACATGAGCGGGTGCTCGGGCAATCAAGCGGTGGCCGTGAGTATCCGCGAGCTTACCCTTGGCGTCATTCAACCGAGGGACTACCTCCGTGTCATCATCAAGGAAGGACTATTGGGAATCACGAATGGCATCGTTCTGGGTATCGTCCTGGGAACGATCGCGACCTTATGGAAAGGGAGTATTTTCCTTGGTCTCGTTGTGGGAGGGGCCCTCGCCTTGAACACCATTCTTTCGGTAATGCTTGGGGGCCTCATCCCTCTGGTCCTGAAGCGTTTCAAGGCTGACCCCGCCCTTGCTTCTGGCCCGATTCTCACGACCTGCACCGACATGTGCGGCTTCTTCCTCGTCCTCAATCTGGCCACCGTGGTGATCGACCGCATCTGAAGAACCGGGCGGACCGTTGATTTACCAGACGGTCCATCTCCGCTCTTTCGGCACGCTCTACAGCCAATAATTCGGCTTCCCGTAAAAGTTGTAGAGAGTTTCCTCGTAGGATCGGTTGACCGGTTCATCAGGATCGTAGACTGGAGCCTCTTTGATCTGATCCATCGCTAGGGAGATTAAAACCGAGCGGTCCTCATAGCGAAAATCTTCGATCCAATCGGTGTCCACAATGACCATCCGGTTGCGCAACCAGCCCCCAATATCGAGAACAAGATATCGCACCTTCCAAAGGTTGATATCGAGAATAACATCCTTCACCTTACCAATCTCGCCATCAGTCGCCGAAACCTTGTATCCCATAATCTCCGAACACGAGCGGAGATGACTCTCCTTGATCCGGGTCAGATTTAAGTCATGCTCCGAGATGTCTCCTGGTGTATAGGCCCGGGGAAGCGGAGCGACGCCCCAAAGCGAAGCGCCAACCCAATACGCAGGCACGAAGTGATAACGATGATATTCGACTTCATACTGCTGGGACACCGGGGCATCTGACTCGAGGAGAGGGCTTTTTTTAAGCTCCTCGATCGTCATCTTGATTGGAAACTTTGGATCGTCCAAAGCCCCATCAGGACAGGTCAGGTGGGCCGGGCTGATGAGAACCTTCTTTTCTGAAAACCATCCGCCGGCGCCGGCTACCATATATCTCATCCCCCATTTATGATCATCGAAAAGGAGATCTTTCACTTCCCCAACCTCACCATCGACACATGAAATTGGACAATCGAGGAGCGACTCGGCACTCCGTAACGTCTCATTTGGCTTGGGTTTAATAATATTTGTCATATTTCATGACATAACAAAAAGTGTGCGGTTACGCAATCATTTCCGTAAGAAGCACGGCGCAAGAGGTTAATCGGACTCCTTAGGCGGGATTTCGAGTTTAACATCGGAGACGGCTAACCCGGACTCCTGAGAGAAAACCGAGGCAGCGAAAATGAAAGAGATGTCCAGCAATTCCCTCGGAACTTTAGGGAGGCACGCATCATGCTTCCCAAAAATATGACTCATCCTAGATCGCTCAAGATGTTCGTCGTTTTACGAGCCTCCGCTCCGTCGTGGCCTTGGACCGCGACCCAGGCCAGCGAGTCACCAGCAATCGCCTCCCACCTGTCCTCCTTTTGGCGCAGGTCTCGAGCGGCCACGGTGGGCCTGAGATCTTGGAAACTTCAAGCCCACGGACTCTCCTTGAGAGGCTTGGGGTCTTGTCGGAACGATCGCACCTTCGACGCTTGCAATCGCCGGAGTCGCTTTCGCCAGCATTTTGGTCATAATGACCGTGGCGGCACGACAAGGAAGCTCTGGCATGCAGCCTCACCTTCTAAAATACTCTCCCGACGATGCTCAACGAGTTCAACCGCCAAGCCATCACAACCCGATTCCAGGCGGTTCTTCGCAACTGTCCTCTCACCAACCCATTCGTTTAATCATGTCCAAACTCATCCTAGTCTCCAACCGCCTGCCCGTTCGCATGAAGAGCGACGGCACCCCGCAACGCACCACCGGCGGCCTTGCTTCCGCGCTCGCTGCTGTCGAAACGGATGCCCCGCAATTCTGGGTAGGATGGTCCGGAACCCCACTTGAGAACACACCCGACCCGGACTCCCTACGCAAGACCATGTCCGAACTTAAGATTGTTCCGGTTTTCCTCACCGCGGACGAGATCGATGGTTTTTACGAAGGTTATTCCAACGGAACTCTCTGGCCTCTCCTTCACTACATGACACAGAAAGCCCACTTTGAAAATGACTGGGCTGATCACTACCGTCGCGCAAATGAGAAGTTTGCTGACGCCATTCTTGAAATCGCCGAGGATGGCGACACCGTCTGGGTGCACGACTACCACCTCTTTCTCCTCCCCGGTATTCTGCGAGAACGCAAACCAAATCTAAAAATCGGATTTTTTCTCCACACCCCTTTTCCAAGCTCGGAAATCTTCCGCGTGCTTCCCGAGCGGGAAGAGATCTTGAAGGGTCTTCTGGGGGCAGACCTCCTCGGCTTTCACACCTATAACTACCTCCGCCACTTCCGCTCTTCGCTCCTTCATCTCCTCGGCCTGGAATCCGACATCGATCACCTTTACCTTGAAGGCCGTCGCCCCACCTTCGGCGTCTTCCCCATCGGGCATAACCATAAGGGATTCCACGATGCCATGGCCCATCCCGGCTACCGGGAGACACACCAAGAAATGGCGGAGTCGCTCAACGGTCGCAAGCTCATCCTTTCGGTCGAGCGTCTTGACTACACCAAGGGAGTCCCTCAAAAACTGGAAGCGATTCGCCACTTCCTCACCAACTATCCACAACACCGGGGCAAGGTTGTCTTTGCCATCATCGCGGTGCCTTCTCGCGAATCAGTTGATGAATATGCGGACCTCACCGAGACCGTTCAGCGGGAAGTGGGAGCGATCAATGGAGAGTTCGGGACGATGGATCTTGCCCCGATTAACTTCCTTCACCGCGGCTTCCCACCTCATGAACTCGCAGCCTTTTATTCGTTGGCGGACTCCTGCCTCGTCACGCCCTTGATCGACGGCATGAATCTCGTCGCCAAGGAATACGTCGATTGTAAGCGTAAGAAATTCAAGGCCCGACCCGGGGTGCTTATCCTTAGCGAATTTGCGGGGGCGGCCCCGGAAATGCCACACGCTCTCCGGGTTAACCCCTACTCGGTCTCTGAGGTGGCCTCCGCTATCGACCAAGCGCTCACCATGCCCGAAGCTGAAATGTGGGGACGCACCCGAGCCATGCAGGATCACATTGTCAAGAACGATGCCGGAGCATGGGCCAACCGGTTTCTCTCTCACCTCGAAAATCAAACATGCGATCTTAATGAAGAAAAAGGCGTCAGTGATCTCACGACCCTCTTGGACTCCTTCAAGGTTGATGGCGCGAAGGCTCTCTTTTTGGACTACGACGGAACGCTAAGAGGATTTGAGAATAAGCCGGAAGATGCCATCCCGGACCCCGGACTTCTTCCTCTCCTGAAAAGACTCGGGAAACATCTTCGGATTGTCATTGTCAGTGGACGTCCCAAAGAGTTTCTCGAAGAGCACTTCTCCGGCCATAATTTCACCCTCGTTGCGGAGCATGGATACCGGTGGTCGCGCGCCCCTCGTCCCGAATGGGACCTCGTGAATCCCTTGGTCGATATTTCATGGAAGGAGGATGTTCTCCCTCACCTTGAGCAGGCGACCCAGCTTACTCCTGGCACACATATTGAGACCAAACCTTCGGCCTTAGTCTGGCACTATCGCTCTGCTGACCCGGAGTTTGGACTGTGGCAGGCGCACCGTCTTCTTTCCGAGCTCACCGAGAGCACGGCCAGTCTTCCGGTTGCGGTGCACCATGGTAAAAAAATCGTGGAAGTGGCGAGCCAGCAAGTGAGCAAAGGGGCCGCGGTTGAGGCCCTCCTTCACGACTGGGATTGCCAAACGGCGCTTGCGGTTGGCGACGATCAAACCGATGAAACAATGTTTTCTATCGAAACTAAGACTCCGAACTATCACACCATTCACATCGGAGGCTCGGACACCCGTGCCTTGCATCTCTCGGACATTCCCCACTTCCGCAATTTTCTTGAGACCCTTGCCGATTCCCTCGAAGCATGAAAGACAACTACCACCAAGCGATCATCGGAAACGGGCGAACAGCAGCGCTCATCGAACCCGATGCCACAATCTCCTTCTGCTGCCTCCCCGACTTCGATTCAGGAACTTCCTTCGCCAAGATTCTCGATGAAGAGAAGGGCGGAAGTTTTGGAATCAAGATGATTGGCGGTGAGGTTGTCGATCGTCGCTACGACCACCAAACTGCCATTTTTATCACGACCTTTCGTGGTCCTGATGGAAGCTTCGAATTGATCGACTTTATGCCCCGCTATCCCATTGGCGAAACGACAACACACGAAGATGTCGCGCCCGATGTCGTTCGATTTTTGAAGCCCATCGACGGAGAACCCCTCATCAAGATTGCTTACGATCCGCAACTCGAATACGCGCGCTTCCCGACAGAAACCCAGGCTGACGGACCCGACCGGGTTAAGAGCACTACGAGAGGGACTCTCGCTGACGGAAAATCTGTCTATGAGTCGCTTTATCTCTACTCAAATCTCGGGAACAATCTTATCCTGGAGTCAAAGGAATTCCCCCTCAAGGGTGACCGCTATCTCTTGGTGAGTTACCACGATAAGGTTGAGCCACCGACGGACGACCTTGTGGCCCTCATGCTCCAGCGGACACGGGCCTACTGGATGCTTTGGTCGGCCAAAACCGAACGAACCAAGACCTACTCCGAGGCAATTTTGCGCAGCGCCATCACCCTGAAAATGCTGCAGTTTAGCCCAAGTGGTGCTTTTGTCGCGGCGGCGACCACGTCCCTCCCGGAGACGATCGGTGAAGAACGTAATTGGGACTACCGCTTCTGCTGGATTCGGGATGCCTCCATGACGGTCTCGACACTCCACCGAATCGGACACCCTTGGATGGCTCGCCGCTTTGTTGACTGGGTCATGAAGACCGTCCGAACCAAGGATGATACTTTACAGATCATGTATGGGCTGCGCGGGGAGAAAACGCTCACCGAGGAAACGCTCGATCATCTCAGTGGTTATCACGGGACAAAACCGGTTCGAATTGGAAACGCGGCCTATCATCAGGATCAACATGACATCTACGGAATTCTGCTCGATGTCATCTGGCAGGATCTTTGCAAGCGCCCGCGCACGCCGGAAGCCATGGACCGCATTTGGACCGCCGTCCGCTCGGTGGTCAAGACGGTATCCGAGAACTGGGAGCTTCCCGACCGCGGGATTTGGGAGATCCGGGGTGATAAAAAACACTTCGTTTTCTCGAAGGTTCTCTGCTGGGTAGCTCTTGATCGCGCCATTAAAATCGCGACCGATCTTGGCAAGACCTCGTGGGCTGCCAAGCATATTCAACTCCGTGATCAGATCCATCAGACAGTTTGCGAGCGGGGATGGAACGAAGAAATTGGAGCCTTCACGCAGTCGTATGAGGAAAACCATCTCGACTCGGCCAATCTCCTGATGGCCGACTTAGGCTTCATTGACGGCACCGATCCCCGCTTCCAGTCAACGATCCGCCTTTCCGAGGAAACGCTTTGCCGGAATGGACTGATGTATCGCTACAAGAATACCGACGACTTCGGGGCCCCTTCAAGCGCATTCACGGTGTGTTCGTTTTGGATGGTCAAGGCACTGGCTCAATCCGGGCGGCGCGATGACGCACGGGAAATGTTTGATCGCTTGGTTTCCCTCTCAAATCCAGTCGGGCTTTACGGAGAAGATCTGGACTTCGAGACTCTGCGTCATCTGGGTAATTTTCCACAAGCCTACAGTCACCTCGCTCTGATCGACTGCGCGTTGCTGCTCGAACGTGAAAACACCTTTGCCGAACGCTAAACACTCTCACGAAATTGGGTTCCGCAGTATGAGACGCGGAGGGGGAAGGTTCCCGCCAAAGATTTGCTCGGAAATTCCGCTTTTTTGTCATCTTCATTTTTCCATTTCATGAGTGCTTGAAGAAGGACACGTTCAAGGCATGACCGAGAAGGAGAAAATGATCAGAGGAGATCTTTACGATGCCCGCGACACCGAGTTGGCAGAAGGAAGGCGCCGGGCGCAGGAGATTTGTCGGCGCTACAACACGCAGCCAGATCGTGCCCTCCTCCTGGAGCTCCTCGGCACCTGTCCGGACGAAGTCACGATCGAGGCACACTTCAAATGCGACTATGGGGAGAACATCCATTTGGGTAAAAAATTCTATGCCAATTTTGACCTGACCATCCTGGATGTCTGTAAGGTCACGATTGGCGACTCCTGCCTGATCGGGCCGAAGGTTGGGATCTACACCGCCACCCATCCTCTTGATGCGGAGCTGCGCCGATCCGGGGTTGAATTTGGTTCCCCCATCGCAATTGGGAATGATTGCTGGATCGGAGGCCATGCCGTCATCAACCCCGGCGTGACCTTAGGGGACAACGTCGTCGTGGCCAGCGGCGCGGTCGTCACCAAGTCGTTTGGCGACGGAGTCGTGATCGGTGGTGTTCCGGCGCGGGTGCTCAAGCGAAATTCCGGCAGTGATTTCCCCGCACTCTAAGGAATGATACCTCAACCAACAATTCTACGATTTTATTGAATGATTACTCTAGTCAAGGCGTATCGGTGATCCGATGACTATCAAAACGAAAACTCTCAAGTCTGCCCTTCTTGGAACCATTCTTACTGCGGTTGGCGCAATGACCAGCTGCTGCGGCCCGGCCCCCGATCCCGTCGCTCCCGCTCAACCGGTCGTCATCAAGCCGATGAAGTAGGAATCACTTATTTCATCTTATCGCAAGCCGCCCGTGACTTAGTCACGGGCGGCTTCCTTTTTTCGGGGGAAGTTCATTGCGATGAGGATTATCCACCGTGGACAGATCACGACCTTTTCCACCGTGGCCTCCGGCGAGCGCCCCTCCGACTCATGGCAGATAAGCGTTTTCACGGCATCAAGGTTCCTCCTTTGGGGGCCCTATGCAAACTGCCGCGATGGCTGGGCGGCACGCATTCAGATCGCATCAGCCCAAGGAATGATCAGTCTTATCTCAACCTATTTTCCCGCCGAAGGCATCATGGCTTGGGTTGAGAAACGCCAAGGAACCGTCTCACCGGTCTTTTTTGGCGCGTTAGCGAGCTATCTTGTCATCTCTGTGCTCGTTTTAGGGTGACATTATGTCGCAGGAACCTTGGAATTTTGGCCGACGGTCATCCCGAGCATGACCACAGGGGCTTTCTTTTGCTCGGGATACAGCCTCAGAGTCCACAAAAGGCTTAATCCTGCTTAAGTTTAGCAGAGATGTCCCTCCAATTACCGAAGATTGGCACGCTTCTAGCAGAACCTCTTCTTATTATGGCAGATTCTGATAAAGATAGCAGCATCCGGGTCTATATGCGGGAAATCGCGAAGACCACGCTTCTGACTCCCCAAGACGAGATCGAACTGGCTGCACGCATCCAGAAGGGCGACGAAAAAGCACGGGCTCGCATGATCGAGTCCAACCTCCGACTCGTCGTTAAAATTGCAAAAGACTACACCAATTACGGGGTTCCGCTCGTGGACCTTATTTCCGAGGGAAACATGGGGCTGATTCGGGCGGTCGAAAAATTCGATCCCAAGAAGGGTGGCAAACTCAGCACGTATGCCGCTTGGTGGATCAAACAATCGATCAAGCGAGCCTTGGCAAACCAGGGGAAAACGGTTCGTCTTCCGGTCCACCTTGTCGATAAACTTGCGAGGGTCCGCCGTATCTCAGCCCTGATGGCAGAGGAATTGGGACGTGAGCCGACCGACACCGAATTGTCCGCGGAGCTTGGCATTCCCCGCGCAAAACTGGCACTCCTTCGTCAGGCCTCGAAGCAGACTCGCTCACTGGATGAACCGACTCACGATGATAACGCCTCTAATTACGGTGAGCAACTGGCTGATGACCGAGCGACTGATCCTCTCGAAGCCTTGGCGCAAAAGGGCCACTTGGATGAACTCGATGTTGTCCTCGATACCTTGAATGAACGGGAGACCGAGATCATTGGGGCTCGATTTGGACTCAAAGGCAAGCGGATCCTAACACTGGAGGAAATTGGCCGTAATTTTGGGGTCAGCCGCGAGCGGATCCGACAGATCCAAAACGTCGCTCTCAATAAAATGAAAAAGGCCTTAAAGAGAAAGGAAGCAATTACCCTTCCCAAACTTGCCAAATCGCTGGTGTAACCTTCGCTTAGACGTGGCCGTCCAGCATGGTCTGAAGCTGATTCTGGAAGCTGGCGAGATCAGCTTCGGTTGGCTGATACCCAGCTTGATCGGGATCGATTGATGGGCGGCCCATTTCATCAATGAGCCAGATCGCTTTCATCCCGTCGCTGAAAGTCACTGTTCCGCTGACCATGGCACCAGGTCGGGCAACTTGGTCTACCGTGGCATGGACGCCACCCTCGGTAGCGGTGGGCGTCAGAGGCGCTTCATCGGGCATCACGGTCGCATCAACACTGGCATCGACTCGTTCCTCGACCACACCTTCCAAGACTTCCGTAACCTCTTCCTCCTCAACCTCAAATTCGAGTTCCAGGTCAAGCGAAAGAAAGCGAGTGTCAATATAAGTCACACTGAAGCCTAAGTCATCCTTGAGCCGCTTTTGTATATCAGCCATTTGGGCCCCGTTGGCCACCCAGCTTTTGATGGTTTCAATCTGCTCTTTGCTCAAATCACTCACGCTAAACATGGCTCAGATCTAAAGGGAGAGAGCGGGAAACCCAAGACTGAATTCACAAGCGATGCCACTTCTTCACAAACGCCAGCATTTTTTCCTCCTGAGCCTCGATCGACCGCACGAGAGCAAGTTGAGTCCGACAACGATCGAGATTGTGCCCTTCACGGTGGACCTTAAAGTATTTATCCCCCTCGAGATGGTCGGTCAGGAAGCGCATTCCGACCTCCAATGAGATCAATTTTGCCGAGAAGGGAAGCAGATCGAGTTCGAGGGGGCTGAGGAAGTTTCTAGCGGTCTCAAGGTATCCCTCCACAATCGCCTCAAACATCGAAAGGCGCATCTCCACTTTCGTAAAGTCCTTTTCATCTTCCGCCACCGGACTTGTCGCACCGCGAATGAGATCCCCAAAATCGTAGAGAGCAAGCCCCGGCATCACTGTGTCCAGATCGATGACGCAAACTGCCTCATCAGTTTGCTCGTCGATCATGACATTGTTGAGCTTGGTGTCATTATGGGTCACCCGCTCGGTCAAGCGCCCGGCCTTCAGATGCTCCAACAGCACCCCGGTGATCGATTCACGAGCCTTAATGAATGAGATCTCTTCCTTCACCCCGCTTGCCCGGCCATGAACATCACGGTCAATCGCCTCCATTAATCGAGCATAGCGGGCTGGAGTATCATGAAAACCCGGAATGGTGACCGCCACCTTCGCGATGGGGAGATCGCTGACGAGATCCTGAAAGGCTCCAAAAGCCTTCGCGGCCTGATAAGCCTGCCGGGTATTTTCAACGACATCATAGGTGCGACACCCCTCAATAAAATTGTAGCAACGCCAAATTCCGCCTAAGGGCCCCTCTACGCAATTCTTACCGTCGCGGCCCGGATAGAGGTTCAAAGTCTGGCCTCCAAAATCGCGTTTTTGACGAAAGACCTTACGGTTGATGTGGTGGGTGACACGCTCGATGTTCTTCATCACCACGAGCGGTTGCGGGAACACCTTCTCATTGATTCGCTGAAGAATGTATCGCGAGATATCCCCATCATCATCCTCGTAGGACGCCAAATAGGTGGTATTAATATGCCCGCTTTGCACCTCTTCACCGCCTGAAAATGTTCCGTCAATCGCAAATTTAGCACCGATTTCAGCAATATTCCTAGCAAGCTCTGTCATAGTTGTCCTTGTCGATAATCTAAATCGGTTAACAACTCAAGCCAACAAGCCGCCTCGCTCTCGGGCGAGAAAAGAGGAAGGCGTGCGCGCGCGAGATCAATCCAGTCACGCAACTCAACTCTCTTGTCAATAATTGCTTGGAGCATCCCATCTAATTCACCTTCACCAAAGTAACCGGGATATTTTTCCCCGAGAATCCCCTCATTCCCCTCGATGCGGCTCGCCAAGACCGGCACCCCCATGCTCATGGCCTCCAAGACGGCATTGGCTCCACCCTCCAGAATCGAACTATTGATCGTGAGGGAACTCTTCGCGCAGAGCTTTAAAGATTCCTCCCTCGGCAAGCCCCCAAACCACCGATATCTCGGCTCTTTTTGCGACCACTCTTCTCCCGTCTTGCGCGACTCCTCGTCCAACCCTTCGCCGATCTGCCAAACCTCAACATCCTGCCACTCGGGATGTCGCGCCACCGTCTCGATTGTCAAAAAGGGTCTTTTAACCGGCCGGGGATGCCCCACCACCGAAATCGCGAAGGGCGAAGCCAGCGGTGAGGCCTCGATGGAGATCGGATCCAAACTCGCCGGGATTACGACCACCTTTTCACGAACCTCCTCCGGCAAGCGCCTGATGGCAGCTTCTTGCACAACCACGATGCGATCAGCGTCGACGAGATTTTGAAGTCCGGCTTCCGATCCTTGCGGCAAACTTTGATAGAGGTCTGTGCCCGTCAGCAAGACAATGACCCGACCCTTCGGCATCTTTTCGCGAAAATCACGGACGCCCTCCACGCCTTTGACGGCATGAAGTGAGATTAAGACATCGGCCTCCCGACCATCGAAGTGGTATGATCCTCGGGCCTCAATCCCCTGTCCTCGCAAGATATTAACAATCCGTGACGTCGTGACCGTATTCCCCTTCAACTCTGTCAGCGGATAAGGAGAGGCGACGCAGACCTTCATACTGGCACCACCTCATAGCCATCACGTCCGTCCTTCACCACCCAGCCCTGCGCTGCCAATTCATCACGATATCGATCAGAGGCTTCCCAGTCCTTCGATTGACGAGCCTCCCAACGGAGACCCGCCAAGGCGGAGATTTTCTCGGGAACCTCGACCCCTTCCGCTTCCGGCAAGACCAGTCCAAGCGAAGTGAGGACGGTGAAGAATCCCCGCCAGTCAGCCTCACTTTCAGCCTTCTTGAGATTGCCAAAAAGTTCGCCCAAAGCCGCCGCAGTATTTAGGTCCTCGTGCAACTTTTCAACCGCCCCCGCAAAAACCCCAAGATCGCCGTTTTTGGCCAGCTCCCGGTACCCCGGGGCGACCCGGCCGTCCGCAGCTCGAGCCAATTTGCCCATCGCCTCACGCGCCGCATGCAGTGACTCGATCGTAAAGTTCAATTGCTTGCGATAGTTTGCCCCAACGAGGACATATCGCACTTCCATCGCGCTCCAACCCTCCTTGGCCAAATCGCCCAGGGTATAGAGTGTCCCACTTGATTTTGCCATCTTCTTGCCATTCACCAACAGGTGCGTGGAGTGAAACCAATGCCGTGCGAAATCGCCCCCACATGAACACTTGGACTGCGCCAGTTCGTTTTCGTGATGAGGGAAAACGAGATCCTCTCCGCCACTATGAAGGTCAAACGAATTCCCCAGATACTTCAAGATCATCGCCGAACACTCGAGGTGCCACCCCGGACGCCCCTGCCCCCACGGGCTTTCCCAAAAATTATCGCCATCTTCCTCTCGGCGCCTCTTCCATAGGACAAAATCCGCGACGTTGTCCTTCTCATACTCGTCGGAACTGGCACGCGCATTCTGCGTCTTGCCAAGGTCCAACTCGCGGGTGTCCAAGCGCGATAATTTTCCATACTCTGGGTAGGAAGAAATTTTGAAGTAAACCGAGCCGTCCTCAGAGGCATAACCATGCCCCTTTTCGACCAACTCCGCGATCATGGCAATCTGCTCCGGCACGTGCTCCACCGCACTGGGCTCGACATGTGGTTTTAAGCAATTCAGAGAAGTACAGTCATCGTGAAACTTATTCCGCCATTGCGCCGTGAATTCCTTCAAGGTTCTCCCGGCAGCCACTGAATCACGAATCGTCTTATCATCGACGTCTGTGATATTCCGCACGTGCTTCGTCTTCATCCCGCCGAGTTCAAGCACCCGACGCAAGACATCCTGCATCACGAAGGTCCGAAAATTACCAATATGGGCCGGGCCGTAAACGGTCGGACCACAGCAATAGAACCGAAACGATTTCCCATCAACCGGCTCCAAAGATACGACCTCGCGCGTCAGTGTGTCAAACAACCTCACGCGCGTAGCATTACCACCCCAGCGCGCTCGGGCAATCGAATTTCCCAACATTGCGTCTTTGGCTATTTCTGCCAAGTTAAGTGTATGAAAAATCGCACCCGGGTGATCCTGACCGGAATTATTCCAATCTTCGGAGTTTCCGCTGTCATTCTCGGCATTGGGCTGGGTGGCCGACTCCCCGGCATCACCGGCGAGGTCTTCCGCAAGATCACCGGCTTCATGTTCACTCCGGTGTTCCTAGAGCTCACTTTTGCCTTCCTCGGACTCCTCGCCGTTTTCTGGATCAACACCATGAGACTCCAGCGTCAGGGCGACGAATACGTTTCACTTGAAATTGAAGACGACCAAAAGCCATGAACCTCGCCGACCTTCGCGAAGACTACACCCAGGGTGGTATCGAGCGCGCCTCCATGAAGCCTGACCCATTCGAGCAATTTGAAGAATGGCTCAAAGTGGCCCACGCGCAGAAGATCCCCGATGCCAACGCCATGACGGTGGCGACCGCCAACCGAAACGGTTTTGTCACTTCCCGAACCCTCCTCCTCAAAGGCCTCGTCGAAGGGAAGCTCCAGTTCTTCACGAACTACCGCTCACAGAAAGCCCGCGATCTCGCTGAGAATCCCAACGCTGCCATCACCATCCTCTGGAAGGAATTAGAGCGCCAAATCTGCGTGCGAGGCACCGTCAAAAAAACCTCCCGCAAAATTTCCGAAGACTATTTTAATATCCGTCCCTACGGTTCCCGCATCGGAGCCTGGGTCTCAGAGCAGCAGTCGGATGTCATCGAGCACCGTGCCACTCTCGCCGAACGCGAAGCCGTTCTGATGGCAAAGTTCCCCGAAGGATCGAATGTGCCCTGCCCGGATTTTTGGGGCGGCTATGAACTCACTCCCAGCTACCTCGAATTCTGGCAAGGTCGCCAAGGCCGCCTTCACGACCGCCTCCGCTACCTCGCTGAAGGCGACACCTGGACCCTCGATCGCCTCAGCCCCTGATTTCCCGGGCCTACCCGATAATTCCCTTGATGACCCGGCCATGCACATCGGTGAGCCTGCGGTCGATACTGTCTTTGCGAAACGTCAGCAATTCATGGTCAATTCCCAAAAGGTGTAAAATGGTCGCGTGAATATCATAGACTTCCGTGGGATTTTTTCGATCCGCCGGCTTGTATCCAAATTCATCGCTTTCACCGCAAGTCACGCCGCCCTTGATGCCTCCGCCCGCCAGCCAGTTCGTGAAGACGAAGGGATTATGATCCCTCCCCTGACTCCCCTGGGTCGAGGGCATGCGTCCAAATTCCGTCGTCCATAAAATCAGGGTATCCTCCAACATTCCCCGTTGCTTGAGATCCTTAATCAAAGCAGCCGCCCCAATCGCCATCCCCCTCGATAAGGGACCGTGATCTCTCTCAATATCTTCGTGACTATCCCAATTCCTCCGCGGGAAACCATTGTCATTCCCCGACCAGATTTGCACAAATTTCACGCCTCTTTCCAAAAGACGACGGGCCGACAAGCACTTCCTCCCGAAGGTGTCTGCCTCCTCCTTCCAGTTGATCTTCTTGGGCCATTGAGTGCCCTCAGGAGCCAGTCCATACAGCGCGCGGATGTAGGCAGGTTCCTTCGAAATATCCAAAGCCTCAGGGGCCGCCATCTGCATTCGGGCCGCCAATTCATAGCTTCGAATCCTGGCCTCTAATCGTGAATCGCCCCCTCGCTCCAAGGCATATTTCCCGTTGAGTTTTCCTAACAAATCTCCCGCCGCCTCCTCGGCCGCCGGAGTGAGAAACCGGGCACTCTTGGGGGGATACAAATGAGTCACCGGCTCGGGGGTTCCAGGTCGAATGATCGTTCCTTGATGAAGGGCGGGCAGGAAAGCCGACCCCCAGTTCTTGGGCCCATTTGAAGCAAAGCCCCGGTGATCCGGAAGCACCACAAAGGTCGGGAGGTTTTGATTCATACTCCCAAGCCCGTAGCTCACCCATGACCCCATGCCCGGAAAACCCGGCCGATCAAACCCTGTCGCTTGGAGGTAAGTGGCCTGGCTGTGCACTCCAGTCTTCCCGATCATATTGTGGACAAAGGCCATCTCATCGACCACTTCACCCAAGGGCGAAACCGTTTCCCCCAGAAGCTTCCCGCAATCACCGTGACGTGCAAACTCCCACACCGGCTTCTTCCACGGACCCAGGCCATTTTGGAAGGCCTCGACGTGTTCACCAAAGTCCGACTTTTCACCATGCCTCTTCACCAACTCGGGTTTAAAATCGAAGAGATCGAGATGACTGGCCGCTCCCGCCATAAAAAGCTGTATGACCCGCTTGGCACGCGGTCGATGGTGGGCTTCACCGAGCATCCCCCCGGCCTGAAGATTCTCCCCCAGCATTGAGGCCAAGGCGATGCCACCAAGCCCGCCACCGGATTGGTTCAGGAAATCCCGGCGCGATTTGAACTCATTCGACATAACTAAACTCGCTGAGGTTAAAGATCACCCGAGACATCGCCGCCACCCCGTGATCGCGGGAATACCTCCCTAAAAGTTTGCGCTCTTCTTCCGTCGGCTCTCTTCCAAGCGCCAGCCGAATACCGCTTCCCACCACATCTTCTTCATCCCCGATCCGTTTCGCAAAGTGCTCCGCCATCCGAACCATGAGCGGGTTATTTAAGAGAGCGAGCGCCTGCAGAGAGGTCGTTGTTTCACCTCGTCGACCCACCAAAAGAGAAGGATCGGCACAGTCCAATCCCTCCATCAAAGGCTGCGGTTGCGACCGAACTAGAAAACGATAGACCGAGCGGCGGTGGGTCTCAGGATCATCCGGATCGGCCTTATGGTATTGATAATGCGGAGAGTGCTGTGGCTTCTCGATTACGAAATCACGGAACGAGGGCCCGCCCATCTTAAAATTCATCTTACCCGAAACCCAGAGCACCGTATCTCTGATGGCCTCGGCCTCCAAGCGTCTCCGGTTTTGCCGCCAAAGGAATCGATTTGAAGCGTCGCGCTCTCTGTTCGCCGTCGTGTCACCGGCGCTCTGTTGATAAGTTTCGCTATTAAGAATCAGGCGATGCAGATCCTTCAGCGAGCCGCCGCCATCACGGAACTCAACCGCCAGCCAGTCGAGTAATTCCGGGTGCGAAGGCTGCTCCCCGATTCGTCCAAAATCATTGACCGTCTCCACCAGCCCTTGTCCAAAGTGAGATTGCCAAACCCGATTCACAATGCTGCGCCAAGTCAGTTTATTCTCTGGGTGGACAATCCATTGTGCCAGCGCGACACGCCGATCTCCTTCCGGGTGATTCTCCTTCAATTGAAAAGTCGTATTTCCGGGCGCGATTCCCGGGACTGTCCCCGGCTCAACGACTGCCCCCGGCTGCCTCACCTCCCCTCGATGTAGGATTCGAATCTCACGGGGAGCCCCCCCCTCTTCACCGCGCCCTTTGAAGTTCCCGCTCCCGTGGTGCACCATTCCGACATAGGCTTTTCGCGGTTTCGGCAAACTCTGAAGCTCCTTTCTGATTTCAATCAACTGCTCTTCACAAGCTCTCATCGCCATTAACGAATCCCCGGCAACTGCCATCAGTAATTTTTCGACACGCGCTCTCTCTCCCGCTTCGACAGGCCTCACTCCCGTCCCCCTCAATCCATCCATAAGATTCGCTTTCCCCCAACGAGGCAACGCCTCGATTGAGTCGAGCGCCGTCACGGCCCCGCCCGTCATCCCTCGATCACCTGAAATGACTTCCAGCTCCGAGAGCGCAAAAATCCAATCAGAACTTGCCTCCTGCCCAGCCTCCCTGCGGCTCCAAAGCTTTGTCGCCACCACTCTCACAAAACGACCGGACAGGCCCCGTCCATTCACGACAACCGGCTCGGCTCCCGGACGCGCAAAATCCTCCCGAGTGAAGTTGCCAATGACCTCCTTCCGCACAAAGTCTGCGACCTCTGAAACCTCCACGCGGAAACGATGCGGAAACCCAAAATCCTGAAAGCCATACTCATCGGCCCCAAAGAGCCTGACCTCATCGATCCCGACCACTTTCCCCAGATCGAGCTGCACCCACTTCACGGCATCCTGCGAGCCCGCAACCTCGCTGTGATATCCGTAGCGGCCTGAACGTCCCTTATCTTCACTGGCGAGCTTGGCTTCGAGCCCGCGGATCTCTTCCGTCTTCGCGCCATTCACCAGGCCGGACACGCCTTTGATCTGCACCTCCAAGTCCTGCCTCTGCCTCGCGAGGGTCTTTCTCTTCTCCGCCACGACCGGATCGAGATCATACTCACGATCCGCGCGATCGAGGGCCGCAAAGACGGCCTGCAGGGAATAGTAATTCTCCATTGAGACCGGGTCGATCTTGTGATCGTGGCACTGGGCGCATTGCACCGTCAGTGAACAAAAGGCATTCATCGTCACCATCACCATGTCATCCCGGTCCAAGTGCCGAGCCACCTTGCCATCGCTCTTGCTCTCCGGGACCTCCATGTGTCCGATCAAATCCCATGGCCCAGAGGACAAAAACCCAGGTGCCACCCAGCCATCTTCAGTCCCCGGCCAAAGGACATCTCCCGCGAGCTGCTCTTTTACAAAACGGTCGTATCGCTTATCTTCGTTGAAAGCTCGAATAAGGTAGTCACGGTAACGCCAAGCATTCTCTCTCGGCTGATCCTTATCGTAACCATGGGTCTCTCCAAAATGAACGATGTCCATCCAATACCGCGCCCATCGCTCGCCATATCTGGGCGAGGCCAAAAGCTCGTCGACCAACTCGCGATAAGCCTCCGGGCGTTCATCACGCACAAATGCTTCGACCCGCTCGAGGGCCATCGGTATCCCCCAAAGATTGAAAGCCAGACGCCTTGCCAAGGTCCTACGATCGGCCCTGCCATTCGCCTGCAAGCCTAACTCACGCTGCTTGGCCCGGATCAAGCGATCGACCGGGCTCTCCTCTCCGGCGCCCTCAGGAAGAGCCGGCCTCTTGAGATCCTTCATGGACCACCAGATGCCATCATCAGCCTGTCCCCAAGCGATGGTCAGCATCAAAATACAAAGCAAGAATCTCACAGAGATTCGCATATCAATTGTTCGGGAAAAATTCAAGGTCACAGATCGATCCAAGAGAATGAGCGGTGATTCCCGGAGCGAAGTCACCGTTCCACCGAATTCTGCCACTTTGCCTCTGGAAACTCTTGATAAAAACCTCCGTTAAGCGAAGGCCCAGTTTACGCAAATCCAGCCAACCGGCTCCAACACTTTACCATCGACCCCTTTCATCACCGCCCTATCCTGACGACGTCCATGAAGCCTCATGACATTCGCCGTCTCATCGTTCTCCTGCTGTTGGCCTCCCTCACTTTCGGAAAAGCGGCATCTCTCAACGATCTTACCTACCAATCAAGGACCGATCATATCGTCATCACGGATTGCGATACCTTCGCCAACGGGGTCCTCATCATTCCAGCCCAAATCGAGGGGAAAGCAGTCACGATCATTGCCGATCAAGCCTTCCAAGGATGTCGCACGCTTGAAGCGATTCAGCTTCCTTCCAGTATCATCTTAATCGGTGATTCCGCCTTTCAAGGATGCCTCGCCCTCACCTCCTTCACCTTTCCAAACTCATTGACCTCGATGGGAGACTCTTGTTTCTCCATGTGCTACGCTTTGACCTCCATCAATTTGGGCTCAGGCCTCTCGGAGATTCCGGCCAACACCTTCGCCTCTTGTTGGGGACTGGAATCGCTCACCATCCCCGGCTCTCTCAAAACGATTGGTGAAGGAGCCTTTATTGGCTGCCAGAATCTCACTTCCATCACCCTCATGTCAGGGGTGGAATCCATCGGGAGCGAGGCCTTCTGGGGAACAGCCCTGAACAGCCTCACTCTGCCCGACTCGGTATCAGAAATCCAAGCCAGCGCGCTCGCCGGCACGCGGCATCTCGCCGAACTCACGGTCTCCCCTGGCAATCCTTACTTCCAGAGCCAAAACGGAATCATCTACACCCAAGACTTCACCACCTTGGTCGCCTATCCCGTCCGCTCCACAGCCACCAATTTCACCATCCCCGAAAGCGTGACCCACATTGGCGGAGGTGCCTTTGAAGCTAATCTGGGGCTTCTCCAAATCACCTTCAGCGCCAACCTGACCTCAATTGGACCTAAGGCCTTCGCTTACACCCGCATGACCACCGTCACCTTACCCGACTCCCTCGTCACTCTTGAGGCAGAGGCTTTTCTCTCCAGCACCTCTCTCGAAAGTGTCGTTCTCGGCCCGAACCTCACCACCATCGGGGAGGGCGCGTTTCAGGGATGCCCTGCACTGACTTCACTCCAGATCCCCGATTCAGTCACCACCATCGGCGAGTCTGCGCTTGAGGAATGTCCAACGCTCAGCGCTGTTACTATCGGAGCCTCCCTTCAGGGAATTCCTGCCCGCCTCTGCTATCGCTGTTCAGAGCTCCAAAGTGTCACTTTTAATACCAACCTCACCACCATCGGGGCAGAGGCCTTCCACTCCTGCGCGAGCCTCCAATCAGTCTCACTTCCCGAAAGTGTCACGACACTCGGAACCGGTGCCTTTGCCAACTGTCGTAGCCTGACCCACTTCGATCTTCCGGACTCAATCGAGATCATCCCACAGTTCGCCTTCGCGAACTGCACGTCACTCCAATCGTTCGAGTTCAGTCCCGAATTACGGACCATCGGGGAGTCGGCCTTCCGCCGCTGCGACTCACTGACCCAAATCAACATCCCTGCTGACGTCACCCAATTGGAAAGACACGTATTCTCCCACCTGAGCAGCCTTCAAGAAATCTCCTTCCAAGGAGATTTGCCCACACTCGGCGTCGAGGTTTTCAAGGACTCCTCACCCAGCTTCCGAGTCGTCATCCAACCCACTTCGCGAGGTTTTCAGGACACCTTCGAAGGCCGCCCCGTCACAATTGCCGACGTCCCGACCTTTCCAACTCCTGTCATCACCGGATTCACCTTCACCGAATCACACCTGAAAATTTCAGTCAAAACCTCGGACCCGAGGCCTCCTCTTCTGATTCTCTACTCCTCACCTGATCTCCGAACCTGGACCCGGGTGGCTCACACCGTCTTTACCGACGGGGCCTTCCTCATCTCCCGAGACCATCCCACCTTCTCGACACGCTCACCCTTCTTTCGCGTTCGCATCATCGCGGACTGATCACACCAAAGGCTCATGCCATGATCTAAAAAAACCCCGTAATGTTTCCATCACGGGGTTTTTTAAAAGAATGGTGGCTCATCCCGGAATCGAACCAGGGACACAGGGATTTTCAATCCCCTGCTCTACCAACTGAGCTAATAAGCCATACCTTTGAAAGGTGGGCGGGTAATAAGGTTCCCAACCGGTGTTGGCAATAGAAAACGACTCTCATTCCCTCACTTTTTTAATCATCGCTTTCGAGGAGCTCCAAAAATTGCGGGAGCACCTGCAAAAATAAGGAATTTTTCCCTCCGCGCGAGAGCTGGCTTGCCACCAAACCCTCAGGCTGATCGGAATCAGCAGGACCACTAAAATCAAGACAGTGGTCATGGGCGTAAATCGACTGGCAAAGGTGGTGATTCCCCACCTCCCTGGAGATCCTGACCGCGCAATCGGGAGCCGCGATGAGAAGCTCCGCGATTGGCGCACCTTCCTCATCCCAAAGCAACTCGAGGGCAATCTCCTTGCCCTCCTTCGACTTGAGCTGCCACTGATCACCTTGCCGACTTACAACTTTCCACCCTGAGCGCCTGATCACCCACGCTGCCATCAGTAAAGCACCTGTCCGATGCTCGGGCTGAGCCTTTACCCTAACTTTGTTGATCGTGGAAAATGACTTCTGCGCCATCGGATCATCGAAAAGCCGGGCCACCGCCAGACGATAGAAATAACTGCGAGTCCAAGAAAGGTCCTGAGTCACCATCTGTCCCTTAGTATCCTCGCGGGCCTCGATTAATCGGCGAAAACCCGTCCTAGGATCACTCCAAGTCGAACTGTCAAAAATGAGACGGTTCAACAGTCGATAAAGCCGCTCCTCGAAGAGATCCGACAACTCGCCCTGCCACCAAAACACCAACGGCAAGTCGCTATTAAGATGGGCAAACACGGTATTTCGAAGCCGCCCAAGCGATTTTCCATGGAGTAAAAAAGAAATCTGCTCAGAGCAGATCGATTTTTTCCCATGAGCGAGATGACAATGCGCGGTAATCCACGCCTCGATCTTGGCCTCACTCGCCTCACGATCCATCGCAATAAGGACCGCCCGACAGGCATGCTCGCGAGTCAGCGCTTGGATGGTCTCGGAGTTTTTCTGCAAGCGACTTGGATCCTCGGTGTAAACGAGGAAGTTCATCAAAGAGGCATTCGTACTCGCCTCATCGGCTTCCCAAAGCTTCTTGAGTTGCCCGTCGATGGCACCGACCTCAACCGGCATGCCCAAACCTTCGGTGGAAATTACTGCGCTCATCTTTAAAGTCTCCTCCAAGTGCGCCCGTCTTTCGCGAGCAGTTCATCCGCTTCCCGTGGGCCCCAGGACCCGGCCGGGAACTCCGCAATCGGGATCTCCTTGCCCTGCTCCTCCCAGGCATTGTGGATCTTATCGATAAAGCGCCACGCTTCCTCGACCTCATCGCGTCGCGCAAACAAGGTCGCATCTCCCGCCATCGCATCCAATAAGAGTCGCTCGTAGGCCTCCGGGCTGCTCTTTCCAAAGCTACTCGCATAGTGAAAATCCATTTTCACAGGCTCCATCCGCAGCGTCGTTCCGGGGAGCTTGGAGTTCATCATAAGCGAAATGCCCTCATCGGGCTGAATCCGCATCACGAGGACATTTCCCGCCGGCACTCCGCCGGGCATGGCATTAAAAAGAACACTCGGGGTCTCTTTAAAGTGGATCGAAATCTCAGTGGCCTTTTTCGGGAGCCTTTTCCCCATGCGCACATAGAAAGGAACCCCACTCCAACGCCAGGTATCGATCATGCAACGCAGCGCCACGTAGGCCTCCGTCTCAGACTCAGGATCGACCCGGTCCTCTTCGCGATATCCCGGAACTTCGTCGCCATTGACATTCCCCGCGACATACTGCCCGCGAATGACATTCTCCGCGACCAACTCGGGAGTGTCCCATTGCCGCAACGAACGGATCACTTTCACCTTCTCATCGCGCACGCCATCCGCAGAAAGGTCGGTTGGCGGCTCCATCGCCACCAGACTGAGCAGCTGTAAAAGATGGTTTTGCACCATGTCGCGCAAGGCCCCGGCCTTGTCATAATAGCCTCCACGTCCTCCTTCCATGCCCAGATGTTCCGCACAAGTGATCTGAACATGATCAATATGCTCCTTATTCCACATCGGCTCAAAAATCGCGTTCGCAAACCGGAGTACCATGATGTTCTGCGCGGTTTCCTTACCCAGATAGTGATCAATCCGGTAGGTCTCTTTCTCCTGAAAAGTTCCATTGACGACCTCATTCAAATGCTGGGCCGTGGCCAAAGTCGTCCCAAAGGGCTTCTCGACGATCACCCGTGACCAGCAACCATCACAATCGGGCCGATCCTGACTGAGGCCCGCCTTCTTAAGATTGAGCAAAATGTCGTCGAAATACTCAGGCGCACTCGCAATGTAAAAGAGGCGATTCCCCTTTCCGCCGCGCTCTCGGTCAATCTCATCAAGCCTTTTAGCAAGGCTACGGTAGCCTTCTTCATCCTGGAACTCACTTTGATGGTATTCAACGTTTGAGGCGAGGCTGGCCCAAATTTCATCGTCATGCCCGGTCCGTGAAACCTTCTTGTTCAACTTCTCCAGTCCTTCGCGGAAGAACTCATCGGTCCAGTCCCGCCTCGCAAACCCAAGAATCCGAACTCCGGCCGGCAACTCACCATCGACCGCCAGGTTATAAAGAGCGGGAATCAGTTTACGGTGAGTCAGATCACCGGTTGCGCCGAAGATAACAACACTACATGCCTCGGCAAGATTGCGGGAAACTAGATCCTCGCGAAATGGATTACTCACCCCTGCTTTTCCCACACCAGAGCCCCCTTTTCAACCCCCGAGCGATTGTTTTAAAATCTCCCTCTTTCGCATTCCCGTGTGCCTCCCCCATCGTCCCCACCTGCAAGAAAGTCTTGCTTTCGCGCGCTTCCAAGGGCATTAAAAGGATCTTATGTCATCTCAACTTGATAGCCTAAAGGACTTCACTACCGTCGTCGCCGACACCGGAGATTTCGCTTCAATGCAGGAATACCAGCCGCAGGACGCCACCACCAACCCTTCTCTTATCCTCCAGGCGGTCAGCAAGCCCGAGTATAAATCAATCGTCGAAAAAGCGGTCGCGGAAAATAAGGACTCCGGTCTTTCCGGAGCCGATTTGGTAGAAGCGATCATGGACCGCGTCCTGATTCTCTTCGGTGTCGAAATCCTCAAGATCGTTCCCGGTCGCGTTTCCACCGAAGTCGACGCCCGCCTTTCCTTTGATAAGGAAGCCTCCATCGCTAAGGCCAAGCAGCTCATTGCCGCCTACGATGCCGAGGGAATTTCCAAGGATCGCATTCTCATCAAGATCGCCTCCACTTGGGAAGGCATCAAAGCCGCTGAAGAGCTCGAGAAGGAAGGCATTCACTGCAATCTCACCCTCCTCTTCGCTTTTGCCCAAGCTGTCGCTTGTGCCGAAGCCGGGGTGCAACTGATCTCACCATTCGTCGGTCGTATCTACGATTGGTATAAGAAAGAGACGGGCGAAGAATACTCCGGCGACAACGACCCCGGAGTCCTCTCCGTGGCCAAGATCTACAACTACTACAAGAAGCACGGTTACAAAACGGAAGTCATGGGAGCCTCCTTCCGGAACGTCGGCCAAATCACCTCGCTCGCCGGTTGTGATCTCCTCACCATTTCCCCTAGTCTTCTCGAACAACTGCAAAATGCCGACGGTCCCCTCGAGCAAAAGCTCAACGAAGATGCTCCGGAATGCGATCTCGAGAAAATTTCTTACGATGAAAAAGCCTTCCGCTTCGAGTTCAACGAAGACGCCATGGCCACCGAGAAGACGGCGCAAGGCATCCGCGCTTTCTCCGCTGACATTGTGAAGCTCGAGAAGCTTATCGAGTCCATGGTCTAAAGCCTGCCCTCCTCTTTTTTTAAAGCCCGCATCGCCTGATGCGGGCTTTTTTTGTAGTCTGATTGTCATGACGTTTATCCTCCCCATCCTCACCCTGGTCCTCGGAGCCCTTCTTGGGTATTTTTTGCGACCGTCGAAGGTCGCGCCACAGGAACGGCAAACCTCTCATGAAGAAGTCACCCTGGCAGGCCTCAGCTCTGTCACCGGAAACGAATTCCCATTCTCCACCGTCATCGAAAAAACGTGCGGCGTGAAAATCATCACCTCCGACTCGAGCCATGCTCCTCTCTTTTCCGCCATTGCGAACGCCGGTCTCAAAGTGAGTAAGATGATGAGCCAGAGCGATTCCCCCGCCCGTGAAAAACGCCGCATCAACGAAGTCTCCGCCCTCTTCGAAAATGCTCTCCGCATCGAACTCGACAGTCACCCCGACTTCTCCTGCGACTCCCCCAAAACAAAGGATGGCAGCAGCCAGCGCTCGGGCTACCCCGACCTTCGCATCGAGCATCATCCAAGCGAATCGGTGGCCTACCTCGACCCCAAACTCTTCGAAGCTAAATCAATCAGGTCCAGCTTCCGCACCTTCTACTACGAACCCTCGGAGACAAATACCAAAGTCACCGAAGACGCCCTCCACCTCCTCCTCGGCTTCCCCCACGATGGTAAAACGAGAGAATGGACCTTTGCTGAGCCCCACCTCGTAGATCTCTCAAATCTTACCGTAAAACTGAAGACCGAATTTTCAGCCTCAAATCGGGAGATCTACCGAGAATAGGAACAGCCTACGGTCGCCGTCTCCCGATTGGCTGAAGGCCAAACTTGGCATCTCGTCTACTCGGCCTTGAGCTGACCTTCTCCTCGCACTCGATATTGATACGAGGTCAATTCACGCAGACCCATCGGGCCCCGTGCATGCAGCTTATCCGTCGAAATCCCGATCTCGGCCCCGAAGCCAAATTCCTCTCCGTCGCTAAATCGAGTTGAGACGTTGTGGAAGAGACAAGCTGAATCGATCTGCCTCATGAAGACTTCCGCTGCTTGCTCATCTTTGGTCACAATCACTTCGGTGTGTTGCGAACTACACTCATTGATGTGATCAATCGCAGCCTGCATCGAAGGCACCACTTTCACCGCCAAAATAGTGTCAAGATACTCGGTGCGCCAATCTTCCTCGGTTGCCACCTTGGCCTCAATGATGGCACGAGTCGCCTCGTCACCCCGGAGTTCAACGCCCTTCGCCACGAGCGCTTCAGCAACCATCGGCAGGAACTCGGTCGCAATCGCCTCATCCACCAAGAGAGTCTCGAGCGCATTACAAACACTCGGCTTCTGAGTTTTGGAGTCCACCACGATTCCGACTGCCATTTCAAGATCGGCCTCCGAGTGAACATAGGCATGACAGATCCCATCGTAGTGTTTAATCACGGGCATCCGGGCGAGGGAAACTACCGTCTCAATGAGCCCTTTTCCTCCGCGTGGAATGATGAGGTCGAGATACTGATCCATCCCCGCCATCACCGCGACACTCTCGCGATCAGTGAAAGGAATCAACTGAATCGCGCCCTCTGGCAGGCCCGCTTCTGCGCCCCCTACCTGCAAAGCATCCGCAAGGGCACGATTCGAATGGATCGCCTCGGAGCCACCCCGCAAAATTGTCGCGTTCCCTGATTTCAAACACAGCACCGCCGCATCACTGGTGACGTTTGGACGGCTTTCATAAATGATTCCAATCACGCCGATCGGAACACGGAGCTGTTGTATCCGGATGCCATTCGGCCGCGCCCATTCACCCAGAATTTCACCGACCGGATCGGGCAGGGTTGCGACCTTTTCTACGCCAGCCGCCACCGCTTCGAGGCGAGATTCATCGAGTCTCAGCCGATCCAGCATCGCCGCAGTGAGCCCGCGTTCCTCGCCGGCGGCAAGATCCCTGACATTGGCCTCTAAGATCTCCGGCGCAGCGTCCCGGATGCCCACCGCCATCGCTCTGAGAATTTCGTTCTTCTTCTCCTCTGAAAGGACCGCCAAGGCAAGCGCGGCCCGGCGCGCCTTCCGGCCCATTTCATACACCTGCTCTTTGATTTCCTCGCTGGTCATCTGCGCGGAAGATAACGTTCTTTGCTTCGGGAGGCAGTCTTAAAATTAATCCTGCAAGACTTTCTCACCCTCACTCTTGGCGATCACCAAAGCGGCGCAACTATCACCAAAGACGTTCACGGCAGTGCGGGCCATATCCAGAAGACGATCAACGGCCAACAAGGCCACGACGGCAGTCTCTGCGCCCGGGATCTTGGAACTGGTGAGAATAATCATGATCGCCACTAAGGAAGCAGACGGAATCCCGGCAACCCCCACGCTGGTAAGCAGCGCGCTAATCACGACCATAAACTGCGCCACCATGGGCATATCGAAGCCCATCACCTGAGCGACGAAGATGACCGCAACACATTCATAAAGCGCGGTCCCATCCATGTTCACAGTCGCTCCGAGCGGCAGGGTAAAGCTCGCCGTTGCTTTGGAAACCCCGGCATTTTCCTGAATGCAGCGCATTGTCACCGGAAGAGTAGCGGACGACGACGCCGTCGAAAAGGCCGTCAAAAGAGCGGTTCGCATCGCCCGGAAATGAGCAATCGGAGACACTCCGGCGAGGACCTTGATCACAATCGGCATCACCACGAAAAGGTGTAACCCAAGAGCCAGCAGCACTGTAAAAAAATACTTTGAGAGCGCGATATATAAGACCCCACCAGTCTTAAAGACAACCGGCAGGATGAGGGCATAAACGCCGATAGGAGCAAGCGCCATGATCCATTGGGTCATCACGATCATGACGTCATTGAGCGAAACGAAGAGATCGCGAAGAGGGGAAATCTGAACTAAATCCAGCCGAGTCATCGCCACCGCGAAGAGAATACTAAAAAAGATCAGCCCCAACATTTGCCCGTTCACTGCTGCCGCCGAAATGACATTAGTTGGCACCATTCGAAGAAAAAATCCGCTCAGCTGATCAAGAATACCACCCTGCTTAATTCCCATTCCCTGCGCTTCCTTGACCTTATTGAGGTCTTCCGCATCTGCCTTGTGATCATTGAAAGCCTCGCGAATCGTTTCATTGGGAGCCCCGTCGATGAGACCGGGTTGGATCACATTCACCAAAAACAAGCCCAGACAGATCGCCAAGAGACTGGTCAGAGCATAAAAACCGGCAGTCTTACTCAAGAGACGTCCAAATCCCGCCACACCATGCAGACTTGTGATCCCGGCAATCACGGATGAGACCACTAAAGGGACGATGATCATCTTGAGGAGATTCAGGAACAATTGTCCAATATCCTCAGAAATACCCACAACTCCATCCACGAAGTCCCGGGACCCTCCGGGGTCGCTTGCCAAATTTCGAAACAAGAGGCCGGTGACAGTCGCAAGAGCCAATGAAAGGAGGATCTGCCAATGCGGTTTTATTTTCACTGCCGGAAACTAGAACTTTCTGTCGGTAACTCCAAGAAGGAAGCGAACCTGTTCTTGAGATATCGCGGTCTCATGTGAGCAACTTCCAAAAGGTCGATATTTTAGAATGCCGTGTTTGCTTCTCTCGGCGCGGTCGCTAGACTGGCTTTCTCATCCAAGTTCCTTCCTATGCGACGCTTCCTTCCGGCCCTCATTTTCGCCATCTTCGGTTTGGCCGTGGCTGCAATTTTAGTAACCCGAGAGGTCTCCAGGGTGGCTGATCACTTGACCGGCTTTCCCGATGCCGACGCCACGGCCCACCTTCTCCGCCCCAATGTCTTGACGGCCCTCTGCCTCGTCCCGGCACTCGCCGCGCTCTACTACGGCCTCGTCGGAATTCTCGACCGATACGTCATTCGCTCGTTCGTGGGAGCCTTCACCCTCTGCTTCTCTGCTCTTTTTTCAATCTGGCTGATCGGCGACCTCACTAATAATTTTTCCGAATTCCTAAAAAGCGGTGAAACCCTTAGATTCATTGGGCTGTATTACGCGGCGGCCTTTCCAAAGTTCTTTGTCGATTTCGCCCCCTTTGGCCTCCTTCTCGCCATGCTTTACTCGCTGGGAAAATTTTCCCGAGGTCAGGAAATTGTCTCCATGATTCAGACGGGACGTGGCGTGGCACGCCTCATCTTTCCTTTGATCGTGATGGGTTTCATGGTGGGGCTTATCTGTCTCGGATTTAACTACCGCTGGGCCCCGGCTGCTTCGGCCTACCAAGACGCCTTACTCGAGGAAGCCAAGATGGGGTCGTTGAGCAAGGCGCGCAACGTCGTCTATTTTGCCGAGGAGGAACGGCGACTCTGGTTGATCGGAAGTTTTCCTTATGAATACCATCAAGGAGAACCCCTCAAGAATGTCATCGTGCGCTCCTTCACGAGTGATGGTAAACCGGCGTGGCGGATCAAGGCCAACACCGCCCGGTGGGATCGCGAGACAAATGATTGGACCTTTCAAGGAGTGACAAAATGGGATCTCACCCATCGACTCGGAGTCGAGGAAAGCCCGCTCGACCCCAAGCTCGAAGCGAACCTTCCCGATCCCCTCGTGATCTCGAATTGGCCCGAGACTCCCTGGCAATTGATCAAACCCGGACTCAAGGCCGAGCAACTCGGGATTCCCGGACTCTACAGCTGGCTTGTCCAGAACCGTGAATCGGAGTGGGGCAATAAACGACAGTTCTTAACGCAATGGTACTACCGGTGGGCACAGCCGGGGATTTGCCTCGCCATCGTCCTCTTGGCCGCCCCGCTCGGGATTGTCTTCAGCCGCCGCGGCACCGCCGGAGGAGTGGCCCTCGCCATCTTCCTCTGTGCCGGCATGATGTTCTCCTCAACCGTTTTCCTCTCTCTCGGTGAATCCGGCTACCTCCACCCCATGTGGGCCGCTTGGGGAACCAACATCCTTGCCAGCGCGATCGCTTTGGTCCTCATTCAACGGAGGCTCGTCGGACGACCGATCTACCAAACCCTCCGCAAACTCTTACCCGTCTAACCCCACTGCATGAAAGAACCCTGGAGTATTAAATCACGCGCCCGTGAATGTGCCGTAAGCGGAGAAGCCTTCGTCTCCGGCCAAAAAATTCGTGCCGCTATTTTCCCCGATCCTGACTCGTCGGGATATCTGCGTAAGGACTTCACGCAGGAATCCTGGGGAGCAAGAGAGGAAGAAGAAACACCTTTTTCCACTTGGCTGACGACTTATGAACCCCCAGTGATCGGAGAAAAGGCGGAAGACGTGGTCGATCAAGATCCGGAAACCCTCCTCAAAAAACTTGTCGACGAAGACGAAGAGCACACTGAAAACGTCCGCTACATTTTAGCGGTCATGCTGGAGCGGCAAAAGCTCCTCCGCGAAACCGACACCCAGGAGGTACCCTCCGGAATTCTCCGAGTCTACGAGCATCGCAAAACCGGCGATGTCTACCTTATCAAAGACCCTCAAATCCCGCTTTCCGACGTCGATAAGGTGCAAGAAGAAGTGAGAGAACTGCTCGACCCGAAACCCGTGGTGGAGCCAGAAGAGGTAACGCCAGAATCGGCAGAGAGCAACGAGCCGTCTCCACCCGAAGCAGAGACGGACGGGGAAAAACCGACGAACGAAGAATCGGGTGCGACTCCCGATGAACTGGAATCCACCGACGAAGAAAAATAATGCTCCCCTGGTTTCACAACAAGTTCCCTATTTATCTGGCGCCCATGGCAGGGGTGACCGATGTCGCTTTCAGGACCCTTTGCAAGGAAATGGGTGCCGATGTTATGGTCACTGAGTTTGTTTCGGCAGAAGGGATCATGCAGGCCGATCATCGCACCCGCAAATACACCACCTTCACTGATGAACAACGCCCGGTCGGTGTCCAGCTTTTCGGAGCCGACGGGGCCCGTATGGGAGAGGCCGCCAAAAAGATCATCGACTGGAAACAGCCCGACTTTATTGACCTCAACTTCGGTTGCCCCGTAAATAAGGTCGTTTCCAAAAACGGCGGCTCCTCCCTCCTCAAAGACTGTCCGCTCTTAATGGACACCGCTTCAAAAATCGTGAAAGCAGTGGGCGATCAAGTTCCTGTGACCGGTAAGATTCGTATCGGCTGGGACCAAAAATCGGTCAACGCACCACACGTTTGTCAACTCCTCGAAGATTGCGGCATTCAGGCCATCGCAATCCACGGGCGCACCCGGGCCCAAGGCTACCGCGGCGAGGCCGACTGGGAAGTGATCGATGAATGCGCGTGCGCGGTCACGGTGCCCGTGATTGGAAATGGCGACATCAATTCTGCCGAAATCTTAAAACATCGCAAAGAGACCACCGCCGTCTCCGGCGTCATGATTGGCCGGGCGGCGATGCAAAACCCCTGGATTTTTTCGGAAGCCAAAAGCTTCCTCGAAACAGGCGAACTGCCACCCCGCCCGACCATCTCCGCACGATGGCGTTTCGTGATTCGGCACTGCCGCCTTGCCGTGGAATCAGATCGCTATGGCGAAGAAAAACACACCCTGATGGCCATGCGTTCCCGCCTCATGACCTACTGTAAGGGCTTCCCCGGAGCGAAACCACTCCGGCAGCAACTTTCGCAAGTCACCTCAATTGCTGATGTTGAAGAGATCGCGGAACGGAGCCAGACGCTCCGTGAGGAAAACCCCCATGAGGCCACTGTGGATTAGTTCGGTTTATTTTACAATAAAGGGGGTTGAACTAATTTATTTTCGGCCTTAGCGTTTAGGGGACTATGAAAATTCGCCCCATTGCTTTTGCTCTCCTTGCAGGAACAACCCTACTTTCAGGGGCGACCGTTTCCGAGCGCTTGGATCGCCTGGAGAGCAAGGTCTCCGGAATGGCCGATCTCTTAAATGACTTAGCGAGAATCCCAAGCGTCCAACCTTCCGGAACAAGTAAGAAGACCCGGTCGGTGGGGCACTATCAGCTTCGCAAGGGTGATTGCTACTGGTCGATCGCGCGGCGCCATAAGGTTTCCGTTTCCGATCTTAAAAGAGCCAACCCGGGAGTCAATCCCCTCACCTTGTCGATCGGTAAAAAAATCATAATTCCTGGTCGCCGCAGAACCACGACCATCACCAATCGCACCGGTGCAAAGACCTATCAGGTAAAACAGGGAGACATTCTCGGGCGCATTTCCGAAGCCCACGACATTCGCCTCTCTCAATTGTTGGACGCTAATCCCGGCCTCAATCCTCGTCGGCTCAAGATCGGGACCATCCTCACGATCCCGGGGCCACCAAACCGGGCTGCCGTCACCCTTGCCGAACCATCTCCGGCAAAGGCGCCGGTCGAAGAAATTCCGTCAAAAGACGAACCGACCTCCGGGCCTCCAACCAAGTCCCGACCAAACCCTTACCTCAAAGATATTGCCGAATCTGCCCCGGAAGTCCGGATGCTTAAGCGGGAATCTCCCCCGATCCTTCTCGAGGAACCCCAACTTATTACCGTGAACGAAGATCGTCGCCTTTCTGAGATCGCGGAGCAGCACAAAACAACAGTCGCTACCATCAATAAACTCAACAAACGAGACCTGAGTCCGAGACAAATGATTAAGGAAGGCTCTCAACTTTATATGCCGGCCCGTTAGTATCCTTGCACACCGTCAAAACTCTCTCTAGTCTGAACCCTATGGAGAGTTACGAAATTTTTAAAGAAGCCTTTAAAAACTGCAGCCCCAAGGCCGTTGCGAGCGAACTCGGTGTCTCTTTGTCTCTCGTTTACAAGTGGGCTCAGGAGCAATCGGAAAATGGCAGCGGTTCGCGAAATCCTCTCGACCGACTCCTCGAGATCGTCAAGTTGACCGAGGAAGAACGAATCGTGGAATGGCTCTGCGAGCGTTGCAACGGATACTTCGTCCGCAACCCTGCCAGCTCATGTGAAAAAGGGTTTGAGGTTCTCCCGGCAACCAACGAAATCGTGTCACAATTCTCAAACCTGCTCTCCCGGATTTCGCAAGCCGCCCTCGATAGTTCGATCACCTTGGATGAAGCCGAGGATATTCGTGAGCACTGGGACCGCCTAAAATGCTATGGAGAAGGATTTGTGCGATGTTGTGAAGAAGGCGACTTCACCAAGATGGAAGCCACCAAAGAAAGCGAGCCCCAGCCTCGCAGGACCCTCTATTAGAAGCGGAAATACTTTTTGATCCCGATTGCCCGCTCGGGAGTGGCACGCTATATCAAAAGGAATGTCGCTTCCAGTCCGCACCCGCTTTGCTCCCTCGCCCACCGGCTATCTCCATGTCGGCGGGGCTCGAACCGCGCTTTTCAATTGGCTTTTTGCCAAACGTCATGGGGGGACCTTCGTCGTGAGAGTCGAAGACACCGATGCCGCCCGCAATACCGAGGAGGCGCGGGCCGCGATCTTTGAAGGATTAAACTGGCTTGGACTCGATTGGGAAGGCCCCGAGCGCGAAGGTCATTGTGGCCCCTATTACCAATCGCAACGTCGTGATATTTACGAGGAATGGTTTCAGAAGCTGGTGACGACAGACCGGGTTTACCAGGACGAGGGCGCCTGGCGTTTTCGCTTCGAACGTAAGCCGATTACCATGAACGATCTCGTGTGTGGTGAGGTCGTCATTGATTACACCGATGAGTCAAACACCCCTGACATGGTGGTTCGTCGGTCCGATGGATCTTTCGTGTTTCACTTCGTAAATGTCGTCGATGACCTCACGATGGGAATTACGCATGTCATCCGCGGCGAGGACCACCTCATGAACACTCCAAAGCATCTTCAACTGATTGATGCCTTTGGAGCCACTCCTCCCGAGTATGCCCACGTTCCTTTGATCCTGAATGGCGATGGTTCCAAGATGTCCAAAAGGGATGAGGGTGCCGCCCTCGGTGATTATCCCAAACAGGGATTCCTTTCTTCGGCTGTCGTCAATTTCCTCGCGCTCCTCGGGTGGTCGCCGAAGGATGAAAAGGAGATCTTTTCCGCAGCCGAGTTGATCGCAAGATTCTCGCTAGAATCGGTCAACCGAGCCCCTGCTCGCTTTGATCCCGAGAAATGTCGCTGGGTCAATCAGCAACACATCCTAGCACTTTCTCCCGACGACTTCGTGACAGCATGCGCATCCGGGGCCTCGCCGGAAATGCTCCTCTCAATTCAGGAAAAAATCACTCTCCTCACCGAAGTTCCTGAAGCCGTTTCCTTCTACCTCGATCCAGACTTCCCCCTCGATCCGCTCGCTCTTGAGAAAGTGAAAGGCAACGCCATCGTCGCAATTCTCCTCGGTAAGCTTGGCGAAGCTTTTGAAGCGCTCGCCGATTGGTCCCAAGCGAAAGAGACCATCAGCGCGACCGCCAAAGCGTCCGATGCCAAGCCCGGACAATTGATGTTCCCTCTGCGGGTCGCACTTTCCGGCAAAACCGGAGGTCCCGATCTCGGAGCGATTCTTGAGATTCTCGGCAAAGCCGAATGTCTCCGCAGACTCGCTCGTTTCACTGCACTTTTAAAATGAAATTCCACACCCTCAGCGATCTCGCTTCCATCAACGAAGGAGAAACGAAGCCTGCCCGATTTGCCGTTATTGGAAATCCGGTGGAGCATTCCCTTTCTCCCCAACTTCACCAACCTGCCCTCGATGCCTTGGGAGTGGATGCCCGCTATGTCCGGGTTGAGGTTGAACCCGGGAAAGTCGCGGAGGCATTTGAGCAACTCTTTAAGGCCGGGTTCCTAGGCATTAATGTCACCGTTCCTCATAAGCTGGAGGCACTCGAAGCCTGCCACGCTGTCGATCCGGCGGCCGCCAGCATGGGGGCAGTCAACACCATCGTATTCGATAAGGACGGAAAACGGACAGGATTTAACACAGACGGCCCAGGGTTCGCCCGGGCCATTCGGGAGGAGTTCTCGGTCGATCTTGGCGACCTCAAGATCATCATCATCGGGGCTGGCGGCGGAGCTGGCCGGGCCCTCGCGACCCAGTGCATCATCGAGAATTGCGCACAGGTCATCCTCGTCAACCGCACCCTCGAGAAGCTCGTTCCCATGAAAAATCAACTGACAAAATTGCTCTCCCGGGAGGACCTCGAAGGCCCCAGAGATCGTATCGAGATCATGGCCCTTGCTCACCCGCAATTAAAGGAAGCCATCGATGCCAGTGAACTGATCATTAATGCCACCTCCGTCGGTCTCAATTCCGCCGATCCTTCCCCTTTCCCGAGTCGCTGGGTGGAACCACACCACCTCGTTTATGATACCATCTATAATCCCGCCAGAACGAGACTTCTCAGGGATGCCGAAGGTCAAGGAGCAAGGATCGCCAACGGGCTTTCTCTCTTACTCCATCAGGGAGCTCTCTCTCTCGAATATTGGCTCAATCAAGATGCTCCACTTGCCGTCATGAGAGAGGGCGTTCAAACCGCTCTTAGGGGCTAACCCAACCGTCATTTAAATACTCGACGATCTCGAAGATTCCTTCCGATCCAATCTGTTTGTCAAATTGGACACGCAATGTCCCTTTTTGATCAACCAGAGGAGGTTCGTCGGTGACAAAACTTTGGTAGTTTAATAATAGCCGAAAATCACGGTCCATCGCTCTTCCCCGCTCTGAAGTCAGATCGATATAGGCGAAGAAGAATTCATCGATTGCAGCACCGCTAAGAACGTAACCGGAGTATTCTTTGTCATCAAATTGTTGATCATAGGATGGATTCCTTTTTGTGACTTTGCACCGAAGCAGCGAGTGCTTCCTTGGCATTTCCTTGACGATCTCTTCGACAGGCATTTCAGACCATCCGATCGTCGCATCCCAATCGAGAACGACCCGGTTATCTTCCTTCACGAAACAGGCGACATAGTTCCCCCCATCTTCCCGTGTTCCTGAAACCTGCAAAAAACCGCGCTCTTTGGAACCGGATTCTTCGGACGAATAGACAACCTTCGCGTCCCACTTGAATCCAGACAGGGAATTTGTCTGGCAGTTGTTTCCCCAGTCCTCGAGATCGATCGCTCTCAGGGATCTGAAAGGTGAATCACGAACAAAACCTTCAATCTCCCCGGGTTCTTCCGCGATATTGACCTTCTTGATGATACGAACGACTTCATCTAGAACCTCAACTGAGTTTTCATGAAACCAGCCCAGAGGTCCGTCCCCCAATTTATCTGGCGGAACCGTGAAGATCTTATCCGCAACATTTGGAACTTCATCTTCTCCGGGATCCTCACTGACCCACTCTGTCAATCCGATCACAAGCGCAACAATTGCGGTAATAACACCAACTAAAACAAACCAGAGCCAAGTCGATGACTTTTTCTTTGTCCCCCAGACATCATCGAGAACCCGGTCATCCTCCTTATTTCTCTTAAGCCGGCGGATCTGTTCGGCAACATCAACCGGGCCATAATCCTCATCCTCGTCCTGCATCCCGATCAGCAACTCCTTGGCCTTCGAGAAGAGCTTGTTTGCGTCGGGTTGCTCACTTGAAGCCCCCTTACTTTTGCGCTTCTTGCGGACCCGGCGAGTCTTCCGGACCATTCCGTCCGGAGTCTCTTTAGGGTCCTTTTTTTCGTTGGGATCGCTCATGTATGATAGGGGGGGTTACTCGAGTCTTGAGGCTTCCGAGAGCTTATCTTTCGCATCTTCCGTCGCTGCCTCGAGTGCCTCGGCATGAAGATTTTGAAGGGTCTGACCGAACCAGCCAGTCCCAACAATTTCTTTTAAGACCATAATACTCTGATCACGTTCATTCTTTTCCCAAGCAAGGCGAACTGTGATCCGGAGATATCCTTCGGGATCGAGCGCTTTTCCTAGAATGGACCCATAGGCGGCATCGCCGTCCAAGTGATTTGACCAAAGACTCAAGAACTCCTTCCCGAGATCGCTTTCGCTCAAAAGATCGACCTCGGGAGATTCGGTATTACGATACTCGTTGGCGTCTTCAAAAACCTTAGGAGCCCGGTAAAAACTAAGGGACACTTTCGTGCTTTGATCGCTCGTTCTTCTTCTTCTGACGAGAAGCCTGAAGACCCCATCCTTCGATCCAAGTTCTGACCTGAATTTCGACCAAGATTCCGTCGAGTGAGGAGCAAAGGCCTCCCAATCTAGTTTCCATCCTTCTCTTTTGTCGAAGATGTGAACCGCGCCCCAGCGGTTCCCTTTTTCATCACCCCAGATACTCTCAACCGCGACGGTCGTGTCGGAAAAATTAAGGACATTCGCCCCAAGTCTCGCCAATTCTGACTCGGGCTTGGGGAAGGGATTCGTCTGATAGAACCGGTTGAACTTGAGTGAAAGATCCGCTGAGCGATCAATAAATTGCTCTCTTCCACTCAGAGTTTGATACCGTAAAAATTTACTGAACTGATCCTTAATTGTGGGGATACTCTGCTTTAGAATTTCTATCTCAGTCGGGGTTAAGGGACCTAAATTTGTAATGGGAGCTTTATCCGTCGATTCTCCCCCCCCCCCAATCTTACCCATCTTAAAGAGGACGAAGACGATTCCGATCACGCACATCCACCCGACAAGAAAAAGAATCAGCCCCTTTTTACGTTCTTTCTTTTCGCGCTTCTTGCGTCGACGGACCCGGCGGGTTCCGTCAGACATGATCATCTCATCATCTCCATCTGTTTCAGTCTTGGCTGCCTCAAGCGACTTTGCCGCAACCGGTGGTGCCTCAATCACTCCCACCGCCCGGATTGAAATCGTTTTTTTAGCAGTGAGATCACGCATCACACTCCCCGAACCTTTTCCACTCCGTCCCCGGGGCATCTGATTGATCTTGCCGGAATTAGAAGAACTCGGCTTCCCAAACTCGTGCAGACATTCACCGCAGATGACACCTTCCTCTAGTGGCTTTTCGCTTTTCACGACAGCCTGGCATGAGGGGCAAATAAACACTCCGGATTTTGCAGTCATATTTTCAAAACCGGAGTGTGCGTGACCTCTCCTTCCCCGTCAATCTTGTGGACTTGAAAAAAGCGCTGCGGTTGCCTTTTGGACCAGTAAGGCGGCAAGACTCTCAGTTGCCTTATCCAAGTCTTCAACGGCCGACTTCAGAGCGGCCACGTCACGGTCTTTCATTGCGAATTCGACGCGATCGCGGGCGTTCTTGATTTCTTTAATCTCCCTCTCATCCAGCAACGCCCCAGCCTGGTCCAATGCCATTTCAACGGCTGGCAGGAGTTCATCTGCCTTCATCCGGGCCTCCTCAAAAACCCTCGCACTCATATCCTCGAAGGCAAATTCGACACTTTCACTCACCATTTGTTCCACCTTGGCCTCTGTCACATCCACCGCCGCGCTTCCCACCTCAATCACGGTATCCTTCCCTGTCGCGACATCGCGCGCCAAAACCGACAGGATGCCATCAGCATCAATCCGAAATTCGACCCCCACCCGGGCCTGACCCCTCCGATCGGGCTCAAATGGAACCTCAAACGATCCTAGTTCCCAGTTATCGCCTGCTAATTCCCTTTCCCCCTGGAGAACCCGCACCTTCATTGAGGTCTGACCATCGACCGCATTGGTAAACATCTCGCCCGCTTTACAAGGAATGGTCGTATTACGAGTGATGAGCACATTCATCAACCCCCCCATGGTTTCGATGCCCAGACTGAGCGGTGTCACATCCAACAAGATAACCTCTCTCACTGTTCCTGCTAAAATCCCGGCTTGAATGGCAGCTCCGCGCGCGATCGCTTCATCGGGATGCTGACTCAAATCCGGTTCCTTTTTAAAAACTTCTCGGACACGCTCTTTGACCGCGGGAATCCGGCTGCTCCCACCCACCATTACCACTGATTCAAGAGCACTTACCTCCATTCCAGCATCCAAGATGGCACGACGGCTACATGATTCCATGCGATTTAAAAACGGCTCCATCAAACGCAGAAAATCCTCCCGGGAAACTGGAACCTCACCCGTAAACGGAATTCGGAACATCGCATCATCCTCCTCGCTGAGCACGTGCTTCACCCGCCGCCCCTCAGTCACCCATACCACTTTTTCAAGCGCCTCAATCTCCTCAAGCTCGACCTTTAATTTCTCGGCTGCAAATCGTGCGAGCGCTTGATCAAAATCATCGCCACCCAAACGAGTGTCACCCGAAGTCGCCGAAACCTCAAAAACCCCTTTCCGCATCTCCAAAATCGAGACGTCAAACGTCCCGCCACCCAGATCAAAGACGGCAACCCGCGAACTGTCAGCCAGGCGATCTAAACCATAGGAAAGAGCGGCTGCGGTGGGCTCACTCAGGATCCTCACCACCTCCAGACCCGCTAATTCCCCGGCACGCTTGGTCGCCGCACGCTGCCCGTCATGAAAATAAGCCGGCACGGTCACAACCGCTTTAACGACCTCGGTTTCCAGACGATCTTCCGCAATTTTTTTCAGCTTCTGTAGAATTTCCGCCGAGATTTCTTCGGGTAACAGGGGACCTGCTGCCGTTGCTAACCTCCCGTCTGGCAAAAGCGCGCCACCCGCTTCATCCGCCCTCCGGCCGATCAAACTTTTCACACTTGTGATGACTGGATCCACTCCTGAACGCCGCAACGCCTCATGCCCAACCTCAATCTCACCATTCGAACCATACCAAACCGCACTTGGAGTCAGAGACCGTCCCTGCTCGTCCGCCAATAAAATAGGAAAGCCTGAATCGACAATCGCAACAGCTGATTGCGTCGTCCCCAAATCTATTCCGATGATCACCTCGCTCATACGCTGGAGTTAAGGCCAACTTACCCACCGAGCAAGGCCTCAAAGATTTTTCCGTTGGACTCCCGTAGCTGGCCCAGCCATTTACTCACAAAAATAAGCCCACGGAAGACTTCGGCCATCTCCTCTCCGCACTGATCCCAACCACAGGCATCGAAGTCAGGAAAACGCGCGATCATCCCCTCCTCGAGCGCCCCCAATTTCTGAATCAAGCCTTCCAACTCCATCTTGAGACCGGGGATTCGGACATCCAAGACCGCTTTACCGAGTCCGCTAAGCGCCCTGCGTCGTTCATTCGTAAAATCATCCACCTTCTTTAAAATCCCGGCCACCGGTGAAAAATAATCCATGACCTCGCCGGGAACACCTCCACGCACCTCGTAGGAAACCCCGCTGATCTCCAAGGCTGCTTTCAGTCTGGAAAAAGGCTCTTTGAGCACGCCACCAGCCTGCCGCACCCTTTGAAAGGCAACTTCGTCGCCACCCGAATCCGGATGACAAACGAGGCTCGCCTCCCGGGTCACCCTCTCGAGATCCCCCAAATCAAGATCAAGCTTGGCCGCCAGCCCAAGGGCCTCATACGGATTCATCACGCCGCAAAACTTTCCCCGCAGGAGCAGGTCACGACCGCGTTCGGGTTACTCACTTTAAAGCCCCCCTGCTGGAGATCGTCTGAATAGTCCAATTCACTTCCGCTCACAAAAAGAGCACTTTTGGGATCAATCACGACATTGACACCATTGCTGGTGACCATGATGTCGCGATCCCGAGGACCATCGACCAGATCCATCTGATACTGGAGACCACTGCAACCGCCACCGACGACGGCAATTCTCAATGCCCCGTCCTCCTTGCCCTGCTTCTTCCAAAGACCCTGCAAATGCTCCGAAGCCCCACCTAGGACCTTCACCAGCTTCTCATTTCCTATCGTATATCCCGCTTTCAAAACTTGTTCAAATTCTACTCAAGCTGCTGCGCACTGCAACTCCCGAAAAGGCAACGACCTACGATTTTTAGGGGCAGCCATCCGATTTCACGGAATTGTTCACTCAAAAAATGAGTGAACGCTCTAAATTAGCGGTGATTCCACTCAGTTTTTCATTGTCGAAACCCCTAAAACTGTTCAGTATCCGGGTAAAGAATCATGAAATTCCTTATATTTCTCACAACTTTATCGACGATCGCTTCGCTCGGCGCTGAAACAGTCCACACCATTCCCCAAGGCTATACCAAGATTACCGTCGCAGCGACTGACGCACCGGGGACGACGAAGCTCACTGCAATCTCAGCATCACTACTACAAGACGTTGCATTTTCTGGCACTGCAACTCTTGGTGCTTTCACTTCCGTTGCTGGAAATCAAGAGTTGAGCGTCGCTGGAGTCACTTGGACAAATAACCAGTGGACGTCGACAGCCCCCTACGTCGCATATGTTTCTGTCGCTGACGACGCCAACAACGCCGATGGAATTGCTCCCGCCGAGGAAGCCTTCCTCATTCTCGCAAACACTGACGGCGGGGGGCTTACTCTCGAAACATCCTTCGACCTTGCATCCAGGTTTCCTGCGGATTCAAGTATCAAAATCCGCAGGGCCAACACCTTGGATTCGTTTTTTGGAGCGGCATCCGCCAATTTTGGTGGCAACGACATCGTCTACCTTTGGAACGGCTCCGACTGGGATTCTTTCCAATATGCAGGAGGTCAATGGACTACAATTGACGACCCTTTCACGAACGCTGGCGCTATCACATTGGTCCATCCCGACGAAGGGGTCTTTGTTTCACGTGCCGAAACCTCTCCTATCGTCGTCACCTTGTTTGGAGAAGTTCCTTCCGCTCCGCAAATCGCTACCATCACTGGAGTTTCCTTTGTTGCCTCCCGTTTCCCGATCGCGACAACCCTTAGTGACTTGGGCATCGCGACCGCAAATTGGACTGGAAATGACGTTCTCTATATTTGGAATCCCGAGGCATCTCCAACACCAACTTGGGATTCTTACCAATTTAACGGGGGTCAATGGACAACCGTCAATGATCCCTTCACCTCAGTCGACAATACCTTGATTCAAGCAAACAGCGCCGTTTTCGTCTCTCGGACCGCCAACGTTTCAGGCGAGGATGGTGGAACCACCGCGACGCTGCCATACACAATCGAATAATTATTTCACCAAATCTAAAATGTCATACTCTTTCTCAGCCCATATCGGTCTTGCTACTTTTTTAAGTATCTCCATCCCAGCATCTGCCGCGACCCTTACCCTTCAAGGAAACGGTCTTTCAACACTCTTCGACAGCACCAACGTCAGGCTGGTTGACACCTCCATTGTCCAAGTCGGTTACTTTTTGGGCGTTGATTCAAATCTTTCTCCCGAAGATTTCACTGAACTAAATTGGGCTTCTTTCACCCCTCTCACCGGAGACGGTTCCCCAAACCCCAGAGTCGATATCAGGACACGAACTCAAGGAGCATTCACCTCTGTTTATTCTCTGGGGACTGTTACTTTAGATGATGCCGGCGGTGATACCATCCCCCCTTTTCCGATCAGATTTGGCGTTCGCATTTTTGATACCACTGATCCAGCAGGCCTCGCAACAGCCGATTACAATACGACAAGTTCGTCAGTTGATGGCTGGAAGGATACAGGAGTAGTTACAAACCCGCCAACTCCAAACCCGAATCTTGGTTTTGCACAAGGCGGGACCGGTGCTAACCCTGCACTCTTCTGGCAGGATTCGGCAAATCCCTTCCTAACTTCGATCACCGTGATCCCCGAGCCCAGCACCTCACTCTCCGTTCTGCTCGGCCTCAGTCTCCTCACCGGTGCCCGTCGTCGTAACTAGGATTTCTCTACTCTTTTATCCAAACCTTCGGTCCTAAATGGGAGCGGAGGTTTTTTATTCCTCCAACATCGCTGACATTGCGCTGAAGAAGCCGCGGAGTTCCTCCTCTGAAGCCTCGGCCCCCATGATGTCATCATAGTCTTCCTCTTGAATCCAATCAGGATTCAGCTCACGAATAAAGCTACTGGACTCACAGGCTTCCTCCTTTCCCCACTTCATCCTCGTGGAACAGTAAGTCATCGTCATCCTTTCCTTCGCCCGCGTGATCCCGACGTATAGTAATCTCCGCTCCTCATCACGGGTTCCTTCTTCAATACTGCGTTTGTGAGGCAGGATTCCCTCTTCCAGCCCCACCAAATAAACGACAGGATATTCCAATCCCTTCGCGGCATGCAGGGTAATCAAAGTCACGCCACTTTTCTTATCTAGATCATCTTCTTTCTCAGCATCGAGTGCTGTTTTGTCCAAAAACTCTCGCAGCTTCTTCCCTTTCTTAATCGCTTCAGTAATCGACGCAATCGTCGTGCTCATGCCTTCCCGGCGAGAATCCTTCTCCTTGTCGGTCTTACATTGTCGCATCAACCAATCGGAAAAGTCCATTTCGCGCAGCCATTGGTCCAAAACCACGCCCGCGTTGGCCCCATCCACCAAGGCACGACGCCCTTCTTCGGCTTGGGTCGTGAATGTCCGAATCGAATTTAGGACCTTGGAGGACAACTGGGACAGAAAATCCTCATCGATCAAGGTCAGCCAAATGCTCTGATCCTTCTCCCGACTCCACTCAAGCGCAGCCATCGAAGTCGTCGTCCCAATTCCCCGGGGAGGGGTATTCAGGATCCGTAAAAGGGGAATATCCATCTCCGGTTGATCGAGTACCTGGGCGTAGCTCAGAATATCACGAACCTCCTTGCGGTCATAAAAACTCTGCGCTCCCACCATCCGATAAGGGATTTTTGACTCTCGAAGCGCTTCCTCCATTTTACGGATCTGTCCGTTTGTCCGGAACAGGATTGCAAAATCCTCAAGCACTCTGCCCTCCTCACGCTGGGTCACGATCTCCGAGACAATCCAATCAGCTTCCTCGACATCACCCGGCATTGAGACCAATCGAACTAAATCACCGCCTGGAATCGTGGGCTTTAGTTTTTTCTCACGGCGCCCGACGTTGTGAACAATCAAACTATTGGCAACCTCCAAAATAGCCTGGGAGCTCCGATAATTTTCCTCGAGAAGGATGATCTTTGGATTCGGAAAGAACTTCTCGAACTCCAAAATATTGGCAACTTCCGCCCCCCGCCATCCATAGATCGATTGATCATCATCCCCCACCACACAGATATTGTAGGGCGCTGGCACCAACTGCTGCAAAAGCCTCATCTGAAGGCTATTGGTATCCTGAAACTCATCCACCGTGATGTAGCGAAATTTATCCTGCCAATGCTCTCGGACCGCCGGATGCTCGCGCAAAACCTTTTCGCCCAGCAAAAGAAGATCATCAAAATCCACGGCATTTTGCGACCGTAGCTCGTTCTGATACGCCACTGCGATCTCGGCAATGAGATCATCCTGAATTCCAGATAACGGAAGCTCGGCACTCTTAGTTCGCGAAATTTCAGACATCACTTCGCCTGGCTTAAGATTCACCTTGGCGCCCCCCTTACGCACGATGAGCTGGCGAATCATCCCCGCTTGATCTCCCCCCGCCATCACCGCGAATTTCTTCCGGTAACCCAGAAATTCGATATCTCTCTTCAGAATACGCAGACAGAGCGAATGAAAGGTGCAGACCGTCAGAGCCTTGCCTCTTTTCTTCCCCACCATTCCGATCACCCGCTCGCCCATCTCGGAAGCCGATTTATTGGTAAATGTCACCGCCAGAATATTCTCCGCCGCCACCCCGTTCTCGAGCAGAGCCGACATACGGCAGGTGACCGTCCGGGTTTTCCCAGTCCCGGCCCCGGCCAGAATCAAAACCGGACCATTCAAGGCCAAAACGGCTTCGCGCTGGGCCTTATTCAATGACTCAATGGAAAAACCTGCCGACATGATGAGGAGCAAAGAGAACTCCGGAGCAGTCCAAAACGCAAGCGTAGGTTAGGAACTTCCCACGAATTAGCATTTGCCATCCAAGGCCCCTCTGGCTACCAACTTGGAAGTCGCCAAGCTCTTTTGGCCTCCTCTCAAACGAAACCCCAAACTACCTAAGCTATGAGCCAAATTATCCCTCTCGTCACCTCTGGAATCGCTGGACCTCTCGGCGTGCTCCACCTTCCACGTCTCTGGCAAAAAGCTTCTCTCGACGCCGCCGGCAAGCTCCACAGCGATTACCCCGCCGCCGGTGCCGGCTTCGACCAGATGACTCTTGACGCTCTCGGTATCGACCGGGACGTCTTTCTCGCCTTCATTAAGGAAAGCAAGCCTTCCTACACCAAATGCGAGCAGTGGATCCTCGACCAAAAAGGGGGATCTCTCGACAATGATGCCATCGACAAGCACAACGCTGCCGTCGTAGGTTACAACCACGATGACGCGACTCGCGGAGCGATTCTCGAGTCCGTCGGCATTGCTGACACCGGAGCAATCCTTGATGCCGTAAACCTCAATAACCTTGAGGATTGGCAAGACTTCTACAACGCCGAGATCGCGGGCTAAGTCCCTTGCCGATTTTTTTTCGAAAGCCCCGTGGACCCATCGGTTCCGGGGTTTTTTCGGGCCTTCCAACTCAGCTTGGCCGCCCGCACCTGGATCTTGAATTCTCCCGTCGTCACCTTGTCCTGCCGATAGGTTGCGGCCTCGTAAGAATCCGCCAGACTCACGACATCGGCCGGAAGGTGCTGGCGCAACCACGTCCCCATCGGCACCGCCCTTGGACGTGGCCCAACTCTCCGCGCCAACCAACGCTCGAAGTCATGCAAGAGTCCCGCTTTAGCAACCGCCTCATTCCAAGAGCCCGATTCCTCACGCCCACGGGTCTGAATCAATTGATAAACGAGATAGATCACAAACAAGGGCACAACGGTCATCATCGCGATCTTGAATCCCTCCAAAACGCTGGGCCGGGCAAACCACAAAGCCAAGTCGGCACGGGCTTTCTGAAACCAATCTGAAAAAAACTGATACCAAGGGCGGTCGGTTCCCCGCGATAACCAATCCGGCGGAGTCAAATCAACATCGACCCAGTCCCCCCCACGACACCTCCACACGTCCTTCTTTCCCTTCGGTTCATTAACCCAGGTCCCCCCGACATACGCCTGTGCCCAGGCATGAACATGCTGGCCTCGCAGGACCCACTCGCCGTCATCACTCTCCTCCTGCAAGGCAAAACCCACCGCATATCGGGTTGGAATCCCCATTCGCCGAAGGAGCATCGCAGTCGATCCCGCAAAATATTCACAGTGCCCCTTCTTGGTCTGATTAAGAAACTGTGAGATCGGAGCATTCAAATCAGTCCCCGTTAAAAACAAAGAATATTGAAAATCACGACCAAATTCCAAAGAAAGTCTCGCCTCAATCTCGCGGAATTTTTCCTCGGAAATATCAGGAGGATGGGACTCCGGAGAAACCATATTCGAGAGCGCCCGCTCCGGGTGAAGACCATCTTCCGCCGGAGCGAGACCAATCCGGCGAAGAAACCCGGATAGCCCTTCTTCTTCTTTTTTCGGATAGGTCAAATCGAGATTTGTCGGGTCATGCTCAATCGATTCCGATCTCTCATTGGCAAACATCCGCGCATCCATGGCGCCCTCGTTGACCCCCACCATTTGCACCGCCCCAAACGAGTTCACGCCAAGAATGTCCGCAGGCACTTCTTCATATCTCTTCGTTTTTTGAAAGTGGGGAATGAGCGTTTGTTCCGAAATCAAACCGACGAGCCTCCCTTCGACCGAGTATTCTTCATTCCCACGATCTCCTTCGTGGTAAATGAACTGATCTTGCCCGTCGTCCAGGAACATTTCGAAATCCCCTCCCACCTCACGTTCGGCCGGGATCCTTTCCTTCACATCCATCCTCCTTGTCCTAGCCTGCCAGATATTCCGAAGTGGTTCATTGTAAGCCCCAAGTTTTAACAACTTGGGCATCTCTCCTTTCTCATGGAAATACCGCCAGAGAATTTTGGGGTTGAGCTGCAATTCCCTCACCTGACCAATCGAGGTTTGGGTCTCCAGCGCTGACACTTGCCTGGATCCACCTATGTTAAGGTTTTTCCAGTAGCGATAGATGCCAAGGAAACCCAACGAAATGACCACCGCGATTGCCATCGAGGCTAAATAGGCCACGCCCCACGCCAGCGGACGAGCTTTCTTCTCGCGCATCTTAAACAGCGACCAGCCCAGCAGGAAAGAGATCCCAACGACATAGCGAAATCCCACGGAGCCCAATGATAAGAGCGAACCCACCCCCATTCCAGCTGTCGCAACCACGAGCACGATGAAAGGATAACCCAGCTGAATGGCAGAGTTGTCCACCGGTCGGCCGGCCTTTCGATCTGCCACCAACTTGCGCCTCGCAATGAAGGAAAAGGTGACGATCGGGATGCCACCTGCCCTCGCATATTGCTGGGCAAGCATGAGAGGAAGCATCATGAAGGGCAGCCACGAGAGCAGACTCAGAAAATCAGCGGCCCTTAAAACATCTTTCTGAAGAAGCCCAATTGCAGAAATAATCAGGATCACGGCGGAAAGCTGCCACGACCGGGCGAAACCTTTTTCCCCAAAGTCCCAACGTAACTTCGTCCAGTGACGCCCCTCCACTAGAATCGCCGCAATCAAAGCGGCCATCGGACTGTCGTGCATCCAGCCCCAGAAAAGAAAGGTAATTCCCAAAAGCAAGCGGGGCGGCTCGGAGAGCATGATCTTGTCTTTGCTCTTGCTCATTGTGTCATTAAATCCTCCTGAATGTGATTCCAACGCAGCCAATGAACTCCGCCCAACGAATCATCGTCCGGTGGTTCTCCCGCTCCGATGATGAAAACTCGGATCTCCATTCCGCTCGCTCGAAGCCGGTCAAGAAACTCTTTCCTCTCAGGGCACCAGCCGGAAAGCACCACCACGCAAGCGGTCATCTCAGACGCGTAGCGCAGCACCAGTTTTCCGAGCGACTCATAGCTGCCCTCCTCACTTCCCTCCACGCGGGCCAAGACCTCCATCAAACGATCAACCCGAGCCACCCCGCGACCCGCCGTAAAGACCTCCGGTTCCTCGCGGACAAACATCAAATCGAGCAGACAGCTCTCCTGATCCATCGTCGCCACGAAAGAAGCCGCCACCGAGATCCCTTCCTCCAGCATATCAGGCCCCGTTTCCTTCAAGCTCGTATCAAGCACCAACCCATACCGCGGAAATCGTGTCTCCTCGAACTCCTTCACAATCGGCTGGCCGGTCCGGGCCCAAGCTTTCCAGTGGATCTTCCGCAGAGAATCACCGGCCCGATACTCTCGCAGTCCCATAAATTCACCCCCCTCTCCACGAACCGTCGAAGCCGTATCGCCCCCCATCTTCAGCTCGGATCGACCTCCAAGGTTGAGATTGGGAAGGCGATACCGCTTGGGGATGATCAGCACCTCCGATCCCTCGTTTAAGGTCGGTCGCCTCCGCTGAAACAATCCCAAGGGATCAGGAAGTTCCGCCCGCAGATCAACGAGGGAAATCAAACCCCTCCTCGACGGAAGCAATGCGAGGCTCGTCTTTTTCACCTCGCCCGGAGCGAGATCCAAACGCTCCGACGGCCCCTGCCCCTGCCACGATCCCCCCTTTGCGAGAAGCCACTTCCAGCGGTAAAAGCCAAAAACTCGATCAAAGAAATTTCGATCTTCTTCACCCGGTTCGCTGAGATGAGTAAACTCCCACTCCGTCGGCCGAGGATCATCTCCCGCTTCCCGCAAATAAACCTCCCGCAGTCCCCACGCACTCTCGTTCTTAACCGAAACCGTGTAGCGCAATTCCTCTCCCACTGCTCCGGTCGGTGGCAGAGTTCGAATCGCCGAAATCCGTGCCCTCCGAAGAACTGCCCAAACAAACCCCACGCACAGGACGCTCAACATCAGTAAGGTCAACAAGACCACGATACTCTGGTCGAGGCTCGACCCCATGAGAGCACTTCCTGCGCCTCCCACCATCAAAAGCCAAGCCGCCGGTTGCACCCGCTGGCGCACAAAGGCATTCCCCGCACTCGCCTGACGGTAGTTGCGATAGAGCCAACGATCAAAGGAACCTCCCTGTCTAGTTTCCGTCATCTTATCAATAAGAAACCACAGTCTACCAAGAGTGGCAATGGTGGACAATCCATGCTTTCCTTTCGTCATGAAATTTCTCGCACTTGCGGCAGTCCCCCTTCTCCTGATCAGTTGTGAGCCAAAGGAGCCTGTCGTCGACACTCCTCAGGAAGAAAGCCTTGAGCAAAAACAGTCCCGGAGCGTTGATCGAGCTCTCCTCCTCAACCAGAAACGAGAGCTCCAAAAGAAGCTCGCTAAGTTAATCACCGCAAAGAAGCTCGACCCCAGCGGAGAGCTGCAAATCATCCTGCAAGAAAAGCAGCAGGCCAATGACGACCTCCTTAAGATTCGTAGCAACCACCCCAGCCTCCAAAAACTCAATACCGAACTGGCGTTTTGGAGCAGTAACGCAAGATCTGCCCGAGCCTCCAAACAGGACTTTGAGATCGACCAAGCATCCAAAAAAATTCTCGAAATCACCACTAAAATTCACAACCTGACCAGACAACTACCGGCTATCCGCGAGGCCGAAGATCGGATTGCACGCTCCAACAAACAGATCGAGAAACTGCAAAGATCAATTGCCGAGAAGTCGCCCGAGGGCAGGGAATTACTCGAAAAAATCATGGGTCTGGAGAGCCAAATCAATTCCCTTTAATCGTCTCCGTTTTGCTTGCCCAGCACCCCGCCACCGCTACAGTCCCGCCCCGTGAAGTCCCTTGCCATCTTCCCCCTCGCTGCCGCACTCTTTTTCTTCTTTTCCGGTGCCTCGGCATTCGCGGCGGAAGACCCACCCGCCTACCCCAAAGGTGAACTTGCTCTCAGCGATGATCAATACGCAGAATTCCCCCTCCCCCTCGCCAAATACGAGGCCAAGGAGTTGGCCAACGAGGATTGGGGAATCTGGGAGAAGCTGAAATACCGCGCCACCGAGCAAAGCGGATTTAACATCGTCGCCACCATCATCTTCCTGTGTGCCATCTTTCACACCTTCCTCAGTGGTTACTTCATCGAGATGGCTCATCATCATGAGGAGAAGCACGAAAAGAAAATCAAGGAACTCGGCCTAACCGGTGATGCCAAGCCCCATGAAAATGCAAAAGACGACGTCTCATTCAAGGCAAATCTCTTCCATTTCCTCGGCGAAATTGAAGCGATTTTCGGAATTTGGGTAATCGCCCTCGGCGCCGCCGTTCTTTGGTTCTTTGGGATACAACCAGGCGATGGCTTGGGAGCAGGATTCAAGCAACTCGAGCTCTACATCGGCAAGGACGTCAACTTCACCGAACCTCTCTTCGTGGTCATCATCATGGCCATCGCAGCCACCCGGCCCGTCGTTCGCTTTGCCGAGGCCATGGTCGATAAGGTGGCCCAACTCTTCGGCGGCACTCCCGCGGCCTGGTGGTTCTCAGCCCTGACCATCACCCCCATTCTCGGTTCCTTCATCACCGAGCCTGCCGCCATGACAATTGCGGCGATGCTTCTCGCCAAGAAATTCTTTGATCTGAACCCGTCCAATAAGTTCGCCTACGCCACCCTCGGCCTCCTCTTTGTTAATATCTCCGTAGGCGGCACCCTGACTCATTTCGCAGCACCACCAGTCCTCATGATCGCTTCGAAGTGGCACTTTGGGATGGACTTCATGTTCATAAACTTCGGCTGGAAAGCCGTCGTCGGCATCTTCCTCTCCAACATCCTCTACTTTTCGTTCTTCAAAAAAGAATTTGCCACGATGGGCCGCAAGGAGAGCCGGGACATGCACATTCCACTCCGCTGGGTCGAGCGGGAGGATCCCATTCCGGTTTGGATCACGGTCGTTCATCTTCTCTTCCTCGCCTTCACCGTGATGACGGCACACTATCAAATGGTTTTCATTTTTGGCTTCCTCTTCTTCATCGGGTTCACCCAGGCCACCGGTCACCACCAAAACGATGTCAATATGAAGAGCCCGATTCTTGTCGGCTTCTTCCTCGCCGGACTGGTGATCCATGGCGGCTGCCAGGGATGGTGGATTTCCGTCCTCCTGACCTCCATCGAAAACGAATGGCTCCTTATGATTGGCTCCACTGTCCTGACAGCCTTCAACGATAATGCCGCAATCACTTATCTGGCATCGCAAGCCCCGGGACTCCCGATTGCCTCAAAGTATGCCGTGCTCGCCGGAGCAGTCACCGGAGGTGGACTCACCGTCATCGCCAACGCTCCCAACCCCGCCGGACAATCAGTTCTTGGGCGCTACTTTAAAGGTGGTGTCTCGCCAATGGGCCTCGTCAAGGCCGCCGTCATCCCCACCATCATCATGGGGGCCTGCTTCATGCTCTTTAAAACCGATGGGATGAAGATCGATCCTGATCCTAATGCCCATAAACCTCACTCCGAGAAAACCTCCCCCTAAAGATGTTCACAGGATTAGTCGAAGCCACCGGCAGAGTGGTCTCCTTGATTGAGAAAGGCGAACAAGCGAGCCTTGTTCTTGAGATTCCCTTTGCCAATGAGCTGGCCCCCGGCGATTCCGTGGCCACGAATGGTTGCTGCCTCACCGTGGCCGCCCTCGATGATCACGTCAGCTTTGATCTCCTCGGCCAAACCCTCCGGGTCACTTCACTGGGAAGTCTCAGCGAAGGTCGGCTGGTCAATCTCGAAAGAGCTCTCGCGATAGGTGACCGCCTCGGCGGCCACTTCGTGCAAGGCCACGTCGACGAGATCGGAAAGATCCTCGACCTCTCTCCAGACGGTCAGGATTACCGACTTGAAATCAGCCTTCCCAAATCCATTCACGCTCTGTGCATCGATAAAGGCTCACTCTGCATCGATGGGATTTCCCTCACCATCGCGGAGTTGACCGACCACTCGGCCCTCTTTTGGATCACCCCACATACCCTCAAGGCAACCCACCTCGGTGAGGCCAAAACCGGTCAGACGGTCAACCTTGAGGCCGATCTCCTCGCGAAATACGTGCAAAAACTCCTTCCGCCCAGTTCCTCCTGAAACAAAAAGAAGCGACGTCCGTAATGGAAGGATGCGTCTTTGGATTATTTTGAGTCTCCTCACGGCCCTCCCTGCTTTTGGGAACCGCGGAGCCACAATTTACACCCAACATTGTGCCTCGTGTCACGGTGATCAGGGAGAAGGTGTCGCCGATGAATACGACGAAGCACTCGTCGGGAAAAAATCCCTCGAATCCCTCGCAAAATACATTCACCGCACCATGCCGGAGGATGATGAGGATGCCGTCATCGATGAAGACGCCCGCCTCGTTTCTGAATACATCCACGGGGCCTTTTACTCACCTGAAGCCCAAGCCAAGCTAAAACCCGTCCGACGAGATCTTCTCCGGCGCACCCAGCATCAGCACCGACGCGCCATCACCGACATCGTCCAGTCATTCCGGGGCCGCGCCTGGATGGGCGAGGAGCACGGCCTCCGCGGCCATTTTTTTAACAAAGAAAAAATGAACAATCGGAAGGAGGCCCTCATCAAACGGATCGACCCGGTCATCGATATCGACTTCCGTAAAAACCACGGGGTCGAGGGCCTCAACCCCGATGCTCACTCTGCCTATTGGACAGGTTCCATTCTTCCGCCGGAAACCGGGGCCTACGGATTTCGCATGACGTCCCCCAACGGAGTCCGCTTCTACCTGAACGAACCCGACCACAACAAAAGCCCCTTCATCGATGCCTGGGTCTCTTCGGGAAACCAACAACGCACGGTCGAGGGCTCGACCTTCCTCCTTGCCGGTCACCCCGTCTCAGTCTTCATCGAATTCGTCTGTTACAAAGGAAAACAATCCTCCCTCGTCGTCGAATGGAAGCCCCCTCACGGCGCCTGGGAAACCATTCCCTCGCGCGTTCTCCACACCGATGGATCTCCAGAAGCGGCCCTGATCTCCACGCCATTTCCACCCGATGACGCCTCACTAGGTTATGAGCGCGGCTCTTCGATCTCCGAAGCCTGGAAGGAAGCGGTCGTCAACGCAGCCATCGAAGCCACCAAGATCATCTTCGATGACATCGACGAACTGGCCCGCTCCAGACCCGAGAAGCCCGACCGGCCAGAGAAGCTCAAAAAGTTCTGCGAAGCCTTTGCCTATCGTGCCTTTTCCCGACCTCTCACTGACGAGCAACAAAAGACCTATCTCGATGACGTCTTCTCGTCGGCCGATGGTGACTACGAAACAGCAGTAAAACGCTCGCTCCTGCTCACTCTCACCTCTCCTTACTTCCTCTATCCCTCCTTAAATAGAGACCAGAAGGGGCAGCCCGATCACTACACCACCGCCGCCCATTTCGCGCTCGCCCTCTGGGATTCCGTTCCCGACAAGCGCCTGCTTGAAGCTGCTGCAAAAGGGCAACTCGGCAACGAGAAAGAGATCAATGACTCTCTCTGGGGAGCCCTTGCCGACACCCGATCTAAGTCGAAACTCAAAGACTTTTTTCACCACTGGCTCAATCTCTCCGAGAAGGAGGACCTCGATAAGGATCCCAAGCTTTTCCCCGGATTTGACGAGCACATCATTTCCGATCTCCGCACCTCGCTCGACCTTTTCATCGAGGACGTCGTCTGGTCCGAGCAATCTGACTACCGCCGCCTCTTCTCGGAGGATCGCCTCTATCTCAACGCGCGCCTCGCTCAATTTTATGGCGCCCACGCTCCCCAGGGAAACGAGTTTGAACCCCTTCCAACACCCGACAAAAAGAGAGCCGGAATCTTTACTCATCCTTTCGTCCTCACCGCTTTTTCCTACCACAAGCAAACCTCCCCCATCCACCGTGGCGTCTCTCTCAGCCGCAATGTCCTCGGGCGTTTCCTTAAGCCCCCTCCCAATGCCATCGAGTTCAAGGATGCCGACTTCAAACTGGACCTCACGATGCGGGAGAAAGTCACCCACCTCACCAAGGATGAAAGTTGTATGGCCTGCCATGCCATCATCAATCCCGTTGGCTTCAGCCTCGAAAATTACGATGCCATCGGGCGATTCCGGACCCACGAAAAAGACAAGCCCATCAACACCACCAGCGAATATCCCACTCCCGAGGATATTACCGTGAAAATCACGGGCCCCGCCGACCTCGCCAAACTCGCCGTCGAATCACCGAGTGCGCACCGCGCTTTTCTAAAACACCTCTTCCACCATCTCATCCAGCAACCCACCAATGCCTACGGTTTTGGCAAGATGGGACAACTCCACGAGGTCTTCCTCAATTCCAATTTTCATATTCGTAATACCATCGTAACCATGGTCAAAGAAACCGTTCCAACAAAGGAATGACAAACTCTGCAAACACCAACGTAGATAAACACCTATGAAATCACGCCGTGACTTCTTACGCCAACTAGGCATTTCCTCAGCTGCCATCCCGTTCTTGTCGAATCTTCCCGCATTTGCGGCGACCCCGGCAGGAGGCCTCAAAAAGCGACTGATCTTCATGTTCTCGCCCAACGGCACCGTGCCTGCCAAATTTTGGCCGAGCCAGGAAGGTGACCTCGCCAGTTCCCCCATCCTCGCCCCGCTCGCTCCTTTCCAAGGGCAAACCGCCGTTCTTAAGGGAATCTCAAACCGCGTCGGCGGTGATGGAGATCGCCACATGCGCGGCATGTCCTGCCTCCTCACCGGAGCCCGACTGCACCCCGGCAATATCCAAGGTGGCTCCGATAGCCCGGCTGGTTGGGCTTCCGGAATCTCCATCGATCAGGAAATTAAGAATTTTCTCCAGAAGAACGAATCAACCCGCACCCGCTTCGGTTCCCTCGAAATCGGAGTTGCCGTTCCCGATCGTGCCGATCCCTGGACTCGCATGTGCTACGCCGGTTCCAATCAACCGCTTGCTCCGCTCGATGATCCCTATCAGATGCTCAACAAGCTCTACGGTCGCTCCAAAGGGCGCCAAACATATGCCTCCGTTCTCGACTCTCTCGGATCCGACCTCAAACGGGTCGCGAAAAGCCTCGCCGCGGAAGACCGAGCCATGCTTGATCAACATATGTCGCTCGTCCGCGAGATGGAGCGCAAGATGGAAACGGCCGCCAAAGCTGGCGAGCTTGTTCATCCCGAACCCGAACTCGATCCCAACATCGAGCGGGTCAATGACAACACCCCTCAACTCGCGCGGATGCAGATGGACCTCCTCATCAATGCCATGGCCAATGACATGACGCGCATCGGCTCTCTCCAGTTTATGCGCTCCGTGGGGCAAGCCCGCATGCGGTGGCTCGATATCAATGAAGGCCACCATTCCCTCAGCCACGAGCCTGACAAAAACAACGACGCACAAGCAAAGCTCGAGAAAATCAATGTTTGGTTTGCCGAGCAGCTCGCTTACCTCGCTCAAAAGCTTCACGACACGCCGGAAATTGGGCAAAACGGAAACATGCTCGACCACACCACCATCGTCTGGGTCAACGAACTCGGTAAGGGAAACAGCCACACTCTTGATGACCTCCCTATCGTCATCGTCGGTGGCGAAGGCTCAAGAAACCCCGGCTTCCATGATGTCGGGCAAAAGGTGCCTCACAATCGCCTGCTCCTCACTCTCGCGCAATCGATGGGTCACAACATCCAGACCTTCGGCGAGAAAAAGTGGTGTCAGGAAGGCGCGCTGAAGTGGGCCTAAATCCCCTCTCCTCGACTTCCCTCATGGCGCAAGCTCTGCCCTCAAATGGGGGCGCAGAAACTCAGCGCAGACCAAACCCACCAGATCGCCTCGGCCCCGACGCTCACCCGCAGGCCTTGGTCCAATCCTGCTGCAAATTCTTCTTCGACCGCCACGCATAGATCAAAAAACCGATGCCTATCGCGATCATGAAGAAGGAATAGAACTGCCCCTTGGTCACCCCAAGAATCTTTTCGGCATCCGGCTCACGGACGTTTTCCACTCCGATCCGGAAAATCGCGTAGAGAATAAAAAAGAGACCCGTAATCACTCCGTGCCAAAGCCTCGGGAAGATCACCCGCATTCCGTAAAGCACGAGGAAGACGAACAAACCTTCCAGGAGTCCCTCATAAAGCTGCGAAGGATGCCGCGCCGGAGTATGATCGGCCAAGGCCTGCAAAATCTCTGGATTTTCATGTGCCATGGGCTCCACCTCCGTTTCAAAGACCTTTCGGGGAAGTCCAAAGTAACCATCATCGCGGGCATACGGAGCCAGAATCGGTCCCACTTTTTCAGGGTCAACAACCGCCGCCTGCCTCAGCGCCGCCTGTAAATTTTCGCCATTCCCTTCATACAAAGATTTGGGAAATTTCACGGCCCACCACTTTTTCTCGTCGGTCACAGTGCCATAAAGCTCGCCATTGATAAAATTGGCCATCCGCCCGAAGAAGACGCCAAGCGGAGCGACAATCGCAAATCCGTCCCCCACCGCAGGCCATGAAAGTTTATTCCGCCAAGCATAGAACAGAGTAAAAAACATGATTCCCAAAATCCCGCCATGCGAGGCCATCCCCCCTTCCCAAACGGCAATGATCGTGATTGGATTCTCCAAAATCTGATCCCATCCTCCCGGGCGCGGCAGCATGTAAAAAAGCACGTAGCCGATCCGCCCGCCAAGAAAGACCCCGAAAATTGCAGTGTAGGTCACGACATCGCCCACCTTCTCCTCGGCGACCACCCAGAGCTTGCGACGCGCCAGCCTGAGCAAAATATAATACGCTGCGGCAAACCCCATAACATAGGATAAACCATACCAGCGCAGTTTGATCTTCTCGGTGATCGAAAAAATCACCGGATCGAGGTCGTGGACGTAAGTGGCGAGGACTTCAAGCACGCCCTAATTTCATACCATCAACGCGACTCCGGCAAGCCAGCAAAGTCACTCATCCGATTTCGACAAGACAATCTTGATCGGCTTTCGCAGAAACCGACAGACCCCCTCAGTCCCCTCGCAGACGAAATAGTAAGCCGACCCTTCGATCTCCGCCGGGAGCTTCTCTCCTTTGTGCGCTCGCACCTCAAACTCGATCATCCTCTCCTCTGCAGTGGCCGGAACAGCTGGAACAGCTCCCGGTCCTTGCTGGTCATGAATGGTAACCCCTTCCGTCGCCTGAAAATGAAAGCTGACATTGCTGGCATCATTGGTCCAATGCACGGCCTGCAATTCTGAAGGCTTAAAGCGCAAATGCACTCTGATCGCGTGGTCTTCCTTCTTGGTCGAGGATACACTCACGACCGAGGTTGTAACGAACTGTGAAGTGGATTCCTAAATCGAATAATTCCCGACGAATCAACTAAGAAAGTAATGGGCACCCCCTTGACCCCGAGGAGATTAAAGGGATCAGCCAAGACCGGCCAAGTCATTTGCTGCCACTGCATATAGAGCGCGGCACGGTCGGGATGCTGTTCCTCGACAATTCCCAGTGACTGAAGTTTCCCCGCCTTGACCAACTCCTTCGTTTTGGCATGCCACATCGGCACTCGCTTCCGACACCCCGCTCACCAGGAAGTAAAGATCTATAAAATCGTCTTCTGCTCAAAATAGGCCCGCACAGATTTCCTTTCGCCATTGGCGATATTCTCCAGCGCGTATCCTGGGAACGGACTCCCAATCTTAAGATCGAAAACTAGAGCTGCGGAGAGATTCCACGTTAAAAAGAAAATTAACAAATAACGCATCTCGTTAAAGGAGACTCATGCCATCACCAACCAAGTCGTAAATCCAAGATATCCAATCACCAGTAGGACCCCTTCCCAACGGTCGAGTCTCATCCGGTGCCACATCATGGGCATGAGGATGACGGCAGCTCCCAACATAACGCCGTAGTGAATCAGCGTGACGCCTTCACCCCGCAGAGGAGCGATCAATCCCGCCACTCCCACGACGGCGAGAAGATTGAAAATACAGGACCCCACGGCGTTCCCAACGATGATGTCACCCTGCTTCTTGATCGCAGCGACAACTGAAGTTGCGAGCTCTGGAAGTGATGTTCCGAAGGCAAACAAAGTGAGACCGATAATGGCCTCAGGGACACCGTAAAAGCGGGCGATTTCTTCACCACCAACGACCATCCCATGAGCGCCAATCACGAGAGTGATTCCTCCACTAATAATGAGAAAAATGTTCAAATAGAGACGCCCCCGACCCCTGCTGCGGGCCGCTTCAATGACTTCAGGTGGAATCTCGTCAGACTCTTCAGCATCTTCCTTTTTGGCCTCGACGAGACTTGTGATGATGTAGAGTAAAATCCCCCCAAACAAAACGCCTGCTTCAAGACGATCTAACACCCCATCGCGCATCATCAAAAGAAAAACGGTGGAGGCAACGAGCAGAATCGGCATTTCCCGCCGGATCACTTGTCGCTGAATTGCGATGGGGAAAATGACGGCCCCAACACCCAACACCAAGGCAATATTGCAGATATTGGAACCCACGACATTGCCAATAGCCATTCCGCCATTGCCATCGAGGTTCGCTTTGACACTCACCACAAGTTCCGGCGCACTGGTGCCAAAGGCCACCACCGTGAGGCCCACCACCAACGGACTAATTCCAAAGCGAATGGCAAGCTCCGAGGAGCCTCTGACCAGCCACTCGGCACCAAAGTAAAGGAGAACGAGGCCGCCAACGACCCATCCAATATTAAGCATATCAGGCACGGCGGAAGACTGACGTCTTTCCTCCCGCGCCGCAAATACGAATCAGGAGTCTTTTTCTAGCCCCCAATTTTGATGAGCTCGACGTCAAAGACCAAAGTCCCCGAAGGCGCACCCGAGCGGCTTGGGGTGTCGCCATAAGCGAGGTTACCAGGAATCCAAAAGCGGCGCTTCTCTCCTTCCACCATAAGCTGAACTCCCTCGGTCCAGCCCTTGATGACGCCATTGAGCGGAAAGGAAATGGGCTCACCGCGCGCCACGGAACTATCAAACATCTTCCCGTCGGTGGTCCAACCGGTGTAGTGCACCAGCACTTCTTCGGTGGCGGCTGGATGACTGCTGCCGGTTCCTGCCGCGAGCACTTTCGACGCCAAACCCGAGCCGGTCTTCACGGCATCAGCAGGCGTTGGGGCGACGTCATCAGGAGCAGCAATGGGCTCCGCAGCCTTTGGCTCCCCCTTAAAATCAAGGAGCTCGAAGTCAAAAACGAGATTCCCCTTGGGCGCACCCGGAGGAGGGTTCTCGCCAAATCCCAGAGCCTCGGGAATCCAAAAGCGACGCTTCTCACCCTTCGTCATCATCTGAAGTCCTTCCACCCATCCCTTGATGCTCACTTGGTCCAGTTTGAACTGAGCCGACTTGCCATTCATCACGGTGCTTTCGAGAAGAGTTCCGTCCACAAGCCAACCGGTGAAATGGGCCTCGACAATATCGGATGGTCCGGGCTTCTCCTTACCATCGCCTTCTTCCAAAACCATCGAGGCCAGACCAGTCGCAGTGATCTCGGCATCACTTGGAGCGCTCATTTCCTCCGGAGCCTCCGGAGCATCCGGAGCTTTCTCGATCGAGAAAAGTTCGACATCAAAAGTGAGATTTCCGGAGGGAGCACCCGGGCTGGAGGGTGTTTCGCCATAAGCAAGCTCTGCCGGAATCCAGAAACGACGCTTCTCGCCTACCACCATGTGCTGCAATCCCTCAGTCCAACCCGGAATCACGCCGTTCAGTGGAAAGGAAATCTTTTCGCCCCGCGCTTCCGAGCTATCGAAGAGTTTCCCGTCAATCGTCCAGCCACTGTAATGAACTTCAACGGTATCACGGGGACCTGGCTTCTCGCTACCATTTCCGGCTTGGAGAACTTTCGAAGCTAAACCGGAGTCCTTGACTTCGGCATCTGAGGGTGCGGCGGCGACATCTTGAGGTGTTTCAGGCGTTTTGCTCATAAAGGGGCCTTAACGAAGGATCAGGCTCGATACCAGAAATTTGATTTCATCCCGAATTTAACCCGCTTCAAAAGTGGTTTAAAAAGAGCTACGAGTTGACAAGGAGCCGTTCTAGGAATCGAGTCTGAAAGCGATGAAGCAATTTCCCCTAACTCACAATGGCGACTAGACAAACCGCTCTTCCTGACAAATTCTCACGCCATGAAAGTTTCTATCACCGGCCGCTCGGGCCGCATGGGCCAGACCGTTGCTGCCGCGATCGAAGCGGAAGCCGCGGCCGCCATCCACTCGACCCACGATTCGGGCGAAGATCTCGCCGCCGCACTTACGGGCGCGGATGCGGTCATCGACTTCACCCTTCCGATCCTGACTGATGAACTCCTCGCCACCGCCATCGCGCAAAGGATCTCCCTTATCATCGGAACTACCGGGCACTCGGAAGAACAAAAAGCCGCCATCCTGGAAGCTTCCAAAACGATTCCCATCGTTTACGCCTCGAATTTCTCCACGGGGGTCAACCTCCTCTTTCACCTCACCCGCAAGGCCGCCGCCATTCTCGGCAATGAAACCTTCGACATCGAAGTCACCGAGATGCACCACCGTCACAAAGTTGATGCCCCTTCAGGCACCGCCCGCACGCTCCTCAATATCCTGAATGAGGAAACGCAAACGTCTTACGAGGAGGATATTGCCCACGGACGGGAAGGAAATGTCGGGCCGCGCCCAACTCGCGAAATCGGAATGCACACTCTGCGCGGAGGAGATATCGTCGGCGATCACACCGTGATCTTTGCCGCTGACGGCGAGCGTTTCGAACTCACCCACAAAGCCTCTTCACGCATGACCTTTGCTTCCGGTGCCGTTCGCGCCGCACTCTGGCTCGAGGGGCGGGAATCCGGACTTTACGACATGCAGGACGTCCTCGGCCTGAAGTAGAATTACAACTTATGGCCTCTCGAACCGGCATCGCGCTTGGAACAAATATCGGTAATCGTATCGCGAATCTCCGCGAAGCGCGTGACCTCCTGATCAATTTAATGCCACCAGGCACGACCTATCTCCAGTCCGGCATCTATCAGTCGGAGCCGGTCGATTGCCCGCCCGAGTCACCCGACTTCTACAATGCCGTCATTGAGATCGACTACATCGGCAAGCCCCACGATCTCCTCAAAGCGACCCAGGGAATCGAGTGGAAGCTGGGGCGCACCTCCTCGGCCGTTCGGAATTCTGCGCGCCCCATTGACTTGGATATCCTTTACTTTGACGACGTCTTCATGGACCAAGATATCCTCACCCTTCCCCACCCACGTCTCACCGACCGCCGCTTTGTCCTCAAGCCTCTCGCTGATATCCATCCCCATCTCATCCTTCCTGGCGACGAAACCACTGTGGGCGAACATTTAAGAAAGCTCGACTCGGACGAAAGCGAACCCATCCTGATCCAAACCGCCTGGTAAGAGCATGACCTCCACCGAGAAAGCCTTTGAACTCCGTGCCCGCAAGGGTGGGGCCCCCATCTCCGCCCTCACCGCTTACGATTACCCCACGGCCCGCCTCCTCGACGAAGCCGGTGTCGACCTCCTTCTTGTCGGTGACTCCCTTGGCATGGTCGTCCTGGGCTTTCCAGACACCACTCACGTCACCTTGGATGACATGATCCACCACACCGCCGCCGTCGCCCGCGGCACAAAAAAGGCCCTGATTCTCGGCGATCTCCCGATCAATACGTATCCCGATCCCGCCACCGCGCTCGTCAGCGCACGCCGGCTCATTAAGGCTGGCGCCGATGCCGTGAAACTTGAAGGGGGCCTCAGACAGGCTGAAAAAGTGGCCACGATCGTCCAAGCCGGGATTCCCGTCATCGGCCATCTTGGGATGCTCCCACAGCGGATCAAAGAAGAAGGGGGTTATAAAAAGAAGGGCAAGACTGACCTCGAAGCTCAAGAAATTCTCAAAGGGGCCCTAGCCCTCCAAGCCGCCGGAGTTTCCGCCATCGTCCTCGAAAGTGTTCTTCCGAAAGCCGCCCGTCTCCTAACGGATCATCTCGATGTCCCGACGATCGGCATCGGCTGCGGACAAGGCAACTGCGATGGTGAAATCGCGGTCATCACCGACGTCATCGGCTCTTACCCCTGGTTCGTCCCTCCCTTCGCGACTCCACGCGCTGATGTCGCCAGCGAAATCACCAAAGCAGTGAAAGGCTATCTTAATGCTCTCACCGGATAAAAAAGAAGCTCTCGAACGCCGCATGGCTTCGCTCGGAGTCTTTGAGGACGACCTCGTGGAAAAGTTTATCCGTGGCACCGGTAGTGGCGGCCAAAAGGTCAACAAAACTTCATCCTGTGTCTTCCTCCAGCACCCGCCCTCACATCTTGAGGTCAAGGTCCAGCGGGAGAGATCTCGTGAGATGAATCGCTTCCTGGCCCGTGAGGAAATCTGCGAACGACTCGAAGAACGGGAGTCTCAAAAGCGCCTCGCTCGGAAGCAGGCCCGCGAAAAGACCCGGCGTAGAAACCGCCGCCAGGGTGTCCGCGCCCGCGCCCGTAACGTTGAAAAAAAGCGCCAGCACGGACAGAAGAAACAAAATCGAAAACGCCCGGGAGCGAATGACTGAGCAAAAAAGTTGCGATCTCACTCGCAACAACCAAGACTCCGCCATGCAAACTTACCTCGACCTTCTGACCGACGTTTTAGAAAACGGCGAAGAACGGGGTGACCGCACCGGAACCGGGACACTCAGCGTCTTCGGCCGTCAGGCCCGCTTCGATCTACGCAAGGGTTTCCCATGTGTCACCACCAAGAAGCTCCATCTTCGCTCCATCATCCACGAACTCCTCTGGTTCCTAAAAGGCGAAACCAACATCGCTTACCTCAAGGAAAACAAGGTCACGATCTGGGACGAGTGGGCCGATGCAAATGGCGACCTTGGACCCGTCTACGGACAACAATGGCGCTCTTGGCCAAAGGAAGATGGCTCCACCGTTGATCAGATCACCCAGCTCATCAAGGGGCTCAAAAACAACCCGACTTCACGCCGCCACCTCGTCTCGGCGTGGAACGTCGCCAAGGTCGAGGAAATGGCTCTTCCTCCCTGTCATCTTCTTTTCCAGTTTTACGTCCATCATCCGGATTCCGAAACACCTGGCCTTAGCTGCCAACTTTACCAACGCAGTGCCGATCTCTTCCTCGGAGTGCCCTTCAATATCGCCTCCTACGCGCTTCTTACGATGATGATCGCGCAGGTCTGTGGATACGAGGCCCGCGAATTCGTGCACACCTTTGGCGACCTCCACCTCTATTCCAACCATCTCGATCAGACAAAGCGCCAGCTGGGGCGCGAGCCTTTCCCACTCCCTCGCATGAGGATCAATCCAGAGATCAAAGCGATCGATGACTTCACCTTTGAGGACTTCGAACTCATCGATTATCAATGCCACCCCCCGATCAAAGCCCCTGTTGCCATATGAAACTGACCGCCATCGTAGCCATGACCCCGGAGCGTATCATCGGGAAAGACGGAGACCTCCCCTGGAATCTGCCCGATGATTTGAAATTTTTTAAACAGCACACTTCGGGACACCCCATCGTCATGGGCCGTAAAACATTTGACTCAATTGGCAGACCGCTTCCGAAACGGCAAAACATCGTGATCACACGCGATCCCGCCTGGCATCACAATGGCGTCGAATCCATCCATCACCCTCAGGAACTGAAAGAGCTTTCGCTCATCGACCCGCAGGTTTTCATCATCGGGGGCGAGCAAATCTACCGCTTTTTCCTTCCAATTTTGGAAGACCTCATCATCACCCATGTGCCCGATTGCTACGAGGGAGACACCCAATTTCCAGAATACGAACACCTCTTCCCCCATTCAGAATTGATCTGGGAACAGGAAGAGTTTGTCATCAAACGCCACTTTAAATAAAACGACATCTACTAAAACCATGGCCAACTCATTTGAACTTACCGGAACCCTCAAGGTCCTCGAAGACACCCAGACTTTTGCCAGCGGCTTTGCCAAGCGCGAATTCGTGATCGAAGTCCCCGACGGCAAATACCCGCAACTCATCAAATTCGAAGTCCTCAAGGAGAAAATCAGCCTCCTTGATTCAGTGAGCATCGAAGACGACCTCAAGGTCACCTTTGACGTCCGCGGACGCGAATACAACGGAAAATACTTCGTCAACCTGAACGCCTGGAAAGTCGAATCCTCCGGCGGAGGTCAAGGTGGTGGACAAGGCGGCAGTTCAGCCGCTGGCGCGCCCGCAGACCCGCCCCCGAGCTCATTTGATAACTCATTCGACAACGAGGCTGAGCCCAGCGACGACGACATTCCGTTTTAGGAAGGTCTGAGAGTGGCCTGTTCCATTCGGAAGATACCCAGTCCTCCGATCGTCATCATCATCTGAATTGGCTAAAGAAAAACCTCAGCCCAGCGCAACGCGCTGGGTTTTACACGCAGGTCAGGTGCTGAAGGCACCGAGGTCCAGAGCCTCAGACTTCAGTCTGGAGAACCGGTTAGGAAAAGGGCGGAGGGCTGAAGGGACACTGGAAGACCTGGGGCACCTTGCCGACCAGACTTCACGACCGCACTCACGAAACGCAGGTGTCATGAGCATTTCCCGGCATCCCCTCAGGATGCTTTCGTGACGAATCACGATTCCCCAGACTGAGGTCTGGGGCTCTTGACCTTTGTCCCTTCAGGACCCGAACTCCCGACCTTCATTTGTGTGAAAAACTCAGCGCGGTGTTGATATTACGGAGGATTTTGGCCATTGCCCAACTTGAGGACCTTCAGCCCTCAACGACACTCTTGATCTTACCATCACCCACTTCGGTGGTCAGTTCGTCGCCTGGTGAGACCGTATCGATCGACTTGAGGATCTCCCCATCGGCGCGATAGGTCACCGAGAAGCCCCGCTTAAAAATACTCCCAGGTCCTAGGGCTTGTAGCAAGGATCCGAGCTGTTCCACCCGATTTTCCTGAGCGCCCAGGGCAGCCTCGGCCGCGTTGATGAAATCGCTTTGCGACGCGTCGAGTTTCTCCTGTCGGCGCTTGAATACTTCACGGGGATGGTAGTGTTTCCAATTTGCTTGGTAATCCTCGATCAGCCGTTCCCGGTCGCGCATCGAGTCCTTCACCGCGGTTAAAAACGCCCGCCGAAGCCCCTCCAGCCGGAAGATGGGATACTGGAGCTTCTTTTCGGCCGGCTGACTGAAGAGACTGCGCTCACAGTAATCAAGCTGATCGGCGAGACGATTCAAGCGCCCCTCTACCACTCTCTTCAAACGAGAGCCCAGACTTCCGATACGTTCGCGCAGTTCCGCTTGATCGGGAACAGCCAACTCCGCCGCCGCACTGGGGGTTGGGGCCCGCAGATCGGCAACGAAATCTGAGATCGTAAAATCGATCTCATGGCCCACCGCACTGATCACCGGGATGGGACATGCGGCGATCGCACGAGCCACGATTTCCTCGTTAAAGTTCCAGAGATCTTCCAGGGAGCCTCCTCCCCGTGCCACGATCAAAACTTCCGGTTGAGGCAAACCTTCTGCGCTCGCTTTACCGGCTCTGCGAATGGCCTGGGCAATCCCGCGCTCCGCGCCCTTCCCCTGAACTGCCACCGAGAAAAGGACGATCGTCAGCCAAGGAGCGCGCCGTAAAAAAATATTCTTCATGTCCTGAAGCGCAGCTCCAGTGGGCGAGGTCACGATCCCGACCACCCTGGGAAAGCGCGGAAGTGCGCGCTTGCGATCGCGAGAAAAAAGCCCTTCTTGATCAAGCTTGTGTTTCAAGGCCTCAAACCTCGCTTGCAGATCTCCCAGGCCTACCGCTTTCGCCTTCTTAACGATAAGCTGGGTGCTGCCCCGGGCCTCGTAGAAACTGGCTTCTCCGAAAATCTGCACCTTGGCACCATCCTCAATGACCTCATGCCCGGTGCGACGACGCGCCCCAAACATCGCACAGGAAATCTGAGCCGATTCATCCTTGAGTGAGAAATACCAATGCCCGCTCGCTTGCTTCCTGAGATTACTGATCTCGCCCTCCACCCAAACATCTCCCACTTCGATCTCCAGAAGATTGCGAATCCTCCGGGCCAACTGCGTGACCGAAATCGCGTTCACCTCGGTCACCGCTATGCCTCCTCCTTGGTATTTAACTCCGCGAAGACCATCTGGCCCGCACTTGTCTGCAAAGTGCTGATGACGGTGACATCCCTGGAGGAGCCGATCTTATCGATGGCATGATTTACGACAATCATCGTCCCGTCCGGCATATAACCAACGGCCTGGTGATCGTCCTTACCAGCGCGCACCAAGGCCAGACGGACCGATTCTCCGACCACCACCGAAGGCTTCAGGGCATCGGAGAGATCATTGAGATTGATAATGTCAGCGCCCTGAAGGTGAGCCACCTTGGTCAGATTTTCATCGGTGGAAATTAAGCGCCCCGAGAGAAGCTTGGCGGTCTGAACCAAGCGGCCTTGAAACGATTCGTCCTCGGCCATGCCCCGTGAATCTTGAATCGAAATAGGCACTGCTGGATTCTTTTGTAACTCACTGAGAATTTCCAAACCACGCTGACCACGTTGACGCTTCCCGGCTGCGGGGGAGTTTGCCATGACCTGAAGTTCATCGAGAACAAATTGCGGAACCAGAACTCGTCCCGTTAAAAAACCCGCGACCAAAAGCCCCGGAAGCCTCCCATCCATGATGACTTCGGCATCGAGAATGAGGAGCTGGCCGGAAGCGGCATCTTGTCGAAAGCGAACGTACGGGATGATGAAGGAGAACTCCTCCTGATCACTTCGAAGTGCTAGAACTGCCCCTAGGAAAGCGAAGCTGGCATATGAGGAGACATTGAAAGCGAGCGCAAGAGCTTCCCCGATCCCCTCCCCATTTATCTTAATGGGTGACGCTGCGATCTTAATCAACTCGGGAATCTGAGCGCGATTCAGTAAAAAGGCGCAGAGCAAACCAACGCCGATGCCAAAGGTGGCGGTCGAGAACCCGCGGAGGCTAAAATTGCGCATCGAACTCTCCATCAAAATGAAGAAAATGGCCACGATGAGCCCCCCGAATAAACCGACCCAGAGCGGGATATTCGGACTACTCAAGGCGATCGCCAACCCCGCCAAAAGACAGAGGAAAATATAAATAACACGGGCAACGTTGACGGATGGCTTCGAGGCTTTCATAGGCCCTTAGCTCGATGATTCGGTTCCTCCGGTTTCAGAGACCTTGGGCCAGACCAGTTTGCGCTCTTCAGGAGACCCGCCAATTTCGTCCCCAATATCTTTCGTGGTGATGAAAAGCATGAAGCCCATAAGAAGAAGGGCAAAACCGGTCTGAATTACCTCGAGAAAACGCGCCGGGAGAGGCTTTCCGCGAATCCACTCGAGAATCGCCATGACGATATGCCCTCCATCGAGCACGGGAAGAGGCAGCATGTTGAGAACGGCGAGGTTGATATTGAAAAGCACAAAGAAAGCGAGAACCCGCAGCCAGCCATCGGGCTGCTGGAGAAGGAGGAATTTTGTCTTAGCGATTCCAATCGGCCCCGCAAGCTGGTCCACTCCGACACTTGAACTCGGCGAACTAATCGTTTTGATCGTCATCCACATCGTGCGTAGGCTATCACGAACCTGCTCCCAAGGATTGGGGTAGAGGATTTCACTGGAAGTGATTGCATTGAAATCCCAGCTGATCCCGACCATGGGATCGGGAAAGGCATCGCCCTCAGGCTTAAGCGGCGTTACCGGCTGCTCGAAGGTTTCCTCCCCCCGCAAGATCGTTAAAGCCGATTCCTTAAAGCCATTTTCCTCCAAGAGTTGGCCGACGTGAGCGAATCCGTAAACCTCCTGCCCGTTTACCTTCAAAATACGATCACCAACTTTCAAACCCGCTCTCTTGGCCGGACTTTCGCCCTCGCCTTCAAGAATCGTTCCCACGATTGCCGGGCCACCTGGGGCGATCCCAACCTGAGGAAGAGCCCGACGCTTCCAAGCACGCGTTTCTTTGATCTCAAACTTCGTGGTGACAGTCTGAATAACGCCGTCCCGCTCGATTTCAAAATCGACACTATCTCCCTCAGTCAACATAATCCGGGTCCGGATATCGTCAAAGACCCTACCGGCATACCACAGGACGGGTTCACCATCGACTTTGAGAATCTTGTCTCCTGCCTTCAAGATGCCATCAGCAGGACTCCCTTGAGAGATTCCGCCAACGACGTTCGATTTAATGGCATCCTGCGGCTTACCCAGCCCCCACACTGCCAATGCTGCCACGACAGCCAGAAGCAAGCTAAAGAGAGGACCGGCGAAGGCCACGATGATCTTATCGAGCGGGGTTACCGGCGGGAGGGCCTTCCCATCGAGGTTGTCCCCCTCGATCGATTCCATCGCTGCCATCTGCGGCAAGGCCACAAAGCCCCCGGCGGGAATCCAGCCAAGACCGTATTGAACCCCATTGATTTCCTTCTTCCAGATGGGCTTACCAAACCAGATCTGGAAGCGATCCACCTGTAATCCCCGCCAACGGGCGGCCAGGAAATGGCCCAGTTCGTGGACAAAGATCATCACGTTGAACATCGCGATTACCACGAGGATCAGGACGGCGGCGTATAAAAATTCACTCATATAGCTTATCTGCGCGGAAACTAGCCCACAGGCCCCGATTGGGCCAGAGGCATTTCTCTGAATAGGAAACGTTGTCGGAAAGTGGTTTGGTCTAAACGAGACGGACGCTTTGCTTCTTTGACAAACGAAGGATCTGACCGGCTTCCCCTGGGAAATCAGCCATCGGATCAATGAGCTTCTCGCCATCGAGCTGGACCGCTCCGGTCGTGATAAATTGCTTCCGCAGCTCACCCTTAGATTTCTCAAGACCGAAACTCTCTCGGAAAACCCGACTCACGACTTCCAGGACGTCCCCGCTCAGCTCCCCAGCGGCCAACTCCGGGAGATCGGCAGCATTGAGATCCCGCTTGGAAAACCGGGTCTCCCAATCATCGCGGGCCCCCTTGCCTTCTTCCTCGCTATGGTAGCGAGCCACGATCCGAGTCGCCAATTGCTTCTTGGCCTCCATTGGATGGAGAGCTTCGTCACGCTTCATTCCGAGAAGGAGCAGGTAGTAACGATCCATGAGGTCATCGCTGATACTCATGAGCTTCCCGAACATTTCATTGGGAACCTCACTCACACCGATGTAATTGTGCGCACTTTTGGACATTTTTTTGACGCCATCGAGTCCCTCCAGAAGTGGCATGCAAAGGATCGCTTGCTGGGGCTGCCCCTCCTCCTTCTGGAGATCACGGCCCACCAGCATGTTGAAGAGTTGATCCGTCCCACCAATCTCGACATCGGACTTCAGCTCAACCGAATCCCAGCCTTGCATGATGGGGTATTGCAGTTCGTGGAGCCGGACCTCGGTCCCCTTGGCGACCCGCTCCTTAAAATCCTCCCGCTGTAACATCTGCTGTAGGGTGACCCGCGCATTGAGCTTGAGCACCTCTTCGTAAGTCATCTTGCGAAACCAATCGCCATTGAAAATGATCTCGGTCTTTTCGCGATCAAGCACCTTAAAAGCCTGCTCGGTGTAGGTCTCGGCATTTGATAGCACTTCCTCCCGGGTCAAGGGCGGACGGGCGGTGCTCCGGCCGGTGGGATCACCCACGGTCGCGGTGAAGTCCCCAATGAGAAGAATGGCATGATGGCCCATTTCCTGAAACTGCCGGAGCTTTTCGAGCGGAACGGTGTGGCCGAGGTGAATATCCGGGGCCGTCGGGTCAACCCCGAACTTAATTCGTAAAGGACGGCCTTCCTTCAACTTTTTATCAAGTTCCTTATCGGAAAGAACCTTGGTGGTTCCCCCGATTAACTGTCCCAAGGCCGGATGTGCTTCGTCACTCATGTCGACGTGATTCAAGCGGGAGCGACCTTAGAATTCAAGCGCTCGGGCGGATAAAAGTGAAAGCCGCTTCCCCGAAGGAAAGCGGCTTCAAAAAATTGGGGTGATCGACGGGGCTCGAACCCGCGACAACCAGAATCACAATCTGGGGCTCTACCAACTGAGCTACGACCACCGTCTTGGTGGGCGGGAGACTAAAAAAGAAACGCCTGAAAGCAAGCCGAGATTTACGGAAAATTTCAGATTCAGCGACCATTCCGGATTCAGCGCACTTTCCCTACTTTTTGAGGAGGTTCTGAAACTTTTGCTTCATTTTATTAAATCATTCTCAAACTCCCACCGGATGCCAGGTCGTCTTGATTTCTTGGAAATCGAGAATGTGATAGGGACTCGGTTTTAATGCAGTCTCTGCTTGCAAACTGACTCGCTTGAGATTCTCGGCAGCTTCGAGCTCTATCGCCTTCCTTTCTGCGGCATCATCGGAACAAAGAAGGAGCGCATTGACATCCATATGTTTGGCAAACTCGGGCACCAACTCATCTCGCATTCCCGTCAGAATATTGACCACTCCTGCGGGAACGTCAGCGGTCGCGAGAACCTCAGCGAAGGAGATCGCGCTGAGAATCTTGCCACTGGTAAGAATCACCTGGGAATTCCCACCCACGAGAATGGGCGCTAAAACGGAAACCAAGCCGGTCAAAGAACCGTCACTCGGAGCGATCGCCGCCACCACCCCTGTCGGTTCCGGAACCGAGAAGTTAAAATGCGATGACGCCACGGGATTAACGGAGGAGAAGAGAACCTGAAATTTATCACTCCAGCCCGCATAGTGGACGAGGAGATCGATCGCTCCGGCGACATCCGCTTCGGCATCGGAGCTTCCCTGGGCCGTCAATTCCGCTTCAAATTGGGCGGACCGCCCTGCCAGAACTTCGGCGATTCGATAGAGGATCTGCCCCTTGAGATAAGCGGTGGACTTGGCCCAAGCACTGGCCGCCTTGCGCGCTGCGACCACGGCATTTCGAAAATCCTTGCGACTGGCACGCGAGGCATTGGCTAGAAACTCACCTTTCGGCCCCTTGATCTCCAGAACTCGGCCGGATTCGGTTCGGGGGAATTTTCCGCCAATGAATATTTTATAAGTCTTCGGAACGTCAAGATGATTCACGACTAAGATAAGGACATAAAGTCGAACAGAGGTCGAGGATTCCCAAAAAGAACTTATGCCGTCATCAAATAGTGCCTATTTGATGTCGTGAGAACCACGATTACCGTCGATGACGATCCTCTCGCGCCTACTCGAAAGCGGCAGGGTCATCACGCACCCTCTTATCATCGGGGAGTTAGCGTGCGGAAATTTAAAGAGCCGCGAAAAAAACCTTCAATATCTCAACGATTTGCCGCACGCTCAGGAGGTTTTGATTGCAGAGACCACTTCACTTATCGAAGAGTGTCACTCATTTGGCAAGAGAGTCGGCTTGATCGACTTTATGCTTCTGGCCACGACAATTTTCACACCTGAAGCGATGCTCTGGCCCGCCGACAAGGGACTCCATGAGCAGGCTCGCCGCCCGAACCGGGCTTGCGGACCCGTTAATGACTAAGCTGACAATAGGCCGAAAGGCCGTGGAGACCACCTTCGCGCCCAATCCCACTTTCTTTGTAGCCTCCGAAGGGAGAGGTTGGATCAAACTTGTTAAAGGTATTTGCCCAGACCACTCCGGCCTTTAACCCAGTGGTAACTTTGAAAATCTTGGAACCTTTGTCCGTCCAAACTCCACCGCTAAGGCCGTATTGGGTGTTATTGGCCTTCGCGATGGCCTCTTGCGGAGTCCGGAAGGTTTGGACGGCGAGGACCGGGCCAAAAATCTCCTCTTGGACAATCCGGTGACTCTGGGCACAGTCGGTGAAAAGGGTCGGCTTGAACCAATTCCCCTTTCTCGGAACCCCTCCTGAGGGCTGCCACATGCAGGCCCCTTCGTCCTGACCAATCTTCACGAGGGCTTTGATGCGCTCAAGTTGCTCCGCTGAATTAATGGCACCGATGTCGGTATTCTTATCAAGCGGATTCCCGACCACGAGCGACTCCATCCGCTTCTTGAGTTTCTTAATGACCTTCTCGGCGACACTTTCCTGCACGAACAAACGTGATCCCGCACAACACACGTGTCCTTGGTTAAAGAAGATTCCGGTCACGATACCTTCGACAGCCTCGTTAATGGGAGCATCTTCGAAAACGATATTTGCGGCCTTGCCTCCGAGTTCCAAAGTAAACCGTTTTCCAGTGCCCGCGACAGCCCGGCGAATGGACTTCCCCACGGCGGTTGATCCGGTGAAAGCGACCTTATCGACATCCGGGTGTTCGACCAAAGCCTGCCCGGTTTCCCCTGCCCCGGTGATGATATTCACAACCCCGGCCGGGAGCCCGGCATCTTCAAAAAGCTCAGCCAACTTGAGGGCGGTGAGTGGGGTTGTCTGCGCGGGCTTGAGCACCACGGTGTTTCCACAGGCCAAGGCGGGCGCAATTTTCCAGGCGGCCATCAACAATGGAAAGTTCCATGGAATGACCTGTCCGACCACCCCGATTGGAGCAACTTCGCAACCCGGAAAAGCGTAGGCCAGCTTATCCGCCCACCCCGCATGATAGAAAAAATGAGCCGCGGCCAACGGGACATCGACATCACGACTCTCCCGTATCGGTTTTCCGCCATCCATTGTCTCGACCACCGCAAATTCACGGGCCCTCTCCTGGAGCAACCGGGCGATTCGGAAAAGATACTTCCCCCGGTCGGCCCCGGACATTTTCGACCAAACGTCGTGGTAGGCCTTGCGCGCCGCTTTGACAGCTTGATTGACCTCCTTTTTACCAGCCAACCCGATCTCTGCAAGGACCTCGCCGGTCGCGGGATTCGTCGTCTCAAAACGCTTGGCGGCCTTAACCCATTTCCCACCGATGAAGAAGTCATAGGACTTCTTGATTTCGAAATGGTCGGAGGATTCGGGAGCAGGTGCGAATCCACCGGATAAAAAATCATGGCTACTCATAAAATCAGTCTTGTGTAAAATAGTCGCCACTCTGGTAGCGCCCGGTCTCCTGCTTGCGGATCTGCATGAGAAGGTCATTGGTTAAGGAACTCGCTCCGAAGCGGAACCACTCGTTGGTGAGCCACTTGGGACCCAAAATCTCGCGAAGCATGACCAAATATTGTAAAGCGAGCTTCGCATTGCTGATCCCACCAGCCGGCTTCATCCCTACCATTCGTCCAGTTCGTTCGTGAAAATCCGCAATGGCCTGCAGCATCACCAGCGTCACCGGGAGAGTCGCTGCAATCGGGACTTTCCCCGTCGAGGTCTTGATGAAATCGGCACCCGCCGCCATTGCGATGTCACTGGCGTAACGGACATTATCATAGGTCATAAGCTCCCCGGTCTCGAGGATCACCTTGAGATGAACGCTGCCACACACGTCTTTACAAGCCGCCACTTCATCATAAATAGCCCGATAGTCTCCCTGCAAAAATTGCCCACGAGAAATGACCATATCAATCTCATCCGCTCCTTCGCCCACGGCATAGCGGACTTCTGCAAGTCGTTCCTTCAAGCGCATTTGACCGCTTGGAAATTGCGTAGCGACTGACGCGACCCGAACAATTGAATCCTGGAGGGCCTTCGCCGCCGTCGCCACCATGCGTGGATAGACACAAACAGCCGCCGCCGGACCTACCGAGGGATCTCCCGGAAGAGGACGCATTGCCTTCTGACACATCTGCCTCACCTTCCCAACTGAATCAGCCCCTTCCAGAGTGGTGACATCGAGCAAGGTCACCGCAAGTTTCAGGGCGGAGAACTTAGTCTCCTTTTTTAAACTCCGGGCACAAAAACGCTGGGCACGTTCCTCCACTCCGACCTGATCGATGGCGGGAGAGTCACCTCGGGCGGGAAAGGGTAAAACCTCGTTGCTCACGGACGAGAGACTAATCGTGGTCACATCCAAGAGCAAGATCCCCTTCTCCCCTGATTTGCAAGGACCAGCCTACCCTCCTGTAGAAACTGCCGACCCCTCTGTGATTCTCTCACCGATACTTTCGGCCTGAGAAAAAGATCGCCGGACTTTCGCTAGAGAGCAACGACACGAAAAAATAATTGGGGTGCACCGACGGACTGAACCAAAGTCTGGATCTCGCCATTCCCTGCGATTGGCAAGCCCACGAGGTTCCAACTCGTAGCGGTGAGAGTGGCAGAACTTTGCAATTGATAGTTTACGCCAAGAGAAGTCTGGAAGGAAAGAGAGAGCGAATCACCTGTGATCGTGGTGAAAGTAGGGACAGCCGAGATCGCCGGAGGGGCTGGAGTAAAACGAAAAGCGCTCAAGGTAAATCCGTCTTTGTCTTCTTGGGAAGCCAGCGCAAAGACGAAGCCAGGTGCACGGGCTTGTTCGAAGTTATAGACGAGCGGATCGCCCCCTTCTTGAGCTCCCGTGAAAACCTTCACGGTCGCGACCGTCGCCGCGCTTCCATCCAACGTTACTGATCTAAGAAGTCTTCCGGTCGAGAAAACCAAGTGGTTGCGACGAACTGCCACGATGTCAATGAAGCCATCGCTAGGTTGCCATCCGGAACTCCAAATTGGGGCTGTCGGGGAATTGCCATTACTGTCCGGTCTTAGCCAAAAGATCTGATTTTCCTGATTCCGGCCCCCACCGTCACTCCGAGTGACGACGAAAGCCACGCTCCCATCGCTTCCCGCGTTCAGTGGGGCGATGAAGTCGATTTGCTTACCCGCGTCGGTCTCGTCAAAGGAGTAGGCCCAAACCTCCTGTAATGACTGGCCGCTTACAGATGAGCCCATAGCAAGAAGTGCGATTACGCCGAGGCGGAGGAGTGACATTTTCATGATAAGCGAAGCTGGCGTGAAATTTGATTTTAGAACGAGTAGCCCACTTGGAAGTAGAATTCCCCGTCACCGGTATCGACAGATTGAGTAGGCGAGTCGATCTCGCTGAGAACGACCCCGTAACCCGTCGAAGCGCGCAGGTCTTCGTTGAGCTTGGCTTCCAGCCCTACACCAACCGACCAAAGAGTTTCATCACCCTCAAAAAAGAGGGCGTCCTCATTTTTGACCGCGGCAAAATCGCTAAAGAATGCGGCTGAGAGCCCGAGAGATTTTGCGCCAAGATCAACTTTATCGAAGTGATACTTATAATCAAGCTTCACCATCAAGGAGCTATCTCCGGAAGCAGCGCCAAGAGGATAACCACGAACCGACGGAAAACCCCCGGCAACATTGAGAAAAGATGGAGGCAAGCGGTCGCCAAAACTGGTGTTTGCCGAGATAAAGGTCGACAGTTCATGATTGCGCCCTTCTTTCCCGGTGAGTGCTTCATCGAGATACAAGCGGGAGGCGGCGTATACCGAACCGGTGACAAATGCGTCTTCGGCGAAGAGTCGTCCTTGTTCAGAAAGGGCTAGGCCGGTGTCGGTATTGGCGAGACTGGACAGGTTCATTTCAAGGCGTCCTCCCAAGATCAAAGAGCTATTGGGAGTCGTCCGTGAATAGCGCAATCCCAAAGACGGTAAAAGGAAGCCAGTACTTGCCTCGGGGATCCCAACGCTGGTCTGGTCTTGAGTGACATCAAGATAACGCAATCCGACAATGCTTTCGAGATAGTCACCGGTGCCATTCCAAAGGGTCTTTTCCCAACTCACTCCGAGATTAAAACTGTTCCCCTCAAAATCGATTCCAGCAGCACCGGATAAACCCACGTCCTCCGCGACGAAATTACTATAGGAGGCGTTGAAGGCGAGGCGGCTGCTGGCGATCCCGTCCAAGGGCATCATGTAATCCAAACCCACGAAATTACTATTTCCCTCGAAGGTCGTGAGCGCCTTGAGATGAAACTTATCATCCGGAGTGAACGCATTCCAACGGGTGTGGTCGAACGAGACCCGTTCACGTCCGAGGCGCTCAGCGCCGTAGTTATCAATACTTAGTGAGGTCAGTTGCTCTGGGAGTTGCTTCACGCGGTATTCCAGGACAAGCTCGCCATTGTCAGGAACCAATACAGGCCGTATCTGTTGACGGCTAAATCGGTTCATCATTCCTACGGTACCGTCAAGCGCCTTGGCTGAGATCGTCTCCCCCACCCCAATCGGAGCGGCCGAAAGAATACGGGCACGTTTGGCATCTGAAACCACTTGATCGTCTTCGGTTCCGGTTATGCGGACTTTGGAGATTTCCCCTTCCACGATTTTAATTTCGAGGGGGGCTCCTTGAAGAGAGGCCTTATAACCCGGAGCGGTCACGACTGCCCGGGTGGCAAGGATCCCTCTTTCCTGATAGAGTTCGCTCACACTTCGCAATATTGCAGAAATTGCGGCAGGAGCCAATTTCGTAGCATCGAGGTCACGAAGCCGATAGGGATAGCCGAGAGTATTTGGGACCAATCCTCCCTCTTCCTCATTCAGCTTCACGGTTGCAGCCATCAAATCCTCCGATGGAACTGCAGAGTTACCTGAGAATCTCAGAGGGCCTGCAAGGGCACTTGCGGTGAAGAGCAAACCGGTTGCAGCACCGGCTAAAAGCTTAGCGTATGAAGTCATGTGCGAAGAATGTTAAATGTTTAAAATACAGGGTAGACAGCGATTACTTGACCTCGTTAATCAGTTCTTCAGCAAGCTCGAGTGTCTGAAGATGAAGTGGAACAGCATCGAGAGATTTCAAGACGTCCTTTTTCTTAGCGAAGGAGAGGCTAGCCCAAGAGTTTAATGAAATCAGTCGAAGTCCGACACTCTGAGAGATGGCGTAGTTCTGACCAAAAGGATCAACAGGATCGAGGCCGATATTGTCACGAATCCATTGTTCAAAGGAGAGGTCCTGACTCAGAGACGGCAACCCTGGGAACGGATCAATCTTAAAGTCTGCTGGGGTCACGGTCAGATCGTAGTTTCCAAGGCTGAACCCGTTCGAACCAAGCGCTGATGCAGGGTCTGCCTCAAGTTCACTGAGATAAAGGCCCATCGGTGATCCGGGATCTTCGGCAACTCCGGTGACACTCACGATGGCAAGAGTATCGATACTTTCACCGTTTGGAAGGAAGCCGTCACCGTCGAGATCGATGGTCGTAAAGGCTGCCGGATCGATATCATAGGCAGCTCCCGCAAAGCGAGTATCGCCGCTGATGACCAGTTCAACAGCGCGACGAGCGATGGTGTAGTCTCCCGGAGCATAGGAAATATCGTAGTTCGAAGCAAGGAACCCATTGGACCCAGCTTGATCTGCGATAACAATCTCATTGGAGTAAAGTCCCGTCGAAGCCGTGGTGTCCCCAGGCACAGTGGTGGCATTGAAGGTCACCGTATCGACGGACTCTCCGTTCGGAAGGGCTTCTTCGCCTCCCCCGAAGGTATCCGCGACGGTAAAGGCGACATCATCGAGAATCTCGGAATTCCCGTAGATTTTATCCTGATCTTTTGCGGTGAGAAGGAGCGCTCGTTGCTTGATGGTATAGTCGCCATTCACACGGGTGATGTCGTAGTTCCCTTCATCAAAACCAGGAGATGACGTCAGGATCTCTGTCGGGGCAAGATCATCCGAGTAGGTCCCTACATTGGTGGATGAGTTCCCCGCCACGTTACTCGTGATAGTCACTGCATTAATCGACTCTCCGTTTGGAAGCGTCGAGTCGTTATCGAGATCCAAGACTGAGAAGACCGTTGTGCTTGGAGTGACCGTTTCACCGTAGGTCTTCTCCTGAGGCAAAGCGGTGACCGTGATGGCGCGCTTGTTGACCACGAGGTCACCTGCGACGTAAGTGATATCGTAGTTGGACTCCAAGAAGCCATCGCCCGTGCCATCGGTTCCGGCGACGGTGCTTGAGATGACAATCTCATCAAGGTAGGTGCGCACTCCCGCATCCGTG